>CAJIBR010000218.1_pt1 | contig 17099 bp, 16 predicted proteins | sample 9199401 | NCBI WGS metagenome assembly CAJIBR01 (sample SAMEA7708310, study PRJEB35096) | sediment metagenome | biome: marine neritic benthic zone biome [ENVO:01000025]; feature: sediment [ENVO:00002007]; material: shallow marine sediment [ENVO:03000034] sea grass bed [ENVO_01000059] ... | reverse complement strand
TGAGCCGTTTTAGATGAGGTGTCAGAGCCTAACTCAATTCAGTTTCAGCGCCAAATCGAAACAGCTAATATCTAAGCTATTGTTCTGCATGAGATATCGAAAGACAGGTTTGTACACAAGTAAATTACCATACTCTAATACATCTTTTAATCCTGTCCAGTTTCAGGATTTGATCCTGATCAATACCGGAATGCATGTCTCAACATGCTGATATTATTGAATAAATACATTTTGGTTACATTTTATCCATAAGCGCATTTAATACTGTTATTTACGTCATTTTTAGCACAAAAAAAAACTTTTCCACAAAGTTATCCACAGAAATTGTGTGCAACATGACTTTTTCATCAAAAATTAGCTAGTTAAGCTGATCTTGTATAAAAGCAATGAAGAAGGTTATATAAGTAACGTTACAGGATAAGCGAATCCGAGGAGGTTATACACATCATACTTTCATCGAAAAATCAAACCTGGTCCAAATGTAATTTTATTCTATTATTATAGCGCCGGTAATTGTATGTGATTGTTTTATATATTTTATTTAACGTGGTTAAAATATAACCAATTTATAACAACCGGCTTGATACACCGCGATTGATAGATTTGATAAACTTTTTTCCACAGAGTTATCCACAGATCCTGTGGACAATATCAACAATCTTCTGACTTATCTCGGGCGCGACGTTTTTTTTGATGATTTATTCAAACTAAAATGAATAAAAATCCGCTATAGTGCTGCCTGCATGCATCGCACCAGATCGAATAACAAACTGCAAAAAAAATTCATTCAAGTCGCTGTACCCGCCCCGTTGTACTCATGCTTCGATTATCTGACACCGGAAGGTGCAGATGAACAGGCACTGCATCCGGGCTGCCGCGTCAAGGTACCTTTCGGGCGGCGTTTTCAGGTCGGCGTGATTCTCGGGCACACGGATAATACCGACGTGCCGGCGAGCAAACTCAAGGCTGTACAATCAACATTCGATGCCGCACCGTTGATACCGGGCGATTTACTCCAGATATTGAAATGGGCGGCAAGCTATTACCAGTACCCGATTGGTGAGGTGATTCACGCCGCGCTGCCAGCCTTGCTCAGAAAAGGCAATCCACCCTCGATCAAGGGGCCGATGCTGTGGCGAACGGGCGCTGACAACATCGATCCTGAAACAACGTTCAAACGTGCACCCAGACAGCAGCAGCTTTATACCCATCTACGACAGTACGACCAGGGGCTGACCGATGAACAGTTGAACAGTCAATTTGAAAACTGGCGTGCCGCGATGAAAGCGCTGGTCAGCAAGGGCCTGGTCACGAGCATCGAGCAGCCCTGTTTACCCGATGCGATTACAACGGCCGAACCGGGACCGAAACTGAACGCACAACAACAGTCGGTTATCAATGCGATCAATTCACATGCAGCCGGCTACAAGACTCACCTGATCCACGGTATCACCGGAAGCGGTAAGACGGAGGTTTATATATCACTCGCCGAGCAAGCACTCGCCTCCGGTAAGCAGGTACTGGTACTGGTACCGGAAATCAGCCTGACTCCACAATTGACTGACCGCTTCAGAAAACGACTGGGTGTGCGCACCGCCGCACTGCATTCCGGATTGAATGACAGCCAGCGCCTGTGTGCGTGGAGTACCGCCGCACAAAATGATGCGCAACTGGTCATCGGCACACGCTCGGCAGTGTTCACACCGATGCCGCGACTGGGACTGATCATCATCGATGAAGAACACGATGGATCCTACAAGCAGCAGGATGGTTTTCGTTACAATGCCAGAGACCTGTCGCTGGTTCGTGCACAGCAATCAGGTGTTCCTGTTATCCTCGGCTCAGCTACACCATCGCTGGAAAGTCTGTTCAACAGCTATGCCGGACGCTACCAGTTGCACACGCTGAGGCAGCGTGCCGGCACCAGCCAGACACCCCGCATTGAGCTCGTTAATCTGTGCAAACAAAAGCTTCAGGAAGGCCTGTCTCCAATACTGCTTGCATCGGTAGACAGACATTTACAGAACGAAGGTCAGGTCCTGCTGTTTCTGAACCGGCGTGGCTATGCGCCACTGCTGATGTGCCATGAATGCGGGTGGACGACATCATGCCGTCGCTGTGATGCACACATGACCTATCATAAAAACAGAAAGCTGCTCCGATGCCATCACTGCGGTGCAGAATCGGCCGTGCCCGATACCTGTGGTCATTGTGGCAGCAATACATTGCTATCGATTGGTGCCGGCACAGAACGCATCGAACAATTCCTAAGTACCCTGTACCCGGACACCCGCATTGCGCGTATCGATCGCGATACCACTCGACGCAAGGGATCGTTGCACAAAAAACTGGAGCAGGCCCGTCGCGGCAGTGCCAGAATACTCATCGGCACCCAAATGCTGGCCAAGGGTCATGATTTTCCCAATATCACACTGGTCGGCGTACTCGATACCGACCAGGGTCTCTACAGCAGCGATTTTCGTGCTTCTGAAGACCTGGCGCAGCTCATCACCCAGGTTGCCGGTCGTGCCGGCCGTGCAGACAAACCAGGAGAAGTATTGATCCAGACCCATCACCCTGACCATCCCTTGCTGCAAATACTGCTGCACCAGGGCTATGACGGCTTTGCCCACGCTGCGCTGGCAGAACGCGAGCAGGCAGGTCTGCCGCCGTACCGTCATCTTGCCTTGCTGCGCTGTGAAGCTATCAGGCCGGAAGCAGGCATGGCTTTTATGGCGTCCGCCCACGAACTGTTCACCACATACGCCGGTGACGATATCGAGGTTTTCGGGCCATTACCGGCGCCGATGGAGAAACGCGCGGGTCGCTACCGCATGCAGCTGATTCTGCAATCGCGTCAGCGCAAGGCCCTGCATCAGGCACTGCAACCCTGGGTACAGTCACTGAGTCAGCTTAAAACCGGCAACAGGGTACGCTGGTCCATCGATGTTGATCCTTACGATACCTATTGAGATCTTTAACCGCTATCCGTCATATACGTGTAAAATCGCGCTTCTGGATACCATCACTGTCTGCGTTATAACGCTGTTACTCAGAATAAAACCATCTTGAAAAACAATATCGAAGACCTGATTGAACAGGCCATCAACAATCTGAAACAGCAGGGTGTACTGGATGCTTCACTGCAAGCAGGGATCCAGGTAACGCGTACGCGTGATGTTGCCCACGGCGACTTTGCCAGTAACATTGCGATGATGCTGGCCAAACCGGCGGGCAGGAATCCGCGTGAACTGGCGCAGGTACTGATCGATGCACTGCCTGAAAACGAACAGGTACACAAGGTCGAGATCGCCGGACCCGGCTTCATCAACTTTTTCATTCACCAGCAGACCACACTCGACATCATTCGTACCATTCTCGATCGCGGCGACCGTTTCGGTACCAGTGAAATCTGCCACGGCGAGAAAGTACAGATCGAGTTTGTTTCCGCCAACCCAACCGGCCCGCTTCATGTTGGCCATGGCCGCGGTGCTGCCTATGGTGCGACGGTCGCATCCCTGATGCGGGCCATCGGTTACGATGTCGACTGTGAATACTATGTCAACGATGCCGGACGACAGATGAATATTCTCGCAGCCAGTGTGTGGCTGCGTTATTTACAACAGTTCGATGTTGATATCCCGTTTCCTGTGAATGGTTACAAAGGTGACTACATACTCGACATTGCCGCAGAAATTGCCGAAAAGCATGGCGAAGAATTTATTCACGATAACAGACGGGTCATGGACGGTGTTCCATCGGATGAACCCGATGGCGGCGACAAGGAAGCACATATCGACGCCCTGATCGAGCGCGCCAAAGAGCTGCTCGGCGATAAAGGCTATCGCATCGTTTTCGAAGCCGGCCTGGACTCGATTCTTGCAGACATCGCCGATGATCTGGAGGCCTTCGGCGTACATTACGATGTCTGGTACTCCGAGCAGACACTGGCCGATAGAAAACTGATCGAAAAAGCCATACAACAACTGCAGGATGCCGGGCATGTCTATGAAAAAAACGGCGCACGCTGGTTCCGTTCGACCGCCTTTGGGGATGAAAAAGACCGTGTTGTGATCCGCGATAACGGCCAGGCCACCTATTTTGCCTCCGACATCGCCTACCATATGGACAAGTTTGCCCGTGGATTCCACCGTGTGATCAATATCTGGGGTGCCGACCATCACGGTTACGTTCCTCGCGTCAAGGCTGCAATCAATGCTCTGGGCGAAGATGAAAACAGGCTGGATATTCTGCTGGTTCAGTTTGCGATACTGTACCGCGGCGGCAAACGCGTGCAGATGTCAACGCGTTCCGGATCTTTCGTTACCCTGCGTGAACTGCGCGATGAAGTCGGTAACGACGCCGCACGTTTTTTCTACGTAATGCGCAAGTGCGAACAACACATGGATTTTGACCTGGACCTGGCAAAATCACAGAGCAATGACAACCCGGTGTATTACATCCAGTATGCCCACGCGCGTGTTCGCAGCGTGTTGCGCCAACTGGCTGAAAAGGACATGTCGCACGATATCGAAGCCGGCAACGAAAACCTGGAACTGCTCACGGAATCGCATGAAACCGATCTTACGATACAGCTGTCGAAATATCCGGAAGTGGTCGAAAAAGCGGCGCTGAATGCCGAACCGCACTTGCTCGTGCACTATTTGCGCGAGCTGGCGAACCAGCTTCATACCTACTACAACGCGCATCAATTCATCGTTGAAGACGATGCCGTACGCAATGCGCGCCTGAACCTGGTTTCCGCGACCAGCCAGGTTATACACAACGGGCTCAAATTACTCGGCGTGAGCGCGCCGGAGAGTATGTAGTCCCATGCCCGCCGATTACAAATCACACGTCAACCGAAAGGAGAAAAAACCTTTGCCTGGATTTATCTGGATGCTGGGAGGACTGAGTATTGGCCTGTTCGTTGCCTTTCTGGTGTATCTCGACAAACAACCGCCGACGGACATCAGTTTTACAGACGCTGTAAAGACCGAACTGGAAAAAATCAAACACAAGCAGCCCGCCACGACTTCAAAAACGGAAAAAGCGGACAGGCAGGAGCCTAAATTCAATTTCTACACCATCTTGCCCGAACTCGAGGTGCTGATCCCGGAAGAAGAAACCAGACCCCCGGAAAATAAAAACACGGGCAGCAGCGACAGCAGCAAGCGCTATATCCTGCAGGTGGGCTCGTTCAGAAACCGGCAGGACGCCGAAAGACGCAAGGCAACCGTAGCCCTGCTCGGTCTGGAAGCCAGTATCAACCAGGTTTCCATCAATCACGAAAAATGGCATCGCGTGCGCATAGGCCCCGTGAGCAACCGCCTGGAACTCAATGAAAATCTGAGTCTGCTGCAGCGGAATGAGATCAATGCGATGGCGATGGAGCTGAAATAAGGTCGACAGGGCTTTACATATACCCCTTCCGATATAGATTTTTGTGTGCTACTATCCCGCCGGCTATATCCGGTGACTTAATAATTACAAATAACAATCACTTACACTGGATTCTAGTGATGGTCATAGCGCATGACCAATAACGAAGGGCCAATATACAAGCCCTATTAAGAACAACTCCGGAGGTTTACATGGCTTTATTTGATGATGCCTGGATGAAAAGTTTCCAGGAACAGTGGAATGCAGAACCCGCATTGAAAGACGCTCTCGCAAAAATCGATTTCAACTCGGTCATCGGTTATGGCTTCCCTGGCGACGACCAGTGTATTGGCTTCATTGATGTAAAGGCGGGTGAATGCGTCGCAGCCGGTGCATATGACGGCCGCGATCTGAACTGGGATTTACGTGCTGAACAGAAAAACTGGGAAAAATGGCTGTCGAAGGAAATCGGCATGACCGGTCTGGGACTCGCATTCTCGACTGGGAAACTGAAGTTCAAGAAAGGTGATTTCAAAGCCATGATTTCAGACCCGCGCATGGCCGGTCCCTTCATCAAGAGCTTTGCCGCGATGGGACGCGTGTAAATCAACACACGAATCTGATTGAAACGAAAGGCCACCATCGGGTGGCCTTTTTTATGCCTTAACCGCAGAGGCGCGGAGGAGACGCAGAGGGTTCTGTTGTTTTCCGCAGGAACGACTTTAGTCGCAATATCCTCTGACCGCGATTATCATTATTTAATTACGCCTGATGCCATTGATAATAACTCAATAAAGCAATGTGATATTCCGTAGACCGGAATAGGCGTTAGCCGTAATCCGCCGGAACCGGCCCGGTGCAATACGCTGCGCTATTGCACCCTACTGCCGCTATTCTTGCGCATGTTCGAAATAACATCATCCCGCTTCATATATAATATTCTTCTCCTGCACCAATCGCGTTAAACTCGTATCAAACTAGAACAATAATCCCCAGGGGAATATCATCAATGAACAAAATCACCATCGTAGGTGCCGGTCGCGTGGGTGAGTCCACTGCCCAGTTCATCGCAGAGAAGGACATGTGCCGTGAGATAGCTTTACTCGATATCAACAAGGGCGCCGCTGAAGGCGCCGCACTCGATATCCAGGAAGTCGCACCGTTGTTTAAATACGACACCCGCCTGTACGGCGGTAATGATGGATCATTACTGGCCGATTCAGACCTGATCATCGTCACTGCCGGCCTGCCGCGCAAACCCGGTATGTCACGGGAAGACCTGCTCGCAAGCAACATCGATATCATCGATGGCATTCTGGACGACGCGGTGAAACACGCGCCTGACAGCCTTATGTTATTCGTTACCAACCCTGTCGATGTTGTGACCTACTATGCCTGGAAAAAAACCGGCTGGCCGCGCAACCGGATCTTCGGCCAGGCGGGCGTGCTTGACTCGAGCCGTATGGCGAGCTTTATAGCTATGGAAACCGGCTACTCGACTCTTGATATCAACACCATGGTACTGGGTGGTCATGGTGATACCATGGTCCCGATGCACCGCTACACCACCATTGCCGGCATACCTATTTCTAATTTTCTGACCCGGGATAAACTCGATGAAATCGTCGAACGCACCCGCCACGGCGGTGCGGAAATTCTGGCTCTGCGCCAGAACAGCAGCGCATATGATGCACCTGCTGCTTCTGTTGCCGAAATGGTTGACGCCATCGTCAATGATCGAAAACGCATACTGCCTACCGTCAGCATGCTGGAGGATGAATACGGCCATGACGATATCGCGATCGGTGTACCGGCGGTACTCGGGAAAAACGGCATGGAAGAAGTTATATTGCTTGAAATGAACGATGAAGAGACAACCATGTTTCACAATTCTGCAACCATCGTTCAGCAGCAAATCGATTTACTCAAACAGATAAAAAACCTGTGAGCCATGACCCGTAAACCGTTAATCCTGCTGCTCGTCTCGATCGTATTTGCAGCAGATACCGCAATCGCCAACGATGCTTTTAGCATTAAAAACATCGGTCTCGATCTGGCAAAAGATCTGGCCGCTGAAGCCATCAACGAATGCCGCAAACAAGGCTATCAGGTCAGCGCTGTTGTCGTTGATCGCAACGGTTTATTGCGCGTCGCCTTACGCGACGACCTGGCACCTCGTTTCACTCTGCAGATTTCAGAAGAAAAGGCCAATCTGGCTGTTATGGCAGGCACCAGTTCCGCCGACTTTCGTAAAAGAAGAGATGATATACGGGATGAAATGAATCACCTCGATGGTATTATCGTCATGGAGGGTGCGCTCGAAATTATTGCTGCCGGTGCCCGTCTTGGTGCAATCGGCGTATCCGGAGCACCGGGTGGTGATATCGACCAGGCCTGCGCCCAGAAAGCCCTGGATAAATATGCTGAGCGCCTCGAATTTATTGAATAGCACACAAACAACCGTGGAGAACCGAAATGGCGAATGAAGGCTACCATGAACCGATCAATGAAATTTCCGATGATACGCGCGATATGCATCGTGCGATCATTTCTTTAATGGAAGAACTCGAAGCGGTCGACTGGTACAACCAGCGGGTTGACGCCTGCAAAGACAAGGAGCTTAAAGCCATACTCGCACACAACCGTGATGAAGAAAAAGAGCACGCAGCCATGGTACTCGAATGGATTCGCAGAAAGGATCCGGCATTTGACAATGAACTGAAAGACTATCTGTTTACGGAAAAACCCATCGCTCACGAATAAGATCTACAGCAACCAAAATAGCGCATGCGACCCGGGCGCTGTTGATCAGCATGACTTACAATCATGAACACTGTTACCGGCTTCGCCCCTATAGCAGAAGATGACGCAGTCATCCTGATACTTGGCTCAATGCCCAGCCAAAAGTCACTTGAAGCACAGCAATACTATGCACATCCACGCAACAGCTTCTGGTACATCATCTCGGAACTGTTTGGCGGCAACAAAGATCAGGGCTACAGCAAAAGAAAAGCGTTGTTATTGCACAACAAGATAGCACTATGGGATGTATTGAACAGCTGTCAGCGCAAAGGCAGTCTTGACTCGTCGATAAAAAACGGATCAATCATCGTCAACGATTTCAATCGATTCTTTGCCAGGCATCCGTTTATCAAAGCTGTTTATTTTAATGGCATGCGGGCACAGCAGGAGTATAACAGGCAGGTCCTGCCTGATCTTGTCGTAAAGTATCCAGATATAAAATATGAACGCCTGCCTTCAACCAGCCCGGCGATGGCGAGTCTGACCCGGGAACAGAAACTGCAACAGTGGAGAACCATCCTGCAATACCTGCAGTAATTAATACATTACGCCAAAATATGATTCTCATACAAATGCCCCAATAAAAATTGTTGTCCAGATTCCTGGTTTCAATGTGATATTACCTTAAATAGTGTTTAACCCTGGCGATTTTCAGTCATATAATGCATGCCTGAAAACGCGTTAGTATACAGAACATGGAATCCTTACTGTTAACCATTGATTATTACGACCCGTTAATGCTGGCGGCAGCATTTATAGCCGGGTTTGTGTTTTATCGCATAGGATTACCACCGCTGGTCGGATTTCTTGCTGCCGGCTTTGCACTCGGGACCATGGGCGCAGAAAACACGCCCTTGCTCAGCGAACTGGCAGACCTTGGCGTTACCCTGCTTTTGTTTAGCATCGGTCTGAAGCTGCGTGTCAGCTCCCTGTTTAAACCGGAAATATGGGGTGTTGCCACGCTCCATATGTTGATTACCGTTGCTGTCTTCGGCTCGATTTTGTTCGCGCTTGGAGCTACAGGGCTCGCCCTGTTTGCAGGATTGAACATGACTACCGCTGTGATCGTCGCCTTTGCACTCAGTTTTTCCAGTACGGTATTCGCGGTCAAAACACTGGAAACCGCTGGCGAATCCGGTTCACGCTTCGGCAGGATTGCTATCGGGGTGCTTATTGTTCAGGATATCGCAGCTGTGGTTTTTCTAGCCGCTTCGAGCGGAAAATTACCATCGCCCTGGGCCATCGCCTTATTTGGCCTGCTGCTGTTACGCAAACCGCTTCTACTGCTGCTAAGAAATTCAGGCCACGGTGAATTACAGATCCTGATCGGCTTCGTTCTGGCTCTTGGCGGCGCGCAGCTCTTTGAAATGTTCAATCTGAAAGGCGACCTCGGTGCACTCTTCATCGGCGCGCTTCTTGCCGGTGATCCCCGCTCGGAGGAACTGGCGAAAACCCTGCTCGGCTTCAAGGAACTGTTCCTGGTGGCTTTTTTCCTCACCATCGGACTCGCAGGTCCGCCAGACATGGAAATACTGGTCGCGGGTTTCATACTGTTGATGCTGGTACCACTGAAAGTCGTGCTTTTTTTCTGGCTGTTCACCCGTTTCCGCCTGATGGCAAATACCGCGAACAGGGCGTCACTGGTACTGGCTAATTACAGCGAGTTTGGCCTGATCGTTGCAGCAATCGCAGTGAACATCGAATGGCTGCCAACCGAGTGGCTGCTGGTGGATGCCGTAGCGCTGTCACTCTCATTTGTATTCGCATCAGTAATTAATACCAAGCCGAACAAAATATTCAACAGGCGCTTACTCAAACGTTTTGAAAAGCCTGACCGTTTGTCTGAAGATTCGCCTGTTGACCTGGCTGATGCCAAAATGATCATATTTGGCATGGGGCGCGTGGGCACAGGTGTGTATGACGAAATGAACGCGCTCATGCCCGGATCTGTATTTGGCATAGATTATGACGAGATTGTCGTTGCGAAACATAAGAAGCGTGGCAGGAATGTCGTTTACGGTAATGCCACCAACCCCGATTTCTGGGATCGGGTGAACATGTCAAATCAGATTGATTATGCGATGCTGGTTATGCCGGACCACAACGCTCAGGTAGCCGCCATCAACCAGATCAAAGAACTGGGATTCAAAGGCAAGATAGCTGCAACTGCAAAATACCCGGACGAACTTGAGCAACTTAAAGCACTTGGTGTCGATGCAGCATTCAATATTTATGCAGAAGTGGGTGCCGGATTTGCCTCGCTTACCAGCTCAAAGTTCGGCCTGCAGGCTGCTCGGGATGTTAACAGAGACTGACTACTTCACTACAGCTGCAGAGGGGGTTCCAGCTCGATACCTCGACAGCTCGGACTTCAACCACTCGGCACTGGCCTGTGTTTTTCCATTGCATGTAACCTGATATTTCTTACCCGACATGCTGCTCTCGGTAGCAGCATACTTGATGAAATCTTCAGCCTCATCAACATATTTTTTTACATGGCCGTATTTTCTTTCCATATGCGAACGCGCTTTGGCAGAATCATATACCTTACCGTTTCGCTCGAATTCGCATCCGGATTTCTCAACAAACGACAGTAAGTGCTGAATCTCGCTTTGTTTACCTGCAAGCACCGACATCGACGAGACCAGTATCATCAGCGACACGATATATCTAGCAATTTTCATCATCGGACTCCGTCATGACAGCATCTGTATTTGCCGCGGCTTCCTGATCTACACGAAAACTTACACGCGTCGGATTATGATCCGATGACGTAACATGCCATGTATCGTGTTCGACGGGATCCAGCCCACGATAGAATACGTGATCGAGCGCGTTACCAAAAACACTCGTCCGGTTATGGTTTGTATAATCCAGCGACTTAAGTGCAAGCCTGTCAGCAAGAGCTTTAACAATCCGCATGCGCCCGTCACTCCAGGTATTGAAATCGCCCGCCAGAATAACCGGACCTTCATGATGCTTCATAACATCATATAGTTTCTCGATCTGCTCTGTATATACACTGACGCCCAGCGTAAAGTTGATACCGTGTATATTGGCAACCAGCAGATTTTTACTCATACCTTCTATCGGGTAGTAACTGATCAGACTGGTTTTTGGAAACCTGATCAGCGGCTCAACAGTATGCTGGCCACAGCTATGAACCGGCTTGACTCTTGATGCAGTCATCACCCCGGTTGCTTTGTCTGCATAATGAAAAGCTGTATTCAATGTCCAGTACTGGTGCTCGTTACCCAGCATTGACGCCAGCTCGTCATCCAGATGCGCCTCCTGAATGGTTACAACATCATGTTTATATGTATAACGTTTGAAATCAGTTGCCCAGTTTTCACGCTGACCTTTATAGATATTCCAGTTCAATACCGAAATTCTATCGGGGTTCAATCCCGCAGAGTTTTCATCTGGATTGTTCAGCTCATTCTGTACAAGCCTGTCTACAGCGCACTGTCTATTGGCTCCACTATCACGGACGACGTGATCTGCTGCGGATGCAGTTTGCTGTGCAGCTGCGGTCACACTGCCCGCAACAATCAGTGACACTGCCAGGCTGGAAAGAGCTGAGATCAGGCGCATGGATTATTTGGATTCTTTTTTGCGTAAAAACTCATGATTAGAACCATGACAGACAATATAGTTCAACTTCTTACCCTGAGCGAATAGTTTAAAATAGATTTCGGAATTGCCGCACAGGCTGCTGATTTAACTGAATAAATCAGTCTCAGCCTCGATTTCTGAATACAAATAATCCGGCTATGAAACGATTACATATTCATATATATTTCAACATGATAGAACATTGTACACCGCTTCTGCCCTGATCATCCTGTTTGAATAGGTAATAATCATGAGCCATTACAATAACACCCGGATTCCGCTGCAAATCACGATAAGCGCACTGTTCATAACACTGTCTATTATCATGGGTGCCCTGCTCAGCATACAGAATTATACTAAAACTTCCGACATTCTGCTCACTACTGCGCACCAGGTCTATGACAGGCTCATTGAGAAACTGACCCTGGACATGAAGGCGACCTACCGGCCTCTTAGCGGCGTTCTGGAGATGCTGGCGATATCCCCGCTAACAAAAGCCACGACGCTCGAGCAGAGACTCGAGCACCTGCAAACTATCAGTATCGCGCTCGAGAACAACACTGCAGCGGCAAACCTGCAAATTGCATATGGAAATGGTGACTATTTCATCGTACGGCAGCTTGGCAGTAACGATATCAAGTCGCACTTCAAGGCACCGGCAAGCGCAGCTTTTATGGTAGACAACATCGAAACAAGCAGGCTGGGAAAACGCAGCCTGAACCGGTTGTTTTTCAACCGTGACCTCGACGTTATCTCACGCGAGCCTGCAACCGGTACCGAATATGATCCCAGATTGCGTGACTGGTATAACGAAGCAAGCCCGGAACCTGTTTCAACGAAACCCTATCTTTTCTATTTCTCACGCCAGATCGGGATCACCGCCAAAATAAAAGCAGACCAGCCCGGTGTAGTCATTGCGGCAGATATAACCCTGGACAATCTTGCCGACACAATCAACAAATACCAGATCACACCCAACTCGGAAGCGGTGCTGATCAATGCCGACGGACAGACATTTGCTTACAAGGATCCCGATAAAGTCATCATCCAGTCTGATGATGAACAACTAAAACTTGCTGATCTGGATCAGCTTGGCAGCGATGTGCTGACCTACTTGAGCAAGGATATAGAGACCATCGAACAAGGTCTTGATTTTGCATACGACAACCAGCAATGGACCGGCAGGGCGCAGGTCATTGCCAGACCGGGTGGTGTAGACCTGTATGCACTGATCATCTCACCCGTTGATGAACTACTCAGCGAAGCATCCGATATCAGAACACAATCTTTCATTGTTACAATCATTATTACGCTGCTGTTTATACCACTCATCTGGTATGTAGCCAGACGAATTTCGAGATCATTGTTCCTGCTGGCAGGCGCTGCTTCATCGATCTCGCGATTCGAATTTGACAAGCCCATCACTACCCGGTCGCATATCAAGGAGGTCAACGATCTTTCTGTCGCTATGGACCTGATGCAATCTACCATCAACAGGTTTATCATCCTGATCAACTCGCTTGCCAGTGAACAGAATCTTGATGCCCTGCTACACAGCATCAGTAATGAAACCATGCTGATAAGTAATGCCGACGGTGTGCTGACCTATTTGATGAACGAAGATGAAACCGCACTCAATCCCGGCATACTCTGCTCGAAAGAAAATAATTTTCTGGAAACAGATCAGTTTTCACCTATATCGATGGCGAACAATGACGAACTGGCTGACCTGTTCACCAGGAACCGAAGCAGCGTGATCAGCATTGACGATTCCGTGAATGCATTCAACCCCCTGTTATCACTGCTCGATACAGACCATCTCACCATGGTCGCACTACCGCTAATGAACAGGAACTATGAGCATATTGGACTTTTGTGTCTTATTTTCAAACAGGCCAACAGCCTGACCAGCGAAAGCGAAAAAGCCAATCTTTCTTTTATACAGGCACTGTCGGGCTTCGCCGCAGTCACCCTGGAAAGCCGCCAGCTATTGCACATGCAGGAAGCACTGCTCAATTCATTCATCAAGTTAATTGCCGGCGCCATCGATGCCAAATCACCCTATACCGGCGGTCATTGCCAGCGCGTACCGGAACTGAGCAGGATGCTGGCACAGGCCGCGTGTGATTCGAACGACGCGCCATTCTCGGACTTCAGACTTTCCGATAAAGAATGGGAAGCACTGGAAATCGCCAGCTGGCTGCATGATTGCGGAAAAGTCACCACTCCAGAGTATGTCGTCGATAAAGCGACCAAGCTGGAAACCATTTATGACCGCATCCATGAAATTCGCATGCGCTTTGAAGTACTGAAACGCGATGCTGAGATTGACTACCGGAAACAGCTTGCTGACGGCGGTGATGAAAAAACGCTGAAGGAATCACTATCCGCAGCCTTGAATGAACTGGATGATGATTTCAACTTCATTGCGGAATGCAACGAGGGCGGTGAATTCATGAGTGATGAAAAACTTTATCGCCTCAAGGCAATAGCACAGCGGACATGGCAACGCACTCTGGATGACCGCATTGGGATATCAAGGGAGGAGGCCAGCCGCAAAAACAGAACCCGCAAGCAGGTTTTGCCCGTTGAAGAAAAGCTGCTGGCTGACAAACCCGAACATATCATTGAACGTGAACAATTCGAATTCATGCCTGCTGACAACCCATGGGGCTTCAAGCTTGATGTCCCCGAGCACAAATATAACCGTGGCGAACTCTATAATCTGTCCGTAAGCAGAGGCACCCTCAGCGCAGAAGAACGTTACAAAATCAACGACCATATGACACAAACCATCATCATGCTGGAAAAGCTGCCATACCCGAAACATCTACGTGAAGTGCCAAAAATTGCCGGCGGACATCATGAAACCATGGATGGCAGGGGTTACCCAAAACGCCTGACACGTGATGACATGTCACTGCCCGCGCGCATGATGGCCATTGCTGATATATTCGAAGCCCTGACCGCATCTGACAGGCCCTACAAAAAGGCCAAGACATTATCTGAAGCCATCCGTATCATGAGCTTCATGAGAAACGATAATCATATTGACCCCGATCTGTTCAAGCTGTTTCTAACCAGCGGCACTTATCAAAAGTATGGAGAGCAATTCCTTGCCTCCGAACAGCTCGATGATGTAGATATTGCTGAATATCTGGAACAGGAATGAACAGGAAAATTGAAGACTATATAGACACCATTCCGGAATCACGCCTCGATCGCTTCATGTCGATTCACAAGCTGATCATGCAACTTTACCCTGACGCTGCAGTTGATATGCGTTATAAAATGCCTACCTACAGAGTTGGCGATGGATGGGTGGCTCTGGCAAACCAGAAAAACTATATATCACTTTATACCTGCAGTGAGTCACACATTGAATCATACAGACTAAAACATCCGCAGCAGAAAACCGGCAAAGGCTGCATCAATTTCAGAGTGCGCGATGAAATATACTATGAAGATCTCGAGTTTGTGATAAAACATGCGATCGATGTTCCTAAATCATAAAACCGGGAAACACTGGAAAGACAAGATTTATCGAATATGATTAAACATGAATTTCTTCAGAACGACGGTATACTGACCAGTGAGCCTGTTACTTCAATGCACTCCAGCGACTTTTATATGCATTCCACCATCGTCGATCCCCATATCGTAGATAATCGCAAGTTGAATGGACTGGTCATTCATGCGGAGTCATTTCCCGGTTGGAAAGATATCGCCTCCTTGCTTGCGCACATCAAATTCGTCAGAGACCATAATAAGGTAATCAGCAAGCTTGCCGCTGTTGCCAATGAAGGTACCGTTACCGTTCTGCCTGCTATAGCGGAACACTTCGTCAAGGCAGATGTGGCGCACTTTGGTTATGATGACCTTGATGGCGCGATTGAGTGTATAAAGCAGAATTAAATTGTCACGGCTCCGTTAAGGTATAGCCTGCTGCAACCATGGAAGTCATCGTCGCCGCCCTCACCCTCGGCATCACAGCAGGACTGAAACCCGGTCCACTGGGCATTTACGTCATTCATCAAACCCTGTTGCACGGCGCACGCTCCGGTCTGCTTGCGAGCTTTGCACCCTTTGTATCAGACGGCCCCATCATCCTGGGCAGCTTCCTGCTTGTCAATTCATTCAAGCAGTTCGACGTCTTCATCACACTGATTTCGATAGCAGGCGCGCTCTATATCGCCATCATTGCGATCAGACTGCTTGTTGCCAGCCCGATGACACAACAGCCTGCCGCGGCTCCCGCCAGTTTCCTGACGGCGGTCAAGATCAACCTGCTGAATCCGGCCCCGTATATATTCTGGAGCACTGTTGGTGGTACCTATCTGTTGCAGAACGACTTGCTGGACGCTTCATTGTTCGCAGTGCTGTTTCTGGCCACCTTGTCAATGACCAAGTTCCTGATGGCGATGAGCATCAAGAAACTCGGCGACAGGTTCAGCGACAGGCTGATTACCCGGCTTTTGAAGTTGCTCGCGCTGTTTTTGATGTTTTTTGCTCTCAGGTTGCTGTTTAATGCTTTTTCCGCAGGCTAAATACCATTCGATTTGTACGAGGCAACGGCATAATTTCGCCCATTCCAGTGGTAGAATTGCTGTCCACATGGATCAATCGGGGAGTAACGATGAAACAGATTGTGCAAACAGCTGGTATCTTTCTGGTTGTATTACTCAGTGCGTGCACCACGGTACCGACAAAGGACATCAAGGTTGACGCCGATGCAGACCCCAAAGCCAGTTTCTCCGGGTACAAGACCTACGCATGGCTTGCAACAGCGCAGATCCTGCATGATCCCGAAGGGCAGTGGGAGCCCAGAGACGTCGACATCGATGCAGAAGCTCAGCTCATCATCAACAGTGAATTACGCAAACGCGGCATAACCGAAGTCAGCAGCAATCCCGATATGCTGGTGGCCTATGCTGCCGGTATCGATATGGCCAGTCTTGACCTGAAGTTAAATCCTGAAACAAAGGAAAAGCTTCTGGAAAACATACCCCGGGCAGCACTCGTCGTTGTGCTGATCGATGCGGATACCGGATATGTTATGTGGATTGCCGAAGCCGTCGGCGAAGTGCAGGAGCAGGCCGATTCAGCCACCGTTCGCGCGCGCATCGAATACGCGGTCAGCGAAATGTTCCACCTGCTGCCAAAGAACTGACAACAGCAGAGCATTACTCTGCCGCCGGAATGTTTTATCATTCCAGTATCAGACCGTTTAACATCTGCAGACAATGAGGCTTTCGCATGAAAACCGAATACAGGGCTATACTGGCCGGCACCCTCCTGCC
>CAJIBR010000260.1_pt1 | contig 17184 bp, 15 predicted proteins | sample 9199401 | NCBI WGS metagenome assembly CAJIBR01 (sample SAMEA7708310, study PRJEB35096) | sediment metagenome | biome: marine neritic benthic zone biome [ENVO:01000025]; feature: sediment [ENVO:00002007]; material: shallow marine sediment [ENVO:03000034] sea grass bed [ENVO_01000059] ... | reverse complement strand
CAACAGGAGTGGTCGCTATGGCTCACAACCTGATATTGGAACAGACCGAAATCGCGCAGTGGCATGCTCTTATCAGGGAAGCCGAGGAGCAATGCTGCTGTCACCTCGACGAATCCATGGAAAGCTATCTGGTTTTCACCCTGATGCGCTTCATGAAAGACCAGGACCTGGCCACTCAGGCGATGGCGCTGGAGTATCTGCGCAGCCACAGACTGCCGAAATCCATGCGAATCGAACAGTTACGCGATATCGGCGATCAGTGCCTGCTGGTCTCGGGGCTGTACCCACAACGCGCCGAAAAACGCCTGGTCAGGGTCAGCTACTACGTCAACCTGGGGCGCTCCGCCTACAACAACATCAGTGACAACGTACAGCAATCTGCAGCCGATCTGTATCGTCAGCTGGCAGAGGCCTTCATTACCCTGATGGACCTGCTGCAAACCATCCGCGAGTTCAGCTCTCCCGCTCTGCAGCCGATCCAGAATCTGGAATTATGGAGTGATACCGGCAGCACGGTGGCGCTTGATCGCCTGTCGGGCAGCACCATGCCGCTGCATGAGTCGCTGATTGATACCAAGTATCGCCAGTAATCATCATTCATCGCTATTTTTTAGCTCGTGTCACTCAACTTTTGTTTCGCCCATGGGCGAAACTAATGATTAGTCGCACGCGATAATCAAAATCAGCAACATAAAAACCCGCAAAAGCAAAACCAGACCCCCCTTCAGGGAACAATTCCCCCCCCCTCGTCCTATCACATTGATATAATACGCAATTAAGTTTGACTCATGATATCCGTTCAATGACCACACCCAGAAAAGCCGTAGCCCTGATCTCCGGGGGCCTGGATTCGCTGCTGGCCGCGAGGCTGATGCTCGATCAGGGCATCCATGTCGAAGGGATCAATTTCTATACCGGCTTTTGCGTCGAGGGCCATACCCACGCGATTCGGAAAAAAGACAAAAAAAAGCCCAAGCGCAACAATGCGCTGTGGAGCGCCGAACAACTCGGGATCAAGCTGCACATCATGGATATCATCGAAGAATACAAGGACATCGTGATCAATCCGAAGCACGGTTACGGGGCCAACCTGAATCCCTGTCTCGACTGTAAAATTTTCATGGTCGGTAAGGCAAAACAGTGGATGGAACAGCACGGTTTTGACTTTATTATTACCGGTGAAGTGATCGGACAGCGCCCGATGTCGCAACGCAAGGAGCTGTTACCGGTCGTGGTGCGTGAATCCGGAGCTGATGATCGTTTATTGCGCCCGCTGTGCGCACAAAATCTCGCGCCGACTTTGCCGGAACGCGAAGGCTGGGTCGACCGCAGCAGACTGCTCGACTTCCACGGCCGCAACCGTAAACCACAGATGGCGCTGGCAAAACAGTTCGGATTCGAGGATTATGCCTCGCCTGCAGGCGGCTGCTGTTTCCTTACCGATGAGAATTATGCGAAAAAACTCGCAGACCTCTGGCAGGCACAGCATGAAAAAACCTATGAGCTGGATGACATCATGCTGCTCAAGGTCGGGCGCCACATACGTCCCAAACCGAATTACAAACTGATCGTCAGCCGCGAAGAAGGCGAAAACAAGTTCCTCAGTGGCTACCGCAAGAATTTCATCCATATAGAAACGCAAAGCTGTGGTGGACCGCTGACACTGATCGATGGCGATGTGACTGACCAAGACCTGGAAACCGCATCACGCATCGTTGCACGCTTCAGCCAGGGAAAAAACGAGGACCGTGTCACGGTTAAAATCACCCGCCTCGATGGCGAACAACAAACTCTGGACGTGCTGCCAATGCCGCCATCGGACATCAAGCAGGAATGGTATGTCTAGCCCGCATTTCTCACCAGGCAGCGGAGAATACTGATAAAGCATTGGTTTTGTGGTATGAAGTTGCAATGATCAAAAAAACAGTGTGTTATTCAAGCATGCCTGTCACGGTTCAGGCTGGTCTTCGTGTTCGTAAGCTTGCTCCCGTGACCCTGGTGAGAAATGCGGGCTAGTTATCAACTGGACGCGCGCAATATGCTGTGTCCGCTGCCGGTAATAAAAACGCAGGACAGGACCGCAGAACTGCAGCGTGGCGATATACTTGAAGTTATCTGTACCGATCCCGGCGCCTTGAATGACATACCGGCCTGGTGCCGGATCAACGGGCACGAGGTAATCAAAACAGCACAAACAGACGATGAAGTGAGTATCACCTTGCAGGTTGGCTGATCCCTGCCGCGGAGCTGCCTTAGACCACCTCGGCAACCCTATGGCTCGAGACCCTAAAGCGACCACCTGAATATACTTTATTCAATAACATAACCAGCAAAACACGTCCCCACCCAACACATATCGATAACATATTGATTTAAAAGATCCCTACACCATATAAATCAAAAATTTATCGATCGTCGGCTTTTTTGTCACTTTTGTCGGTTTATTTTTCAACTATCTACTACACTAACGAATACCTTTCAGGTATTTATCTAATTGATCAAAAAATCAGGGCACCGCTCCTGTCTCAAATTCCAAGTTGATAACGCCTATCCGTGCCCAAGGGAGGTCACCATGTCGTTTTCTGATATTTATTTGATCGTACCCAATCCGGTTATTTCCGGCCTGATCTGGTTCTTCGTTCTATCGACCCTGCTGTATTTCGCCCGCTTGCCGGCACATAAGTACATTCTTGCCTTCAGCCGGGTGATTCACTATGCGCTCAGGCTGGCCTCAAATTCGGTCAAGACTGCTGAACAGCGCTTGCAGGCACGCAACCGGGAAGTGCTGCTGGAAGCCGGCCGCGAAGCCACCGAACGCATGATCGAACGCGAGTTCGAACGTGTCGAAAACACCGTGACTCATGATCTGGCCCAGTATCCGGCTTTGCAGCGTAGATTGAGCGAGAAGCTCACGCGCATAGACGAAGACTATCAACAGAGCACCGAGGTGCCACCCGATCCGCCAGGCTGGTGCAAGGTCGTGGAGTCCGTTGCCAGAATCGATGGCAACGGTGATGCCATGGTCGCCAGCATTCTGAAGGATATCCACAAGTCCATGATCAAGGCACAGGACAGGGCTATCCAGGAACACCGCCGTGCCTGCAATGAGCGACACAACATTCTCAAACGCATGATGCCGCACTGGCGTTCTGTTAAAAAGGTGCTGGGCCAGGTTGACAACAACATATCCAGTATTCTCGAGCGCGCCACCAAGATTGGCCGCTATATGCATGACTACGAGGAGATCCTGCGCGGCAGCGATCGTGCCACCCGTGTCCTGTCGTCTTCAGCCATCAGTCAGTTCTTCGTGTCGGCCTTCGTGCTCGCGATTGCGGTTGGCGGTGCTATGGTGAACTTCACCCTGATCGCACGCCCGATGGCGGAGATGGTCGGCGGACAAAACTTTATCGGCAGCTTCAAGGTCTCGGAAATATCGGCCATCGTGATCATCCTGGTCGAGGTTTCGATGGGATTATTCCTGATGGAATCGCTGCGCATCACCCGTCTGTTCCCGGTGATTGGCGCACTGAATGACAAGCTCAGGGTACGTATGATCTGGATCACGTTCGGCTTTCTGTTCATTCTCGCCTGCGTTGAAGCCGGCCTGGCGTTCATGCGCGAGATCCTGATGGAAGATGAACTGGCAACCAGCGCGATGTTACGCGGTGATGCGGCCAGCGCGATGCAGGCAACAGACTTCGCCTGGATTACGACGGCTGCGCAGATGGGCCTCGGCTTTATCCTGCCCTTTGCACTGGTCTTCGTTGCCATCCCGCTGGAAACTTTCGTGCATTCGATGCGCACGGTAATCGGCGTCCTTGCTACAGCGGTCCTGCGCGCCATCGCGTTTGGCTTGCGTCTGGTCGGCAATCTGTTCCGCTATATGGGCAGGGTTCTGGTCAACATGTACGACCTGTTTATATTCGGCCCGCTGTGGCTTGAAAATACAATCACCGGAAAAGCCGGTACGATAAAACAAAAAACATCCACACATTCTGTAAATGCAGACTTTCAGGAGGCGGCATGAAACTCTTCAGACTAATAATAACAATACTTCCGCTGTTACTGGCACAGGGCTGTTCCGAGCCTGTCGGGCCGAGCAATTCAGGTGTATACCTGCTGCTCGATACATCCGGTACCTACACCAAGGAACTGGACAATGCCCTCAAGCTGGTGAATGTACTGCTGGTCAAAATGGAGCCCAGCGATTCCCTGGCGGTTGCCCGCATCGACACGGGCAGCTTCAGCGAAAAGGATATCGTTGCAAAAACCACGTTCACCGACCGTCCCAGCGAAGCCAACAAGCAGAAAAGGCACTTTCGTGAATCCATGGACGACTTCGTCAAGAAAGTGAAGCCGTCAAAGTACACCGACATCACCGGCGGTGTGCTCCAGGCTGCAGAATATCTGAACGAAAAAAACACCGGCAGGAAAACCATCCTGATCTATTCAGATCTGAAGGAAGAACTACCGGAAGGTTACGTGCGGGATATTCCGTTCCAGCTCGAAGGCTTCGATATCGTCGCACTCAACGTGACCAAACTGCGCAGTGATAACGTCGACCCGCGTGAGTACATGGACAGGCTCGAAGACTGGCAACGCCGCGTTGAAGAAGGTGGCGGTAGCTGGCGCGTGATTAACGACATGGACCGCCTGGAGCGGATCATCAACGGCTGATACGTCATCAGCCAAAATGAAAACCCCGCCGACACAACCGTTTGCGGGGTTTTTTTTGCCTTATCTGACGGGATATGCCGGATAGAGCGGGTATTGCGGGACGTATGTACCGGGCTGGGCCTGGTTCCAGTAGGGCACCGGCGGGGGTGGATAATAAGGCGGTGGATAATAACGATCATCATCGTCGGTCATACGGTTCCACCAGCCGGGCGGCCCGCCCAACGGACAGAACGGTATTTCCGGAAAAGCCAGCACTCCGGTAGATCCAGACAGAAGCGGGATTGACAGGATGACCTGTTTCAACCAGCGATGTTCTATGCTCATTGACATAATGTAGCACGGCTGGTAATGAAAGTGGCCGCTTATTTACGAGCGGCCACTACGATTTTTCCTGTAAATTCCGTGGGTTGGATCTACAGTCGTTTCTGGATGTCAGCCATGCGGATTAGAACCGGACGCTGGAAGTTGACATAACGCGGTAAACGCCAGATCACGGCATCCGCTTCCTGTTCCCCTGCATAGCCGCCGGATACGAGTACGTACTTCTCACCGCTGCCTGAATTATGCGTGTAATAAGACAGCTCATCCTTCAGGTAATGGTTATAGCGTTGAGCAATGTCGTACATCTCGTTCTTGTCGCTTACAGCGGCAACCTGGATTGCAAAATGATCGGCCGGTTGCTGCGACAGCCATTGCGGGCCATGGATGACATTACCGCTGCCAATCTGGCTGAAAGGCGAAATACTGCTGATACGTCCATCGAGGCTGTCAGCCTGGTCGTTCATCGTCTGCAGCTTGCCATTGAGCGTCCTGACTTCACCTTCAAGTTTTTCGTTCAATGCAACCAGCTTGTCCTGCACTTCTGAAATCGTTACTTCAGACTTGAGGTTGTCCTGTTGCAATCCGGTGATTTGCTGATCGACAAGCTGCGTACGCTCGGCGGTAACGATCGCATCGTGGCTCATCTCTGACTGATGATAAAAATACAGTCCCGCTATCGCGATGATGGCCAGGAGCAGGAAGCTCGACAGGATTTTGAAATGCCTGTTTTCGGTGCCGGCCAGCGCTCTGATCGACATTGCCATTTCAACAGACTTATCCTGCAGGGATCCTATCAGAGATGAATGTTTTTCGCTGTATTCAAGCAGCTTGTCAACCATCGTCGACAGTTCATCCGTGCGCATATCCAGCATGCCGATCGATGTCTCCAGCTCTTTGCTCGCCTGGGTCAGTCGGGCTGATGTATTTTCGAGTGACGCTGCACGTTTTTCCAGGGCATCGTCAACCGCCTGCAACTGAAGAATTCGTGCCTTGCTGCTTTCAAGTTCTTTCTCGAGATGATCGGAACGTTCACTCGTTGTGCTCGCCAGCGAGTCGATTTCAGCAACCAGTTCTTTCTCGAGCTTGAGCAGGGCATCGGTGTTGTCCTTTATACTCTGGCTCAACTGTGAATTGGTTTCATGTGAATGCGCGACAAGTTCATTGACACGTTCAACCAGTTGCTCATGCTGCCCGGTCATCTGAACATTATGGTTTTCAAGCTCTGTCGCTGACTGGGTTGCGACATCTTCAATCTCTATTGATAACTTCCTGACTTCCTTATCGATATTTTCTGATATGGAAGAAAGCGCCTTGTAGGTATTATCTATCTCGCCCAGGCGCTTGTAGGTTTCGGACACCTTGGATGTGAGATCGAGGTCACTATCGCTCAGTCGCTCCAGACCTTCATCAACGCTCCTGTTGATCACATCCAGTTCCGTTTGCAAATCACTCAGGCTTGTTTCGAGCAGGCCGATCTTGGCGTTGATATCCTTCGCCTGACCAATCGCTCGGGTCTCGTTTTCAAGATGAATCAGCTTGCTTTCCGGGGGGGCTTCATCAGCCGGGAGCTTTTGTTCGTTAGTCATAAAATATTTATCCTCAAAAATTCGGTTCGGCAGCTCTGCAAAACAGGCGCACTTTATAGTAAAAAACGGGTGATTATAGCTTATTAGAGTTTGTTAATATAGTAAATTTTGCAGCCCGTATGCTCCGATTCACCCGATTCAGTCATCATTATTCAACAGACTTACACCCATCCGGCTCGACCCAGCCACTCGCGAATAAAATGCTCAACCTCTTCCGGCCGATTGATATCCAGCAGTGGCAAGCTGCCCGTATCAACAGCTTTGTCAGATGCCACTGCAATCACATCGGGGTCGTTCGGAAATATGAAATCCTTGTTCAATGAGGGTCGATGCAATTCTATTTTAGGGAATGCAAGATGCCGAAAACCCTCGACCATAATCAGGTCGATATGTGCGGTATCCAGACTGTCGATCAGATCTTCGAGTCGTGGTTCATCTCGGCCTTGCATCTCTGTAACCAGCGCCTGTCGATAACTGGAAGCAATCAGAACCTGACCGGCGCCGGCCCGACGTAGTTCATAACTGTCTTTACCGGGTATATCGATATCAAAATCGTGATGCGCATGTTTTATCAGTGCGACGCAGATACCTTTTGCCTTCAGCAAAGGAATCAGTTTTACCAGCAGCGTTGTTTTACCTGTTCCACTGTAGGCAGCGAATCCCAATACGGGCACGTTGAACTCGATCATGGTTTACTGTGGAACAATATTCTCCCTAGATAGCCCGATCTGAGAATATAGCCATCAACCAGGTTTTCGTAGTCTTCTTTAACACCCCGGCTCAAGATAACCCAGGACACGTATAGCGCGGGCACCAACAGTAATATGAACAGCAGTTTTGGTGAGCCGGGCACAGTATAGGCCGCCAGCGTCAACAGGTATAGCGGCCAACTGAACAATATTCCACGCAAAGCATGCTTGACAAGCAACGCGGCTATTGCAACGGACCGATGGAGTTTTTGTTTTGGGGATCCATATAGAACAAGAAACACACCACGCTCCAAATCATTTCTGATATCACTCAAGCGTTTTGTGCGTCCTGTATCCAAGCAGGCCTCTCCGCTTTCACAAATCCAGCAGCAGCTTCAGGGGTACACGCATCCCGGCAATCTTGCATGCCTGCTGACCATAGCCATAAGGAAACATATTGTAGATATATTTGCGTGTCGCTTTCTCCTTGCCATGACGCTTACGTAATTCTCTGAGTAAAACACGGTGCTCGGGTACGGTCTGTCGTTCTTCATAGTAATCCCGTACAAATTTTACAACTTCCCAGACATCATCCGTCATTTCGATCTTTTCTTTTTCGGCAATAGCATGAGCGACGTCTTCATTCCATTCAGAGGGCTCCAGAAGATAACCTTCATGATCGAGTTCGATCGATTGGCCGTTTACTTGCAGTGTCATATCGAATCCTCACTATTGAAAGAAGACACAGGGTAATTAATAAGTAATGCTCGAGTACGCACTCAGCCCGGATTGATCGCAGTGGATATTGGCGTACAAGTCAGATACCGAGTAGAAGCGGAAAAAAGCAGAGTCTCAGTGTAAATCCGGCAGCACGCCTACCTGTGGCATCCGGGCCAGCCCGGTCTCTCTCGCATGCTCCTCAAACCCCTTATTACGCCAGAAGAACGCGCCGGGCATCGTCGTTGGCACGACCAGCGCATAGAACAGGGCACGCCCTGTCAATGCAGTGGCCGTGATAACAATGGCAGCTGCGATCCAAACAGACAGGCCTGTAACGTCATCGAGCCGTATCAGGCTTAATGACATCGCAAACGCCAGTCCTGTAAACAGACCGGCATTTCGAACGGCGTAGGTTTTACCGAATTTCGTCAACTGCTCATAATGCGAGGCCGCAGCTTCACCACCCTGCCTGATCATGTCGCGCTGATGAAAATACAGTCCGACTATCTCCAGGAACAGGCCGGCAGATATAACCGATGCCAGCACTGAAGCCGTTTCGCTCCAGGCGGAATTCGTATTCGTCTGTACAAAAGCATAAACCAGTAACACAAACATCGGCCCGAGCACCAGCATGCTGCCATAGAACGAAGTCAGTACCTGCCAGTGATTCCAGAAGGGCCTGGCCTTGATACGATATATACTGTGCATAAAATATATCGCTGCGATGCCAGATATAACCGCACCCCAGCCCGAAACAGAAGCAAGCAGCTGATGACTGTCTGGCGGTAACCATGAAAACAACATTGGTAAACCGGTAATTAACGTATAAGCACCGAGAAAATTATAAAAAACGGCGATGCCGGCGACTTCGCGACTGACCGGTGAGTATCGAAGGTTATTAAAGGCGCGATAAAAACGATGCGGCCGACCAAGATGCAGAGTCGACAGAACCAGTGCCAGCGTCTGCACCCCTATCAGGCTAAACAGTACCAGTGGCCACGCCAGCGGATGCGCTTGCGGTGACAGGCTTGCGATGCCCAGTAACGGGCCGATAAACAATGTAATAAAAGCGCCGATGACCGCCTGGGATACCAGCGTGAATATAACCAGCGGATTTTCACGGGTACTCAGCTTTTTCAGGTTCCACTCGAATCCAGTGTTATCAATACTGACATCGGACCTGTATTGACCTTTGGCGTCTTGCTGATATTTCAACGGCATGCTGTCAGTCCGTTTCATTTCTGCCGGCAGACTGTTTTTCTGCTGGAAGCGAATATTCGGATGTGTTATATCCGTCGCAGGAAAGCCCGGAATCGTTGTATCCAGGCTATCTCTGTTTTCCGGTAGTGTTTCAATGACACCGAAGTCGAGCGCACCTGCCAGGCAGGCGGCCGCACAGGCAGGCTTTAATCCGGCCTCGAGCCTGTCGACGCACATATTGCACTTGGAAACATGACCCGCATCGGTGTCCAGCTGCGGTGCATTGTAAGGACAGACCCAGGTACAGTAACCACAGCCAAAGCAGATATCAGGGTCCTGCAACACAGCGCCGTATTCAGCATACTTGGTATAGGCCCGTGTCGGGCAGCCTTTGAGACAGACAGGGTCGTCACAATGGTTACACGCCATGGATATATTCATACGTGTGTATTCCGGATACGTGCCGCCCTCGACATAACCCACCGCTCTAAATGCCAGATGGGCCGGCAGATCATTCTTCTCCGAACATGCGGCTTCGCAGGCATGGCAGGCGATACAGTTATCGGCGGTAAAATAGAAACCGTGCTGCTTGTAACGGTTCGGATTTTCGCCGACAGACGTATCGCCATTGATATTTAATGAATGGCCACGCAGCTCATGATCTTCCGGTACCGTCTCGATGGACTGTCCATAGCCGTTCGTTTCCGGGTGTTCGACATCCGGCACGAATGCATAGCTTTGCTCTTTGGGTCTTGCGTACTTAAACATTGGATTTAACCGCAGAGGCGCTGAGACGCAAAGAAAAACCGTTTTGTTTGTAAAAATTATGTTTCATTACTTTTTCAGACTTGCTCATTACAAAAAACTCTACACTCTGTGTCTCTGCGGTAAATTAATTATCAATAGGCCCTTGCTTCGACATTTGTCTGTGCGGCTGCCTGCTGGTCTTCGATCGCTTCGATGTTTACCGCACACTGTTTGTACGCAGGCTGTCTTGAATGCGGGTCTAACAAGCCCAGCGAAATACGGTTTACACATTCGTGATAGTGAAACGGTATAAATACCGAATCAGGCGCGGTACGTTCCGTACACTGCACCATCACAATAGCGTCGCCTCGCCGTGATGTCAGTCTTGCATATGATCCATGCTTGATACCGAGCTTTTCCGCAGCACGTGGATTCATCTCCATATAAGGTGTCGGGCTGAACTTATTGGCGTTACCAACCTTGCCTGTACGCGTACGTGTGTGAAAATGTTCAACCACTCGGCCCGAGTTCAACCAGAAAGGGTATTCATCGTCGGGCCTTTCATTATTATCAAAGAATGGCAGGGACAGCAGCTTTGCTTTACCACCGGGGAACTGGAATACACCATCGGTGTATAAGCGCTGCGAACCATCGGGTGATGCGTCTTCATTACAAGGCCACTGCAGGCCGCGGTTTTCTTCAATCTTGTCATAGCTCATACCGGAGTAATCGAGCATGCGCCCTTTAGACAACTGCTTCAGTTCGTCGAACACGGCTTCAGCCGTCTCCGGAAAGTCGATCTGCCTGCCCTGCTCAAACCTTTTCGCCATCTCGTTAAAAATATCGAGATCCGTTTTCGATTTGCCATGGGGTTTGCAGGCATTCCGTATCAGGTTCACACGCCGCTCTGTGTTGGTAAAACACCCTTCTTTTTCCGCCCATACAGCAGCGGGCAGGTACACGTGAGAATACTGATTGGTTTCAACATCCCGATACGCATCCTGCACTACAAGAAATTCGAGACTTGAGAGTAGTTTGCGCATCAATTCAGTGTTGGCCATCGACGTCATCGGATTGGTGGCTATCAGCCAGAGCCCGCGTATTTCACCTGACTCGATTGCCGGCAGTATGTCCGTCATGAACATACCGCGTTTGTTCGGCAGGAAATCGACATCGATGCCCCAGAATTCTGCGATATCGCTGCGGTCTTTATCATTTTCAAGAGCCCGGTATCCAGGCAAGCCGGAACAGGATGACCATTCACGTGTACCCATGGCATTACACTGGCCGGTAATCGATAAGGAAGAACCACCCGGCTTGCCAATGTTGCCGGTAATAAGATTGAGGTTATTGATCGCGCAAACACCATCAGAACCGTGCGTACTCTGGTTGATACCCATGGTCCATATCGTCATCGCAGCACCCGCCCGGGCGTACATGCGCGCAACCTCGCGAATCACACCGGCCTCAATACCACAGATCGATGATGCGCTTTCAGGATCGTACTGTTGTACGAGTGCGCTGAATTCTTCATGGCCTTCGGTATGTGCATGGACGTAATCCATGTCTGCCAGGCCTTCCTGCAGGATGACATGCGCCAGCGCGTTCAACAGAACGAGGTCGGTGCCGGGCGAAATCGCCAAATGTATATCGGCCTTTTGTGCGAACATGGTCACACGTGGATCGACGACAATGATCGGGAATCGCGTTTTGCCTTCCCGGTCCCGGCGCTCGAGTGCCTCGTTCAACCGCCAGTAGATAATGGGATGCTGTTCCGGCAGATTCGAGCCAAACGCCAGCATACACTCGGTATGCTCGAAATCATCATAGCACCCGGGAGGACCATCCGAACCGAAAGAGCGCTTGTATCCTGACACGGCCGATGACATGCACAGTGTCGTATTACCATCATAGTTGTTCGTGCCTATGACACCGCGTGCCAGTTTGCCCAGCGTATAGAACTCTTCGGTCATGATCTGACCGGTAGAAATGATCGAAAATGAATCGCGTCCATATTTTTCCTGAATGCGCTTGATTTCATCGGCGGTATAATCCAGCGCCTGCTTCCAGTTAACTTCTTCGAATTCATCCTCGACGTTTTTTCGCATCAGAGGCACAGTGCCGCGCCCTGCAGTTTTACGAAAAAGCTCGTGTTCGAATATTCCCTTGACACACAGCTTTCCGCGATTGACATCGGCATCAGCGACGCCGCGTGAAGCCACCGGCTCACCGTCACTATCCAGACCGACCTCGATCGAGCACCCGGTCGAACAATAACCGCAGGTTGCATATTTCCACTCGACAACGCCCTTGTCGGCTATCTTGATCGGATTTTTGTGCTTACGCCCGAATAACATGATTCGTCAGACTCCATTCCTTATGCAGCGACCCTGGTACTGGTGATACCAGGTATCGTCTTGTTAACATCATCAAAACTGATCATGCCGATCAATTTTCCGCTTTCAGTAACAGCCAGCCGCCTACCAGGTTCATCCAACATCATTTCCATGGCCTCATTGACTGACATGTCAGGCGTGGCCGTTCTAATTTTCGTTTTCATAAATCGTTTAACTGTTGCCCGGGCTATTGGTGCATATCTGCTCTGCAGGCGCCTCATTTCAAACCCTGATTCCCGTTTTTGATTATGCGTGTTTTCCGGAAAGAAAATTGTAAGAAGATCGCATAATTGCACGAACCCGACCAGTTTCCTGTTAATCACAACAGGCAGGCCGTCAATCTGGTAAAAACGCATCAATAACATGGCTTCGGCAATAGACGTTTCAGGCATAATGGCTCTGGGACGTTTATTCATGATGTCTTTGACCTGCATCAACGTGTGTATGCCAGATGCGTTTATCGACTTGTGAAATCCATGTAAACCATCCCCTGTTCAATTTTCACCGGGAAGACATTGGTGCAGCCTTCATCCGGACCCAGGGCTTCGCCGCTGGCAAGATCGATCTTCCAGTTATGCAACGGACATGTCACTGATGTACCGTGAACGATGCCTTGAGAGAGCGGGCCTTTCTTATGCGGACATTCGTCCTTCATCGCAAACACCTCGTCACTGGCATTGCGAAACAGGGCGATGTTCATGGTATCTGTTTTGATAACTCTTGAACCCAGTTGCGGTATTTCTTCGAGCGCAACGATCTCGACCCAGTTCAGCGTTTCTTTTTCCAGTACATTAGTTGTCATAGCGGTTAACCTGCAATCTTCAGTGGAGTAAATTCATGTGACGCCTCGCCCTCGGCCCGTGCTTTCCAGGGGTCGATCTGTGCGTAGCGCTGGCCCAGCCTGAAGCGCTCATACAGGGCCTTGCGCTCCTCTTCATCATCAACAATGCACTGCTTGATGTATGACAGACCGACGCGCTCGACCCAGGGTGCGGTGCGTTCAAGATAGTGGGCCTCTTCCCTGTACTTCTGTGTAAACGCGCCGCAGTATTCCAGTACCTCTTCTTCCGTTTCGACCTTGCATAACAGGTCTGTGACACGCACCTTGATACCGCCGTTACCCCCGACATGCAGTTCATAGCCGGAATCCACGCAGACCACGCCAAAATCCTTGATCGTTGCTTCAGCACAGTTGCGGGGACAGCCGGACACGGCCAGCTTGAACTTGTGCGGCATCCATGAACCCCAGGTCAGTTCTTCGAGTTTCACACCGAGACCGGTCGAGTTCTGTGTGCCGAAACGACACCAGGTTTTTCCGGCGCAGGTCTTGACCGTGCGCATGGCCTTGCCATAAGCATGGCCGGAGACGAATCCGGCATCAGACAGGTCTTTCCACATGGCCGGGAGGTGTTCTTTCTTAACACCGAACAGATCGATGCGTTGACCGCCGGTGACCTTCATTTCCGGCACGTCGTATTTGTCTGAAACATCGGCGATGGCGCGCAGATCCTTTGCGGTGCACAGGCCGCCGAACATACGCGGCACGACTGAGTAGGTACCGTCTTTCTGAATGTTGCCGTGCGCACGCTCGTTGATGAAACGCGACTGCGCATCATCTTCGTATTCTTCCGGCCAGTTGGCCAGCAGGTAGTAGTTCAACGCCGGCCTGCATGCCGCACAACCATCCGGTGTTTTCCACTCCATAAACGCGCGCACGGCCGGCATGGTTTTGAGTTCGTTCTGCTTGATCGCCCTGATCACATCATCATGGCTGTGCTCGGTACATCCGCACATGGGTTTCTTGCTGGGCTTTTCGTCATATCCTTCTCCAACCGTACTTGCCAGCAATGCTTCTACCAGTCCTGTGCATGATCCACAGGATGACGAGGCCTTGGTATGTGCGCGCACATCTTCAAGCGTGAACAAACCTTTTTTCGAAATCGCATTGACGATGTCACCTTTACAGACACCGTTGCAGCCGCATATTTCAGCGCTGTCCGGGAGTGCGAGTACCTGCGCATCACCGTGACCCGCATCGCCCAGATCGTGCTGGCCGAACATGATGGTGCGCCTGAAATCGGCGATATTGGTGCCTTCGCGCATCAGCTGGAAATACCAGGTGCCGTCCATGGTGTCGCCATAGAGTACAGTGCCCTTGATCTTGTTTTCACGGATAACCAGTTTCTTGTATGTTCCGCTGGCTGGGTCCTGAAGCACCATGGCTTCATCACCGTCCTCTTCATTGAAATCACCGGCAGAAAACAGATCGATGCCGGTGACCTTTAACTTGGTTGATGTGACAGAGCCTTCGTAGCGTGTGCTGCCAACCTGCGCAAGATGATTGGCTGCAACACGCGCCTGTTCAAACAGAGGCGCAACCAGCCCGTAACATTGATTACGGTGCTGCACGCATTCGCCGACCGCGTAGATGCGCGGATCATAGGTCTGCATGGTATCGTTGACGACCACGCCACGCTCGCAATAGATGCCTGCTTTTTGTGCGAGTTCGATATTCGGTCGTATACCGACTGCCATGACCACAAGGTCGGCTTCCACTTCACTGCCGTCAGCGAACCTGACACCGGCAACACGCCTGTCGCCAGTGATTTCCGCTGTCTGTGCTTCCATCATGAACTTCAGGCCTTTCTGCTCCAGCGATGCCTTCAGCATTGCGGATGCCGGCTTGTCCAGCTGGCGCTCCATCAACGAGTCGAGCAGGTGCACGACGGTGACTTCCATGCCCTGCTTCATAAGTCCATTGGCCGCTTCGAGACCGAGCAGGCCACCGCCGATAACGACGGCATTCTTATACTCACGCGCCGCCGCCAGCATGGTTTCAACATCCTGGATATCGCGAAAACCGATGACACCTTCTTTATCGGCCCCCGGCACCGGAATGATGAATGGGTTAGAGCCGGTCGCGAGCAGTAGACGATCATACGGAACTTCATTTCCGTTCTCGGTGATCACCGATTTTTTTATACGCGAAATCTCGGCGACGGCATCGCCTGTTATCAATTCAATATCATTGTCCGCATACCATTCGCGGCTGTTGAGAATAATGTCATCGACTGTCTTTTCACTGGCCAGTACCGGTGACAGCATGATGCGATTGTAGTTTGGGTGGGGTTCAGCACCAACAACGGTTATATTGTATTGATCATTGCCATGCTTTAGCAGTTCTTCCAGTGTCCGGACACCTGCCATGCCATTGCCGATTAGTACTAGGTTCTCACGCATTTTCGCCTCGTTGCGGATTGCTGAATATAATTGTTTATTAATATAAACAAGATCCGTGCCACATTTTTCAGGCCGTAATATCAAAGCCTTAGCGAGGCAGACGACAGCACCAGCACCAAAAAAGTGCTGCATGGCGCTCTATTGCACCAACAGGGTGCGGCGTGAATATCACCGGCCGGCAAAGGGCGGCCGTCCGGGCTATTCCATCTCTGCAACACATCGCCCTGTCGGAACCGGTGCCGTTACCGTGTTAAATCAGCTCATTGAGTCAACAGGCCTGATTCATCGCTCATGCAGCCTCTGATTTGACGACGCTGAACGGGCTGGTTGATTTATCATCATCCTGCTCTGTCGCTTCGGCCTCTTCGCCAGGACGACGTTGACGCTCATACAGAAACTGCAATACTTCATGGCGGTAATGGTTATAGGCGGCATTGTCTGACAGTTCGACCCGGTTGCGCGGACGCGGTAAATCAATCGACAGGATCTCACCGATCGTGGCCGCCGGTCCGTTCGTCATCATCACGATGCGGTCCGACAACAGCACGGCTTCGTCGACATCGTGCGTGATCATGATCACTGTATTGCCAAGGTCGGCATGAATTTCCATCAAGGATTCCTGCATGTGCGCACGCGTCAGTGCATCCAGAGCACCAAACGGCTCATCCATCAACAGCACCTTGGGCTGCATCGCCAGCGCGCGCGCAATACCAACACGTTGTTTCATGCCGCCGGATATTTCATCGGGACGCTTGTGCATGGCATGGTCCATGTGCACCAGGTGCAGGTTGTGCTCTATCCACTCCCTGATCTCTGTCTTGTTCTTCGATTTACCAAAGACCTGCTTGACCGCCAGCTCAACGTTCTGGTACGCGGTCAACCAGGGCAACAGCGAGTGGTTCTGAAAGACCACGGCGCGGTCCGGTCCCGGTTCATTCACCTCTATGTTATCGAGGATGACGCCACCGGTCGTTGCCTGGTAAAGACCCGCAACCACATTCAACACCGTTGACTTGCCACAGCCCGAGTGCCCGATCAGAGATACGAATTCGCCTTTCTCGATGACCAGATCAACGTTGTCCAGCGCCACGAAGGGGCCTGTGGGCGTCGGAAATGTCATCGTTACATGATCGATATTTAGATGTTCTTTATTCATTGTTTTATCCTTACTATGATGCTGTTTGATCAGCGCAATACTGCGGTCTTGTCCCAGCTCATTCGACGCTGCAGCATCAGCATGCCGCGGTCGAGCAGAAAGCCGATAAAGCCGATCGCAATCACCGCGACCATAATGCGACCGAGTGAATTGGAACTGCCATTCTGGAATTCATCCCAGACGAATTTGCCCAGGCCCGGATTCTGCGCCAGCATTTCAGCTGCGATCAGAACCATCCAGCCTACGCTCAGGCTGAGGCGCAGTCCGGTAAAAATCATCGGTAGCGCGGATGGCAGTACGATTTTGAATACCTTGGTGAACCAGCCCAGACGTAAAACCTTGCTGACATTGATCAGGTCCTTGTCGATTGATGACACACCTACAGTAGTATTAATAATCGTGGTCCATAGGCAACACAGGGTTACCGTAATCGCCGAGGTTAAATATGATTT
>CAJIBR010000342.1_pt1 | contig 17455 bp, 4 predicted proteins | sample 9199401 | NCBI WGS metagenome assembly CAJIBR01 (sample SAMEA7708310, study PRJEB35096) | sediment metagenome | biome: marine neritic benthic zone biome [ENVO:01000025]; feature: sediment [ENVO:00002007]; material: shallow marine sediment [ENVO:03000034] sea grass bed [ENVO_01000059] ... | reverse complement strand
GGCGCGCGCGGTGGCGACATGACCGGGTTTGTGGCGCAATTGATCCCGAAAACGCCAAGGTCGAAGCGGCGGCATCCAGGGTTCGGCGATGCACTACTCAAAGACGAAATATTTGTGAAGATGGCTGGTTAACAGCAGCACGAGTGGCGGGCTGTTGATCAGGATGGCGAGGTGGTCGATGCTTTTCGCCAGGCGCGTCGTGACGGAGCGGCTGCTGAGCGTTTCTTCAGGCGACTGCTGAAAAAATCACCCTGGTGAACCGACAAAGAATGATTGTGACAGACAAGTTGCGAAGCCATGACGTCGCGTATGGAAAACTCATCCCGGAAGCCCATCACGATACAGCGCACAATGCCGAGAATTTGGTGATGATTGGTTTTACCTGATGCCTGTATCGTGGTTATTTTCGATGGGCATTCTGTTGACTGAGCGTGGGTTTCTACGAAATCCTGCATGCTTTGTGGCAGCACTCATCTAACATGCTTGTTTTACTCCTTCCCTGGTCGTGTCAAATTTGCTACCGAACCTGTTTGCTATAAGACCGGATTTGATGTAGTTTTAGTCCGGACAAATTTCTTACAGCCCACATCCCTGGCTGTACAGGGAAGTAACATTGACTTACAGGAGTTGCAGATGTGTGCGTTCTTCCGGCAATCGGCCATGGTTGCCTGCGTCCTCGGTGCGCTATTCGTAGCGACTATCGTTCACGCTTCCCCCGGCATTGACTGGATAGCATCTACGCAAAACGCAGATGGCAGCTATGTCAATACGACCGATGTCGCTACGGCTACACAAGCCACTTCGGAAGCACTGTCGGCGTTCGTCGCGTTGCAACTTCCGCCGCAAACCGGCATTCCACTCGCGCTGGATTTCATCAATGCTGTAACCTATCTGAACACGGAGAATCTTGCGCGTCGGATCATCACCAACAGTGACGCCGGTCTGCCTGTCGCGGCACTGCTCGATGAACTCGTCCTCTACCGGAATTTCGATGGCGGATTCGGTGACCTCCCTGGTTACCACAGCACCGCGATCGATACCGCCTATGCGTTACTGGCGATGGCGGCTGCGGGTTATGACGCAATTGATGTGCTGGACGGTGCGATCACTTACCTGAGACACCAGCAGACCGCCGACGGCGGTTTCATACTGAGTGATCACAACCAGAGTTCGATTTATATCTCGGCGTTGTGCGCACGGGCGCTGCAACATTATATCTATGGCTTCGACGTATCCAGCGAGATTCAGGCTGCGAATGAATACCTGTTGGCGGAACAGCTGATCGGTGGCGGCTGGGGAACCGAATGGGAAAGCGCCAGCGCGTTGTTGGCCATTGTTGCAGCGACCACCGATGCAGCACGCTATGCAGAATCAATCGAGTGGCTGCGCGATCGGCAGCATGCGAACGGCTCCTGGGCAGAGGATGTGTTTACCACCGCGCTGGTGCTCAGAGCGCTGAACCTGACCGAGAACGTACAGGCTCCGCTGGTGCCGACAGTCGGCGAGCTCAAGGGCCGCGCCGTCAATGCCGGTACCGGCACATTCATCGCCGAGGTTGCCGTCAGTATCGAGCAACTTGCAGGTACCACCGCATCGTCCGGCATCGATGGCCGGTTCGCACTGACGGACCTGCCGCCGGGGAGCTACACGCTGCGCTATCACAAGGCCGGTTTCGTCTCGGCGACGCAAAGCTTCTCGATTGTCGCCGGCCAGGTGATCGATCTTGGGCAAGTGCCGCTGACGCCGTTGCCGGATACGGCGGTGGTGAGCGGTATGGTTACCGATGCGACCACCGGTGCACCGGTCATCGGCGCATCGGTGCAGTTGTCGGGCGCAATAGTGGCTTCGGCCACGACCAACGCGAATGGTTATTACAGTTTTGCCAGCAGTCCCGGTAGCGTCACGGTGACCGTGTCCGCGACCGGCTACGACACGGAATTCGCCACCGGTGACGTGGCGGCAGGCGGCACTGTGGTCTATTCACCGGCCCTGCAGCTTGCAGGAACAAATGATCCCGACCCGTTCGTCACGATCAGGGGTGACGTCGTCGACGGTAACACCGGGCTGCCGATCGAAAATGCACTGATACAGGTGGTCGGCATCGCATCGACAACGTTGTCCGCTGTGAGCGGCAGCTTTGAGCTGACAGGTGTGGCAGCGGGCGAGTTAGTGGTCGAGGTCGCACGTGACCAATATCAGACCATGCGATACGCCAGTCTGGCGAACGAGGGAAGCATCCTCGATCTGGGCCTGGTGCACCTGTTCCCGACTGTAATCCAAACCACGTCAACCATTGCCGGAACCGTGAAAGATGCCGGTACCGGTGCTGCGATTTCGGGTGCCTGGGTCTCGGTAACCGGGCAGGACGTCAGCGCCGTGACCGATGGTGCAGGTCAGTATCTTGTCGAAGGCGTGGCCGGTAATGAATTTTCGCTCGCCATCAGCGCATCCGGCTATCTGGGTACCAATAAGGCCATCAGTGTCACCGGGCCCACCAATGTGGTGCTGGATATCAATCTCGAGCGCGCCGCCGTCACCGGTCTCGATATTATCGATATCCACATCGAAACCGGCATCACCCGCTATCCAGCCAATGCAGAGGTCGAAGTGGACGCCATTCTTCACAACGGTGCGACAATCGACCGCCAGGTACGGGTGTTCTACAAGATACTCGATAGCGGCAACCGGATCATCGCACAAGGCGAAGCGCCCACCGCTGCATTCGGCGCCGACCCTGTGACCGGCTTGCTGACCGTGCCGGCCGCACAGGTGGTTGAAGTGGAAGTCGAATGGTTTACCGGCCGCCATGCGCCCGGGACCTACCAGGTCGTCGCACAGGTCCACGACGGCCTGAGCGGACAGTTGCTCGCCGAGCGCGGCATGGCAGTGACGGTGGTACCCACCAAAGCGCTCGGCGGCCACGCCGAATTCGATCCGCCGATAACCCAGCTGGCCGGCGACCGGCCGGTGCAGATCAGCGCGCAGGTATCCAATCAGGGCAACCAGGTCACGGATGCGACCGCGTTGACCGCACGCGTTACCCTGAAGAACCGGGGATTCCAGCCACCGCGGGCCAGCATTTTCTCGGAAAGCGTGGCCATCGATGATGGCCTGAGTAATCCGCGCGGCATGGACAGGGATGCTGCGGGTAACCTGTACGTTACCAACAGCAACAGCAAGACGGTTTCGATTGTAGCGCCTGACGGCAGCGTTGCGGAATTTGCGGCGGGTTTCGTTGACCCTGTCGATGTCGATGTGACGCCGGGCAACGACGTTTATGTGTTGAACAGCGTCCGAGACTACATACACATTGCTGCCGATGGCACACGCACGGCCGTCGATACGGGTTTGCAGCTTCAGCGGGGCATCCAGGCGCTGGCCGACGGTCGCGTGCTGGTGGCTGCCAGGGATGGATTATTTGAAGTCACGCCCGCTGGCGCGGTCAGTCCGATCGTGTCTGACGGTTTGTCCAGCCCGCAAGGCATGGCGGTCGACAGCCAGGGCGCGGTGTACATTGCCAATAGCGGTGAAAACGCGGTAAGCCGGTACAAAGATGGTGCGCTGTCGACATTCGTAGAGGCAATCAATCGCCCCTATGGCATCGCGGTCGACGCCAGCGACCATTTGATCGTGACCAGCTTCGGCGACAACAGTCTGCTCAGAATCGCACCGGATAAAACGAAAACGATAATTACGACCGGGCTCGCCGGGCCTTATGATGTCAAGATCGATGCCAATGGCGACTATATCGTCACCAACAACTTCGCCAGTGAGATCGTACGCGTGACACCTGCCGGTGGCGTCAGTGTGATCGCAAGCCAGTCCATCAATACGCCATCGGCGATGACCTTCGATGCCGCTGACAATCTCTATATCGGCAATGGCAGCGGCGGCAAGATCACGAAGCTTGCCAGTGACGGTACGCTGACGCGTTTTGGTTTGCTGATAAGCTCCCCAAAAGCGATGTTGCCCGATGGCAACGGCGGTGTAATCGTGCTGGAGGCCGGATCGACGCTATCGCAGGTAAGCGCTGACGGCTCCCGTACCCTTATCGTGCTCAACCTGAGCAATGCAACTGATGTGCTGGATGCACCCGATGGTAACGGTTACCTGGTCAGCGAAACCAGAAAGAACCAGATCACCCGGATTGACACATCGGGACAGTTGTCCATTTACGCAACAACATCACTGCTTCAGCAGGCAAGAAACATTCGTTCATCGGCCGACGGCGCGATTTATTTCGTGACCGCGGCCGGTGACCTGGCCAGGGTCAATACGGATGCGACATATCAGGTCATTGCGAACGGGATCGGCAACCCCTACGGGCTGGCGCTCGACGCCTCGGGTAATCTTTACACCAGCGAGAATACAACGCGGCAGGTGTTGAAAATCACACCGGCAGGCTCCGTGTCGGTACTCGCGACGACCGCTTTCAGCCCGGGTGTGCTGACCGTGACCGCGTCGGGCGATCTACTGGTCGCCGAGTACGGCACCGGCAACCTGTTCCGTATCGATGCCAGCGGCACTGTCAGTCCCTATGCGACACTCGGAAAAACCGTCTATACCGACATGCTGGCGGATGCCGACGGCAATCTGTGGGTGCCGGATTACGTTTCCAATGAATTGCTGAAGCGCGATGCCGCCGGGGTGGAGACGCTGTATTCGATCAGTGGCAATCCACAAGGCGTCGAGTCCGACGGGATCGGTGGCGTCTACGTGGCGACAACGGGTGCGATCAGGCATGTCAGTGCAACCGGCGTGATCAGCACCTGGCTAACCGACAGCCATCTTTCCACCGGCAGGATGCGCGGGCTCGCACTGGATACGGCTTTCCGTCTGTGGGTGATGGCCGAAAACGGCCCGATTTTCCGTTTTGCGCCCGACCGTTCCTTTGACAAGCACTACAGCGACCTCGGTAGTATTGGAGATATGGCCCGCGGTCCTGCGGGTGGATTGATTGTGACCGGCGGCAACGGCAGCGTAATGCGATTGGATCAGGCGACTTCGCTGCCCGAAGTGATCGCCACCGGAAACTACGGCAAGGTCGAAAAAGGGCCGGGCAACAGCGTGTTGCTGTCGACCCGCACGGCGGTCAGGCGTCTCGACCTGTCCAGTGGTGCGATCACTGACCTCGCTTTGGGTTATCTCAATCTGGCGTCATTGGCGGTCGCCGGAGACGGCCGTTTTGCAGCGGGTGATGTCAGTCGCAACGAAGTGTCTGTGTTCACGGCTGACGGCACCGAACTGGATCGTTTTGTCGGGCTGAGTCAACCAAAGGGACTCGTGATCGATGCGAACGGCCGGATGTTTGTCGCCAGTTCAAATCCGAACAAGATCCTGGAGGTGAGCGGCGGCGGAGCATTGACTGCGTACTCCGACGTTTCGGACGTCAAATACCTGTATACCGGCCCCGGGGGTCATCTGTTTGCTAGTGCCAGTAACCGCCTGGTCGAGCTGGATGCAGCGGGCGCCGTGGTCACCGAGGCGCGTTACGCCACTGGCCAATTCATGGGCGTCACCGCGGATGGCTTGGGTAACATTCTAACCGTATCGGCCGACGGCCTCATGCTGAGGCTGAATGCAGATGACACCTTTACAACGATAGCCAGTGGTCTCGGGTTTGCCTGGGACGTCGAATTCGATTCCGACGGCAACGTCGTTGTCGCTGATTTCAGCCGGGGTGTGATTCACGCGTTGCACCCGGACAATTCGACATCGGTGCGTTATGCGAATCTGCCCAATGCCAGGAGCATCGCGTACGATTCCGCAGGCAGTGCCCTGGTCCTGTACAGCAGCAACAATGTGCAGCTGATCGACGCCGCCGGTAACCGGCAGGAACTGCCGATGAACGACATCACGAAACACGCGCTAGAACGTATCGTGATGGCGGATGATCGCTCCTTCCTCGCTACGATGATCGACAGAAATGCAATTATCAAGGTCACATTCGATCCGCTGTATCCGGACATCGTGCCGGGTGATGTGGTCTATACGACCACGGTCGCTCTGGACAGCCTGGCGCTTACCGATGATCAGTTCATGCTGGACTTCGGCGCCTGGACGCCGACGGAGAGTGGCGATTATCTGCTGGAAGTCGTGGCGGACAATCCGGTCGTGGGCGGCAGCCTGACGAATACACTGCATGTCGGTCCCAATGCGGCAGCCGATATCACGTTGCCCGACCGGGTCTTGCCGCCGGGCGATGTCGCGGTGAATGCCAGCCTGCGGGTCACGGGCGCCGATTCGACCAGTATTACCCATATCGATACCGATAACCTGCAGCTGGCCACCGAAAGCGGCGCCAACGGTCGCGGCGTCACCGCCGATTCTCAGGGCAATATCTTTGTGGCCGATCTGGCCCGCGTTGTGAAGATCGCTCCGGACGGTACACAAAAAGATATCGTCACCGGTTTCACGCCGGGTAACCTGGTGGCAGATTCGAAAGGCAATGTCTATTCCCCGGGCAGTGGTACGACGCGGCTTTATCGCATCACACCACAGGGCTCCGTCAGTGCGCTGGCCGAGTCTGACAGCATTATTCACGGTGTTGCCGTCGACTACGAAGACAGGATCTATGTAATCGACGACTCCGGCACGCTGTCGCAGGTGCTGTCGGATGGCACCCTGAGAGCCTTCAATAACGTGGGTTCACCCCGGCCTTATGGCGTGACCATCGACGGCTTCGGTGATTTTTATATCCTTAACCAGTTCGTAAACGTGAAAGATGTGATCGCCAAAGTCAGCCGCGAAGGTGTCAGTTCAAATCTCTTCGACACGGCGTTGTTCGAATACGAAGGCTTCAATATCACCGCGGACTGTTCCAACAACCTGCTGTTCGCGCCCACTCACCTGCCGCCGCATATCACTCATTCCGAAGAGACGACCATAGTACAGCTGGTCGGTGACACCGGCGAGACCCGCACCGTTCTCTATGGCCCGCCGATCGATTTCGCACTGGGCGATATCGACGTGATGCAGTACGATCGTTTCGGTAACCGGGTACTGTTGTGGTCGGATTTCTCCAACGGCAAGGTTTTCGCCTTCCCTGTGGTGTGCGGCGGCATCGACACCGAAATGCACCTGGTCACGCGCGCAGACGTCGACCTGTCCAGCGCCGATCCGGCGCCCGCCAGTATCATCGACCTGTCCGACGGTACCCGCGAGTATATCTGGCAGCTGGCGGATGTCGATGATGCCGGGCAGGCGATCGCGTTGAACATGCTGTTCAAGGGGCTGAGCGAAGGCGAGTCGCGACTGGCTTTCAATGATGCGTTCCTGCAGTTCAACAACGCCTTCGATCCCGGTGCACCGGTGCGTCTGCCGGTCGACATTCCGCAGATCAGCGTATCGAGCCGGATGGCACTGAACACAAGCCTCGATGCCGCGCAGTATCCGCCCGGTGCCCTGGTGAATATTGCCAGTGAGATCAGCAACGGCGGCGTGAATGCGTTCAGCGGCAACCTGAATGTGTCCGTCGTTGACGCCAATGGTGCAACCGCAGCCAGCCTGGCCACCGTAGCCATCGATAATCTCGCGCCCCGGGCCGGCCAGTCATATAGCCAGGTCTGGGATACCGCCGGCACGCTGGCCGGTGACTATCGTATTGCTGCAATTCTGGCCGATGCTGCGGGTGCTGTGATCGCCGCCAGCGAATCGGCATTCCGTGTTCTGACCAGCGAAACCGGTGCCGGCATCATCACCGCATCGGTCTCGACCGACAAACCCGAATATCTGGCCTGGGATCAACTGGTGGTGAATGCGCGCGTGCGCAATGTCTCGACCAATGCGATCCAGCTGCCGGGCACGGCGACTATCACTGTGGTGCGGCCTGACGGCGCGCTGCTGTACAGCAATACCGTTTCGGTCAGGGAGCTGTACCCGGCCAGTTATCAGGATCTGGCCGAAACCATATCGCTGGCGGATGCGCTGCCGGGGCAATACGCGGCTAACATCAATGTGTACACGGCCAACGGCGATCTGCTGGCCGCGAAGTCCGCCGGCTTTAGCGTCAGCAGCCCGCAGGCGCAGGCGCTGGCGGGTCACGTGGTCGCGACACCGTCGAGCGTGGACGCCGGCGAGTCGGTGGTGTGCAGCGCGCAGATCGACAATCGCTCCGCCGCGGCGATCGATGTCATGCAGGTCTCGCAGCAGGCCGTCAATCCCGCGACTTCTGAGATCATCAGCGACGTGCAGAGCACCGGATCGCTGGCGGCGAACGGCAGCCTGTCGATCTCGCACACGGTGAACACGGGGGCACTGGCGCAGGGCAACTTTCTCTGCCTGCTCACCGCCACCGTCGATGGCGTCGCCAGGCCGCTCGCGGCCACCGGCTTCCAGGTGGCGCAAACCGTACTGCCGCCGGTCGCCGTCGCCGGGCCTGACCAGACCGCGACGGTGGGTCAGGCCGTTATCCTGGACGGCAGCGCCAGTATCAGCCTGGATGGCTATGCGTTGAATTACCGGTGGAATATTGTGTCCGCGCCGGTGGGCAGCACGGCGGTGCTGAATAATGCGAACGGCGTCAGCCCGAGCCTGGTGGTCGACCGGCGCGGCAGCTACGGCGTTGAGCTGGTCGTGAATGACGGTACGCTGGTCAGTGAACCGGATACGGTCGTGATCGATGTCGTAAACACACTGCCAGTGGCGAATGCCGGGCCTGACCAGACCGTGTACATCGGTCAGGCGGTGACACTGGACGGCACCGCGAGCTCCGATCACGAAGGCGACGCGCTGAGCTACCAGTGGAGCATCGTCAGCAAGCCGGCCGGCAGCCTCAGCACGCTGTCCAGTGCGTCGGCCGCGATGCCGGAACTGGCGATCGACAGCCACGGCAGCTACACGCTGAAGCTCGTGGTCCATGACGGTTTCGACAGCAGCTTGCCCGATAAGGTGATCCTGAATGTCGGTAACGTCAAACCCGTCGCGCATGCCGGCGCCGACCAGTCGGTGACCATCGGCCAGAGCGTGACGCTGGACGGATCGGCCAGTACCGATGCGGACGGTGATGCACTGAGCTATCTGTGGAGCCAGACCGGCAAGCCGGCCGACAGCACCGCGCAGCTGAGCAGTACGACCACCGCGATCACATCGATCGATATCGATGCGCACGGTAGCTACCAGCTGCAACTGATCGTCAACGACGGTTTCGAGGACAGCGAGCGCGACAGCCTCGTGCTCGACGTGATCAACGTCAAGCCGGTCGCTGATGCGGGGCCGGACCGGAATGTCTATCTGAACGAAATCGTCACGCTGGACGGCTCGGCCAGCACCGACGCCGATGGCGATGCCATCGGCTACCGCTGGAGCCTGCTGAGCAAGCCGGCGGGCAGCACCGCCTCGCTGGTCAATGCGACCACGGAGAATCCAGGCCTGCGTATCGACCGGCACGGCATGTACGTCGTCCAGTTGATCGTCAATGACGGCCTGGAGGACGGCGAGGCCGATACGGCTGTGCTCGACGTGATCAACGTGCGCCCGGTCGCCGATGCCGGCGCCGACCAGGCCGTGAACAAGTGCAGCACCGTCACGTTGAACGGATCGGGCCACGATGACGACGGCGATGCGCTGACCTACCAGTGGACGCTGGTGAACCGACCGGCGGACAGTACCGCAACGCTGAGCGATGCAACCGAACCGGCACCGTCGTTCATCGCCGATCTCGTGGGTGTCTATATCGCGCAGCTGATCGTCGACGACGGCCAGCTCGCGAGCGCACCCGACACCGTGACCGTGACCGCAGTGAACCAGGCACCTGTGTGCAACCTGGCGACGGCACAACCCGATACCCTGTGGTCACCCAACCATAGCTTCAGTGACATCACACTGCAGGGCATCACCGATGCCGACGGTGATGCGCTGACGCTGACCATCACCAGCGTCACCCAGGACGAACCGGTCGACGATATTGGCGACGGTTCAACCGCACCCGATGCGATCTTCGGCGGCGCTTCGCTGCAGCTGCGTAACGAGCGCACCGGCGCCAGCAACGGCCGCGTCTACCAGGTCAGCTTCACCGCGAATGACGGCAGCGACAGCTGCAGCGGCAGCGTGACCGTGACCGTGCCGCACGACGTCACCGGCATCGCGGTCGATGACGGCCAGGCCTACGACTCAACGGAATATTGAATACAAGGATAACGACACAGGAAAGCCATGATGAAAACCTCATTGACTGGACAGATGCGTGCAGCCGGGCTGTTCATGCGTACCACCGCGGCCACCGTGACTATTACCTTTGGCATGCTGGTGCTGGCCCCGGCTGCGGCCGCAGTGCAGGCGCCTGCTGCGAGCACGACAGTATCCGTTAACGATCAGAGCCGGCTGGCGACAGTGTTCGGTGAGATCACCGTGAAACTCGATGCACTCGAGCAGGCGCGTGCGGATGGGGATACGGTGGCGATCGAAGCCCTGGTCACCGAACTGCGGGCGCTGGAAGACCAGATCACACCGCTGGATACCGCGGTGATAGCCAGCTTCGATGCGGTCAAGAGCGATATTGAGGCCAAGGGGCTACCCCAGAAGATCCTCGATCGCCAGAACCACATGATGACGCACTACCGGGTGCATCGTGATGCGGTGTTGAGCCAGCTCGGCCAAATCGGCCAGGGGCAGTGGCTGTGGCGCGCCAAGAAATGGCTCAAGGACGTGCAGCAACAGTTCATGGGCGGAACGGCCGAGGTTCTGATCGAAAGTCCGTACCCGGACGCCGACCGCAAGAAGTTCAGGCGCAGCCAGCAGCCGTTCGATCCCCGCAACCTGCCGAACAAGAGCCTGAAGCGCGACCCGGCCAATAAACCGAAAAACAGCAAGGCCGCCTTCCAGCGGGCGCAGCTGTTCAACACGCCCGTCACCCGGCTCGCCGCGCTCGGCGACTTCGGCTACGATCAACTGTCCGGCGCCGGCGATCCGGCTTACCTGGCGCCGAACGACGAAGTGCTGCTCACCCAGCCGATCATCGACCAGGCAGCGGTACTGAATCACGATCCCGTCGCGATCTACCACTGGGTGCGCAACAACATCGAATGGCAGCCGTCCTGGGGTGCGGTGCAGGATGCCGAGCTGACGCTGGACGCCCGGCGCGGCAACGCAATGGACATCGCCAGCCTGACCATCGCGCTGTTGCGCGCCTCACAGATTCCGGCGCGCTATGTGCACGGCACCATCGATGTGCCGATCGAACAGTTCAACAACTGGGCCGGGGGCTTCACCAGCAGCGATGCGGCGGTGGACTATGCTGCCTCCGGCGGCATACCGACCGCTGCGATGACCGCTGGCGGCCAGATCAGTGATGCGCGTATCGAACACGTCTGGGTGGAAGCGGCGATCGATTACTTCCCGTCGCGCGGCGCGGTAAACCGGGACGCCGATGCCTGGGTGCAGCTCGATCCGAGTTTCAAACAATATGAATACTTGACCGGCCTCGATGCGGTCGCGATCAGCGGCATCGATACCAACCAGTTAGCCAACGATTTCCTCGCCAGCGGCACCGTCAACGAAACCGAAGGCTGGATCAGCGGCTTCGATCCGACCATACTGGAAGCGGCCCAGGCACAGGCGCAGACCGCGCTCGAAGACTACATTACCACCAGTCTACCCAATCCCACCGTAGGGGATGTGATCGGCGGACGCAAGACCATCATCCAGGAATACCCGGCGCTGCCGTCGAGCCTGCCCAACCCGATCGTGGTCGAAGGCGCGCGCTACGACAGGCTGCCGCTCCAGCTGCAGCAGCGTGTGACCTACAGCCTCGGCAGGGACGCGTTGGGGCAGCCGGTCAACCCGACCGCGTTCGCGTATGCCACGCTGAATAACGAAAAGGTGACGCTGTCGTTCAGGCCGGCGACGGCGGAGGATGAAGCCGCGTTGCTGGCGTTGTTGCCGGAGGGGGAGATTACCGATGTCAGCCAGTTGCCGAGTTCGATACCGAGCTATTTGATCGAGGTGATCCCGGAGTTCAAGGTTAACGGTGAGCTCAAGATCAGCGGGGAGCCGATGGCGTTAGGGCAGGAGCTGGTGTTCAATACCACGATTGATTTTCCGGGGCGCAGCAAGCGGGAGAATTATGATTATAACGTGATTGCGGGGTCTTTTTTGTCGGTTAATGTGGTGGCGGGGAGTGTGTCTTCATCAAAATTTGCTAAGTTAAATGAAAGTCTAGGCGGTATGGCAACTAACTTATCTGATGGCGATAGTCTGACTAATATGACTATAAACAGAGAAAATACATTAGGTGATATGTTCTATCTCGCCTCATTAAGTTATTTTGCAGAACTGCTAGCAGTAACAAGGGCTATGGCAGAGGGGAGTAAGGCAAGCTATAGTTTTTCTGTTGGTTATGGAACTGTAGGATATGTGCCTAGAGTTAACTATTTATTTGGTTTTCCGGTAGACATAAGGGCTGGAGCAATAGGTCTTGATATCCCAATTAGTATTGTCAGTGTTGCAGCAAGTGGTTATCCGGAAAAACAAAAACAGTTTGTATCTGGGTTTGGAACCATTTCGTCCGTACTAGAGCATGCGGTACCGGAACAAGTGTTTTATGATGGTGAATCAGAGAAGCTTGATTTTATGAGTGCCATGAAGGGCATGCAAAAGGCACTATCTGAAGGGCAAAACATTTATCATATTACTGAAGATAATATCACTGATACCTTGCCATTGATCAGTGCTGGTAGTGATACTCTTGATGAAGTAATTGCTTCAGTTCATGCTGGGTTAACCGTCACTATCCATGAAAATCCTGTATCTGTACCAGGATTTACTGGTACAGGGTACATAATTCTTGATAAGCAAACTGGAAATGGCGCTTATAAGATTAGTGGCGGAGGCAATGGTGGTGAAGGAGAGCTGGCAGCAACTAGCGCGGGTGTGGCAACAGGCGTTACTGGTCTGTTGGTAGCCTCGGTAGACTCAGTAGTAGGTAGTTTTTCTAGTTATGCTGATGATATAAAGTTGCTTCAGAAGTTAATGAGTAGAATGGCAGTATTTGCATCAGGATTAAAATTACTCTATGACTTATATAATGATGAGTGTACAAGCAATCTTGCTAAATTTATTATATTTGCAGCTTTTGCTGCATTGACTGCTTTACTTGTTGCGGCTATACCAACAATAGCAGCCGTTGTTGCAACTGCGGGCCCTGCTATTTCCACGGCACTGCCGTCGTTGCTACTGTCAATAGCCGGGTCAGTTGCAATAGATGAAATAATAAAGCGGGTGCAGGGGCTCATTGGTTGCTAGTTCTATATCAAATCAACGTATATAAAAATATTTAATGAGATACATCCCAACGTACATCGAAGTTATTAGAGCTGATCAAATTTCTTTTTTTTTGATACAGTTTGTATGTATTTTTTTTCTGGGTGCGTTAGTAATCGCTTTGTATACGCATTATCCATATATTGATATGCACACAAATGATTATTTCGATATTTTTTTATTGCCTTTTGCAATGTGTGTTCCAGCCCCATATGTATATTTTCGGTATAAGCGGATAAAGAATTTGTTTATATGTGGTGATGAGGTTCTTGCGGAAGTATTGCGCGTGGAGGATCACTTGAAACCTTGGTTTTTTCTCAAATACGAATTTACATATAGTAATAAGCTTTACTCGAAACTTGTTATTCTCATGTATACGCCATGTACAAATAAAATCGCAAGAAAAAGTAAGTTTGTTATAATGGTGGATCCTTTAAGTAAAAGATCATACATACGTGATGTATTTGGATGTTAAAGAATAAGTTTGTAACGGGGTCAGATCTTCGATTTGTGAAGGGCTGTTTGATAGCTTGCTGGAACAAGCTGACAAGGATGAAAATTACGGCAAGGCCGCTAAGAATCGAATTTGTCGGAGCGCTGTATCATGTCACCTCACGGGGAGATCGCAGGGAGGCTATCTATGAAGATGATGCCGACCGGCAACTGTTCCTGTCATTGCTCGATCAGGTATGCGAGACCCATAACTGGCTATGCCATGCATACTGCCTGATGGGTGGTAATCCTCCCATTAATAATGGAGCCCAGAAGTAGAGGTTAAGCAGCCATTTGAAACTTCTGTTTCGGGGTAATTCCACCCAGGGCCATATTAGGCCGTTCATTGTTGTAACGCCATAGCCACTGTGTTGCTGTTTCCTGCGCATGCCGGATGGATGTAAACAGGTGTTGATCCAGCCATTCATGCTGACAGCAGGATAGATTTCGATCCGTGATATCTTGGGTTTGCCAACACACCTGGACACGACTGGGTACCAATGGTCTTCTGGGCCTCTTATGACGCAGGGGCTTCACTTAAATGCCCATCACTGTTTTTAGTGATAGCCCTGATCCTGATGGGTGTCTGGTGCGGATCAGTTTCGCTAACCACTGTTGAAAGGTATTGGATGCGTTGATCAGCGACCGTTGTTACACTATTTTTGTAATTGAAGTACAAACAATCTTATATTGCCTATTGACTGCTGCTGGCTAATGCGTGTCCCCTTTTCCGTAACCCGGTGATTGTGCCAATCAGAGCGGTAGTCTGCCGAGCTGTCCACCAAGTAAGGTCTGAATTGCAACCGAAGCTGCCGATGTACGGTTACTCGCGCCAATCTTCGGATACATCTGTTCCAAATGCTTGTTGACTGTTCGCGGGCTCATTTTTAGGATATCGGCGATCTCACGGTTGGTTTTGCCGTGCGCAATCCATAGTAGTACTTCCGATTCTCGAGAGGTGATCTCCAGACTGTCTTCCAGAATCGACGGATCGATTTCGACATTGGGTGATTGTATTTTCAGTAGAAATTCATCTTCGTCGTTTTGTTTGAAATAATGTACGGTCAAAACCAGGCTCTGTCGGGATAAGGGCAGGGCAAGATCATGACCGATCTGGCCATTGGGTAGCCAGCTACTGATCAGATTAGACAACTCAGCAGCTTCAGTGTCTGTTTTTTGCTGGTATTGGTCCAACAATGCCTGTGCTCCCGGCGTTGCCCATAAAGCACGGCCGGCCCCGTTGACACAGAAAACATGTTGCCGCATCCTGTCCAGCACTTTCTGTGCATCCATCAACATGCGCGCACTATTCGTATGCTGGCGTATCCGCACCAGTAATTCTTCGGGCCGGATTGGTTTGACAATATAGTCATTTCCGCCGGCGTCAAACGCCCTGACGATATGTTCAACTTCGCTAAGGCCGGTCATGAATATAATCGGCACTAATGGCAGTTTTTTACGGACTTCGTGTGCACATTCGAAGCCATCCATCACAGGCATCAGCGCATCGAGAAGAATGATATCTGGAGTTACGTGGTCCAGAATATTCATTGCCTGCTGACCGTTCAGCGCAATCAGCGCGGCAATACCAGCCCCATCCAGGGCCATGTTGATCATGCTCAGCGAATCGGGTGAATCATCCACCACCAGTACCGTTGTCTTGTCTCTGAAGTTCAGCATGGTTCTCTCTGGGCCTCCAGTTCATTGATAACACTTATAATCCCGCTCAGATCACATACATCGGCCATATCTCGCAATCGGCGAACCAGATGGCTGTGCGCATGGCGAGCTTCAGCGCTTTCGATGCATTCAAACACGCCTTTCAGGTAGCCGATGTTTGCATATTCTCTCAGCGCAGCGAATGAATCCTGTGAGGTCATCTCGTCACGGGCTTCAATATTATTGGCAGATGTCCTAGGTTTATTTGCAGACGCTTGGCTTTCGTTGCATCGCAGACCGATGCAACGTTGTATTTGTTCGAGAAGTTTTTCCAGACGTACTGGTTTAGTGATGTAGGCCTGGAAAGCCGCCTGCTTCTGATACATTTTGACATCTTCATACGGGCTTGCCGAGAGGATAATGACTGGTGCGCTGTTGCCTTGTTCTCTGAGTAGTTTCAAAAATTGCCAGCCATCTGTTCCGGGCATGGAAAGATCAAGCAAAAAAAGATCGATCGAGTGCTCCTTCAATATTTCTAACGCCTGCTTGGCTGACCCCGCCTTATGCACAATAAAGCCCAGAGGATGAAGTAAATCGAAAATCAGGGCACGGTGTTGCGCTTCGTCATCAACGACCAGAATGTGTTGCGCCAGCGCGATGTGATCGGGTATTTCTATGTCATTCCGGGTTGTCACAGGCTCCACCAGAACACTGGGCAAAAACAGGCTCAGGCAGAATTCACTGCCAGCGCCGGGCTGGCTTGTGACATCGAGGTTGCCACCCATCAACTCGACCAGGAGCCGGCTGATAGCTAGTCCCAGGCCTGTGCCGCTGACCATATGCGTCTGGCTATGGCGTAGCCGTTCAAACGGCTCAAAAATCTTGTCCTGATCGGTTTTTGCGATACCGACGCCCGTGTCTTTGACAATCAGTCGGGCCACCTGATTTCGGTAGCTGATATGCAGCTCGACTTTACCCTTTGGCGTGAACTTGATTGCATTAGAAAGAAGATTCAGCAGAATCTGACGGAGACGTTTTTCATCGGCGTACACAAAACTGGCCATATCTGATTGGACATGGACATGGAAAGCGAGTCCCTTGGCAACGGCCATTGGCCGAAACATGTCTTCTAGCTGCTGAATCAAAGAGCGCATATCAACCTTGTCTCGGTGGAGATCAAGCTTTCTTGCCTCGATCTTGGAGATTTCCAGTAATCCCTCGATCACATCAGACAGGTGCTCGCTGCTGCGTCGTATCACACCGGCGATTTTCCGGCATTTGCCGTCCAACTGTTTGTTTGCTTCCATGAGTTGGGTATAACCGAAGATCGTGTTCAACGGCGTTCGCAGTTCATGACTCACGCCTGACAGATAACGTGTTTTGGCCTGGTTGGCGGCATTGGCTAGATCGCGTGCCTGCGCCAGTTCGATCGCGGTTGCTTTATGGGCTTTGATTTCCTGGCTAAGCAGTTCTGCCTGAGACTGGGCTTCCTGGAGGGCAAGGCGAGCGCTTTTCTGTGCAAGAACATAGAGCCAGATTAATACCCCGGTGATCAGCAGGAGCAGAAAAAAAACCTGCCATAAGGTTGCGCTGATCAGCACCAGTTCGTGCTGTGATTTGTCCTGCTGGGCATAAAATACTAACGCCAGCAGGGCAGCGATGATTCCGCTGGTGATGGTCAAGATGCCGAGGAAATGTCCGGTTACTGAATGCAGGCGTTGAAAGACAAACGATGGCAAAATGCGACTGAATATCGCAGAGGCCTGGGCGGCCAGGTGAGCTTGCGGGCGACACTGATTGCCGCAGCGAGAGTCCAGTGCGCAGCACAAAGAACAGATTGGACCGTCGTGACACGGGCAATGACTGATGTCTTCGTGATCAAAGTTGTTTTCGCAAATGCGACATTGCTGTTGTGACGATTCGCCGGGGGGTATTTCGTTGCTGCGACACAGGTAATACTGGCCTTTGGTTAGCCAGGCGATAAAAGGAACAGTAAGGAACGGTATCGATAACGCCAAAAACGCAGCCAGGGCTTTCGCCTCCGGGC
>CAJIBR010000062.1_pt1 | contig 19393 bp, 19 predicted proteins | sample 9199401 | NCBI WGS metagenome assembly CAJIBR01 (sample SAMEA7708310, study PRJEB35096) | sediment metagenome | biome: marine neritic benthic zone biome [ENVO:01000025]; feature: sediment [ENVO:00002007]; material: shallow marine sediment [ENVO:03000034] sea grass bed [ENVO_01000059] ... | reverse complement strand
TTATTTGCGATACTGATCACCTATACAGTCGCCGGCAGCCTTGATTTTCGCCAGGGCGGCATCCTCGCCGGCAAACTTGACCCGGCCTGGGCCGGCCTGTTGTATGCACTTTACATCTTCGGTATCGCAAAGGCGGCTGTGATGCCATTCCACAAATGGCTGCCGGCGGCGATGGTCGCACCAACACCTGTGAGCGCACTGCTGCATGCCGTTGCCGTGGTGAAAGCGGGTGTATTCACCGTAATGAAGATAACGGTCTATATATTCGGCACCGACTTTATCGTGAACTCGGGTGCGAGTGACTGGCTCATCTGGTTCGCCGGTGGCACGATCCTGCTGGCATCGTTCATCGCCATGACCAGGGACAATCTGAAACTGCGGCTGGCCTATTCCACCATCAGCCAGCTAAGTTATGTCGTGCTCGGCGCCCTGCTGGCGACCAACATGAGCCTGGTTGGCGGCGCCATGCATATCTCCATGCACGCATTCGCCAAGATCACGTTATTTTTCGCCGCCGGCGCTATTCTTGTCGCTGCCGGCAAAAGCAATGTCAGCGACATGGACGGGCTGGGCCGTGCTATGCCGATTACCTTTGGCGCATTTCTGATCGGCAGCCTGAGCATCATCGGCCTGCCCATTTTTGGCGGCATGTGGAGCAAATGGTACCTTGCCCTGGGAGTGGTCGAGACCGGCCAATGGATACTGCTTGCAGTACTGCTGATCAGTTCATTATTGAATATCGCCTACCTGCTGCCGGTTCCTGTACGGGGCTTTTTCGGTAAAACCAGGGACGGCACCGCATACTCTGATATCAAAGAAGCGCCGCTGAGCTGCCTGATGGCAATGATAATCACATCGCTTGCCTGCCTGTTGCTGTTTTTCTACCCTGACCCTTTTTATGATCTTGCATTGAACGCTGCCGCAGGTAAGTGAGATGTACAAACCCGACGAAAAACAATATCTGTTCGACAATCCGCGCAATGTATCGTTTGTGCTTCGCAGCCTGTACATTATCTGCATCCTGCTGGTTCTGCTCGATTTCATTTTGCATCGCCATGTCGTGCATGACTGGGAGCACCTCACAGGTTTTTACGCCCTGTTCGGATTTATTGCCTGCGTGGCAATCGTATTGACGGCAAAACAATTACGCAAGATTCTGAAGCGCAAGGAAGATTATTACGATGTGGATGAATAGTCTTCCTCCTTTTATTCCATTTTTCATAGCAGCCCTGCTGGTACTAATAACACGCGGCTGGCTGCGCAATACAATCATGCTTGTCACGCCCATTCTGGGTGGCCTGCACCTGTGGCTGGATGTTTCAAGCGGAATTGTGTTCACGCTACCGATCCTGGAATATGAATTAATCCTGATGAGGACTGATCGCCTCAGCCTGGTGTTCGGTTATATATTCCATATAGCCGCATTCATTGCCGCCATGTTTGCATTGCATGAACGTGACAGGGCGCAGACTGTTACCAGCCTGCTCTATGCTGGTAGTGCATTGGGCGCAATATTCGCCGGCGATTTGATTACCCTGTTTATTTTCTGGGAACTGATGGCAATTTCGTCTGTTTTCCTCATCTGGGCCCGTTATACCGAACGCGCAATTCGATCCGGCATGCGCTACCTGATCATTCAGGTTTCCTCGGGCATGCTGCTGCTTGCCGGTGCACTGGTACATTATTATCAAACCGGCTCGCTGGTATTTGACTATATCGGACTGGAAGGTGTCAGCGGATGGCTGATATTCCTGGCATTCGGTGTCAAGTGCGCATTCCCGCTGTTGCACAACTGGCTCACCGATGCCTACCCCGAAGCAACACCGTCAGGGGCTGTCTTCCTGTCTGTATTCACCACCAAAACCGCCGTGTATGCGCTGGCACGCGGATTCCCCGGTACCGAACTTCTGGTTTACATCGGTGCCGTTATGACGTGCTTCCCGATTTTCTATGCTGTGATCGAAAATGACCTGCGCCGGGTGCTTGCTTACAGCCTGATAAACCAGCTTGGCTTTATGGTCTGCGGTATTGGCATTGGAACAGCGCTGGCACTCAATGGTACTGTAGCCCATGCTTTCAGTCATATTCTCTATAAAGCCCTGCTATTCATGAGCATGGGTGCCGTACTCTATCGGGTCGGCACTATTAAAGGCTCTGACCTGGGCGGCTTGTACAAGTCAATGCCGAAAACATCGTTACTGTGTATTGTTGGCGCCGCCTCCATCTCGGCTTTCCCCTTGTTCAGCGGCTTTGTCAGCAAATCGATGATCCTGGCTGCGATGATCGACGAAGGCTACGATTACCTGTGGCTGGTACTGCTGTTTGCTTCTGCCGGTGTATTCCATCATGCCGGCATCAAAGTTCCATATTTTGCATTCTTCGCCGAAGATTCCGGTATTCGCACACAAGAAGCGCCACTCAACATGCTCATTGCGATGGGCATGGCCGCAGTGCTTTGCATATTTATCGGTTTGCAGCCGCAGTATTTATATGCGCTTTTACCCTGGCCAGTCGATTACTGGCCCTATAATACAACCCATGTATTAACTCAATTGCAGTTATTGCTGTTCGCGGCACTGGCCTTTGTCTGGCTGAATATACTGGGTATCTATCCGCGTGAGATGCGTGCAGTGAATATTGATGCAGACTGGTTATATCGTAAACTTCTGCCTAATATCGCACGTTTCGTATCTGACTCGTCACATAAAATCGCCAGTACCGCAACGGCCGCGGTTCGCCGCACATCGAATCAGATCGAGAAGTCAATGATAGGAACACGCATCGGGCGTTTCAGCCTCGCCGCGAACTGGCCGACAGGCAGCATGGTATTCTGGATAGCCCTGATACTGGGCGTTTTTCTGCTTGCAGACGCCATACACTGATTCGGCAGCATGGAATCCATGCCGATCAGTCACATCGTCTGAGGCAATACTTGAGCAAGGGTGGTGATAACAGTGTAGTCACGACAACCATCAGCACGACTGCTGAAAACAGCGCATCATCCAGTACGCCGAGACTTTTACCGATCGCGGCAAAGATCAGCCCGACTTCACCGCGCGGCATCATGCCAACACCGATCGCCCAGCGATTGCCGCTTCCAAACACCCCGAAGCCCGAGACCACCTTGCCGACGATAGCGGCAACCAGCAATCCGCCTGCGAGCAGCATCACATCCGGCTGCAGGAAAGTTTCAAGTTTCACCTGAATACCCATCAACACGAAGAAAATTGGCACCAGGATGACTTCCAGCGGCATGATCAGGTCCTTGATACAGATCGGGCATTCACGATCATTATTCCAGTATTCGAAGTAGGCATCGTGCAGAATCAGGCCCGCCGTAAATGCGCCGATGATGGTTGCCAGCCCTGACAGGTTGGCCAGCCATGCCAGCACCATGACAAACAGATAGGATACGAACATCTTAGCTTCGATCAGGTCAAGGTGGCGAAACAGGCGGACAATGAACCGGATGAAATACGGGCCCAGGTAAACAGCGGCCACCAGGAACACGGTAGCCATAACCGCGATCATTGCAATGCTGACCAGGTCAACACTGCCGGTGACGACAATACCACTGACGATGGCCAGCATTAACAAACCAAGCACATCATCAAACACGGCGGCACCGAGAATAATCCGTGCCGTCTCTGTCTGCTGCATATCCATTTCCTGCAGCACCATAGCGGTGATACCCACGCTGGTGGCAACCAGCGTTGCACCCAGAAACAGGCTGGTATGAAACTCGACATTTTCAATCAACAGCACGGACGCCAGCAGGCCGAGAAGAAAGGGCAAAAGCACGCCAATGATAGCGACGCGACCCGAGTCCGGGCCGACCATGCGCATTTCATCGATACTGGTATCGAGGCCAACCAGAAACAGCAGGAAGATGATGCCGTAACGTGAAAACACATCGACCGCATGGGCCACCTGCATGATTTCGTTGCCGTGCGGACCTTGCAATATATCCAGGATATGCCAGGTACCCTCCACACCTACCGCATTGAGAGTGGCCAGCTCCAGATCCTCACCCTTGAGCAGGTTTGCCATGGTTTCAAAAATGGCCGGGCCTTCACGCAATACCGTAATCAGGTCGAATGAAAAATAATAGGCGAGGTTGCCGACCAGTATCCCCATCATCAGTTCGCCAAGCACCGAAGGCAGGCCGAGCTTGCGTGCGCTAAAGCGCCCGATCAATGCAACGAACAGGATGCCGGTGACACCGAGTATCACCGGTGCAATCGGATCGCCGTGGGATACATGAAACTGGATGGCCGCGGCAGTTGCCGGAATCAACAGCAGGATTAATAAAACGGCCAGGCTGCGATGCCTGCGATTGATGCCCATAATGCGTTTACAGCTTTGCGTACACAGAGGATTACCGACTCAGATGCTAACAGATACGTGGCAGCGGATCATCTTCAAGCTCTTCGACTATGCGCTCTCCACCGATTTCGGTTTCGAGCAACACATGGTTTACGTTTGAATCCATATAGCCGATCAAGCTGGCATCTGCGCCATCCTCGCTGCTCCGCCAGCGGTTCAGCAGATCATTGGCCTGTGCTGAATCGATCACGGCGACGACGCGGCCCTCGCATGCCAGGTACATCGGATCATAACCCAGCATGTCACAGACCGATTGCACCGGATCACGCACCGGCAAAGCGGTTTGTATCAGACGCACACCGATACCGGTGGCCCGAAGCAGTTCGGAACAGACGGTGGCCAGTCCACCACGCGTCGGGTCCCGCATGAAGCGCAAGCCGTCAAATCGCAATGCGGCCTGCGTTAGCCCCAGAACACTGGCGGCATCGGAGCGGATATCACCTCGCAAGCCAAACGCTTCACGCGCCAGCATCACCGCGATACCATGGTCGCCAACCGGACCGCTGACGAGGATGGCATCGCCGGGTTTGACAGCGCTCAATGCCAGCCTGTGGCCACTGCGAATGCCGACGCCCGTCGTCGCCAGGTACAGACCACCACCCTCGCCGCGTCGCAATACCTTGGTATCGCCGGCAACGACTTTTACGCCGATTTCTACCGCTGTCTCCGCCAGCGATCGAATGATGCGTTCCAGCTGACTGATTTCGAGGCCCTCTTCGATGAACGCATTCAGGCTCAGGTATTTCGGAATCGCACCGGCAACGGCAAGATCGTTTGTGGTGCCATGCACCGCCAGCGAGCCGATGTCACCGCCAGGGAACTCCAGCGGCTGCACGGTGAAACCGTCGGTGGTAAACAGCACCTCACCATCAATATCGATTGGCACCGCATCGGCCTGTACATCCAGATCCGGGTTGGCCAGATGACGCGCAAAGATTTCATCGATCAGTTCACGCATGTAACGCCCACCGTTACCGTGAGCGAGTGATATGTGTGTATCTTGCATGTTAGCTACCTGATAAAAAGTTATTAACCGCAGAGACGCAGAGGACGTCACTAACTGGGAGCGGCTTTAGCCGCGAACCGGTTTTCGCGGCTAAAGCCGCTCCGATTACCAGTGCTTTTCTCTGCGCCTCTGCGGTTCAAATTATTTTTCCGTTAAATCCAAACTCGATAACCTGGCCGAAACTGATACCGGCGTCGTTGACCGGTATCAACTCGGGTAGATATACCTTGAAGCCATCGTCCATCAACAACGCCAGTGCATGTTCGGTCAACACCCGGTTCTGAAACACACCACCAGAGAAAGCGATCGTGTTGACGCCATGCTCGCTTCTGATTGCCCTGGCCTGTTGCAGCATCGCGTGTGCCAGCGATGCGTGGAACAGCTCAGCGCGCTCACGGACAGTTAAAGTAGAATCTGAGATAACAGCGATAAGCGGTTCCCAGTTTGTAATCAGCAAGTTATCATTTGTTTCTAACGCCAGCTCTACGTGCTGGCCGGGCTTGTCGCAGACCGCTTCGAGCTGCATCGGCCCCTGCCCTTCGAAACTGGACATGGTGCATACACCTGAAAGTGCGGCCGCAGCATCGAACAAGCGGCCAACGGCCGTCGACCGGGGTGCATTGATCCGACGCTGCCAGGCTTCATACAGCAAGGCATGATCTTCGGGCATTGCCGGATATTCATACCCGGCTTCCCAGCACAGGGCCGCGGCACTGCGCCAGGGTTCACGCCCCGCCTTGTCACCGCCCGGTAGATGAAAGGGGCGCATAGACGCCACGCGTTGCCACTGACCCGGCATGCCCAGCAGCGCTTCTCCGCCCCACAGAGACTCATCGACGCCATAGCCGACACCGTCCCAGGTAAACACCAGTATCGGTTTCTGTCTGTCTGCGATGTCACATTCGTAATAGGCAGAAGCGGCATGAGCATGGTGATGATAAACACGGCTTACCGGCAACGCCTGGTTCATTGCCCAGCGTGACGTTGTGTAACCGGGATGTGCATCACATACATACTGCTCCACTTCCACATTATACAAACGCTGCAGGTCTTCAACGCTCTGTTGAAGAACGGCGAGACTGCGCGCTGAATGCATGTCACCGATATGCGGTGACATGACTGCACGCTGACCCCAGGCCAGCGTAATGGTGTTTTTCATGTGCGCGCCCAGCGCCAGTACAGGCCTGTCCAGTTCAAACGGCAGCGTCAGCTCAAAAGGCGTGAACCCCCGTCCCGATCGAATCGGCCGCGGTTTACCCGCGATCTTTCTGTATACCGGATCATCAGCAGGCCGCTCGATCAGGCGGTTATGATGCAAGCAGGCCTCCGCAACATGCGCCAGTCTGTTCTCCACGTCGGCGTTTTCGGTCAACACCGGTTCGCCGCTGATATTCGCTGAAGTCGCGACCACGGGAGCGGAAAATGTATTTAACAGTAGATGATGTAACGGACTGTACGGCAACATGACACCGATTTCGGCAAGGCCCGGGGCGATGCCGTCAGAGAGCGCTGATCCCTGTTTTTTCCGTATCAGCAAGATCGGTCTGGCAGGTTGCGACAGAAATGCCCTGTCTTCAGCCGACAGCTCGACACAGGTGCCAAGGACTTCAAACGGATCATCAGGCGGCGCCGGAAACATCACTGCAAGCGGTTTATCGGGACGCGGTTTGTTTTTTCTCAAGCGTGCCACAGCCTCATCATTACCCGCATCACACACCAGATGGTAACCGCCGATGCCTTTTACAGCAATGACGCTTCCAGCAGCCAGGGCCGATATCGCTGCTGATAACACGGCATCGTTCCCTGTAACCGTTTCAGCCTGTCGAGTACTGAATTCGAGTTGTGGACCGCATACCGGGCATGCGACCGGTTCTGCATGAAAACGGCGATCGGCCGGGTCCTCGTATTCTGCACGGCATTGTGCACACAGCTCAAAACCGGACATGGTGGTATTGACCCGGTCGTACGGCAGGTTTTTTATCAGCGTATAACGCGGGCCGCACTGCGTGCAGTTGATAAATGGATATCGATAGCGTCGATCAGACGGCGTGTTCAGCTCCGCCAGGCAGTCATCGCAGGTAAACAGATCGGTGGGTACGCTGATATTCGCTTCACCCTGATCGAGACTTTCCAGGATGCTGAAGCTGTCGAATACACCAGCAGCGACGCAGGTATCAGACTGAAGAACGGGATGCGCCAGCTCGGGTGCCAGAGAAAAAATCTCGGTGACAAATGTCTCCAGGTTTTCACTCTGGCCCTGTACGTGAATCTCAACCAGGCCGACACGGTTTCTTACCCAACCGTTCACCCGGTGCCTGTTTGCAATACGGTATATGAACGGCCTGAAGCCAACGCCCTGCACCTTGCCTGATAACACGATATGCCTGGCACTGGTGACTTGTTTCTTTTGAACGTGCTCGCCTGTGGTCATAGGCGATCTAACCAATGGCCGTCTCCTGCTCGACAGCGTTCACGGATTCACGCATACCGCCGGACCACCAGATACGGCAGGCGCCCTCGTCAGAGACCATGCAGGGGCCGATAGGGTTACGCGGTTTGCAGGCCGTGCCAAACAACTTGCATTCATTCGGATAGATCTTGCCCAGAACAACTTGCGCGCAATCACAGCCGGGCGGCATTTCACCGGCGCGTTTACGCGCATCTTCTGCGTACGACGGGAACAGTTTCCTGGCGTCATGCGTGCTGCAGGCCTGATTGAGCTGATAGCCTGATGAGGGTATGACACCGACACCGCGCCAGTTGGCATCAACCACGTCCATCGCTGTTTTCAGATGCGCCTGTGCCGACTTGTTGCCACCGGGGCGAACCAGCTGCGGATAACAGTTATCGAGAAAATAATGGCCTTCATTCAACTGTCTCAGGGTCGAATACATCGCTGCCAGTAAACTGTCTGAAGCAAAGCCGGCAACGGCTGCGGGAATGTTGTGCTTATCAACAACAAATTTCCATTCCTCAGGCCCCATCACCGTAGCCACATGACCCGGCGCAATCAGCGCATCAAACCCCGGTGTTCCAGACTCCAGCAACATCGACACGGCAGGCCAGGTCAATCGTCCGGATAACAACACCGAAAGATTGGCCGGCACGCCTTCAACCATCATGGCTGCGACCGGTGCGGTGGTTGTTTCGAATCCCGCCGCGAAAAAGACGACGGGTTTATCGGAGTTTGCGCTGGCGATACTGACGGCTTCGGTGGGCGATGCAATCGGTCGGATATCCGCACCCTGAGCTTTTGCCTGCTCCAGCGTGCGCGCTTGTGATTTTTTCACATTCACCGGCACACGCAGCATGTCACCAAAAGCAACGAGAATAATATCTTCATTCAGTGCCAGCTGAATGGCTTCGAAGACGTCTTCTTCAGGACAGATGCAGACCGGGCAACCTGGCCCCGGTACCAGTTCGATGTACTCCGGCAAGGCCTTGCGCAGGCCCGCCATCGTAATCGAGCGCTCATGACCGCCGCACACATTCATGATCTTGACGCGGCCCCTGTGGGGTAACGCCTGTATGCGATCAAGCCATTGCGCAGCTGTTGTCGTCATTACAGGGGTTTGTGTTCAGCATGAACATGCTGATGTTCGTGCTCATGACTGTGATGATGGTGGCGGTGGTCCGCATCGACAGGATGTTCGGCGAGATACGCCTGCTGTTGACCGATTTGACCAAAGAGCCAGTCAAACCACTGCTGCATGCCCGAGCTGTCTTTGGAAGACAGTTCAAACACCGGAGCATCACTGGCTATATCATGCAAATAACGCCTTGCCTTCTCCGGTCTGAAATCATCCAGCACCGGCAGTAAATCGCTTTTACTGATCAGTACAAGGTCGGCTGTGCGAAACATGACCGGATACTTGGCAGGCTTGTCATCGCCTTCGGGAACCGACAGCAACGTAACGTTCAGGTGCTGCCCCAGATCAAAACTGGCCGGACAGACCAGGTTGCCGACGTTTTCGATAAAGACGACATCGAGCCCGTCCAGATCAAGATTATGCAATGCCTGGTGGATCATATGCGCGTCGAGGTGACAGGCGCTGCCAGTGGCTATCTGTATCGCTTTGACACCATGCTTGCGTATGCGCTCGGCATCGTTTTCCGTTTCCAGGTCGCCTTCGATGACTGCCATGGTCAGGTCTCTGCCCGCGTCCGCCTGCAACATCTTGATGGTCGCTTCGAGTAATGCTGTCTTACCAGCACCGGGCGATGACATCAGGTTGATTGCCAGTACTTTATGGCTGTCGAAATGCTCGCGATTATGCCTGGCTGTATGATCATTCTCATCCAGCAGACTGTGAAGAACGCTTACCGCTTCCTTGCCGCTTGCTGTTTTGGCAAGCTTGCCACCCGGCCTGATTAAATTTTCGTTGCCCGTTGTAATGTTACAACCACAGGTATCACACATAACGCATTCTCCAATAACATCTACACCGGACTGAAATCACTAGTGTATCGTTGCGCCGGAATCGACAGCGTCTCCACTGTTTTCATTATCAGCGGTTCTTTCCAGCTCAACACTCATCAACATCAGTTCATCGCCGCTTATCAAGGTCGTGCGCCAGTCACCGCATTGCTTGCACACCAGTTTGTTAGGCAGCGCATCGGTTTCGCTACCGCATTGTGTACACTCGATTCGAACAGGCAGATTCTCAATCACAAGCTCTGCACCTTCGGCAACAGTACCGGCACTGGCAATCGGATAGGCATGTTGCAACAGTTGCGCCTCAACACCCGATAACGGTCCCATACCAATAACAATCGATAACACACTGCGTGCATTTCGCTCTGCAGCAATGCTTTCTACCTGGCTCATCAATGCCTGGCATATAGCGAGTTCATGCATACTCAGGCTCCGGCCTCGAGCATCTGATCATATATCTCCCACGCGCTCTGCGCCTCTTCCGGTGATATTTTCTGTATCGCGTAACCGACGTGGACGACGACAAAGTCATCGATCGACAGCGCCTCTTCCTGCATCATGAACAGGCTGACATCACGCTCAACACCCTTGGCTTCACAACGGGCCGTGTAGCCTTCGATGGCTTTAATTTGCATCGGAATACCCAAACACATAGACGACTCTTTTGATCAACTATTTAAATAAATGTTAATACAATCCATTTAACTGTGAAAAATAAGTTAATGAATTGACCTGTATCAATATAAAGAATATGCTTCGCTGGTAAAAAGTTTCAATACCATACAGGGCTTAAATGATACCCCAAAACGAAACTTTAATCCTCGGCATCGGCAATACCTTGCTCTCTGATGAAGGCGCGGGAATACATGCGCTCAATCTAATCCGATCAGAATATACTGATATACCGAACTTGACCTTTGTCGACGGCGGTACGCTCAGCTTCTCGCTGGCCAGTTGGATCGAAGACTGCGACAGCCTGGTCGTGTTCGATGCCGCTGAATTACAGTTGCCGCCGGGCTCGGTGAGAACATTCGCCGGCAGCGAGATGGATGCATTCCTGGGCGCAGCAAAAAGAAGCGCGCACGAGGTCGGCCTGATGGACCTGATGGATATCGCACGCCTCACTGACCACCTGCCAGTCAACCGCGCCCTGATCGGTCTTCAACCCGAATACATGGGCTGGGGCATGCAACCAACCCGGGGCGTGCACCGGGCATTACCCATTGCAGTCAACGAAGCCGTAAAACTGATAGAAACATGGAATGACGCGAAGCTGAGCAATGACACAACCCGATCGAAACAATTTTGTAATTAAACCAGTACAGACTATCTGATACGAGGGCATAAAGACAATGGAACAAACAATACTTATTCCAATCGATGGTACTGAATCCGTTGAAGAAACCTTGCTCTATGTGCGGTCAATAGCCCCTGGGTCAAAACAGGAAACCCGTATCGTTCTGATGCACGTGACACCGAATGTCGATTCGGTCAATGCCGCTGTTGAAGTGCACCCCAACGTCAATGCGATTAATGACGCACTACAGTACGAAGAATGGAATGTCGATCGCGAAACACGCCTGGGCGACCCTGTACGTGAAATCATCAAAATGTCAATACTGCTGCCTGCCACGATGATACTGATGTCGACGCATGGCCGCTCGGGAATGGAACGCATTCGTGAAGGCAGTGTAACCGAGCAGGTGCTCAAACAGTCGCCCTGCCCCGTGTTCATTCTGCACAGTACCAAGCCGGAACCCTCAGACCAGCGTACCGAGGACCTGTTCAAACGCATACTGGTACCACTGGATGGTACAAATGCCTCCGCGGCCATACTCACCTGTGTCGAACGCTTTGCCAAATTGCACGATTCGGAAATCGTGTTGTTTCATGATGAACTCGAACATGCCGAATATGCCGAAGAGAAAGCCGAGATCAAGGCCAGGCTGCAGGACCACAGCGTTGCGCTTGCGAATGCCGGCTTGAAAGTGTCCCTCGACATGACAACGTATAAAAAACCCATCCGGGAGATCCTGGAAAGAATCGACAGCCTGAATATAGACCTGGTTTCGATGGCAACGCATGGCAGCGGTGGCGACAAGATCGCGATGGATGAATCAGTAACCGCAGAAGTTGTGCGGCATTCCAATTGCCCGCTGCTGGTATGGTCTGCCGAACCCCAATGCCCAACGGTCACTAAATAAATCTGCCATGTCAGACACAACCATTCCCCAGTTCAATATCCAGGTCGGCAATGAACTCACCTGGAACGTGCAGCCGATACTGCATGAAATACGACATGCGCTGGCAACGCTGATCGAAACCGGCGAAACCCGTATCATCGACCTGCGCAGCATTCCACTGGCGCCCGGTGAAGAAGAAACCATTATCGATACACTGTGCTGCGGCGAAGTGCATGCCAAACTCAACGCCCTCGGCCCCAGTGAAATATATGAAACCCGGTTCGCAGGCGTCTGGTTGATTACACACTATAACGAAGAAAACAGTGTGATCGGCCGCTTCATCGAAATAACGAAGATCCCCGAAATCCTCCAGTCACAGAATGAAGATATGACCAACGCGCTGGGCCAGCTTGAAACAGAACTCAGCGAATGGACTGATACAGATGAAACCGATAAACACGCGGAGACCAACACATGACGAAGGATTTATCCCGAAAAGATAGAACACTGGGTGAAGCGCTGCGCAGCCAGGGTATATCACGACGCAGTTTCCTGAAGTTCTGTGCCGCGACGGCATCGATGATGGCATTGCCGCCCTCGATGATACCCACCATCGCAAATGCGCTCGAGAAAGCCAGGCGGCCATCGGTCATCTGGCTGTCGTTTCAGGAATGCACCGGCTGCACCGAATCCCTCACGCGTGCGCATACCGCAACCGTAGAAAGCCTGATATTTGATTCCATCTCGCTCGACTACCATCATACCTTGCAGGCCGCTGCAGGGCATGCCGCAGAGGCGGCGCGTGAAGCCGCGATGGAAGAAAATGACGGTCAATACCTGGTCGTGGTCGATGGCTCGATACCCACCGGTAATGCCGGTTATTCGACCATAGCCGGGATCAGTAATTACGATATGCTGGTCGATACCGCCAGGGGTGCTGCCGCAATTATCTCGGTCGGCACCTGCGCCGCCTTCGGTGGCATACCGCATGCCAAACCCAATCCGACCGGCGCGGTATCCGTCAGTGACATCATCAAGGACAAACCGATTATCAATGTCTCCGGATGCCCGCCGATTCCGGTCGTTATCACCGGTGTACTCACCCATTTCCTGACCTTCGGCACCATCCCGGACCTGGACAGCCTGGGACGCCCGAAAACATTTTTCGGCCAGAGTATTCACGACCGCTGCTATCGCCGCCCGTTTTATGACAAAGGCCTGTTTGCAGAAACCTTTGACGACGAAGGCGCACGCCAGGGCTGGTGTCTGTACAAACTCGGCTGCAAGGGACCAACCACCTACAATGCCTGTGCGACGACAAAATGGAACGGCGGTGTCAGCTTCCCGATCGAATCCGGCCATCCCTGTATCGGTTGTTCCGAGCCCAATTTCTGGGATGGCGGCGGTTTCTACAAGGCAATCTCGGTGCCAACCGATAACATCACCAAAACGACAATCTATGCTGCGGCTGCAGGTGCTGCCGTTGGTGTCGCTGCAGGCGCAATGGGTCGTATGAAAAAATCGGCTGCCGGCAAGGCACACGAGAAAGTCACAATCGATGACCTAGAGAAATGAGGAAGAATGATGACTGAAACCGAACTACTCACCTGGGTGCGCGGCCCCGGATTCCAGATTGCGACCACCATATTTGCGCTCGGCATCACCCTGCGCATCGCCGAAATCCTGTTGCTGGGCCGAAAAGCCAACCTGGCCGAAGCCAAGGGCTCCGAAATGAGCAGCGGCATACGTACTGTTATTACCCGGACGCTACCAGATGCCAGCACGTTCAAGCGCTCCACCTTTACCGTCACGGCAGGCTATATATTCCATATCGGCCTGTTCGTGGTCATCTTCCTGTTTGCACCCCACATCCTGTTTTTCAAGGACCTGTTGCACATCAGCTGGCCGGCACTGCCATCGACCGTGATCGATGCCTTTACGGTCATCACCATCATTAGCCTGATTGCGCTGCTGGTACATCGCCTGAAAGATCCGGTCAAGCGCTTCCTCAGTAATTTTGATGATTACCTCGGCTGGTTTGTGACCATTCTGCCGTTGATCACCGGCTACATCGCCTTTCACCGCGTCGGCATGTCGGCACCGAGCCTGATCGCGATTCATATCATCAGCGTTCAATTATTGATGATCGTATTTCCGTTCACCAAACTGATGCACACATTTACGATTTTCATGGCACGCTGGTACAACGGCGCCATATCCGGTTACAGGGGGGTACAGTCATGAGCGCATCCTTTGACAAGGGCTATAACGCACTTAAGGAACAGGTCGATTCATCGGTCGCTTCCTTCTTCAGCAGCTGCGTGCACTGCGGCATGTGTGCCGATGCCTGTCTGTTCTATACCGAGACTGGCGCGCCCGAACGCACACCGATCCACAAGACCGAGCCGCTGCGCCGCGTCTGGCAACAGGAGTACACCCTGTTCGGCCGCATCGGCAAGCTTTTCGGTATCGGTAAAAAAGTCACCGATGAGATGCTGGCGGAATGGGAGACACTGGTTTATGACAGCTGCACCCTGTGCGGACGCTGCTCCATGGTCTGCCCGGTCGGTAATGACATCGCCGATATGATACGCAAAACCCGTGAAGGCATGGCTGTCTCCGGGCATGCCCCCGCGGGACTGATCGGGGCGACCAAGCGCGCAGTGACGATCGGCAGCCCGATGGGCGTGAAATTGCCCGCACTGCAGGCCCAGATTTCGCATGTCGAAAAAGACACCGGCATGTCCATACCGCTCGATGTCGAAGGTGCAGACTACATGCTGTTGCTGTCATCGATGGAGATCATGAACTTCCCCGAGTTCATCGAAGCCGTCGCGAAAATATTCAAGCATGCCAATGTCAGCTGGACGATTTCGTCCGAAGCGTTCGAGGCCACCAACAGCGGTATCCAGATCGGCTCATCCGATATCGCCGCCGAACTCGTGCAACGTATCGTCGATGCCGCCGGCAAGCTCAAGGTCAAAAACGTAATCAGCCCGGAGTGTGGCCATGCTTATATGGCGATCCGCTGGGAAGGCCCCAACCTGATCGGCAAATCTTATGATTTCAAGGTGGTGCATATCCTGGAACTGCTCGATGACCTGCGCCAGCAGGGCAGGCTTAAGGTGTCGGGGCGCCTGAAGGAAAAACTGACTTACCACGATCCCTGCCAGATCTCTCGCCGCGGCGGCGTGATCGACGAGCCCCGGAACCTGATCGGGATGTTCGCAGACAATTTCGTCGAAATGCCGGACCCCGGGAAAATGAACTGGTGCTGCGGCGCCGGCGGCGGAGTCAGCTCCAACGAGCGCGCCGATGAAATCCGCCTGCAGGTTTTCCAGCGCAAGAAAGACCAGCTCGACGCCATCCATGTCGATGGCATGATTTCAGCCTGTTCCAACTGCCGCATCCATCTCGAGGACGGTCTCGAGGAATATCACATGGATATGCCCGTGCTCAGTCTGACTGAAACCCTGGCTGAAAATCTGGAAGCATAAGCCCAACGGAGATTGACTGTATGACCCGGATTAGCAACGACAGCGACTTCGGAAAAGCCATCGAATCGCTGGACTTTGATAAACAACGTATAGTCGCGGGACTGTTCGTAGACAATGTACTTGGTTTGTATAACGATGAACGCATCACGCGCGTTACCGATGTCGCAATGAATGCGTCCGCATCTGATGATGAACTGGCCAGTGCACTGCAAACGGCGCGTGCGGCCGCATGGCGCGGACCAGCATGCAGATCAACTCCGAAGACGTCAGCACAAGTGACGAAAGCAATCAGCAGTATAAAATCCTGTCTGATTATCTGAATTCATAACGAGAGAATCACTAACATGTCCAATGAAAGAGTAGTAGTTGATCCGATTACCCGCATCGAGGGTCATCTTCGCATCGAAGCTCAGATGAATGGTGACAAAATCGAAAGCGCCTACTCATCCGGCACGATGGTGCGGGGTATTGAAGTCATCCTGCAGGGCCGGGACCCCAGAGACGCGTGGGCGTTTGCGCAGCGGATCTGTGGCGTCTGCACACTGGTTCATGGTCTGGCCTCGATCCGCTCCGTCGAGAATGCGCTGGATTACAAAATCCCGCCCAACGCCGAACTGATCCGTAACCTGATGAACGGCGCACAGTACATCCATGACCACGTCATGCATTTTTATCATCTGCATGCGCTGGACTGGGTTGACGTCGTTTCCGCGTTGAGCGCCGATCCCAAGGCGACATCAGATCTGGCACAGTCGCTGAGCAATTATCCGAAGTCGTCTCCAGGTTACTTCTCGGACATGAAGAAGAAACTGAAGGACTTTGTCGAAGCCGGGCAGCTCGGGATTTTTGCCAAGGCTTACTGGGGCCACCCCGCTTACAAGCTGCCGCCCGAAGCCAATCTGATGGCGGTTGCCCACTACCTCGAAGCGCTGAGCTGGCAGCGTGATGTCGCGAAACTGCATGCAATATTCGGTGGCAAGAATCCTCACCCGAACTTCCTGGTCGGCGGTGTCGCCTCTCCAATCGACCTGAACTCTGATTCCGCAATCAACTCCAAGCGCCTGTCTCAGATACAGGACATCATCAACCAGATGAGAACGTTCGTTGACCAGGTTTATATACCTGACCTGCTTGCGATCGCGGGCTTCTACAAGGACTGGGGCTCACGCGGCGAAGGGCTGGGCAACTTCCTGACCTACGGCGACTTCCCCCAGGCCGGCAAGGGCATGGACCATACCTCATCCTACCTGGTACCACCGGGCGCGATTCTGAACCGTGATATCACCACGATCCATGAAGTCGACATGAACGATCCCAGCCAGATCCAGGAATACGTCGCACATTCCTGGTATGACTATCAAGCTGGCAAGAATCAGGGCCTGCATCCTTACGACGGTGAAACCAACCTGAACTACACCGGGCCGAAACCACCGTATGAACACCTCGATGTCGATCAGTCGTATTCATGGCTCAAGTCCCCGCGCTGGAAAGGCAACGCGATGGAGGTCGGTCCGCTGGCACGCGTATTGATGCTGTACGCGAGCGGTAATGAACAGGCCAAGGAACTGGTCAACCTGACACTGAACACACTGGATGTGCCGGTGACCGCCCTGTTCTCAACCCTCGGACGCACGGCTGCACGCGGGCTCGAAACCAAGATCTTCGCCGACACCATGCAGGGCTGGTATGATGACCTTATCGCCAACATCAAGGCCGGCGATACCCGTACCTTCAATGAAACCTTATGGGAGCCTTCCAGCTGGCCCACGAGCGCACGCGGCGTCGGCTACATGGAAGCGCCGCGCGGTGCGCTGGCGCACTGGATCGTGATCGAGAACCAGAAAATCAATAACTATCAGGCCGTGGTGCCGAGCACGTGGAATGCAGGTCCGAGAGATCCGAACGGCAAGCCAGGCGCTTATGAAGCAGCGCTGGAAGACAACCATACTCTGCACGATCCAGAACAGCCTGTTGAAATACTTCGCACCATCCACAGTTTCGATCCGTGCATCGCATGCGCCGTGCATCTGACTGACCCGGATGGTGAAGAACTGACAACCGTAAAAGTGCGTTAACAGGTACAGGAGCCCTTAAATGAAATTAGCAAAACGATTCAGACAGTTAATCACCATACCGGTTTTGTCAGGACTGGTTGCCACTGCTGCGCACGCACACCCGGGCCACATCGCAGACAACTCGATACACGGCCTGCTTCACAGCGAGCATATCATTATTCTCGTGACAGCCGGTGTAATAGCAGTTGCCGTGTACGCCTTGCGTAGCAAATAGACAACGCGGCGGGCAGCGCCCACCCTACCTGGCCCGCATTTCTCACCGGGGGGCGAGACCAGTAACCAGCTGCCAGTTACTGGTAACTGGTGTTCATCCATCCCTGCCGTCAATACGCGTCTTGAGCAGCATCGGTGTATATACAATTAAAAATACCAGGAATGATGCCATCCATAATATCTGCGATACGGTAATCCAGTAAAAATATAGCTCGTTATTAAACAGCGGAAACACAACTCTTACGATTGCCCCCCCGGCTATCATAGCGAAACACAGGATTAGTACCGCAGGCGGTTCAAACACGTTTCGTCCTGTGTGCCCGAGGATAACACGCGACATCATGCCGATCGTCATTATTCCTATGCCGCCATACGCAAACGCATGTACAGACAGGTAGGGTGAAACTGTAAACCACTGCTCGGATGCCTTCAGCAGAAATCCGGCAGTCAGCGAGCAATAAGCCAGGTACAAAACCCAGAGCAAGGGTTTATTCCACAGACCGTTGGTATACCAGCCGTATAGACGTATGACATGCACAACAAACAGCACGGCAGCGATAACCGATGTCGCCATCAGGTAGGCTGTAAATACATCGAGTATCCACAGTATCAACAATAGCACCAGGCTGGTCAGGTCCACCCACTTCCAGTTTTGAACGGTCACACTGTTATCCGTGCCCTTCTCGATAAAAAATGGAATCACACGCCTCGCCATGACGAACATCAGCGCCATTACCATGTACAGACCCGAATACAGCCCCCACCGCACTCCTTCTTCTATGTACCCCAGTACACCCAGATAGAACATACCATTGCAGAACAATAACAGCGCCAGCTTGGAGATAACGCCCAGTTGTCTGTATTGCTTCACCTTCAATACGGGCATAGTCGCCGCATATACAAGTAAAATCATAAACAGCATATCAATAACAGCTAACACCGCCAGGGGTATGTTCATCCCGATCAACGGTATCGTACGCGCCAGTAGCCACAGCACAAACAGTACAGCCAGCCCCGGACCTCGCAGTGTCGGCTGCCCTGTCCAGTTCTTGATCGCCGTCAGCAGGAATCCTGCAATGACTGCCATTGCGTAACCAAATATCATTTCATGGGCGTGCCACGTGGCTGGCGACATCCCGGAAAAGTCGAAACCCATACCGCGCACATGAATACTCATCCAGATAATAATCGACACCACGGCGAACACGCCCGCGCCCAGAAAAAATGGTCGAAACCCCAGTCGAAACAGGGGGATACCATAGGCAACTTCTTTTTCAAGATTGATCATGGATTACAGTAAAGTCCCAAATTGAACTGCACATTACATGAACCAGCAGAATATTCTTTGACCTTAATCAAGTCGAAAACCATACAGGGGTCATGGATTAATGATGGCCAGGCTGCAATAGTCAGTCTTTCAGCTGACAGCACGCGTCCGGTTCACTCTAGCCCGCATTTCTCACCAGGATCACGGGAGCAGGCGCAGGAATGAGCCCGCAGGTCTCACCAGATGGACGAGCCCTCACTTGATCTTTGAATCCACAAAGGACTTTACTCAGTCGGCAATACACACGGTTATTCCGCTCCTTCGCAAAATC
>CAJIBR010000220.1_pt1 | contig 19502 bp, 18 predicted proteins | sample 9199401 | NCBI WGS metagenome assembly CAJIBR01 (sample SAMEA7708310, study PRJEB35096) | sediment metagenome | biome: marine neritic benthic zone biome [ENVO:01000025]; feature: sediment [ENVO:00002007]; material: shallow marine sediment [ENVO:03000034] sea grass bed [ENVO_01000059] ... | reverse complement strand
GCCTTATTCTGTCGACGATTGATTCTTCACCACCCGCCATCACCGACAGCGTTGCGTTCCTGGCACCGACATCACCGCCGGAGACCGGTGCATCCACCGCATGTGCGCCCATCGAAATGGCGTGATCGCTTATTTCCCGTGTCAGGCTCGGCGGCGTCGTACCCATGTCGACACCGATCGCACCTGCCTGTAAACCGGCGAATACGCCCTGCCCGCCGAAATACACGTCGCGCACCTCCTCCGGCCTGCCCACAGTCGTGAACACGATGTCTGACTGTGCCGCGACCTGTGCCGGGGTGTCACACCAGACGGCAGCCTGCGTGATCAACGCATCCGCCTTGCTGCGGGTACGGCTGGTGATGCTGACCGGATAGCCGGCCGATAACAGGTGGCCGCACATCGGCGCACCCATGACCCCGGTGCCGATCCAGCCGACTCTGGGTTTGTTCATGTCGTCAGTGATTGCTGCCATTGCTGCCCTGAATAGTCTTTAGAGAAATACGATTAAACCTGTTATTTCACTTTCAGTCGTATTGCCTTGTATATTGCCAACTGGTTACGTCATTACCGCGCAAGCGGGAATCCAACTCGACCCGATCAGGCTTTACTCCAAACGTCATGAGATTACAGAATATATCTATGTATTCTGCCCTGCGGGCTAGCCGGATGCTGTTCAAACCTGCTCCTGCAGGTTTGCCCCGCTTTCGCGGGAATGACGTGATTTTTTACGTAATATCACAATCAATGCCCCACACTACGTCAAAATAATCACAAAAATTTTGACGATTGAAGGTTAACTTATTTGGTATCATGCGTCGCCATGAAAACTGAACTCAAAGCCCTGCTATTTGATGTAGATGGAACACTCGCCGATACCGAACGCGACGGTCACCGCGTTGCCTTTAATGCCGCATTCGATGAATACGGCATTGGCTGGCACTGGGATGTCGAGCTGTACGGTAAACTGCTCGCCGTCACCGGTGGCAAGGAACGCATGAATTTCTATGCCTCGGAATTCCTGAACAACGAGAACCTGCCCGCAAATCTAGAACAGCTGGTGCCCGAATTGCACGCCGCCAAGACGCGTCATTACACGGAACTGCTGAGCACCGGTGCCATCCCGCTGCGGCCCGGTATCGAGCGCCTGCTGAAGGAGGCGCGCCAGCAAAACCTGCGGCTGGCGATTGCAACAACGACCACACCGGACAACGTGACCGCCCTGCTCGAACACACCCTGGGCAGTGAATCACTCGGCTGGTTTGAAGTCATTGCCGCCGGTGATATCGTACCGGAGAAAAAGCCGGCCAGTGATATATACGATTACGCACTCACCGAGATGAAGCTTGCATCCGACGCGTGCATCGCTTTCGAAGATTCGCACAACGGCATTCTGTCATCAATAGGCGCCGGATTGCCGACTATCATCGCTGTCAATGGTTATACACATGATCACGATTTCAGCGGCGCCTTACTGGTACTGGATCACATGGGTGAGCCGGATCATCCGTTTACAGTCCTGCAGGGCAAAGCCAACAATCACAGCTATGTCGACTGCGCACTGCTAAAGAGCCTGCACGATGAATAATCTGCATCAGCTAGAATCAAGACATCCGCTAATGGACGTAAGGCGGATATGATCTCTCGCAAAGACGCCAAGGACGCAAAGGTATTTAGTTGTTAGGAATTATTTCCGAGCCTTTCCCATTTGCAGGTTAAATATCCACATATTCTCTACAAAACTGAATCTTCCACATCTACCGTAGGAGCGTTCCTTCGGCTTCGTGTCATTTGCGTATTTTGCGGACTAATTAAATAGTCAGGTTAATTTTGTAATAAAAAATATCATGCGGATATAATCTCTCGCAGAGGCGCAGAGGCGCAGAGAGCGCAGAGTTTTTTATGTTTTATTCTTTGCGGGCCTGGCGCTTTTGCGAGATTAAATACTACTCCTCCCCACGGATTTCACGTCGCCTTTTCCATACTATGGCGCTGCATCTGCAAGGATAAACACATCCGCTATAAAACATAATGCAGCTATAATCTCTCGCAAAGGCGCCAAGGACACAAAGGTGTTATTGTTAGAAATTCTTTGCGCGCTTTGCGCCTTTGCGAGATTAATATAAAAAGTGATGTAGCCTGGATGAAGCGCAGCGGAATCCGGGGCCTGTATCGAGTTAGCATGCTTTAAACCCCGGATTTCACTTCGTTCCATCCGGGCTACTATTTCGTCAGCGCAGGAGTAACATAAAATGCATTTGCGTTTATTTGCGTTTATTTGCGGACTTGATAAACCTCTGCGCTCTCAGCGCCTCTGCGAGATAAAAATGAATACAACCAATGACTGAAATAGTAATGTACCTGCTAACGGGTGCAGCAGCCGGCCTGTCTGCCGGATTGCTGGGCATCGGTGGCGGCCTGATCATCGTGCCAATATTATTCTTTATTTTCAACCATCAGCCGGTACCGGCTGATCATGTCATGCATATGGCGCTGGCCACGTCACTCGCAACCATCATCGTCACATCGCTGTCTTCTGCCCGGGCACACCACAAACGCGGTGCTGTACTCTGGCCCATCGTGCTCAGTCTGTCTCCGGGCATCATCATCGGTGCATGGCTTGGTGCACTGTTTGCCAGCGCACTGACGAGCGATGTACTCAGGCCGGTCTTCGGCGTGTTTGAACTGATGGTCGCGATACATCTGCTGATCAATTACAAGCCTGCGACGCATACCACATCGATATCGAAGACGAGAAGCATCCTCGGCGGTACCGTAATCGGCACCATCTCATCCATAGTCGGTATCGGTGGCGGCACGCTGACGGTACCGTTCCTGTTATGGCACAACATATCGATCAGGAAAGCGGTGGCCAGTTCGGCCGCCTGTGGTTTTCCGATAGCGGTTGCAGGTACCGCGGCTTATGTCGTCAGCGGCTGGAACACAGCGAGCTTGCCTGCGTATACACTCGGCTATGTGAACCTGCCTGCATTTGCGATGATCACCATTACCAGCATCGTCACGGCACCGCTTGGTGCCAGCCTTGCACATCAACTGCCAGAGAAAACTTTAAGAACAGTTTTTGCGGTATTCCTGCTGGCACTGAGTCTGAAAATGCTGTTGCTCTAAACGCGATTGCATCACTTGCTTTCAGCGAACAGCCAGTTCACGCCGATACCCAGGAACCAGTAATTGTCGTCTTCAAACAGCGGACTGTCTTCGTACTGCACGCCGCCAAGATACTGGTATCGAATCCAGGCAAAGTAGATCAGACTGCTTCTGCGCCAGCTGGCAATCAGGTCCGTGAACAATCCGCTGTATCCACCGGAAGCACGGTAGGCAGGTCGCGTTGCCGTCGCAAACTGTGGATCGACATTGTAGTAGTAGCCATGGTACTTGTCGGTTGCAAAGCGTATACCGGCGGTATATTCATAGGCCCACCCGGCCTTCTGTCTACGCTTTGACTCATACACCAGTCGGGGTTCGAACAACCAGCCGATGCCTCGTGTCGAACTGAAATCGGTCGCGACTGCCAGGCGCACCGGTAGCTCAAGTCGAAACTCGCGCGCACCACGACTGCGTTGATCGAAAATGATGTCCAGTGACGGGCCGACCTGCAAGACAAGATCCAGGTTGGGCATGCCTGCGCGCGCGGTACTGTCGGCACTGTTGACCGGTAAACCGAGACCACCGCTAAGACTGAAACGGACCCTGTTGGATCTGAACAACCTGCTTTCGATCCCCTGGTCGATGTTCAGGTATTTCGATTCGAGTCGCAGATAGGGAAACGGGATCAGGTAGTTCGTATCCTGCGACGAACCCGGATACATCGGCAGCGTCGCCCCGAGCAGGCCAACGCCGGCCTCCCAGCGCATATCCTGCGCAAATGAACTGGCAGTATGCAGAACGGTCAGTAATAATAGTATCAGACGTGTAACAGCCGTATTCATACATACACATATAGAGGCATAATGGTGAATTTACCAGAACTGAAGATCGCCGTGTTCAGTGATTACATCTGCCCTTTCTGTTATGTAGGTCACCATCGCCTGATGCGCCTGCGGGATGAATACGACCTGAAAATCAACTGGTGCTTTATTGAAATTCACCCCGAAACCTCTGCCGATGGCGAACCGGTCGCATCACTGGAATATCACTCGGAGCAATGGAACCAGCTGATGCAGAGCCTCGAAGCCGTTGCCCGCGAGGAAGGTATTGCAATGGCCGAGCATACTTTCACAACCAACTCCAGGGATGCATTGCTGTTATCCGAAGCGGCCAAGCAAACGGGACGTGAAAAATTCTATGACCTGCATGAAAAACTGTTCACCGCCTTTTTTGTCGACAGTAAAAATATCGGCGATAGAAGTATCCTGCGTGAACTCGCTGCCGAGAGTCACATCGATAATGCAATCGTAGAGTCGGCCTGGGAGGACAGTAAATACCAGCAACGCATACTGTCGAATTACCATGAAGCCAGGCGTCATGAAATCCAGGCGGTACCGAGTTTTATTTTCGGCGAACGCAAACTGACCGGTGTGGTTACGGAAGATGTCATGCGCTCTGCCGCGAGTGACCTTATAAATTCGAGTACCAACTGATCGATTTTACAGCCCGCGAAAAACGCAAAGGATGTAAACGCATTAATGCGTTCGTAGCAGCGGCTTTAGCCGCGAACACCCCCTCCGGATATTAATCGCAACGTCAATAAACCCGGATTACAACATACATCCTTGTATTCTGCTCTTCTAACCAGCCTTGGCTGGAGGCTTGACCTCTTGTTCTCTCGCAGAGACGCAGTGAGCACAAAGGTAATATCTATTATTCTTTTCAATCAGAACAAATCGTTTTTATTCATTTATCTCTGCGTGGTTTGCGCCTTTGCGAGAGAACAAATCTGCGTAATATTATTAAATCCCGGTAAAAACCAGTAACAGTACCCGGTAACTCGTTGTTAATCCCCTAGCATGGCTTTCTTCAGCTTGCTATCCGCCGGTTCCTCACCCAGCCAGATATCCGCCATGGCGTTATTAAAATCCCTGCCGCGTATCGCACCTTTCTTTTCATTATTGATTGTAACCCTGGTACCGATACCCGGCACATAATCCAGGTAAATCACATCACCTGCAGTTACCGTCGGAAACATTGCATTGAACTTTTCGATCTGCGGATGCAGTTTGTTGAGTGCATCATCAGAGAGGTTGGCTTCGAAACCTTCATTCCACGCATCGACCAGTTTTTCCTGGCTGATCTCATCATGCACGATATGCAGCACTATCCGTCTTGGGCCTTTCATTGCGATGACATCATCCCGGCTTCTTGCCAGCTTCTCTGTGTACAGCGCACCGATATAAGCCTTGATGAAAAACTTCTTCCTGTAACCGACGCCATTCAACTGAACAGTCTTGCTGGTATCAGGCAATGCTATCTTGTCGGGAAACTGAACACCCCCAAACTCACGGGCCTGCAGCGAGCCGCTGCAAAATACGAGTGCGGACAGCATGCTTGCGATCATGATTTTATACATTTGTTTTCCCCTAAATTAATGAAATATCGGCAATTTTGATAATATACTTCTCTAAAGATCAATCTCTGCGTCATAACCATGAGCATGCACGAAGCCTCTTTACCCATAAGCGAGAAAGTGCTGGTGTACTTTCTGTATATCGCGATCTCCTGCTTGTTTACATCAGGTCTCAATATTGTTCATACAGAATATATGCTCAATATACCACTTACACCCCGGGCATTCATTGCCCCGATATTTGCCGGTCTGCTGTTCGGTTACCTGCTCGCCAGAATAAAATTACTGCACGAGCAGATGAGCCTGATGGCTTACACCGATCCGCTCACTAACATATACAATCGTTTGCACTTCAGCAATTTTCTTGATGCCGAAATCGACAGGGTAAAACGCTACGGCGGTACCTTCACGCTGATCTTTTTCGATCTCGACCGGTTCAAGGATATCAACGACGAATACGGTCACCTGGTGGGTGACGAAGTTCTAAAGGAAGTTGCTCACGTGGTGCAGAATGCGAATCGCAACGCAGATATTTTTGCACGCTTTGGTGGCGAGGAATTTATTATTCTGGCCCCCGCCACGGATACCGCAGGTGCACGCATTCACGCCGAACGTTTACGCAAGGATATTGAAAATCATCGCTTCAACGGCATCAGCAATCTCACATGCAGTTTCGGCATCGCCGAATTCCAGCCTGATCATGATGACGTCACTTCCCTGTTCAAGCGGGCAGATTCGGCACTGTATAAGGCCAAGAAATTCGGACGCAACCGTGTCGAGGCCATCCCGTCTGCTAAAATAACAGCGGCAAACTAGTCCGCCTGTTCGGCCTTCCACGCCAGATCGAGCTTACGCGCCGCACTGACTTCATCCAGGCGCTTCACCGGCAATGTATGCGGTGCCGTGGTCACAAGATCGGGATTGGTTCTGGCTTCTTCGCGAATTTGCTCCAGCGCATCCATGAAACCGTCCAGCGCCTCCTTGGCTTCGGATTCGGTCGGCTCGATCAACAGGCATTCCGGCACCAGCAATGGAAAATAGGTGGTCGGCGCATGGTAGCCGAGGTCGAGCAGGCGCTTGGCGAAGTCCATCGCCGTCACATGCAGTTCAGTGGCTTCTTTTTTCAGCGTGATGATGAATTCGTGACTGGCACGCCGGTCCGGTATCGCCAGCTCAAAACCGCGGCGTTTCGCTTCCGCCATCATGTAATTCGCATTCAGTGTCGCGAACTCGGCAACTCGTTCCATGCCGGACTTGCCCAGCAGGCGCATGTATATGTACGCGCGCAACAACACGCCGGCATTTCCCATGAAGGCGGACAGACGCCCAATCGACTGCGGCGCATCCTGTTCGCTTAAACAGCGATACTGCCCATTCGTTTCGGCGACGATCGGTAATGGCAGGTAGGGCTTCAGACGCTCGGCGACACCGACCGCACCGGAACCGGGGCCGCCACCCCCGTGGGGTGTCGAAAAGGTCTTGTGCAGGTTGGTGTGAATCACATCAAAACCCATATCACCGGGCCGGATCTTGCCGAGGATCGCATTCAGGTTGGCACCATCGTAATACAACAGGCCACCGGCTTCATGGACGATCGCTGCGATTTTTTCGATCTGACGTTCAAACACACCCAGGGTCGACGGGTTGGTCAGCATCAGACCGGCTGTGTGCGGACCGACCGCCTGCTGCAGCGCATCAAAATCGACATCACCGTTGTCCAGTGTCGGTATTTCCTTGACGCTGTAGCCACACATCGTGGCCGTGGCCGGGTTGGTCCCATGTGCCGCATCGGGCACCAGTATTTCCTTGCGCCCATCATCGTCGTTTGCCCTGTGATAGGCATCGATCATCTTGATGCCGGCAAACTCACCCTGTGCGCCGGCCATCGGTGCCAGTGAGAACGCCGCCATACCCATGGCTTCGCACAACAGGGTCTGCAGCTCATGCATGCAGGCGAGGTATCCCTGACTGTAGCGGTCCGCTACCAGCGGGTGCCGCGAAATAAAACCGGGCAGCATCGCCAGAGAATTACACGCGCGCGGATTGTACTTCATGGTACAGGAACCGAGCGGGTAGAAATGCGTGTCGATCGAGAAGTTCTTCTTCGATAAACGCGTGTAATGGCGTACCGCCTGCAGTTCAGACACTTCAGGCAGTGCGGCACTGTCCCTGCGCAGCAGATGCTGCGGTATATCGGAGAGGTCGGCTTTAACCGCCGGCGCCTGGGGCGCGCCCTTGCGTCCGGGTTTGGAATGGTCGTGGATCAACATCAGGCGATTTCCTTCTGCAGGGTTGTTACTTCGAGTACCGACTGCAGTGCAGTTCTGTAGGCCATTATCTCTTCATCCGTCCTGAGCTCGGTTGCACAGACCAGCATCGCATTGCCCAGTTCGGGATATTCCGAACTCAGATCATAACCACCATGAATGTTGTGCGATGCCAGCGCTTCCAGCACTTCGTCAACCGGCTTGTCCAGCAGCAGAGCGGACTCGTGAAAAATCGGGCTGTTGAAAGCCTGCCTGACACCGTCGATTTCGGTCAGCTGTGAAACCAGTTCACAGGTATTCGCATGGCAGGCCGCGGCCGTATTTTCCAGCCCTTCCGGTCCCAGGATGGCCATATGGATGGTCGATGCAGTTACAACCAGACCCTGGTTGGTACAGATGTTCGACGTCGCCTTGGAACGCCTGATGTGCTGCTCACGTGCCTGCAAGGTCAGTACGAAGCCCTCCCTGCCATCGGCATCAACCGTGCGGCCGACGATACGCCCGGGCATTTGTCTGACCAGCGCCTGCGAACAGCATAAAAATCCGTAGTACGGGCCACCGCAGGACAACGGCGCACCCAGCGGCTGACCGTCGCCACAGGCGATGTCGGCGCCCGCGCTGCCCCACTGGCCGGGCGGCTTCAGCACCGCGATGCTCAGCGGATTGGTGATCGATATCAACAGGGCATTGTTTTGATGCGCCCAGTCGGTGATCGCATCGACATCTTCGAGGGTGCCGAAGAAACTGGGCTGCTGTATCACGACCGCCGTCACATCATCACCGGCAGCCTGCTTCAGTGCATCGAGCTGCACTGTGCCGCTGGCGCGATCATAATCGACCTCGACCAGCTCGATATTCTGGCCACTGACAATGGTATCGGCTGTTTTACGGTAGGCGGGGTGAACAGTCCTGGGCAGCAAAATGCGGCGTGTTTTCGACTTGCGATTACCCCTGACCGACATCAGTATCGCCTCGGCCAGTGCAGACGCGCCATCGTACAGCGATGCATTGGACACATCCATATCGGTCAGCGCCGCGATCATGCTCTGGAATTCGTAGGTCAGCTGCAGCGTTCCCTGCGAAGCTTCTGCCTGGTAAGGCGTATAGACGGTGTAGTACTCACCGCGCGTTGTTAGCTGCCAGACCGCAGCAGGGATGTGGTGCTCGTAGGCGCCGGCACCGATAAAGCATACCGCGTCCCTGTTCTGCGCTGCACGCTTGTGCATCAGGCGCGAAATCTCGATCTCGTTCATTCCCTGCGGAATACCCTCGAGACCGGGGATCCTCAAGTGCGCTGGAATTTCTTCAAACAGCTCTTCGGTATTCTTGATACCGATGACTTCGAGCATTTCATCAATTTCCTGCTCGGTATGGGGTATAAACGGCATCGCTAGTCTTCTGTTATCTCGGTATTGTAACTGTCGGCATCCATCAGGTCTTCGAGTTCGTCCGGACTGGAGAGCTTCACCTTGATCAGCCAGCCATCGTCATAGGGTGAGTCATTAATCGTCTCGGGGGCATCGGCCAGGGCATCATTGATGGCGACCACTTCACCGCTGACCGGCATGTAAACATCGGATGCGGCCTTGACAGACTCAACCACGCAAACGGCATCTTCCGCTGACATCTCCGAGCCAACTTCGGGCAATTCGACGAAGACCAGATCACCGAGCAACTCCTGGGCATGATCGGTAATACCGATGGTGATGGAACCGTCGTCCTCGCTACGGACCCACTCGTGAGATTTCGTGTATTTCAGTTCTGAGGGTATTTCGCTCATGTTTTTATTACCTTAATAACAGGTTGAATCTATTCAAACGATCGATCTATTTCAGACTGCCTGTTGGATACAGCCTGGAAAACCGCTTCCAGTACACTCTCGATGTTCAATAACACATCATTATTCCAGAAGCGCACAACTTTATATCCTTCGCGCTGTAAAAATCCAGTCCGAAATTCATCCACTTTCTGATTATCGAAATGCTGCGATCCATCCAGGGCATTCTCCCGGCATCCGTCTGGTTTATACGCAGCATTCTTGCTGTTTTCGTCAGTCCCTTACTCATCGCCCTCACCCCGCTGGCAGAGGGACAGGGTGAGGGCTAAACCGGCTTGCCATCACGCACGAATACAGGCTTGACCACCTTCGCATTCAACAGCTTGCCGCGGATATCCACCTGGCAGTGCTCGCCTGTTTCTTTGGGCACGCGCGCAAACGCGATCGACTGCTTCAGGGTCGGCGAAAATGAACCGCTGGTGGTCTCGCCCTCACCCACATTCTCGACGATAACTTTCTGGTGTCCGCGCAAGACACCCTTGTCCTGCAGAACCAGACCGACCAGCTTTTGCGCGACGCCCCTGTCGCGCTCTTTCTGCAGCGCTTCACGGCCGATAAAGTCGCGCTCGCCGGGTTCCCAGGCGATGGTCCAGCCCAGTCCGGAAATCAGCGGTGAAGTCGTCTCGGTCATGTCAGAGCCGTACAGATTCATCCCGGCCTCGAGTCGCAGCGTGTCTCGCGCACCCAGACCACAGGGTTTTACGCCGGCTTCAGCGAGCCGGTCCCAGAGGGCCGGCGCCTCGGAATCCGGCAACATGATTTCGAATCCGTCTTCACCGGTGTAGCCGGTACGCCCGACAAACCATTCACCGCAATCACTGCCGAAAAACCGGTCGAGCTCGGAAACCGCCTCGACCACGTCGACCGGCAGAGCCTCGATCGCCTTCTCGCGCGCATGCGGGCCCTGTACCGCGATCATCGCCAGGTCCGAGCGTTCGTCGATCTCCAGCTCAAAGCCGGTTGACTGCTCGTCAATCCAGGCCATATCCTTGTCACGGGTCGCCGCATTCACCACCATGCGGTACCAGCTGTCGCTCATGTAATAGACGATCAGATCATCGATGACACCCCCGTCGTGGTTCAGCATACAGCTGTACAACGCCTTGCCCGGGTCTTTCAGCCTGGCGACATCATTGGCCAGCAGATGCTGCAGAAAGGCCCTGACCTCGGTACCGGTCAGGTCGATGACCGTCATATGTGACACATCGAACATACCGGCATCGCTGCGCACCTGGTGATGCTCGTCCATCTGTGAACCGTAATTCACCGGCATCTGCCAGCCGGCAAAATCGACAATCTTGCCGCCGTATTCGACGTGCTTATCGTACAGTACTGTTTTCTGACTCATGACTATCCAGCGAAATTAAAGAACGGCAATCCTACACCTTTCATAAGAATAATTTCCAGAAAATTTGAATGAGAAATCAGCCCGTCGGCGCACAGATCACAACTTGCCCAGGGCCTGTTTAGTGAACAGCTGTTTGATCGCGGGCAGATGGTCGACCAGATTCAGGCCCGTATTGCGAATTTCTGTCAGCACAGGATTATCATTACCGAAAAGCTGCTTGAAACCGGTCATGGTCGCTTCCATGATCCGGTTGTCGCCCTTGCGGCTGCGCTCGTATTTTCTCAGCGTGTGTAGTGCATTCCACTGCCGGTTTGCCTGCAGGGCTTCGGCAATCACGCCAGCCAGACAGGCCGCATCCATGATACCCAGGTTCGCACCCTGTCCTGCCAGAGGATGGATATTGTGGGCTGAGTCACCGACCAGCGCCACGCCGGACTGAACGTACTGGTCGACATGGCCGTGGCCCAGCGGGAACATCGCTCGCTCTGAAACCCGTGTTACCGAACCCAGGCGGTATTCGAATGCCTGTTCGAGCTGTTTCGAAAATGCCTGTTCATCCAGCGCCATCATGGCTTCGGCCTGTTTTTCATCCAGGGACCAGACGATGGAGCAACGGCTATCCGCGAGTGGCAGAAACGCGAGCGGTCCACTGGGTAAGAAGCACTGCCAGGCAGTCTGCTGATGATCGTTCTCGGTCGCAACCGTACACACAATCGCCTGCTGTTGATAGGACTTGCGCACCAGCTCTATGCCCATCGCATGGCGTACGGCCGACTGGCTGCCGTCGGCGCCGATCAGCAGCTGCGTGTTCAACGCTGTACCATCGACCAGCCTTACCTGCTTGCGTTCGGCATCGATATCCAGCGACTCGATCTGTGCCGGGCATAGCCAGTCAATGCTGTCCTCCTGCCCGATGATCTCCAGCAGTGCAAGCTGGATCACATTGTTTTCGATGATATATCCCAGCATATCGAGTCCGAGCTCGGCTGAATCGAAATGTATCTGGCCGACACCGGTCGAGTCCCAGACGTGCATTTCACGAAACGGAGAGACACGCAAATGCCGCATGCGATCCAGAGCACCGGCATCATCGAACACCTCGAGCGAGGCGCGATTGATCGCGGAAACACGCAACGCACAGGCTTGATCGAACGCTGCAGGCTCCTGCCGGTCGATCACACCGATGCGAAGACCCGTGTACCTGAGCGCACAGGCCAGCGTCAATCCGGCGATACCGCCACCGGCGATGAGGACGTCGTATTGGCTGGCCTTATCTTCAGCCATGGACCGACCTTCGGCCCAGAACAGACGTGCGACCGCTCAGGCCCATACTCTGTCTCGCCAGTTGATGGCGTAGCAGGGGTACCAGCCCCACGGCAACCAGACCCGCTGCGCGTAAATGCCCCAAGGCTGCGTTACTGTTGGAAAATATCTTCACCAGGCCGTCGGTAAATCGATATACACGTCTTGCATCGTCTTCGCGCCGTTCGACATAGGTTTGCAGGGTGTTACGGTCGCCGGGGTCGGGTGATGCCGCGATCAATTCCGTCAGAATCGCTATGTCCCTGAGTGCCAGGTTGAAACCCTGGCCTGCGACCGGGTGAATGGTATGCGCTGCATTGCCAACCATCACGACACGATCGCGCACAACCTGGGTCGTCTCGATCAGCCTCAATGGATAGAGCTGGCGTTGACCGGCTTTCTGCAGTTTCCCGAGACGAAAACCGAAACGTTGTTGCAGCTGTCGCAAGAACGCCTCGTCGCCGAGTCTCATTAACGCATCGGCCTGCGCGGTCGGTACGGTCCAGACCACCGAGCAGCGGTTCGCCGTCATTGGCAGGAACGCAACCGGACCCTGATCGGTAAAGCGCTCGTACGCAACATTGTCGTGCTTGAAGCCGGGCGTGACATTAGCGATAACGGCGCTCTGACCATAATCCTGCGAACTGCTGCCGATGTGCAGCAGCTCACGCACCTGCGAAACCACGCCATCAGCCGCGACCAGCAGCCTGGCACTGAGATTCGATTCCTGCCTATCCATCCTGATGGTCGCGACAGCACGATCGGCTGTCTGCTCGATACTGACCAGTTCTGCAGGACAGTGCAGTTCCAGATTGCGGTTTTGCTGCAGCCGCTGGTACAACACTTCACCAAGAACACGGTTCTCGGCCACATAACCCAGGGCCTCGACATGTTCCTCGTCGTGGCGCAGGCGTGTAGCGCCGAAATGGCCTTTATCCGAGATGTGAATGGTCTTGATGGCCTCCAGCCTGTCAGCCATTGCATCCCACAGACCCATACCTTCAAAAATACAACGACTGCCCCATGACAGCGCAACCGTACGGTCATCATAACTGGGCTGCGCATCGGACTTCAGTGGATGGGCTTCGGCGACATGTACGGCAAGGCCGCTGTTCTCCAGTGCGCACGCCAGACTGGCGCCGACCAGGCCGCCGCCGATGATCAATACATCGCAATCTGTTGTTGTATCAGCCACGGTTTACCTGTTTCATGCTCTGCCTTTTAACCCCGGATTACTTGAACCCGGATTACAGAATACATCCCTGTATTCTGCCCTTCGGGCCGGCCATAGACTGCTCAAATTCGATCCGGTCGAATTTGGTACGCTGCGCTAATCCAGGCTACATAGTATTCGATATTCTAAGCGGCCATCACGGCTTCGATTTCATCGCAGCTTCTGGGCAGCCCGGCCGAAAGGATATCGTTACCGTCCCTGGTCACAGCAACATCATCTTCGATACGTACGCCGATGTTCCACCAGCGTTTGACACCGCGCGTACCAGACGGGATATAGAGTCCGGGCTCGACGGTCAGCACCATGCCTTTTTCCAGCAGGCGCCACTCATCATCGACCTTGTAATCACCGACGTCATGGACATCCATGCCCAGCCAGTGACCGGTACGGTGCATATAGAATTTGCTGTACGCCGCTTCCTTGATCAGGGTCCTGGTATTGCCTTTCAACAGGCCCAGTTCGATCATGCCCTTTGTCAGTACCCGCACAGCCGCGGTATGTGGATCATTCCAGTGATTGCCCGGCTTGACCTTTTTGATCGCGGCATCCTGTGCTTCCAGTACAAGCTCATAGATCTCACGCTGAGCGGCATTGAATCGGCCATTGACCGGAAACGTACGGGTGATATCAGCAGCATAGCCCTGGTACTCGGCACCGGCATCGATCAGCACCATTTCGCCATCGTTCAGCACCTGGTTGTTCTCGGTATAGTGAAGGATGCAGCTATTCGCGCCGCCGCCGACAATCGACGGGTAAGCCCAGCCTGCGCCATCGCGATTGAACTCATACAACAATTCGGCTTCGAGCTGATATTCATACATGCCCGGCCTGCAGGCCTTCATTGCATTGATATGCGCCTGTACCGAGATCTTCGCCGCCTTTCGCATCAGCCGCAGTTCATCGCGATGCTTGAACAGACGCATGTCGTGCAGCAGGTAATCCAGCGACACAAACTCATAGGGCACGTGGGTACCGCCGCGGGACTTGCTTCGTAAATTGTTGACGCAGTTCATCACATGCTTGTCGAATTCGGGATTCAGGCCGATGGTGTAGTACACGCTCTCACAATGTTCCATCAGCCCGGGCAGGATGTCCTCCAGATCCGTTATCGGAAATGCATCATCCGCTCCGAAATGCTCAACCGCGCCGTCAGGGCCATAACGTCTGCCGTCCCAGGTCTCCTTCTTCTTATCACGGTCGCGGCAGAACAGGATGTACTGTCCCTGTTTTCTACCGGGCGCCAGTACGATCACGGATTCAGGCTCGGGAAATCCGCTCAGATAATAAAAATCGCTGTCCTGGCGGAAACCGTGTTCGACATCACGGTTACGCAATAACACCGGCGCTGAAGGCAGTATCGCGATGGAATTTTCCCCCATCATGCGCATCAGTTGCTTACGGTGCTGAGCGTGGATCCTGGTATTCATCGATCTTTAATCCGTGCTGCCTGCTTCAATGGATGGTCTGGGTCGACTGTAACGGCTGCAGCTCTTCATAAATATACATCACACCCATGCGCACGTATTCTTCGACTTCCATGTAGGCGACCTCATCCTCTTCGCCGTCCGACTCTTCCATGTCCGCATCATCAACCTCGTGGCCCGCACGGGATATCTCCACCATGTCTTTCAGCAACTCATCGGTGTCATCCGGGAGTTCGCTGCCCTCCTTGATACCGCCGGCTGCAAGGCCGTAGATAAAGCCCTGGCACCAGGCAGCGAGCGCCTCGACACGCTCCGGCAATGGATCTTCGTCATCCAGCAATAAAAGTTTGAAGTTGCCGGTCGTATCGTTCATCGTTTCCAGCGTCCACTGATGCAGATCAGACAGTTTGTGCACGACATCGTGCAACAAGTCACCGCCCTGCTCCTGTTCACCGATAACATGATCGACCCACTCTGACAGCTCCACCGTACCACGCGCACATATCATACCGCAGAGCGCACCATGCGCATCGGCCGCACCCATGGTTGCGTCTATCCTATATAAAAGCTCGTCGAGCTCTGCGATTTCCAGTAACTGACTCATGCCATGATTCTATCACGATGATTAAACCTGCAATTACAGTAAATACGCTATCAGTTTCATTTGACCGGAATGCTTTCACGTCCTAGTATTAGTAGAAACTTCGATCAAGAAAGATGTATTATTGGCGCCTCAGGATATCGCATCCTGTCAGGGGCTAATCCGTACAATAACCAGAATAAAAGCTATGAACGAGACCACCTCAAAAATCAATCGTCTGGAAGATCAGGTCAGCGAACTGCTTGATTTGTGCAAGCGTCTGGGCAAAGAGAATAACGATCTGCGCGCGCAACTACAGCATCTGTCTGGCGAGCGCGCCTCACTGCTCGAACAGAAGGAACAGGTCAGATCCCAGGTCGAAGCCATGATCACGCGTCTGCGCTCAATGGAAGCTGCAACATAACCCCGCATAACACAGGCCGTTAAATGAAAAACCAGAACTCTCTCAGCATTATTATTCTCGACAAGGAATACAGGGTGGCATGCCCGCCGGGTGAACAGGAAAGCCTGCAGGCCTCTGCCAACGAACTCAATAGAAAGCTGACCGAAATCAAGGCAAAAGGTGCTGTCATCGGCACCGAGCGTATCGCCATCATGGCGGCACTCAACCTCTGTCATGAGATGTTGACCGGAAAATCCATCCAGGCCGAGAATGCCGAACTCAATACCCGCATCGAGTCGCTGTCGGATAAAATCGACAGCAGCCTGAGCGAAATTCAGTTATCATAAATGTATCAAACAGGGCATTGATTGGCATAATCAATACTCACATGGGAAAAGGTTTGGGTGTCTCTGGGGTGTGCGTAAGCAATCTGAATATCCCTTGAGCCTTAACTACTAACCGGGGGAGTACTGCTGGTTACACTGTGTGCAATACCGCCATGAGCGGGAAGCCTGAAGTGCAATCGCTATCCCCACCTGAACCTTTGGTTCAAGGTTAGCAGTATTAGCTACGGCACTTTTGGAGGCACCTTCTCACCCGAATCATGTCCGTTAACAACAGCAGTATCCGCACGCAAAAACGACAGCTTCGTAGTCAGCTGACCTCCCAGGCGCAGTCCGCGAACGCCCTCGGGCTCGCCAGCCAGGTCTGCCGACTGAAGCCTTTTCGCAGCAGCAACAGAATCGCCTGCTACCTGGCCAATGACGGCGAAATCGACCCCGTGCACATTATTGTGGCGGCCTGGGAGATGCGCAAACAGGTTTATTTACCGGTACTTTCGCCCTTTCAGAGCAAACTCTATTTCGCACCCTACACAGCGGACATGGACATGCACCTGAACCGCTTCGGCATTGCAGAACCCGTGTGCAACCCGGTCAACTGGCTGACGGCCTGGCAACTCGACCTGATGCTGCTGCCGCTGGTTGCCTTCGACGCTAACGGCAACCGCCTCGGTATGGGCGGCGGCTTCTACGACCGCTCACTCGCGTACCGGCAGTCCAGAGCCCACTCACTAAAACCGAAACTAATCGGCCTTGCCCACGAACTGCAACACGAACCGCAACTGGCGATCAACAGCTGGGATATACCACTGGATATGATTGCGACCGAAGAACGCGTCATCCTGGTTTAACCTGGAATTATTAACCGCAGAGGCGCAGAGGACGCGGAGGTAACTAATTTGCCGCAAACAACGCTGTGTACGCAAATATAGTTATAGTGTAAGGAGCGGCTTCAGCCGCGAATTGCTCGCGTCAAGGCAGATGGTGTTCGCGGCTGAAGCCGCTCCTGCATGTATATTTATAACAAGATCTTCTCCGTTCCTGGTAACGACAAACTTTTTCCCTAAAGAAAAAGTTTATAGGCCGGATTATCCGTCTCCTCCCAATACCGATAACCCAACTTGTCCAGATAGCACTCCAGTTGCTTGCGTTCGTCCGCGGGCGTCTGCAGGCCGACCAGTACGCGTCCGTAGGCCGCGCCATGGTTGCGGTAATGAAACAGGCTGATGTTCCAGCGCTTGCCGATGCGGGTCAGAAAATCCAGCAGCGCGCCGGGACGCTCGGGGAATTCGAACCGGTACAGCACTTCATTGCCGACATCCGGGAACCGCCCTCCGACCATGTAACGCACATGGTTCTTGGCCATTTCATTGTCGGTCATATCCACCACCGGATAGTCATTCGCGATGAGCTTCTCTATCAACTGTTCTTTTTCCTCCAGACCGTTGACCAGTTTCACACCTGCAAACACCTGCGCATCACTGTCATCGGAATAGCGATAGTTGAATTCGGTGATACCGATCTTGCCGATGGTCTTGCAGAACGTTCTGAAACTACCCGGCCTCTCCGGGATGGATGCAGCGAGCAGGGCTTCGCGATACTCACCCAGCTCGGCGCGTTCGGAAACGTGCCTGAGCCGGTCAAAGTTCATATTGGCGCCACTGTTGATCACGACCAAAGTCTGGTCCTCGAGCTGCTGGCTGTCGATGTATTTTTTCATTCCGGCTACGGCGAGTGCACCGGCCGGCTCCATGATCGAGCGCGTATCATCGAATATGTCCTTGATCGCCGCGCAGATTTCATCGGTCGAAACACAGATAACGTCGTCTACGCATTTCCTGGCTACGCGGAAGGTTTCACGTCCGACCTGTTTCACCGCGACACCATCGGCAAAGATGCCAACGTCTTTCAGCACCACACGCCGCTGCTTGCGTAATGCTTGCGCCATGCTGGGCGCATCTTCCGGTTCCACACCGATGATCTTTGTCTGCGGCCGCAGATACTTGATATAAGCACCCACACCCGCGATCAGACCACCACCGCCCACCGGAACGAACACGGCGTGGATATGATCGTTGTGCTGACGCAGGATTTCCATGCCTACCGTACCCTGCCCGGCGATCGTATCCGGATGATCATAGGGATGGATGAACTCGAGGTTCTTTTCATCGGCGAGTTTGATTGCATGCTGGTAGGCGTCGTCATAGGCATCGCCTACCAGTACTGTCTTGCCGCCCCGGGCCTGAACCGCTCTCACCTTGATCTCCGGTGTCGTCTTCGGCATCACGATCGTGGCGTCGATGCCGAGCCGGGTCGCAGCCAGCGCCACACCCTGGGCATGGTTTCCCGCGGACGCCGCAATCACACCGCTTATATCTTTCTGCTTCATCAACTGATAGATACGGTTAAAGGCTCCGCGGCATTTGAACGAGAACACACTCTGCAGGTCCTCGCGTTTCATCAATACGCGGTTGTTCAACCGCTTGCTCAGATTGAGCGCATCATCCAGCGGCGTTTCCTCGGCCACATCATAGACGTGCGCGTCAAGAATTCTTTTGATGTATTTGTTCGTCATGTATAAAAATTGCGTGCAGGCTAACTACCTGATAATACCTCGACTATAACAGATATGAAGGAGCGAGGGTCGAGGGGCGAGGGACGGGGAAAATCTTGCAACAAAGTTCATGAGCCGTTCCCCTCTCCCTGTGACAGAGGGGCACAGGATGAGCGCTAATCGTTTTGATTGCCGTTGCATAAACAGCGCAGGAGCGGCTTCAGCCGCGAATTGCTCGCGTCAATTTACATGGTGTTCGCGGCCAAAGCCGTCCCTGCAATAAAGGCTTTGCGGCCTTAGCGCCTGGGCGTCTTTGCGTTAGAAAGCTTTACTTGGAATAAACCGTCCTGGCACCTTCCGGCGTACCCAGTATCAGCACGTCGGCCGGACGGTTGGCGAAGATGCCGACCGTCACCACACCGGCCAGCTTGTTGATTTCAGCTTCCATCTTCATCGGCTCCATGATGTCGAAATCGTGCACATCGAGAATAATATTGCCGTTGTCGGTGATGAAACCATCACGCCACACCGGTCGCCCGCCGAGCTTGACCAGTTCACGCGCGATATAGCTGCGCGCCATCGGGATGACCTCGACCGGCAACGGGAACTTGCCGAGCACGTCGACCAGCTTGGTCTCGTCCGCGATGCAGACGAACTTGCCGCTGGCACCGGCAATGATCTTCTCACGCGT
>CAJIBR010000133.1_pt1 | contig 20806 bp, 20 predicted proteins | sample 9199401 | NCBI WGS metagenome assembly CAJIBR01 (sample SAMEA7708310, study PRJEB35096) | sediment metagenome | biome: marine neritic benthic zone biome [ENVO:01000025]; feature: sediment [ENVO:00002007]; material: shallow marine sediment [ENVO:03000034] sea grass bed [ENVO_01000059] ... | reverse complement strand
GGGCTGGACGCTGAAAGGCATTTACTCGAAATCGAGAAGACACACTAATATGACTCAAGTACTGGCGCTGGCTAATCAGAAAGGCGGCGTAGGCAAGACTACCACCAGTGTAAATCTTGCAGCATCGCTCGCCGCTACCAAACGCAGGGTTCTGCTGGTCGACCTGGATCCGCAGGGTAATGCCACCATGGGTGTGGGCGTCGAGAAAAACGCGCTCGAAACCACCCTGTGTGATGTGCTGCTGCAGGGCCTCGATCCACGCGACTGTATGCAACATATTGAAAATGCGGCTATTGATCTGTTGCCTTCCAACAGTGATCTGACCGCGGCCGAAGTCGACCTGATGCGCACACCCGGCGCTGAAACGCGGCTGAAAGACAGTCTTTCCAGCATCAAGTTCGATTACGAGTTCGTGATTCTGGATTGCCCGCCGGCGCTGAACATGCTGACACTGAATGCAATGGTGGCTGCCGATGGTGTGATCATTCCGATGCAGTGCGAGTACTACGCACTGGAGGGCCTGACATCGCTGCTCGACACCATCGAACAGGTACGTTCATCGGTGAATCCCGGCCTGCAGATCGAGGGCCTGCTCCGAACCATGTATGATCCACGCAATACGCTGTCCAATGATGTATCGTCACAACTGGTCGAGCATTTTGGCAGCAAGGTCTACCGAACCATCGTACCGCGTAATGTACGCCTTGCCGAGGCCCCGAGTTACGGCCTGCCCGCGCTGCTGTACGAGAAAACCTCACGCGGTGCGCTGGCCTATCTGGCACTGGCCGGAGAAATGTTGCGACGCAATACCCGCCAGGCCGCCGAGCGTACGGAAGATACGACGGCAGTGGTCTGAGGCATTCCTGATAATAAGCAGATATCTCGATGGAAAATAGCATGGCAACCAAGAAAAAAGGTCTGGGACGGGGTCTGAACGCGCTGCTCGGTGGCACCGAAACCGTTGAAGCGATGACTACCGTTCAGCAGGAAGATGAGTTGCGCGAACTCCCGATCGACCTGATCAGACGCGGGCCCTGGCAGCCACGCACCCATTTTGATGAAGTCTCACTCAATGAACTGGCGGAATCGATCCGTTCGCAGGGTGTGGTGCAGCCGATCGTAGTCCGCGCCGCTGTGGATAATACTTACGAAATCGTCGCCGGTGAACGACGCTGGCGCGCCTCGCAGATTGCCGGCCTCGAACAGTTGCCGGCAGTGATCAAGCACTTTGATGACCAGACCGCCGCGGCGGTTTCACTGATCGAGAACATCCAGCGCGAGAACCTGAATCCACTGGAAGAATCGGTTGCGCTGCAGCGACTGATCGATGAGTTCAGCATGACCCATCAGCAAGTGGCCGATACCGTTGCGCGCTCGCGCACCGCGGTAACCAATCTGTTGAGGCTGCAGGATTTGAATGCGGATGTTAAGGCGTTGCTGGAAAAACGGTCAATAGAAATGGGCCATGCGCGCGCTCTGCTTGGTGTGACCGGCGCGGTGCAAAGCCAGCTCGCAAAAGAAACGGCGAAAAAAGGTTTGTCTGTACGCGAAACCGAACAACTGGTTCGTAAGGCACTGAATCCACCGAAGAAAGCCAGGCCCGTGGCCAAGGATCCAGACATCAAGAATCTTGAAAATGATCTGTCTGAGAAGCTGGGCGCGGCCGTCAATATTCACCAGAAAAGCAAAGGCAAGGGCCGGCTGGAAATCAGTTACAGCTCACTGGATGAACTTGAAGGTATCCTCTCGCATATCCAGTAGTGCCTTCATAAAATCTTTTTATAACAATATATTAACTTGACCATAATGGGCACGCTACTTATAATCTGCGCGCGTTCCAAAGCCGCGCAATACAGTTTCCGGTGCTGAAGGTTAGCTTCATTGTCGACTGAGACGATCAACAGGAACACAGCAAGGCAGGCCAGAGGCTTCATCATTGCGCAACTGGCAACAACAATTATATTGTCAGCTATTCTGTTTGGCTGGTATTGGCCGAGCGGCTGGACAGCCGCCTATTCGGCACTTGCCGGCGGCATGATTGCGACCATGGCAAATGCATGGTTCGCATACAGGGTTCTAATTAGCAGGCAGACCGACGAGCCGGCAGCCGTACTCAGGGGCTTCTATTGGGGCGAGTTGAATAAAATTTTATTCACGTGCGCGATGTTTGTTGCAGCCTTTGTGCTGATCCGGCCCGTGAATGCAGCAGCCTTGCTGGCTGTTTATTTTTTTGTACACATGACACCTGCTGTCGTAAACATTATCAGCAGAAGCAAATAAAGAGAGCAAAAAATGTCAGGTGAAGGCCAGACCGCTTCAGAGTATATCAAGCACCATTTGCAGAACCTTACATTTGGTAAGTTTCCTGAAGGTCATGAGCATGCCGGACAATGGGGCCTGGCGCATAATGCCCAGGAAGCCAAGGAAATGGGTTTCTGGGCAATTCATGTCGATACCATGTTCTGGTCGATTATCCTGGGTGTCATGTTTCTCTACCTGTTTAGAAAAGTGGCAAAAAATGCGACCTCGGGTGTTCCCGGCGGCATGCAAAACTTCGTCGAGTGGATCGTCGAGTTCGTCGATGGCACGGTAAAAGGTGCTTTCAGCGGCAGGAATGCAATGATAGCGCCGATGGCACTGACAATATTTATCTGGGTATTCCTGATCAATGCCATGGACCTGATTCCGGTTGACTGGCTGCCACAGGTTGCCACCCTGGTTGGTCACCATGTTTTTGGTATGGATCCCCATCATGTTTATTTCAAGGTCGTTGCATCGACTGATCCGAATGCCACCTTTGGTATGGCGCTTTCAGTGTTTGCGCTGACCATTTTCTTCAGCTTCAAGATGAAGGGGCCGATCGGCTTTGCCAGTGAGCTGACGCTGCACCCGTTCAGCTCGAAAAACAAAATACTCCAGCTGGTATTCATCCCGATAAACTTTTTACTCGAATTTGTCGCATTGCTGGCGAAACCCCTGTCACTGTCGCTGCGTCTGTACGGCAACATGTTCGCGGGCGAAATGATATTCATCCTGATCGCATTGATGTATGGCGGTGGTCTGGTTCTCGGTATTTTTGGTGGAGTGCTGCAAATGGGATGGGCGATTTTCCACATCCTGATTATTACGCTGCAGGCATACATCTTCATGACGCTGTTCATCGTCTATATGGATCTGGCTTACCAGACAGGCGAAGAGCATTAACGAATTAAATTAAGTATTATTTACTAGGAGAAAATCAATGACTGAAGTTACTGCAATGCTGTACATCGCAGGTGCACTGATGATGGGCCTGGGTGCTCTGGGTGCTGCCATCGGTATCGGTGTGCTGGGTGGTCGTTTCCTCGAAGGCGCTGCCCGTCAACCGGAGCTGATCCCGCTGCTGCGTGGCCAGTTCTTCCTGATGATGGGTCTGACTGACGCGGTGCCGATGATCGCTGTTGGTGTGGCGTTCTACGTTATTTTCGCCGTTGCCGGATAAACGCGACATAATCAGATACGGTAATCGCGTATGAATATTAATTTAACGCTGATAGGGCAATCGATCACTTTTGCCCTGTTCGTGTGGTTCTGTTACGCCTTCATTTGGCCGCCGCTGGTCAATGCGCTGGAAAAGCGCAAGAAGCAGATCGCTGACGGCCTCGCCGCTGCAGAACGCGGACAGCTCGAGCAGGAACTGGCGGAGAAGAAAGCGGCCGAGCAGTTGAAAGACGCCAAAGGCCAGGCCGCAGACATCATTGCGCAGGCACAGAAGCGCGCAACGGAAATAGTCGATGAAGCCAAAGACGACGCAAGAACTGAAGCCGATCGTATCAAGGCCGGCGCCAATGCCGAGATCGAGCAGGAAGTGAACCGCGCTCGTGAGCATTTGCGAAAAGAGGTCGTGGCGCTGGCAATCACCGGTGCTGAAAAAGTGCTCAAGCGGGAAGTTGACGCTGATTCACATGCCAGCACCCTGAACGAACTGGCGACACAGCTCTAGGCTGGGGTCTGACGATCAATGGCAGAATACACGACTTCCGCGCGCCCCTATGCAAGAGCCGTCTATGCGCTGGCAACCGAGTCATCAGCTGTTGAAAGCTGGGGTGATGCGCTGGCCTTGATGGCGTCTGTGGTATCGGATGCAAGCATGCAGGATCTGATCGACGAGCCGCAACTCGGTAAAGATCAGAAAGCCGAGCTCATGCTCAAGATCCTGTCTGACAAGCTGAACCCTCAGCAACAGAACCTGGTCAGGCTGATGGCTGAAAATGGCCGCCTGCGTGCACTGCCGGAAGTGGCCCATCAGTTTGAAATCTACCGTGCTGAAGCGGAGGGCAAGGTTGAGGCCGAGGTGATCTCGGCCTTCGATCTGACCAGCGAGCAGGAACAGGCTATTACCGACATGCTCAAGAGCAAACTGGGCCGTGATGTATCTATTACCACCCGAACCGACGAGTCGCTGATCGGTGGTGTCGTGATCAAGGCCGGAGACACAATTATCGATGGTTCAATGAAATCCCAGCTCGAATCGCTGGCGATCAGTCTGAGCCGTTAAGAGGAAAGAAAAAATGCAGCTGAATCCATCTGAAATCAGTGAACTCATCAAATCCAGAATCGAGAGCTACGATGCTACTGTCGAGGCCCGTACAGAAGGTACCGTGGTCAGTCTGACCGACGGAATCATTCGTATTCATGGTCTGGCAGACGCCATGCAGGGTGAAATGATCGAATTGCCGGGTGATACCTATGCAATCGTGCTCAACCTTGAACGTGACTCTGTCGGTGCCGTTGTGCTGGGTGCTTACGGCCACCTGTCTGAAGGTGATACCGCCAAGTGCACAGGCCGCATTCTGGAAGTGCCGATAGGCGATGCAATGCTCGGCCGTGTTGTCGATGCCCTGGGTAACCCGATCGATGGTAAGGGTCCAATCGATAGCAAGGAAACCGCACCGATCGAAAAAATCGCTCCGGGTGTTATCGAGCGTCAATCCGTGGATCAGCCGGTACAGACCGGGCTGAAATCGATCGATGCGATGGTGCCGATCGGACGTGGTCAGCGTGAACTGATCATTGGCGATCGCCAGACGGGTAAGACCGCTGTCGCGATCGATGCGATCATCAACCAGGCCAAATCCGGCATCAAATGTATCTATGTGGCCGTTGGCCAGAAGGCATCAACCGTGGCCAACGTCGTACGCAAGCTCGAAGAGCACGCTGCGATGCAGCACACCATCATCGTGGCTGCTACTGCATCGGAATCAGCGGCGATGCAGTATATCGCGCCCTACTCGGGCTGTACCATGGGCGAGTATTTCCGTGATCGTGGCCAGGATGCGCTGATTATTTATGATGATCTGACCAAGCAGGCCTGGGCCTACCGCCAGGTGTCCCTGCTGCTGCGCCGTCCACCGGGCCGTGAGGCTTATCCGGGTGACGTTTTCTACCTGCATTCACGTTTGCTCGAGCGTGCCGCGCGTGTCAACGCCGATTACGTCGAACAGTTCACCAACGGTGAAGTCAAGGGCAAGACCGGTTCATTGACTGCACTGCCGATTATCGAAACCCAGGACGGTGACGTATCCGCGTTCGTACCGACCAACGTGATTTCGATCACCGACGGCCAGATCTTCCTCGAGTCCGATCTGTTCAACGCGGGTATTCGCCCGGCGATCAACGCGGGTCTGTCGGTCTCGCGTGTAGGCGGTTCGGCACAGACCAAGATCATCAAGAAGCTCGGCGGTGGTGTGCGACTGGCGCTGGCGCAGTTCCGTGAACTGGCGGCATTTGCCCAGTTCGCATCCGACCTCGATGATGCAACCCGTGCTCAGCTGGAGCGTGGCGAGCGTGTAACCGAGTTGATGAAACAGGCTCAGTACTCGCCGATGACGGTTGCCGAGATGGCATTGTCACTGTTTGCCGCCAACGAAGGTTATCTCGATGATGTTGAATCCAGCAGGATCGTTGATTTCGAAGCCGCAATGCAGGCCCACCTGAAAAGCAGCAACGGCGATTTACTCGACAGGATCAACGAGTCCGGCGACTATGACGATGAGATTGAGGCTGCCATGCGTTCAGCCCTGGATGACTTCAAGGCAAACGGTGTTTATTAAGCGGATTCACAGACCTACGGTATCGATAAATGGCAGGCGCTAAAGAAATACGTTCCAAGATCAAGAGTATTCAGAATACTGCGAAGATCACCAAGGCCATGGAAATGGTTGCCGCGAGCAAAATGCGTAAAGCGCAGGACCGTATGCACGCTTCGCGCCCCTATGCCGAAAAAATTCGTAATGTACTCGCGCATCTGGCACAGGCGCATCCCGAATACAGGCACCCCTATCTGAGTGGCCGCGAACAGGTTGACCGCGTCGGCTATATCATTATCTCCACCGATCGAGGCCTCTGTGGTGGCTTGAACACCAACATGTTCAAGGCTGCGGTCAAGGAAATGATTGAATGGGACAGCCAGGGTGTGGACGTCGATGTATGTGCAATCGGCAGAAAAGCCGTTGGCTTTTTCGGTCGATTCAAATGCAACATGGTTGCACAGGCAGACCATCTCGGCGACAGTCCGACCATGGAAGACCTGATCGGCACGGTAAAGGTGATGCTGGACGCCTATGATGAAGGCAATATCGACCGTCTTTACCTGGTACACAACGAGTTCATCAACACGATGACACAGCAAGCGCGCATCCATCAGATGGTTCCGGTCAGCGGTGATATTGACCAGGAACTGGAACATCACTGGGACTATATCTATGAACCCGGGGCCAAACACATCATCGACGGCCTGATGTTCCGTTTTATCGAGTCGCAGGTATACCAGGGGCTGGTCGAAAACATCGCCAGCGAGATGTCCGCCCGCATGATTGCGATGAAAAGCGCAACCGACAATGCCGGTGATATCATCAAAGAATTGCAAACCGTTTATAACAAGGCCAGGCAGGCGGCGATTACCCAGGAAATTTCGGAAATCGTCAGCGGTGCGGCGGCGGTATAAACCGTTGATTAACAGAATTTAAATATAGTAATGAGGAAACAATCATGAGTACCGGAAGCGTAGTCGAAATTATCGGCGCGGTTATCGATGTGGAATTTCCACGGGACTCCATTCCAAAAGTCTACGATGCGCTCAAGCTGGGCGAAACCAGCCTGACCATGGAAGTGCAGCAGCAGCTGGGTGACGGTGTGGTTCGTGCGATTGCACTGGGCCCGACAGATGGTCTGCGCCGCGGGATGTCAGTGGAAAATACCGGTGACGCCATTCGTGTACCCGTCGGTCAGAAAACACTGGGCCGCATCATGAATGTGCTGGGCGACCCGATTGATAATCTGGGCGATATTGGTGCAGAAAGTGATGCAGCGATACACCGTGCACCACCAACCTTTGAAGAGCAAAGCTCGGCGACTGAAATCCTCGAAACCGGCATCAAGGTCATTGACCTGGTCATGCCGATCGTCAAGGGCGGCAAGATCGGCCTGTTCGGCGGCGCCGGTGTGGGCAAGACCGTGACGCTGATGGAGCTGATCCGTAACATTGCGGTGGAACACTCCGGTTTCTCGGTGTTTGCAGGCGTTGGCGAGCGTACCCGTGAGGGTAACGACTTCTACTATGAAATGCAGGAAGGCGGCGTACTCGATAAAGTGGCACTGGTTTATGGCCAGATGAACGAGCCCCCGGGTAACAGACTGCGAGTCGCATTGACCGGTTTGACCATGGCCGAATTCTTCCGCGATGAAGGCCGTGATGTACTGATGTTCGTCGACAACATTTACCGATACACCCTGGCCGGTACCGAGGTATCTGCATTGCTTGGACGTATGCCATCAGCGGTGGGCTACCAGCCGACGCTGGCAGAAGAAATGGGTGTTCTGCAGGAGCGCATTACTTCGACCAAGACCGGTTCCATTACCTCCTTCCAGGCGGTCTATGTACCCGCGGACGACCTGACCGACCCGTCACCGGCTACCACCTTCGCCCACCTAGATGCGACCCTGGTATTGTCACGCCAGATTGCTGAACTGGGCATCTACCCTGCTGTGGATCCACTGGATTCAACTTCGCGTATTCTCGACCCGCACGTTGTCGGCAGCGAACACTATACAATAGCGCGTTCTGTCCAGGGTACCCTGCAACGCTACAAGGAACTGAAGGATATTATCGCGATTCTGGGTATGGACGAGTTGTCTGACGAGGACAAGCTGGTCGTAGCTCGCGCACGTAAGATTCAACGCTTCCTGTCACAGCCGTTCTTCGTTGCAGAAGTCTTTACCGGTTCACCGGGTAAATACGTCACCCTGAAAGACAACCTGGCGGCATTCAAGGCTATTCTTGATGGCGAACACGACGATTTACCCGAGCAGGCCTTCTATATGGTTGGCGGAATCGAAGAAGCCGTTGAAAAAGCCAAGAGCATGCAGTAACTGGCAAAGAGTGATATAACATGTCAATGACAATGCACGTGGATATCGTGAGCGCTGAAACCGAAATTTATTCGGGTACGGTGATCGAATGCTATGCGCCGGCGGAAATGGGTGAAGTCGGCATCCACCCAAGACACGCTCCCCTGCTGACAAAACTGAAGCCGGGTGAAGTGCGCGTTATTCTACAGGGCGGTGAAGAGGAATCCTTCTTCGTCAACGGAGGCATTCTCGAGATTCAGCCTCATGTTATAACCATACTGTCCGATACGGCTACCAGAGCTGCCGATATCGATGAGGCTGCAGCAAAAGAAGCCAAGGCCAAGGCCGAAGCTGCGATGGCTGACAAGAAATCGGATCTTGATTATGCGCGTGCCAAAGCCGAGCTGATCGAAGCTGTGGCTAAAATTGAAACGATCAAGAAATTGCGTAAACGAAAATAAGTAAAACACATCAGTAAAAAATTTGAGTTAATATTACAAGGCCGGATAATACCGGTCTTTTTTGTTTTGATCAGAGCGTTAGCATGAAACTCAGCGTAATTATTCTTGCTGCAGGGCAAGGAACTCGTATGAAAAGTGCATTACCGAAAGTAATGCACAAACTCGCTGGTGTGCCGATGCTCGAGCATGTATACAAACGCAGTGTAGAGCTTGGTACTGATGACATTCATATCGTATACGGCCATGGTGGTGAGCACCTGCACGAATACTGTAATGACTTTAATGTTGAATGGGTGTTGCAGGATGTTCAGCTCGGTACTGCGCATGCTGTACAGCAGGCCAGTCCGAATATAGATGATGATCACACTGTGCTTGTTCTGTATGCTGATGTACCACTGATAAAATCAGCCACGTTACAAACGCTTATTGATGATGTCAGCTCTGACACGATAGCGCTGCTGACCGTCAATCTGGAAGATCCGGACGGTTATGGAAGAATCATCCGTAATAACAAAGAAGTCATAGCCATCGTTGAACACAAGGATGCGACTGATGCGCAACGAAGAAACAAAGAAGTCAATACAGGTATTCTTGCTTTGCAGGCAGGTTATTTGAAGAAATGTCTGAACAGAATTGATAATAATAATGTTCAGGGCGAATACTATTTGACTGACATAATAGCTATGGCAGTTAATGATGGTAAAAAGGTATTAACAACACAGCCTGAAAATACGTACGAGGTGGAAGGTGTGAACGATAGAATTCAGTTAGCCAGACTTGAACGAATTAAACAACAGGAGATGGTCGAAGCGATCATGGCCGAAGGCGTTTCTGTTGCTGATCCAGCCAGAGTCGATATTCGTGGTGATCTCGACATTGGCAGTGATTCGTTTATCGATGTCAATTGTATTTTCGAAGGCAAGGTAAAGATCGGGAACAACGTAACGATCGGTGCCGGCTGCATCATCATTGACAGCACTATCGCGGATGGCAGTGTTATCAAGCCTTACACGCTGATTGAACATAGCGTCATTGATGAGAATGTTGAAACCGGCCCGTTTTCCAGGCTGCGCCCGGGCACACAGCTGAAACAGAACAGCAAGGTTGGAAACTTCGTCGAGGTTAAAAACACCCGGCTGGGAGAAGGCAGCAAGGCCAGTCACCTTAGCTATCTGGGCGACACCGAAATCGGTACTAATGTTAATATCGGAGCGGGTACGATCACCTGCAATTACGATGGCGCTAATAAACATAAAACTGTTATCAAAGACGGCGCGTTTATCGGTTCGGACACTCAGCTGGTAGCGCCGGTTACGGTGGGTAAGGACGCCACTATCGGTGCAGGCAGTACCATCACCAGGGATACCGAAGATGGCGAACTGACATTAAGCAGGACAGCGCAGAAAACAATCAAGGGCTGGGTGCGGCCGGTCAAAAACCGTTAACCCGCAAAGAATATGTATTGTTTAAGGCTTTTTTCAGTTACATGCGCGGTAAATGGCATACAGGTACCCGTTTAAATAGATACTTTATATTGCGTAAGTGTCTGATAGTTCTAAGGGAATTGTACTCAATGCCGCTTGTACGTTGATCTGGTTGGTAATTTAATCCTCAGATAATTAAAATAATCCCTCACCGGACTAACCAGGAAGCAAGAACTTGGCTACAGTAATCGATTCCGAGGCGTATTATTCCCGTCCAGAGCGAAGGGCAAGAGATCAACGTCAGACCACGCTTGAGCATATCTGTCTGCAACTGGCTGCCATGGGTCACCGTTGTGAACTCAACACCGACCGCAGCTATCTCTCGATCGCCGACAGTCTGTTAAAAAACTATACCGAGCATCGGCGCTTGCTGGCTGACTACCGCTGTCCTGCCGATCAGCGTATCCAGGATTTTTTGAATAACTATCTTGCCCGCAATGGCGTTGAGGTTTCTGTCAGTCTTCCGGGCGAAACTTTTACGCTCAATGCGCCGGGGATAGCGCGTGAATTATCATTGCCCTTCGAAGGCAACAGGTACCAGTCTTCACTGCTCGAATCCTACCGTGTACAGCAAGGCGTGCTGCACAACCCCAGGAATGACAGGCGGACCACAGCCGGCGTATTTCATATTGTAGAGGGTGGTCTGCCAATACCTGCGGATAAAAAAGCCGTTCCTGTGAGTGTCTATGCCAATTTGATACAGGTGGCCCTGGATCCACCTGCAGAACTGATGGGCCTGCCGATTGCTGCGAGGATGCCCAGTCCGATAGACACATGGGTGTCACTGTTATTAAGGCCAACTGTAAGGCCGGAAGTTGAAAGTGTAATGCCAGCGAAAAGCCTGGAAACACGTATGTTTGCACCCGGCAGCCTGGTAGCCAATCTCGATTTCGTCGAGTCTATTTTTGGAAATGCGGGCGACCCGTTCCTTTCTGAAAATGACGCTGCACTCGATATAGATCACTGGACCGGGCACAGTGGTTGCATCATTCTCGCGCCCCATCTGACCAGGCTGAGTAAAAAGGTATTAGGGCTGCCTCACCTCAACGATGCTACAGAGCGCCAACGCAGGGATGGCATGTGCTGGGAGGGCGATGATGAACTATATAATAATGGTCAGGCGTTCAAGGTTGTCTGCCGTGATATGTCCGGAGTGGTCGTTACAGTCATCGCGGATAATTATTTCGGCTACAGTAAAAAAGAAATCAAGTCACAGATAAGCTACTCTGCAAATCTGTTCGGTGGCGTTGAAGAAGAACATGCCGGTGGAGCACTGGCTTTCCCGCGTTTTAACCTCGGTGAGATTTACCTGCCCAAGATCGAAGAGGGTATGAGTGAACATACGTTCGAGCGTTTATGCAATCAGCTTGCCGGAAGTATCAGCGTTAAACCGGAAGGATATGCCGTCGATAACAAATATCCGGATATTCTATACATACCGGAGAATGCGCAAATTGATATGCAGCAACAGCGCATCAGCTGGAATTATAATGGTGAATCTCAACAGGTTAAACTTCTGGCGAATCATGCCTACATATACCCCAGTGGATTCAAGGTTCATATGGAAAAGCACCCGAAAGCACCCAGCTGGCGTCTGATAGGGACTCTGGGCGAAGGTACGTTTTGTCATAAGCCGAGTACGGTTTCCGGTGGTGGAAAGTCGGAAATCTCCAAATCGATACAGGATTCGATGCTGTGTGGGCCGATCTTTGTCGGTCACTATGAAGAAGATTTCAATCTGGTTGAAACGATTGTTAACAAGGATTACTCACATATATACCGCGATGCATCCAGAGTTGATACCCGATCCGTTCTGAGCAGCAAACGCAGTCTTGGTTCGGTGATAAAGTTACTCACTCCGTCGCCCGGTTTTAATGACGAGCACAACCAATGGCTCGAGACTCTACCTCAACATGTACTGGCTCTGGTATTTCTGATAAAGCGGTTTTATAACCCGGAATGGGGCGATAACTGGCGCAGGCATTTTTCAGTTGACGAAGTCAATGGCAAACCCGGTCACGAACTTAAGTACGATGGACGAAACTTGATAACCAGTTATTTGCGCGTTGGTATTCACAGCGACGGTACATGGCGCGTTTACAAATTGCGGCAGGATTTTGTGGCGGCAAAAAAAGTACAGACAGAAGATGATATTTCGGCATCTGTCGTAGTGCCGACCAGTTATCTCGATGGATTAAACAGGGACTTTGAAAGCGAAAGTGTCAAGCTGGTGGTTAATTGTGAAAACCATCTTTTTCAGCGTCCCGATGATGCCATCAATCGCGGTCTTGATACGCAAACTGAATCAGACCTGGCCGGCAAAAATAACTTTATTTCCAACTTTCAGCCATTGAGCAGTAAAGATGCCCGCGAGCTTGTTGAGGATGCAATCGGCTTTCAGGATTATTCCAATCCGATGCAGCAAAGAATTCGTGATGCGGCCACCCGACCGGAAGATGAATATTTTGTTTCATCATCGCATCCACGCCTTGTCAATGGAAAGCCCAGCCCTAACGTTCGATATCTGCAGCTTCGTCCGGATCTTGCAAATCCACGACACAAGTATCTTGCTATCATGGGTACGCGTCTGGCAAGAGGATTGACACTGGAACAGCCGGTATATTTTCCGGTCAATGATGTTCTGCAGGGACGGCGGAATAATCCCCAGGATTTAACCAGGGGGATTCGGCCGCTGGCCGTTTATAACCCGATTCATTACCAGGAATTACCTGAATTATTCATGGATCTTATCTGCAGCCTGACCGGGAAGTCACCATCGACTACGGGTGCCGGTTCAGAAGGCGCACTGACAAAAGGCCCCTTCAATGCACTATCAACGACTTCGGATCTGAATAATGCGCTGGTTTCTTTCATCTTGTGCGGACACCATGGTTTTTCAACGGCTGCAGGTTATATCGGTAATCAGCGACGCGTCGATCATGATATCAGTATGCTGATACCGGAAATCTGGTGCCGCCTTCCGGTCAAACACCGCAATCCGGATTATCTAATTGATCATGGTCTTATGGAAAAACTCGATGATTTCGAATACAAGGGAAACATCATACATGCCAGCAGGCTTGGTTACCGTATTACGGAGCAATTTGTACACGCCTATTTCGGCAAGGTTTTTGACAGCCCGACCATTGTGTTCGATGAGTCCATGCTGAAACCTGAAACGCAGGATATGGATGCCTACGTCGATGGTGTTAACAACATAACGGAAGCGCATCAGCGCGTTGCAAAAGCCTATTTTGATGATGATTCCGTTTATGATGCCTGTCCCCCGCTACAGGCCTTATTGCACATCATGGCTCATGGTCAATATGAAGCTATGACGATCGATGATCCTGCAATCCGAAACATGTTTACAAGAGACTACCTGATGCAAAGTGACTGGTATCAGGAAAGGCTCAGCATCAAACAGCGGCGGGATGCAGCCCTGTGGCAGATGAACAGGGATTATGTCGAACAAAAAATGGATGAGTTGAAGGAAGAGGAAACAGACAAGTGGTTTGAAATGCAGGAGCGGATCGAAAAGGCAGAGCATATGATTGAATGGGTCAACAGCCAGAACTACCTTGACAGATTACAGGGCACACTGGGCGCCGACTGGGTCCATAGAGAGAAAAACGAGGAGTAAATTACTGTTTTGTTATAGATTTTTTACTGGGAAAATCCATTGACGTGAAGAGGTTGGCGTGTATAATCATTAAAGCCTGAAATATATGGCAGTATTTATGTACACCATTATGATGTTAATTCTTGTTAATTCATCCTTAATTTCATAAGTAATACCTGTATTTCTCAGCAATAACAAACCCAATACTATTTTTTTTAAACAGGTACTATTTATGTCAGATACGATTACAGGAACAGTAAAATTCTTCAACGATACCAAGGGCTTCGGATTCATCGAACAGGAATCCGGCCCGGATGTCTTTGTACATTTCAGTGCAATTGACGGTGATGGCTTCAAAACGCTGTCAGAGGGCCAGAAAGTCGAATTTACAGTGACTCAGGGTCAGAAAGGTCCGCAAGCTGAGAATGTAAAAGCCATCTAGTTTGCCGGTCAATCTATTGATAACAATCCCCCGGGGGCTTATCGCTTACCGGGGGATTGTCGTTTTCAGACCGAAGATATGCCTCTACCGAACAGGCATCAAACAAAAAATATTATATATCAAACAGTTACGAGTGTAGCGCAGCTGGCAACGGCTATTCTGGATTGACTTTCACGGCCCAGTATATTAGACTTTGCTAATATATATCTATAGCTTTATAGCTATGTGAGGTGTTATGAGTTACTTAAAGCGTCTATTTCTAGGGTTTGTACTGTCGGTTGTTTCGGTTTCAGCCATAGCTGAGCAGGATGTTTGTGGGCCATTCAAGGATGGCATCGTCGATGAAACGATCGTGGCGAAAATGCTGACAGCGGCTGACGAGGGTCACCTGTATCGTATCAAGCCTTCTACATCCAGAGTCGGATTTTGTGTCGACAGTCCGATTGGGATCATCAAAGGCGAATTCAAGGATTTTACCGGTGGTCTCACCTTTTTGCAGGAACAGGCTTCATCAAATGAACAGGCTCTGGTGATGGTGAACACGGCCAGTTTAGAAGCCGACGGACTGTTCGTCGAGCGCATGCTGAAGGGCGAAAAATTTTTCGATGTGGAACATTTCCCTGAGATACTGTTCGTCAGTACCGGATTTAAATGGGTCAGTGAAACCGAGGCCGTGCTGCTGGGTAAGCTAACAATGCACGGTGTAACCAGAGAAGTTGGTTTTCACGTCGAGTTGATCGAAAAGCCGGATGACGATGCGGATGAGCAGCGGATATCAGTCAGGGCGACGACGCTGATTAGCCGCTCGGAATTTGGATTGAATGCACTGAATCCGATGGTGAGCGATTCGGTCAATTTGTGCATGAGCGTCGATGCTGTTAGACACGGCTCCTGATATCGATATGGTCAGATCCTGTTTTCTGACATGAACCGCTGGGCTGATAAACGGACAATAGTAGCAACCTGAGTAATTGATATATCTCATTAATGTTGTGCTGCTCGTTGCATATAATCGAACGGATTGATTATTAGAGTTTAGCAATGCTTAGATACCTGTTGCCTGCCCTGCTGTTCTTCTCTGGCCTGATACAAGCGGCAGATAACGGGATTTGTGCGCCTTTCAGAGACGGTCTGGTCGATAAGGCACTGGTTGCCGAGATGCTGGAGGCCGCCAAAGACGGGCATCTGTACCGAATTCATTCGACAGCCTCAAGAGTCGGGTTCTGTGTTGACAGCCTGATCGGACCTGTAGAAGCCGAGTTCTCGCGTTTTCAGGGCGGCATGGCCTTGCGCCGTGAAGTGTGGGGCGATGAGTCACAAATGCTGGTCATGATCGATTCTGACAGCCTGAATACCAATCGTGATTTCATCAAGGATATGCTGAAAAGTGATCGCTTTCTTCATACGCAAAAATTCCCTAAAATTCTGTTTGTCAGCACGGAACTGAAATGGGAAAGTGATACAACGGCGAGTTTGTTCGGTATTCTGACGATGCACGGTATCAGCAAGCCGGTGAGATTCAGAATTGAAGTCACCGATATCACCGGTGGTGTTGCGGATCACGAGCAGGAAATTCTTGTGACCGGTCATGCGTATATTCGACGATCAGACTTCGGTATGCACAGACTGCCCATGATCGTTAGCGATGATGTTGAGCTGTGTATGCGTGTCAGTGCATTAAGGTATCAGGTAGACATGTAATCATCAGCGATAGCCGAAACATCCGGACTATCTATGTGATTCCCACCAGCCGGGTAGATCGTTAATGCTGTCGATGACATCAAAAGGGATGATATTCTGCTCTAGATCTGTGGGTTGAAACTTTCCTGTTTTTACCAGCACACCTCGAAGACCTGCTTTCTGAGATCCCTCTATATCCCCTTTTATATCGTCACCAATCATAATGGTCTGATCAGCATTGCACCCAAGCTTTTGCAGTGCACCGCAATAAAATTCCTTCGATGGTTTTCCCAGTACAATAGCTTTCCGACCGCTGGCATGTTCCAGGGCTTTTACAAAGGGAGCTGTATCCAGTCTGAGGCCGTCATCCGCACGCCAGTAACGGGTCATTCCCAGGGCAAGCAGTCTGGCTTCGGAATTATTCATTAGAATACGGAAGGCGCGGTTCAGTGTTTTGAAATTCCAGGACTCTCCAAGGTCTCCAACAATAACGGCTGTTACACCTTGTTCAGACTCCTCCCTGCAATGCTCAAATTGTGAGAATTCATCACGGCTTGCTTCAGGTATAAACAGTGCTATCTTGCCGTCATTATGATTTTTCAGCCAGTGTTGTGCGGCGAGTGACGGCGTTAAGAAGTCGCCCGCTTCTGACTTGATACCAAATTCGGCAAGTTTGTCTACCAGGGCTGATACCGGGCGTGAGGTGGTATTTGTCAGGAACAAATGAGGTATAGCTGCATCGGTACACCAGTCGATGACATCGGCAGCGCCTTCAATAGCATTATTACCGGTATAGAGTACGCCATCAAGATCAAATAATAGGGCTTTCATACGGTTACTCCCAATCAGCTTTTTAACTGATTGACATATACGATAGTCGTACATGCCTGGCGTTAGTATTCTAGCAGCGCGTTATCGGGCGATAATACAAAACAGGCGTGGATTCGGAAATCGAGACCATGCCTGTATGCAGCTGTGTTTTTGCAGATCAGCTACCGGCGCAATATTGAAATTTGGCTTCTGGATTGTGAAATCCCGCCTGTAGCGGCATTCATTATGTTCTAAAAATTCTTCATTACCCGGTTCGACTCGTTTATGGATGTATGTTTCCCGCAAAGGCGCAAACAGCGCATAGGGAGATGAATAATGAAATTTGTTCTGAATGGACAAATCAAACAGTTATCCCGTATTTCTCACCGGGGGCGAGATGATCAAGTGAGGGCGCGCCCATCCGGTGAGAAATACGGGATATTACCTTTGCGTGCGCTGCGCCTCTGCGAGAGTGAATATCAATAGCTTTTTTGTATGACTGTCTTGCCTGTGCAGTCAAAAATCAGAGCCGGAAATTGAATTAATACGATGCTGAGTGCCAGATTGAATCATGACTATCGCATATCAGCTGGCATATCAGCTGCAGCCTTTTGGTCTTGGTAATCCGGCGATCTTGTTGGCGCATTTGATCAGGCCGGTCGGAAACAGCGAATAGATATATTTCTGATCACTGCGATCCTTGCCGTATTTTTTCTTCATGATTTTTGAGAATGCGCGTGGTTCGCACACCTGCCCGTTATCGGTGAAGTATTCCCTCGCCTCGTTGATAATATCCCAGTGCTCGCTGGTCAGATCATCAATTTTTTCATTGTGTGCGATCTGTACGGCGAGCTCCTCGCTCCATTCGTCCAGATTTTCCAGCCAGCCGGCCTCGCTGAGTTGAATCACCTTTCCGTTAACTTCTACCTGCATACTAAAACCTCGATATAAAACCTAGTAAAATAGTCAGGTATTATAGTCAATCGTCAGAATGATAAAAATATCAATTTATGTGTGGTTTTATGGCGGCGGCTATAAGCTCAGCGAACCAGCTGCTGGTTGACCTCGTCCCTTTTCGCCGGTCCTTCCAGCATTTCGATCAGGGTCAGTGCGAAATCCATTGCGGTACCCGGTCCGCGCGAGGTTACGATATTGCCATCGACTTCTATGGCCGAGCTCTTTACCTGTATTCGCTCATCGCCCAGGGCTTCGAGTACACCGGGGTACGCGGTTGCTTTTTTGCCGTCGAGCAGGCCGGCAGCCGCTATTGCTTTAGGCGCAGCGCAGATCGCGCCGATGTATTTGCCCTTATCCGCATGATTTTTCAATAATTTCTGGATATTCTCATCGTCCCGTAAATGATCTGCACCCGGTAAGCCACCCGGCAGTACGATCAGATCAAATACCTCATCGACCACGGTACCAATAGACGTATCGGGTACGATGGTGGTGCCGCGCGAGGCAGCAACGGGTCGGTCGTCGAGCCCTGCAGTGGTCACATCCACACCGGCCCGCACCAGTAGATCGGTGATGGTAACGGCTTCCAGTTCTTCACAGCCCTGCGCCAGCGGCACCAGTACTCGCGACATCGGTGATCTCCTCGCGGTTATGTCTTTTGGCTATCAACTCCGATACAGGGACGAGTGTTATGCCCTGCTCTTCAAGCTCATCAAGATGTTGTTTGATAAATTGTATGGTGTGTGGATGCGGATGTGCAATAGCAATGGCAAATCCGGTCTGATTTGCCCTGGCGATGAAGCGGGTAAATTCACGACGGATTGTTTCGGGCCTGAAATCGGGATCAAGAAAAATATCGCGATCGAGATGAGGCACATGGTGTTTTTTTGCAAACAGTGACGCAACGGACTTCGTTGTGGTTCTGCTGTCTATGAAATAAAGGTCGCCCTCCTCCGCCAGCGCGGACATCAGCCAGTTCATGTGGCCGGGATGCTGTGTCAGCAAGCTGCCCATGTGGTTGTTAATGCCCTTGATGTGTGGAACGGATTCGATATCCGATCGCAGTTGTCTGATGAATTCACTGCGTGTCATATGCAGTTTCAGTGTGCCAGCGGTATGGCTATGATGGCGTACTGACTGCAATGGCAAATGCAGCATGATTTCCTTGCCTGCATGATGCGCTTCATCAGCGAGTTCTGATGCAAAATCGGTATGCGGAAGAAATGCCAGCGTGACCGGTCCAGGCAATTCGATGGCCAGATTGCCGTAATCCAGGTTGTTGCCGAGGTCATCGATAATGATGCTGGCAAGCTTTTCCGCGTATACACCAGGCACAAAAAAGGCGAACAGTAATGACAGTATTACTGTTCGCCTGTATTGTCTAAACAGCATCTAGTCTGCTGTATACCGATCAGGATCTGCCGAGAATCGTCAGACCTTTCAACAACAGGAGTGCTTCATGAAGCTGGTAGTCTTCAGTAGCCAGTACCTTGTCACCGTTTGTCTTCTTGGAATCCTTTCCCGATTTCTCGATCTCTTCATCCGTCATGGTTGGATTACTGATATGGTTGCTCAGATCAGCTTCCTTGATATTCGCAAAGGAGTCATCTTCCGCCGATGTCACCTTGTACTTGTCGAGGACAATATCAGGCGTAATGCCGGCACCCTGAATCGACCTGCCGTTCGGGGTGAAGTAACGTGCTGTGGTGATCTTCACCGCACCGCCGCTCCTGAGCTCCTGAATGGTTTGCACGGAGCCTTTACCGAACGATTTGCTGCCCATTACAACAGCGCGTCTATGATCCTGTAGCGCACCGGCAACAATCTCCGATGCAGAGGCAGAACCGCCGTTGATCAGAACCACCACGGGTGCACCATCCAGAATGTCACCGGGTTTGGCATTATATTCGTAATGCGAGTTATCGATTCGGCCTTCGGTGTAAACCAGTTTGCCTTTATTGATGAACAGGTCGGAGACTTCAGCCGCCGCATTCAATACGCCGCCGGGGTTGTTGCGCAGATCCAGTACCAGCCCTTTCAGGCTGGCCTTGTTTTCCTCCTTGAGATCATTGATTGCCTGCAGCAACTGCGGCGCGGTTCTTGACTGAAAGTTGCTGATTCGAATATAGCCATAACCTGGATCGAGCATTCTGTTCTTGACGCTTTTGACCTTGATGATATCCCGGGTTACGACGAAGTTCAGGGGCTTGTCGTTGCCTTCACGTACAACAGTCAATCCGATATCGGTGCCCGGCTTGCCGCGCATGATCTTTACGGCCTCGTTCAGTGTCAGGCCCTTGACGGTTTTGTCATCCAGACGAATGATCAGGTCCCCTGCTTTCAGGCCGGCCTTGAATGCGGGCGTATCATCGATCGGTGAAATGACTTTTACGAAACCGTCTTCCATACCGACCTGTATACCCAGGCCGCCAAATTCACCGGATGTGCCGATTCTCAGCTCGTTATATTCGTCCGGACTCAGATAGGTGGAGTGCGGGTCCAGGCCGGAGAGCATGCCACGAATGGCGTGTTCCAGCAGCACTTCGTCTTCTACATCTTCAACATAGTCGGACTTGATGCGGGAAAAGATGTCAGAAAAATTGCGCAGCTGATCCAGTGGTAAGCCCTTGGCCTCTTCCTTATTGGCCAGCACATTGCCGGTCAGCGAAGCCGAGATTCCTAAAAATATGCCAAAGACCAGTACCAGAGTGGTCTTGAATTGTTTGCTCATGAATATCTCCAAGCCTAAATGGCCCCGTTCCTGAATACTATAGCCCAGATGCCATTAAAATCGTATCCGTTATTACACATTATTATATATAGAGCTGTCGGACGTCTACATGTTCCCGATGAGAGGTTAATTCAGACTTGCATGGTGTTTTGCCTTGCGGGAGCACCAGCTGCCTGGATTGACGGGTTTAACTCTGGCGCGAATTTCGACATAAACGCCGGGCATAGGCTG
>CAJIBR010000250.1_pt1 | contig 21298 bp, 21 predicted proteins | sample 9199401 | NCBI WGS metagenome assembly CAJIBR01 (sample SAMEA7708310, study PRJEB35096) | sediment metagenome | biome: marine neritic benthic zone biome [ENVO:01000025]; feature: sediment [ENVO:00002007]; material: shallow marine sediment [ENVO:03000034] sea grass bed [ENVO_01000059] ... | reverse complement strand
GTATGAGAAGGGCTACTTCGAAGACGAAGGCCTGTACGTCACACTCGAAGCGCAGGCAAACTGGAAGGTGCCATATCTGTCAATTTGATAAATCCGAATTTGAGGTCTTCCTTTTCCAGACCTTCGGTTTCTGCCTGAACAGAAACGCTCCCGCTGAGCAGGAGTGCCGAGGCAGCGATGCCAGCGGACAGGTGCTTGAGGAAGCGGCGTCGAGGAGCTGAAGCTCGATCAGACGTCATCAGATATTTCATTGAGATCTCCTGTTAATTGTAAATTTTTGAACAAAAAAACGCCCGTCCCACAGACGGAGTCCACCTGCGGAAAGAGCGCCTTTGCTCGTAGCTATAGATATATATACGTATCCAACCGACCACCATTAGCCGGTACACTTTGTGTAAGTGAATGCATGTATCGTGCCAAATACATCAAATACCTGTATCAAGGGCGATCGATGTGCTTTTGGTACAAAAACGCTGCCGATATCTGCACCATTCAGGTGCGTATTGATGCGTGCCGCACCGGGACAGGCTTCATCACAGCAGGCGTTGAATGGTCCGGCGAAAAAAAAGATATCAGCATCCCTGCTTTAATCACCTGATGAGATGCCGGTAGTACCCTCAGGCCGCCTGTTCCGCTTCGGCAGCCCCGGCTTTCATGGCACCCGCAAGCACATCGTAAACTGCAGCCCATGCATTCTTGACTTCATCGGTAAATGCCTCGCCCAGACCCTGCTCGAGTGTCCACAGCAAGGCAGCACCCACCACATTGTAGTCTCTGTTGACAACTCCGTAGCCGGCATGATCTGCACCCATTTGCTTCAGCGTTGGAACCAACGGTTCAATATCGTCAAGGGCCTCGACCGCGAGGTTGATCGTTTTCATCAGCTTCTTACCCTGCTCGGTCATATCATTTTTGAACATTTGCCGGTACGATGGCTCGAGCTCAAACAGGCGGCCATAAAACAGCTCGGCCGCCTTGTCTGCGATAGGTACAACCATTATCCATGTCTTCTTTACCAGTTCAATTTGTTGTGGAGTCATTACTCACCTCTTCATTAAGTTCAAGTTCATTCATGTAGTAGCCGGCAAGGAAGATCATATAATCAACTGCCAGCTTCACCTCGTCATCATCCAGACTTTCATTGCCACCGCGGGCAGGCATCATGCTGTAATCCGGCCCGATAAACCCATTGATCGCATGTTCATACAAAACCTGTGCGCCTTTGGACAGCCTGTAATCCCACTCTTCCGGATTCATTGGAACCGGAGCATCTGCGATTCCATAACCATGACAGGGTTCACAATTCTGTAACCAGAGCTCACGTCCCTGTGATATATCCGGGTCATTCGAGTCGATGTATTTTTCACTTGCGAACACGTGTAAAGCTGTAAATGACCCGAACATTGTCATGGCCACTAGGGTCAACAACGAATTCACAGGGGCCTGCATCAACTGTCGATCGGGATACGTATCACTACGCCGCCCATAACGTCACCCAGCTTGAAGTCCTTTTTTGGTGTATCGGGGTGCTTGTTGTGGCATGACACACAGACCGGCGCTACACCGGTATCGGCATAAATCGCGGTGAAATAGGTTTTGCCGCCCAGATTTTCAGTTGTGTAGTAATTTTTGCCCTTGTTCTCGGCGACATACTTCAGTCCTATTTTCTCGGCGTCGGTTTTTGGCGCATTCTGTTTGTTAATCGGCCACAATGACTGAAGCGTATAGCTGAAATCGACATCATCCAGTTTTTCTGCGCGCTTCATCGCCAGTTCTGACCCGAAACGAAACATCTGCGCCGGTAGAACCAGGGCCTTATCGTCTTCGAAATGCTCGGATGCCTTGATAACCTTTTCCTTTTTAACAAGCCTGTTTACGATCTTCTTGGTGTATACAGACCTGTCGGAATCCATCACAAGGTGCAATGCATCAGCCATCGCTTTAACCGATACCGTCGCATCGCCACCTGTTGCGCTTGCTATGGACGCGCCTGCAGCAGTTATCGATATAGCGGTGATTACGCCCAGTGTAGTTTTTGATTTAATCATCTTCATGTTTACCTCACTTGTTTAAGTAGTTGCTGGAGTGTTAAATAATGTAATTACTGACTATTTCTAGAAACCGAACATATCCGAATCATCATCTTCAGCGGACTGCTGCTGCCTTCTTTCGTGTTCATTACGTGCCAGTTCCATGCTCTTTACGTTAACACCGGGCACGCCGTCGAAATTACGATCAATCAAGGATCTGTCTGCCAGGGCATCCAGCGCAAACTCCAGACCATGACAATGCAGACAGGATGAACGCAGCATCTTTGAATTAGGCGACAGGCTGGCGCTCTGGTTATGGTCTACAATGATCCGGCTCATCCATTCGCTAACATCGTAGTTTGTGCGCGGCATGTGACAGCTGGCGCAGGAGACACCTGAGTCCTGTGCTGCTTTACCACTGACTTCTTTCTGCCATAAGTCATAATGCGGGGAGCTTTTGTAGGCAACGCTGTGCCTGTCATCATGGCAGCCCAGACAGGCTTCTACCGCAGCATCCTTCACATCAAATCGATGCGCTCCATGACAGCTGATGCAGTTCAACTCGAGATGAGCTGAATCATCTTTCATTGGCAGCTGTGCCTGTCCGGGAGTCATCGGTGACAGGCCCTGTTCCAGCCGCATACCGTGTTTACCCTCGAGAAAGCGGCCGACTTCGATGTTGTGGCAGCTCTCACACACTGTGTGATCAGGACGGCTGTTCCATTCGACCTCATCATCTTTGCCCTTAACTCCGCCATGGCAGGCGCTGCAATTGACGCCAGAAGCTGCATGTGCAGTTTCAAGCCAGTCCATCCTGATTTCGGGCCTTGAAATCAGCTTGTCCTTCGCATCGATATCATCTTCGTCCAAGCTGGTCACCGGGTATCTGTCGCGCGGGTACTCGATGATTTCTTCCAGCAGACCCGCAAACTCTTTCGATGGCAATTCCATCTCATCAAGATACTCGCTTTCGTTCATATGCTTGATCAGGAAATCAGTGTAGAGCGCTCTATTGTTATGAAAATTGTGACAACCGGAGTCCTTGCAAGTATCAAAACCCATGCCCTGGTGTGATGCCCTTTCCTGTGCAATGTCCTGATGACAGTGAAAACACATGTCCTGCGGCTGAGTCAGGCCGTCTTTTGCCGTGATTTCCGGTTTGTGCTCTGTATGACAGGTCACACATTGCAAGGCGTTGACGTTTTCCAGCAGATCCGCATTCCTCGGGTCCTTGAATTTCTTCGCCGGGTGGGAATCGAATGGCTTAGTACGGTCTTTTCCATGGCAGTCAACACACGCTTGTTGAACGACATCGCCGCCACCAAATGCGTCGGTATGACATGCATTACAGGCGTCTGTTAACTGATGATGGCCGGGCGATAGACTACCCGGCATGAAAACAGTCTTATCAGCCGCTTCATTCAGCATCGCATTGGCCAGCCATGATCCAAGTACTAATGAAGCAAAAATCCAGGCAATCCAGTATTTCATCTGTGATCGTACAGTCATGCCTCAGCCTAGAAGTAATAGCTTTTCAAAACATGGGCTCCCAGTAATACCGGAACCGGCCAGAACAGCACCATGTGCAACCATGTCCAGCGACGACGCTGCTTTTTAGCGAGAGACGGATTCAGCCGGTGTTCTGTAGCGACGACGGTACTTGCATTAGCCCCGGCAACAGCCAGTAAGAGGAAATTAAGCGTCAGCATTAAATTCAGCTGATTACCCAAACGAAAGCCGGTATGTGCGATTAACGCCGTCAGCGCGCATACGCCAAGCACAACATGAGCATAACGCCAAACATTGAAATCTCCGATTGATACTTTGGCAACACGCTTGCGAAGCGAAACACCAAGACCGACAACGATCAGACCGAGAGTGGTGAAACCGCTTATCTGTTTAAACAGCGAATTGCGCCAGAGCTCATCCCAGCGAAAAGCCACCTGCACGCTGTCCGGATAGGGAACACGCCAGACAAATACAAAGAGTGCGATAAGACACAGGCTGAGCGCCGACAGAGCAAGTAAGCCGCGCCATGACCTGACCGGTTCTGCGCGCATATCTTCGCCCAGCAATTCTGCAAGAAGCGGTTTGCATGAACCGCACACACTTGCTGCGCGCGTCTGGGAAGTGAGACAGGCAATATTTTCACAGCCTGAATTCACGGCCTGGGTCAGACGCCCACGGGTAACACCCGTGCAGTTACATACAACAGCACCCGCCGGCCATGACATGACGTCCATATCCTCTTCGCTGCCCCACAGATTACCGCTTGATCTAAATCGTGTGAGATGCCAGAAACCAAGCCTTTTTTTATTCTGTATAGCATCGTTTAGAAGAGACGCTTCATGCCAGTCCCCAATAGCAATAGCGCCAACCAGGCGATTACCAAAGACACGTATTTTCCTGTATACCCCTGTCTCGTTTGATGTATATACATATTCCTTTATACTGCCGGCCGATTCCTCATCGACACCCGTACGCCCTGCGCTGAAAACAGAGTGATCCATGACTTTTAACCGCGTCGATTCGAGAGAGCCTCTGTACCGAGCATTACCGCTCGACAGGCGGTCTGCCAGAATGGCCGCCTGCTCCAGCCCGGGTTTTACCAGGCCGTAGACATTATTATTATGTTCAGCACATTCTCCGATGGCATAGATATTTTCATGCGAAGTTTCCAGACGGTCATTGATCAGAATACCTTTATTAAATGAAAGGCCGCTATCACAGGCAAGCCGCGTATTGGGACGTATACCTGCAGCAACAATAACGGTATCACAGGCTATCTCCCTGCCACTGCGCAGGCTGACGGCTTCAACTCGATCATGCCCCAGAATACTTGTGACACTATCGCCTAGCTCGACATAAACGCCGTTGTTTTCAACCAGACCCTTTAAGCGCTCACCCCCTTGATGATCCAACTGCTGCATCATCAACCACTGGTTATGCTCGATAATCGTCACCTGCGTGTTATAACGCTGCATTGCCCGCGCTGTCTCAAGCCCAAGCAAGCCCCCACCGATCACAATCGTGTGATTCGACCTCATCCTGCGCGCAAACAGGTTGTCCGCCTCGCTTAATGAACGAAAAGTAAAGACACCCTGGTAATGAATATTGCCGATCGATGGCAGGTAGGGACTGGAGCCAACTGCGAGCACGAGATGCGAATAACTTTGAATGTTACCCAGCGCATCGGTGACAGTTTGTTCTTCGTGATTGATCCTTTCGACATGACAACCGGGTCGATATTCAATATTCGCTTCTTTAAATACATGCGTATCAAGCTCAAGCTCATCCCTGTTAACATCGCCTGCAAGATACGATGATAATTTCACCCTGTCATAAGGTCTCCAGGGTTCGTTTCCATATACGACGACTGTATATTCTTTTGTTCTCCTGAACAGCTCATTCACGAAGTGCATGCCAACAGGCCCAGCACCGATGACGACAACGGCTTTTTGTTCATAAGGAACCGATATATTCGATACCCCGTAGTCGTGAACCTGTCTTGTGTTCTGAATTGCTAGACTCATCTTTTTTCTGCCAAACAAAAAAGCGCTCACACATATGCTGTTAGCTATGTGGGAGCGCCTTTGCTCTATGCTTCTGCACTAAATGTACAACAGACCTGCGTTGGTCTGTGTTCTACTATTGATCAATAAGCTAGCATTTTACATGCCAATTTTTAACAGCTGATAAATAGCTGATAAATGGTAATAAACCTGCAGGTAAAAGACATTCAGGCACCAAGCTGGCTCATTGATAGCACGAACTGCACTGTTTCTGTGCTCAGCAGGTGATTTCGTCAATCTTGTAGAGAAACTCTTCAAAATTGATATAGTGGCTGCCATCGCATGAGAAATTCAAGCCTACGAAGCCGTTAACCACATTGACAGACCCTGACCGCAAATATATTTGCGGATCCTTCAGTCGCAGGCGCTTGAAACCTTCGAGAATCGGCATGATGCACTCCTGCATGATTACTGCGTGATGCGTGTAATCTTTCAGAGGATAGGCATGATAAGCATTGAGATTGAGAAACTCATCTTTCAAATGCACCTGGTACCTTAGTGGATCATCGATCAACCATAAGGTTACCTGGCCACTGGAAAAATGAACCTTTGCATGGAACACGCCATAATTACAGATTAAATCACTAACTCGTGCGATCACTTCGTCGATGCGCTGATCGAACTCGTTTAACCGGCGTTCCTGGTGAAAAAGAAACTCTCTGATCGATGGATCACCCCGAATCTGTATCCAGTCGTTTGGCATATGCCCCTCCCTTCATCCGCTGTTGCCGTGACAGAACGTTCTGCGGTCTTATAATTATAGTTGCTAAACCAGCACTTCAGATGCGGAAATAATTTGTTCGGCAATTTCCCCCATACGCTTATTATGATTCATCGCAAGTTTCCGCATGGCTTTGTACGCCTGATCCTCGCTCAGGCTTTTTGACTTCATGATAATGCCCTTTGCTTTTTCTACACGCTTCCGCTCCTGAAGTGCATTCTTCGTTTGCAGCAATTCTTTCTTCAGGCGCTGCTGTTCTTCAAATCGCGCCTTTGCCACACCAAGCAACGACACCAGGCGTTCAGGATCGTTGCAATCGACAATATAGGCTGTCGCCCCGGCCCTGACTGCCTGATCGATCGATTCGGCCTGAGAATCGCGGGTAAACACAAGCATTGGAGTGGCTCTTCTCTCGGATACAGCCTTCATCTCGCGCAGGATGGCACGATCAATTTCATCACTGACAATAATCATCGCATCCGGCCTCAGCGATTCAACATATCTGCTCGATTCATCGTTAGGGCCTATCAATTTTAAAATACGATAACCCGCTCTAGACGCAGCACGTAACAACGGCTGCGAGCTATCCAGGCAGTCGGTGACAAGAATCAGGTCCATGAATCGTACATATTTAATAAAACACATCTATTCGTTAGCAAATAGCATGCCATTCGATAAGAGCAGCCAAACGACTGAATTACCGGGCCATCACATGAATACTCTACTGATGCTTTTGATTTTCGTGGCTTGTTGGTGCGTCTTGCGCTGCACTTGCACTCCAATGGTGCGCACAAACAGGATCTCGATATCACTTTGCTACCAACATGCCTGTAGCATCAGCGTGTAGCCGTAATTAAATAACTGGCATGGCATTTGCTTTTACTGATGCATTATTGCAACGAAGCAAAGGTCACAATGATGTCTACACATAAACTCAACCTGTTTTCATTCAGTGGAAACATTCGCACACTTCACCTCACGTGGTTCGCATTTTTCATCAGCTTTTTCGTCTGGTTCAACCATGCGCCATTGATGGCTTCTATTCAGGAGACATTTGGGCTTTCCCAGCAGGAAGTCAAGGCACTGCTGATAATGAACGTCGCACTGACCATACCCGCGCGAATAATCATAGGAATGCTGGTCGACAAATACGGCCCGCGCATCATGTATTCCAGCCTGCTGTTCATTTCCAGCTTCATCTGTTTCTTTTTTGCTTTAGCTGATTCCTACCTGATGCTGATGATCAGCCGCTTCGCATTGGGGTTTGTCGGTGCCGGTTTTGTGATCGGCATACGTATGATTGGTGAATGGTTCCCTGCAAAGCAGGTTGGTATTGCCGAAGGCATCTACGGCGGCTGGGGTAATTTCGGTTCGGCTGCAGCCGCACTCTCGTTACCGACTATTGCTTTGATGTACGGCGGTGATGATGGATGGCGATACGCTATAGGTACAACCGGCGCCATAGCCCTGGTGTACTCATTCGTATATTACAAGATGGCCCGCAACACACCGAAAGGCTCGACATATTTCAAGCCGAAGAAAACCGGCGCTATGGAAATCACCAGCAAAGGCGATTTCTTCCTCTATCTGCTGATGAACGTCCCGATGTATGCCGCACTGGCCGTACTGGCCTGGAAGCTAGGCCCGGGCAACCTGGGTATCATGGATGCGTTCTTCACCAACATCGCCTATATAACGCTGGCATCGCTGTACGCTTACCAGACCGCACAGATCTGGCGTATCAATCAGCATGTCTTCAAGGAGGACGTACCGGAAATCCACAAGTACAAGTTCAAACAGGTCGCAATTCTTGACCTTGCCTATTTGGTCACTTTCGGATCCGAACTCGCAGTGGTTTCCATGCTGCCACTATTCTTCAAGAACACCTTTGATCTTTCACTGGTCCAGGCCGGGCTGCTTGCATCGGGATATGCCTTCATGAACCTCGTCGCGCGTCCCAGTGGCGGTTTCTTCAGTGACCGATTCGGTCGCAAAAAGAGCCTGACTATTCTGATTGGCGGACTGGCCGCAGGCTACTTCCTGATGAGCAATATAAACTCCGAATGGCCGTTACTCCTTGCCGTTGCTGCCACAATGATCTGTTCGTTCTTCGTACAGGCCGGTGAAGGTGCAGTCTTTGCGATTGTCCCGCTGGTCAAACGCCGCATGACCGGGCAGATCGCCGGCATGGCCGGCGCCTATGGCAACGTAGGTGCGGTGACCTTCCTTACGGTGTTCTCATTTGTCGAGCCATCAACTTTCTTCCTTGTGATTGCAGGCGCCGCAATCGTCACGCTTGGTGCTGTACAGTTCCTTGATGAGCCTAAAGGCCATACTGCGGAAATCATGCCCGACGGCAGTGTTCAGATGATTGATGTCGGTTGATCGATCAGTCTAAACTCGGGCAATCCGTTTGGGATTGCCCGAGTTTTTTCATTTATGACTGAAAAACTGAAAATTTCTCTTGCTCAAAGCTCGGACAAGGGGCAAAAAGAGCAGAACGAGGATTTTTACGGCGCCTATCTGCCCGACGGCTCCTTGCTGGATAATAAAGGCATTGCATGTGCCATCGCTGATGGCATGGGCAGCTGCGCCAATGCTCAGGAAGCAAGCGAACACTGTGTCAAAGCCTTTCTGAGCGATTATTTCAGTACACCCGAAACCTGGTCTGTAAAATCATCGGGTGCGAAAGTTCTGACGGCCATCAACAACTGGCTGCTGAGCAAGGGCGACAAGGATCACGCCCAGGGAATGGTCACCACTTTCAGTGCGCTGGTATTCAAATCCACCACCGCATATATATTTCATATCGGTGATTCACGCATATACCGATACCGTGATGGCGACCTCGAGTTGCTGACGACCGATCATCGCGTCTGGATATCAGACAACAAAAGCTATCTAAGCCGCGCGATGGGTATCGATTTACACCTGGACATAGATTTTAAAAAAGTATCTGTAGAGGCTGGTGATATTTTCATCATGACCACTGACGGTGTTCATGACTACCTTGATGATGCTCATATCAAACAGAATCTGATGGATTCTGATTCTTTGCAGCAAGGATCTGACGTCATTGTCGCTGATGCGTTGGACAAACTGAGCCATGACAATGTTACCTGCCAGATCGTTAGAATCGACTCACTTCCCAGCCAGAATGCGAACGAAGTATTCAGCGAACTGACACGCCTGCCCTTTCCACCGCCCATGGGCCCGGGCATGTCCGTCGATGGCTATGAAATACTCGATGAAGTACATGCAAGCACAACCAGCCAGCTCTATAAGGTACGCGACAAGGAAAGCGGTGAATTATTCATGATGAAAACGCCATCGGTGAATTTTGATGACGATCCCGCTTATATCGAACGATTCTACATGGAAGAATGGGCTGGAAAACGCATAAACAGTGATCATGTTTTAAAAGTTTTTGAGCATAATCGCTCGCGGAGCTTTCTGTATTTCATTATGGAATACATTGAAGGCATAACCTTGCGTCAATGGATCAATGAGAACCCGCTGCCTGACATCCACGAAGTGGCGGATCTGGTCGCAAAAATCATCAACGGCCTACGCGTGTTTCATCGCATGGAGATGTTGCATCGTGACCTCAAACCGGAAAACATCATGATAACCGGTACGGGAGCCGTGAAGATTATCGATTTTGGCTCTGTTAAGATCGCAGGTATTCAAGAGATAAGCACACCGGTTGAACGCCTCGAACTGCTCGGCACCAAGAACTATACGGCTCCAGAATACCTGCTTGGCATGGAAGGCAGTAATCGCTCTGATATCTATTCTTTAGGGGTTCTGACCTATGAAATGCTGACAGGTAAATTACCTTATGGCGACAAGCTCACTCGCAGCTTGAACTGGCGCACATTAAATAAAATCAAATATACCAGTGCCATTGTATATAATCCGATGATCCCACTCTGGCTCGATGGCGCACTTGAAAAGGCGGTCAATACTGATCAGCGATCTCGCTACGATACTTTTTCAGAATTTCTATTTGACCTGACACACCCGAATACGGCTTTTATGAACCGCTCGGTGCCATTGCTGGAAAGCAGGCCGGATATTGTCTGGAAGCTCGTTGCCGGATTCTCGATTCTGGTGAATATAGTGTTGATCTATACCATCTTCAACAGTTTATGAACCCGGATATGATCAGCTGTATTATTCTTGCTGGAGGCCTGGCCCGACGCATGGGCGGTGTTGACAAGGGTCTGCTCGATTACAGGGGCCGGCAGCTTGTAACACACGTTATTGAATCGATCTCCCCCCAGGTTGATGACATTATCATCAGCGCAAACCGCAATATCGATCGGTATCAGGCAATGGGCTACCCCGTAGTTACGGATAACAATCATCATTTTGATGGCCCGCTTGCCGGAATCGCCAGCTCAATACCGCATTGCAAGCACGACTGGATAGTCGTTACGCCATGCGATATGCCTTCCCTACCTCCTGACCTTGTCTCAACGCTGGCACAGCACGCGAGTCAATCCAGGCTGATCGTTATCAGCAGTAATCAACGATTGCAGCTGCTGTTTCTTTTACATCGCAGCTTACTGGAATCGATCGAATCATATTTATCGACGATTCAAAACAGCGTCATTCACTGGATTGATACGAATGACTATCATTCTGTTCCAATCGATAATCAAAATTACTTAAGCAATATCAACACATCAAATCAGCTCGCATAATCAGAATCTCTGCCGCATCCCTTGCACACAATCATTTTGCACATGAAAATAGCGTTATGGAATTAACGGCTCAACAACGTCATCAGGCAATCAACCAGGTCACCCTGTGGGGCGTGTTCGTGAACCTGGTATTATCAATCGCGAAGCTGGCTGGCGGCTTTTTCGGCCAGTCCCAGGCCTTGATCGCTGACGGCCTGCACTCGCTATCGGACCTGGCCAGCGACGCCATGGTGTTTGTTGCCGCCAGGCACGCCAGTGAAGACGCCGATGAGGAACATCCATACGGGCATGCGCGTTTCGAAACCATCGCTACGGTAGCACTTGCGGTTTTGCTGGTGATCGTCGGGCTCGGCATAGCCTATGATGCGATCTCGAGCCTGGTCACTGACGAAGTCATCGGCAAACCGGATCTCTTCACGCTCTGGATTGCCGCCTTTTCGATACTGAGCAATGAAGGCCTCTACCATTACACCAGAATTGTCGGCAATAACATTCGCTCGAATCTGTTGCTCGCCAATGCCTGGCACCATCGCAGTGATGCAATATCCTCTGTCGTTGTTCTTGTCGGTATCGCCGGCACACAGCTCGATATGCCGAAACTCGATGCCTATGCCGCAATCATCGTGGCTCTGATGATCGCCAGAATAGGTTTCAAACTCGGCTATGACAGTGTTCAGGAACTGGTCGATGCCGGCCTCGAGCCTGAACTGGTCGACAAAATTCGTCAAAAAATACTCGCGCATGAAGGCGTACGTGAACTGCATATGCTACGCACACGCCGACTGGGCCACCATGCTCATGTCGATGTGCATATCCTGGTTGCACCGAGGCTCAGCGTATCTGAAGGCCATCATATTTCCGAAACCGTAGAAAAAATGTTGAAAGAGTCGTTTGATAGCGTCAACGACGTCACCGTCCATATCGACCCGGAAGATGACGAACAGGAAGCGCGCAGTATGCACCTGCCATTGCGCGGCGAGCTGATCAGTGCATTGAAAAAGGAATGGTCGTCGATTCCTGAACTGGAAGGCATTGATGATATTACCCTCCATTACCTGACCGGCGAGATATCGGTCGAAGCCTGCATGCCGCTGGAAAATGTCGCTGACCTGGAGCTAACCAAGGAACTTCAAGCGAGATTTACTGAAGTCAGCACCCGAATACCTGCTGTCGGCAAAGCCATCCTCAGGTTCCATTAACGCACCATATTAGTGCGATCTACACAGTATCGCCCTATAATGGTGCATATCATGGCGATAATTGCACGATATCGGGAAAAAAACAGTCACTTATTTCGTTTCAAAGCTGGCACGTTTCATGCAAAATACCGCATTACAAAAATCAGCCCCGTCTCGAAGTCAGTTTGATTAGCGGCGGAAAATTTATTCCATTAATTCTGGAGAGTAACCAAATGTCTGCAAGTGACGTTTTAAATATGATCAAGGAGAAAGACGTTAAATTCGTCGATTTCCGTTTTACCGACACCCAGGGAAAAGAGCAGCACGTCTCTGTACCTTCCCATACGATAGACGAAGATGTGCTCAGCGAAGGCAAGATGTTCGACGGCTCATCGATACAGGGCTGGAAAGGCATTAACGAATCCGACATGATCCTGATGCCGGATACCACGACTCCGGTGATCGACCCGTTCTGCGAGGAGGTCACGATGAACCTGCGCTGCGACGTGATCGAACCTACGACCATGCAGGGCTATAACCGTGACCCGCGATCAGTCGCCAACCGCGCCGAAGCTTATCTGATTTCCACCGGCATCGGTGATACCGCCTACTTCGGACCGGAAAACGAGTTCTTCGTTTTTGACGGCGTGCAGTGGGGCGACGAAATCGGCGGCGTCTTCTACAAGATCGAATCCGAAGAAGCTGCCTGGAACACCGGTAAGGAATACGAAGGCAACAACATGGGGCATCGTCCCGGCATCAAAGGCGGTTATTTCCCGGTACCCCCGATCGATTCACTGCAGGACATCCGTTCAACGATGTGCCTGACCATGGAGGAAATGGGCTGTGAAACCGAAGTGCACCACCACGAAGTGGGCACGGCGGGCCAGTGCGAAATCGGTGCTCTGTTCAACACCCTGGTGCGCAAGGCTGACGAAGTTCAGATCTACAAATACGTGGTACACAACGTCGCGCACGCTTTCGGCAAAACCGCCACCTTCATGCCCAAGCCGATGGTCGGCGACAACGGTAACGGCATGCACGTGCACCAGTCGATTACAAAGAATGGTGAAAACCTGTTCGCCGGCGACCAGTACGGCGGTCTTTCTGAAACCGCGCTGTACTACATCGGTGGCATTATCAAGCACGCCAAAGCACTGAACGCCTTTGCGAATGCGTCGACCAACAGCTACAAGCGCCTGGTGCCGGGTTTCGAAGCGCCCGTGATGCTGGCGTACTCCGCCCGCAACCGCTCGGCTTCGATTCGTATTCCGCATGTCTCCAGCCCGAAGGCGCGCCGCGTCGAAATCCGGTTCCCGGACTCTACCGCCAATCCCTACCTGGCATTCTCGGCCATGCTGATGGCCGGTCTCGATGGTATCCAGAACAAGATCCATCCCGGCGACGCGCTTGACAAGGACCTGTATGACCTGCCACCGGAAGAAGAGAAGGCCATTCCGCAGGTAGCTTTCTCATTCGATGAAGCGTTGAATGCACTGGATGAAGATCGTGCCTTCCTGACCGCCGGCGGTGTCTTCGATGACGACATGATCGATGGTTATATTGCGCTCAAGAGCGCCGAAGTTGCGCGTTACCGCCTGGCAGTGCATCCGTGTGAATACGACATGTACTACAGCGTTTAAACCCAACTGGCATCAACCAGACGAGCCCCGCGATCGCGGGGCTTTTTTTGTACTAGAAACACGAACTTGAAGGAGCATTTTCCATCAGAGCTTTCAGTTGAACTTGTATCTAACTACGACTAAGCTCTGAACATGAACACAAAACATATCATTTTGTTGCTGGCATCAGCCAGCATGTTATGCGCCGGTATTGCGAGTGCCAGGTTCTACAAGAGCATCGATGAAGAGGGCAACATCGTCTACTCGGATACACCCACACCGGGCGCAGAGCAACTGACACCACCGCCGATCTCCACGGTTCCAGGTCCGCCGAAACCGAAAGAACCGGCCGAAGCCAAAACCGACGAAGAAGCAGGTGAAGAGCCGGCCAAGAAGCCACCGACGAAATACTCGAAATTCACTATCGTGTCGCCCAGTAACGAAGCCACGATCTGGGACAACAACGGGGCCGTACCGGTTTCATTGCAGTTGGAACCGCCCCTGGATACGGAAAACGGGCATAGTGTATGGGTCTACGTCGATGGCAGGGCCGTGGTCAGAAAGAGCCAGAACCTGGTACAACCGCTATCCGGTATCGACAGGGGTGCCCATAAAATCAGGGCTGAAGTCAGAGACGAGAAACGCAAAACGCTCAAACGCACCAAAGATATCACCGTCCACATGAAACGCGCTTCATCCATTCCGCGTGGCGGGCCATAGCACAACCTGAAATAAAACATTCTATAAAGCCCCGTCTTTTACAAGGCCAGTAAAAATATCCTCGCGCACCATTTTGGTGCGGTATAATCTCACATTCAGACTTCACTCACTCAGGCCCCCTGTTACAGGCCCGTTCAGTCACGCATGCTCAACGATAAGCCCTTGTATTTAATGATGTTTACATTTATTTATCTTCTTGCGCCGAATCTTCTGAAAATTGGTTCGATACTTGCAGACAGCAATATTGATGAGCGACACATACCCGTTACAAGCCATTCTGGATAATCTGCACTCTGCGGTACTGGTGATCAACCGGGACCTCGGCATCGAGTGTATGAATCCGTCGGCCGAACATCTGTTCCATATCAGCAGCAAACGTGCGATGGAGCGCTCGATCACGGAGCTGATCCCGGATGAAGCCGAGTTTCACGACCGGCTCAGTCGATCATTGATTTCAAGTCATCCGTTTACCGTTTATGACACCAGCCTTAAAAGCCATGACGGCTCAACCATCAACGCCGACTATTCCGTTTCCCCGCTGGCCTACAAGCCGCACGACAAATACCTGCTGCTCGAATTTACGCGTTTGAGCAGCTTCATGAAAATTTCCAAGGAAGAATCATTGCTGCATCAGCACGATGCGACCAAGAGCCTGCTCCGCGGCCTGGCCCATGAAATCAAGAATCCGCTTGGTGGCATCCGCGGGTCCGCACAATTACTCGACAGGGAACTCGATGAGGAAGACAGGGAGTTTACCCGCATCATTATTCGTGAAGCCGATCGGCTGCAGAACCTGGTCGACAGGATGCTGGGGCCGAAGGACCTGCCGAATAAACAAATGCTCAATATTCATAAAATACTCGAGCACATTCGTCAGCTCGTCCAGGCAGAATCCAAAGCCATCCTGTTTCTCGCTGATTACGATCCCAGTCTGCCGGACATTCGTGCGGACGAATCCATGCTAATCCAGGCCCTGTTGAATATTACACGCAACGCTGTCGCCGCCCTCGATGGTGAAGGCCAGATCACTCTGCGCACACGCCCGCGCCGAAACTGTTCCATCCGGTCACATACTTATCCTCTGGTCGCACAGATCGACATCATCGACAACGGTGAAGGCATCCCTGAAGACCTGGTTGAAACACTTTTCTTTCCGATGGTAACCGGCCGTGCAGACGGCACAGGCCTCGGGCTCTCCATCGCACAGTCTTTGATTCAGCAGCATAACGGGCAGATCGAATTTACAAGTAAACCGGGCGAAACATGTTTCACTATATTAATACCTTTGGAGAATGGTCATGACTGACGGACGTCATATCTGGATCATCGATGATGACGACTCGATTCGTTTTGTATTGCAGAGAGCGCTCGAAAACGCCAGCATGCAGGTCACCAGTTTCAACAGCGCCAACAAGGTTCTGGATAAGCTTGAAAATGGTGAACCGGATGCCATCATTACCGATATTCGCATGCCCGGGATGGATGGCCTTGAACTGCTTTCAAAACTGTCCGATCAATACCCGACCTTGCCAGTCATTATCATGACAGCACATACAGATCTGGACAGTGCGGTCTCGGCTTACCAGGGCGGCGCATTCGAATATTTACCCAAGCCGTTTGACATCGATGATGCCGTCGCACTGGCCCAACGCGCGAGTGATCGCCACAAAGCGCAACTGGATAAAACTGCCGATATTGCATCAGACACACCTGAAATCATCGGTGAAGCCCCTGCAATGCAGGAAGTCTTTCGTGCGATCGGGCGCCTGTCAAAATCCAATATCAATGTGCTGATAACCGGAGAATCCGGTACGGGTAAAGAGCTGGTGGCATTGTCACTGCATCGACACAGTCCACGTGCACACCAGCCCTTTATCGCACTCAACACTGCGGCAATACCAAAAGAACTTCTTGAATCAGAATTATTCGGCCATGAAAAAGGCGCATTCACCGGCGCACAATCACTGAGGCGCGGACGATTCGAGCAGGCGGATCAAGGCACGCTGTTCCTCGACGAAATCGGCGACATGCCTGCCGAATTACAAACACGGTTGTTACGCGTGCTCGCCGATGGCGAATTCTACCGCGTTGGTGGACATACCCCGATCAAGGTCAATGTGCGTGTTGTTGCAGCAACACATCAGAACCTTGAAGGAAACGTCAAGAAAGGGCTGTTTCGTGAAGACCTTTATCATCGGCTTAATGTGATACGCATTCAACTGCCCGCACTAAGAGAAAGACGCGAGGATATACCCGCGCTGCTCAAGCTGTTCCTTAACAGAGCCGTGAATGAACTGGAAGTCGAACAGAAAACCATTCTGCCAGAAGTCGAAAATTACCTGTCAACACTGGAATGGCCCGGCAACGTGAGACAGCTCGAAAACACCTGCCACTGGCTTGCCGTGATGACTTCCGGTCAGGCGATACATATGTCTGATTTGCCGCACGAACTTCAACCCGAGAGCAGCGCTCAAACTGATACTTCAATCCGGAGCTGGCAGGAAGGTCTGTTCAACTGGACTCAGCAACAACTGGCATCCGGCAATAAAGCAATTGCTGAACACGTCATTCCAGAAGTAGAAAAGATACTCATCAAGGCCGCTTTGAACAAAACCGGCGGGCGCAGGAATGATGCTGCGAACCTGCTTGGCTGGGGAAGAAACACACTGACACGAAAGATCAAGGAACACGAGATCGAGTAGCACCAGCTAATGTGCGCCATACTGCTTCAATACAAGGCTGCCTGCAAAGACACCAGGAACTACCCCGCATTTCTCACCAGGCGGCGTTGAATACTGATAAGTATTGGTTATTTGGGGAAAAGTCAGGATCATCAAAAAAACAGATATTACCTCTGCCGCCTCTGCGAGAAAGCAGGAGATTAAACCTGCGTAATAAACAATGTTTTGGTTATACGAAAACAGACATTAGTTGTCAGACCAGGTCTGAACTTATAAAGATAAGTAAAAATAATTAGCTGTATCCTTGTTTATTTACGTTAATACGTCGACTTATTTATATGCCGCGTGTTTACACCAGAAGGGATTCAACCGAATCTATACAGTTGATATAAGCAGCTTCCAGGCTATCACCTTCATAGGTTTTCTTGAAATCTGTTGATGTGCCTTCAAACAGCAGCCTGCTGTTATGCAACACGGCCATCCTGTCGGCGAGTTCGTCTACATCGGCCAGAACGTGAGAACTGAAAAATACGCTGGTGCCGTGTAGCTTCAATTTAAAAAGCTGCTTTTTGAACAATACACGCGCTTTGGGATCGAGGCCGCTCATAGGTTCATCGAGCAACAGCAGCGACTTGTTACTCAGCAGGCAGGATATCAGCCCCAGTTTCTGTGTCATGCCTTTTGACAGGCTTCTTACAGAAGCGTCCATGATGGCACGATCAAGCTCCAGTGCATCGAGCATATCATGTATATCTTCATTACTTTTATTGCTGCCATGTAACTTCAGCATATACTGCAGGAAGTCCCTGCATTTAAGATGAACGGGCGGTGAGAACCTGTCAGGCAGATAGGCAACCCGCTCTCTTGCGCTGACTTTTATGTGCGGTGTTCCAAACAGGGTAATCGAGCCGTTGTCGATCGATACAAGATCCAGTATTGCCTTGATCATGGTCGATTTGCCGCTTCCGTTCATACCGACAAGCCCATAAAAACCGCCATCAGTCACCTCGATGTCAATTTCATCCAGAACGGTATGATTGCCGTAGGACTTGCGAACCTTGTTACATTGAATTGAGGATATAGTCATCTGTTTATCGATTCATAAAAAAAGCCCGGATAATGGGCTCCTGTTTATAATCATGTTCGATACTGTCTAGCCTGCATTTCTCACCAGGCGGCGTTGAATACTGATAAGTATTGGTTATTTGGAGAAAAGTCAGGATCATCAAAAAAGCAGTGTGTTATTCGAGCAAGCCTATCACGGTTCAGGCTGGTCTTCGTGTTCGTAAGCTTGCTCCCGTGATCCTGGTGAAAAATGCGGACTAGAAGTTTCTGAACACAGCAGCGCAGTTATCGCCTGGATTCTGCAGTTCATAATCATTGGCGGCTGTGATACACAGGCCCTCAGCTGTTGCGTCCCATCCCTGTCCTGAGGTTCCCAGCTGCATCGCACCGGAATCTGGTGAACCGTCATCGATCTTACGATCGAGTTCAGCGATGACTTCAACCGGAACACCACGGCCACTGATAAGCTCGTGTGAGTCAGCAGCGCCCGTCTGCACCATGGTGCCATATACCAGGTTCATGCCCGAGCCAAAGCCGTTATCCGGACAGACGGTCGATGGGCAGTCATACGCATTGGCAGCGACTGTTGCCGTGTCATCGGTATAGCCTCCGGTTAAATAGCCGGCTGCTTCAAGATGCACCCAGACACGCGCGGTTTCGTCGGTCGCCTCCACCAGGCCGTCGCCATCACCGCCATCGGGTGCGCCGGGTAAATTGACGTTCGACTGCGCTGTCAGATAATCGCCGGGAAAGGAGCGATAACGGTCCTGGAAACTGAACCAGGCCGCGGTGATGCCATCAACCGTGTTGTTCATCGCACGAACACGTGCAGTATTGATCAGTTCCTGACCTTTGAGGACACCGCCTAACAGCAGGCCGATGATGACCAGTACGATGGCGATTTCGATTAACGTGAAGCCCTGTTGCCTGACCGGAGTATTCATAACTGTCACTTTGATACGTTATTGCACTGTTGTTATTGTTATTAAAGCAATTACCATACCAACTTATATAGACTAAAAAATAACCATTTACTCGTGTTTTTTTCCAATATCGTGCATTTTATATTTGTTTTATTGTCTAGTTATCAACATCTTGTCGAATTTTCGTCATTTTCTCCTCAAGTTCGCGAATCTTGTTCTGCAGAAATACAAGCTCGTAGGGATCCGTGATTTCTCCACTGGCAATCAAACCACCGACCAGTATTTTTGCAGCCTCCAATTCGCCCATATCCTCCAGCACAATGATCTTCATGTCCCGTGCCCAGTACGGTACGTGCTCAGCGGTGGCTTTTTCTGTCAGTGCAGCGGCGTACTTCAATGCAAGCGGCATGTCCTTGAGTTCATGTTTAGCCGTGATTACCGCATGGGCCAACCAGCGCCAGTGTTTATCAGGATCTTCGTTAAACTTGTCGAAAATGAAATCCATCATCCGGCGCTGTTTTTGGTGGTCACTGACGCTGCCATAAACCCTGGCGGCAACGAGCATCGGATAATGACCCGCCGGATCCAGTGCAAGTATCGTATCCAGCCAGTCTGTAACAATATCGTAATCGAGTGCATGCAGCGGTATGCTGATACCCGGCTGATTATCAAATGCCTGCAGCCACAGATTCAAAATCTTTGCGGCAGCTACCGGCTCGCCGAAAGAACCCATCACATACGCCCGGTGAGACATCGGCTGGGGCAGTTCCTCTGCTCTGGCACTGAGCGGCTCCTGCCGGCTGTGCCAGAGCAGTTGCATGCCAAACGCTATTACCAGCATCACGATAACGGCTACAGGGACATCCCTTACCGGTCGGTCTTTATCGATAAAATGCCTGATCATCAGAAGTTTTTGCGGTAAAAATCAAACAGCGCGATCGCGGACAGCAATGCCAGATATATAATCGTCTGCCCGATAACCGGCAACAACAGGCCGATGCTGGCGGTGCCATGTGCCAGCCATTCGGTTTGAGTAAATCGATGAAGATCGGGCAACAGCCAGGTTAACATTTCAACGAAGCCGTTCATGAACTTCTGTGCAAATGTCGTATTCGAAATGATCGGGTACTCGGCCATGAGATATATGGAAGTGGCGGTACGCGAAGCCGCATATATAACGAGCACTCCCGTTATAGCGGCGGGTATCTGATTGAATGTAAAAAGCATCACCAGACCCAGCGCTGCCACGAGAATCAGCTCGAACATCAGCGATATACCCCAGATAAGCACCTGATCAGCCGATGCATACAGCAACAGCAGGGCACTGAATATTACCGCAATAATTGCCGACACCTGAATAAACCCCGACAGTTTACCCAGATAATAACTGCCACGATGGACAGCCATCGCCAGTATCATCTCCAGTGTCTTGTCCTGCAGCTCGCGTATGGTGCTGGATACTACGAACATCGTAACTATGACAACGGCGCTTAATCTCAGGAAGGCGGCAAGTATGGAGACCTGCGTTACTCGGTGTTCAGTAATCGCTAGATCCCCGATGAATTCCACCAGGCCGAAGCTGATAGCGATTACCAGCAACGCCAGCCATAACAATCGATTACGCATCGACTCTATTATGGTAAATTTCGAGATTGTGACTATTTGTGAAAACATTTCTCACCACGACTTGCGTCATTCATGTTAAGTGTAGGCATAACTTGATATCTTTTCTATCTGAAAAACTGCTTTTGGGTAATGAGCACCGACTGCTCGGTTTCATGATGGTCTCATTAATTGCAGCGGTTTCATTCAGTGACAATCTGAATATTTCACGCAGTCTGTTTATCACACACTTCGGATTTTTTCTGATGTGGCAGCCGGTTTATAAACAGGAACTGGACTTCAGCTTTGGCAAGCTGATCGGCTTGCTTAGCCTTATCGGTGTATTCATTGTCTGGCTGAATGTATGGCTTACCCCGTTCTGGATGCTTTTGCTGCTCAGCCTGCTCACGGGCCGCATATTTTCCCGAGGCATGGGCCGTGTTGCCTATGGCATCGCCGTCATCGTGCTTTTCGC
>CAJIBR010000119.1_pt1 | contig 21921 bp, 19 predicted proteins | sample 9199401 | NCBI WGS metagenome assembly CAJIBR01 (sample SAMEA7708310, study PRJEB35096) | sediment metagenome | biome: marine neritic benthic zone biome [ENVO:01000025]; feature: sediment [ENVO:00002007]; material: shallow marine sediment [ENVO:03000034] sea grass bed [ENVO_01000059] ... | reverse complement strand
CCATGCTCTGAAGCCATGTTACCGCGACAATACGTTCTCCGCGCGTGACTTCAGCGACACGGTGAGTACTGCCGGAGGGGTACATCACGGCATCACCCGCGTCCAGTTTTACGCGTTGCTCGCCAAAAGCGGTCTGCACCACCAGTTCACCGCCGTCATAGTCTTCAGGCGAGTTCAGAAAGACGGTAATGGAAAGGTCGGTACGGTATCGCTGGCCGGCAGGCCCCATGATCGGATCGTCGATATGCTTGCCGTACTGCATGCCCTGTGAATACTTTGCATAGAAGGGCGCGGCTATTTTTGCCGGCATGGCGGCGTTGATATACACGGGATGATTGACCAGCTTGCCCATCACAAGATTATTCAATTGGGCCATATGTTGATCCGTCATCTGCATTTCAAGATTATGTTTTACATCGACGGCTTCACTGCCTGCGGACAATTTACCATCGACGAAGCTGGCGCTGGAAATGTAGTCGAGAACGACTGCAAGTTCTTCTTTGGTCAGTACTTCGGGAATAGTGATCAACACGGCTCGAACTCTGGCTGGTAATACGTATAATGGGCTGCATATTAACAGGTGATGCGCATGAAACTGAATATTATCGTTGATGGTCGTTCGAATGCATTCGACGTACCGGATAACATGTTGACCGAGGCGGTCGATTTTTTCGAGAAACTCGATACCGATATGGACAAGGGATGGCAGATGAGCCGTGACTGGGTCGATAACCCGGATCCGGAGCAGCGCTGTCAGATTGCAGCGGATAAAATATTGACCGCGATTGAAACAGAAAACGAAAAATTGTTGATGTTGATGGCGGCCTACATATTACGCACCCTGCCGGGAGTTACCGGCATCAATATCGATATCACCGGTGATATGAATGAAACGGATATCATCATGGGGCACGAGGACTCAAGACCGCTTGGTCCTGTATTCACTTGATTTTTTAACACAAAGCCGCGGAGGTGTGTTTTTTTGTAGGAGCGGCTTTAGCCGCGTATAACAGCCCGGAAGCGCGAAGCCGAATTCGCGCCGCTCCTGCATATGACTATAATTTTCTCTGCGTTTCCGCGCCTTTGCGGTTTGAAGATAATTTGTTGTTCATCATGTAGGCATGTACCGTATTACCCTGTGGCAGATCTGTTTACCGTAACCGCACCCCTGAAAATCCGCCTGCCGAACGGAGATCAGCAGGTGATTGCAGAATTATTCAAACATCCCGATGGCCTGCTGTACTTCGAATTGCACTGGCATGAAGATCGCGAATCGCGCATACACCTGGTCAAAGGTGAGCTCAAGGGCGAAGGCCCCTGGAAGATAGCGGACCACATTATCTATGTGCTGGGTTGCCAGCATACCGATGCCGATCTGGCCAGCGAATATGCCGAGTGGCGAACATGGCATACGCAAAATCCACAAGCCTATCCGGATCGCCAGATGATCAATCGTCTGGCATCCAGCTATGGAGTCATCGATAAACATTGATGTATCGATGAAGTGGTTCTCGAATGTTATATAAAATATTCCCCGCAGAGGCGTGGAGATAAACATCGTACGGTTTATTACATTGACGGGTTTAGGGCGGATTAGGCTTTTGCCGTAATCCGCCGCGTGCTGATTGGTGCAATACGCTTCGCTATTGCACCCTGCGTCTTTAATCGTAAACTACAGCGCTTCGAGGTTAAAGCCTGTGCCGAGCAAAGCCGACGGGCCGCTCCTGCGGGTATGCCAAAGAGTCTCTGCGTCTCCGTGCCTCTGCGGTAGATTTCTTACCTGTTATTTAAGGGTATCTGTAACCGCATGCAGGAATTTTTTCATGCGGTAGTGTTGAATCTCGTTAAACAGCAGGTAACTTTTCTTCTCTATTCTGTAACCAAGTTTTTCATAGAAACCAATAGCAGGCTCCCTGGCATCGAGCATGACAGTCTTGATGTTTTTATTATTCGTTTCTTGTTCAAGTACATCTACAATCATGCGGCCAATACCGTTGCCTTCATATGCCTTCTCGACCGCCATGTATCGTATCTGCGCTTCATCGGCAGAATTAAACTGTAATCGGCCAACACCAATCGCTTTATCATTATCCAGCACCATAATATGAAAGCACTGGTCTTCAATGTCATCAATCTCACTGCCCTCAGGCTCACCCCAGGGCGCGCGAAGTATTCGCCAGCGTAGATCGAAATACACCGCGTATTCCTCGTCTGTTTCGGGTTGCTTGATAGTAAATCGCATTGACGCAATAATTTTATCGAGTGGATGATAGTGATGAGTCGTAGCCTGGATGTGGTGAAGCCTGATTCATCTGTGTTTCACGCGTTTAAAAGATATTTCACCGCAGAGGCGCGGACACGCAGCGTTTAATTGTGGTATGCGCGTGGGAGCGGCTGCAGCCGCGAATTTGGTCTCGCTTGTCCAGTCTGTTGTTCGCGGCTGAAGCCGCTCCTACAAATCACGTTTGATTTCTCCGCGCCTCTGCGGTAAGAAATGATTATGCAAACACCACCCAGGTGGTTGCTATATACTTAAGGCCTTGTTCCAGCGTCACCGCGCGGTGTTCGTGTGTCCAGAACGGCGGGAACAGCACCAGCTTGCCGGCTTCGGGTTTTAACTTCAGGTCCTGGTACAGAAATTCGGTTTCACCGCCGGGGCCGGGTACATCGTTGAGATACCACAGAGCGACCAGTTGACGGTGACTGAATTCATGACTTCCGCCATCGATATGCCAGTGATAGTATTCACCGGGCAAATAGCGCTGGAGTCCGTAGCCCATGTCCTTGAACGGGCCCTTGAAAAATGGGAATGTCTCGCGAAATTCATGAATAACCGAGCTGAGCGATCTGAAAAGTTCGTTATCCAGGTCCTTCCAGTGTTCCTTGCCGCTGGTGACAAGATCGGTTGTATGCTTTATGCTTCTGTCTTTTGAAGCGGTCTGACCTATACGCCCTTCATATTGCTCATCTTTGCAGTCTTCGAAGCGGCGAATCATCTCGTTACATATATCAAGCGCCAGGGCATTGTGCTTTTCGAAGATGAACGTGTCACGCTTGACTTCATGTATGCTTTGCAGCGGCTGGCGAGCGGTGTTCTCGGATTCCATATTGATCTGTATTAAAGGACGTTATTGTTAACCAGGTCTTCGATGTATTCGTGGCTATTCTCGCCGTATTGATCAAATAATGCCAGCATCTGGGTCGCGATGCTTTTCCAGTGGTGTCTGCTTCTGTCAACCAGCGCATCCAGCCTGGATGTGTCTTTGCTTTCGAGCCAGTCGTCATATGCTTCAGCCAGTGCCGGGAAGATCTGTTTGCGCATGCTAGTCAGGTTCGCCATATAGAAATGGATCGAAGCGTCCTGTCGGTTTTTCAGGAGGGCAGGTAATGTAGATTCCGCATCCGCCAGGTGGTCGCGAACGGCACGTGCCATAATTTCCGCCTGGGTGAACATCAGTTGCGACAGCATATCATGCCAGCCGGCGAGGAATTCTCCGGCCTTGATTTCTCCGATCTCATGCAGAATGGCGGACTCGAGTTCGTGGTCGGTCATCTGATCGAGCGCGCTATGAAGTTCGCCATCGAAGTCGTAGCAGGCGATTGCATGCGCCATCGCGTTGTGGGGCTTGCTCCAGCGCCATTGCTCGGTCTTTTCCCAGATCATGCGCTTGAATGACTCGCGCCGGATATAGATCGTCTGATCCTGGCTCATCGCGGGTGGCGAGGTCAGGTCGCGTGCGTATTCACGGGCGGAAATGTAAATATCATAGCCATTATGCTTCTCGTGCTTTACCAGATCCGCGAGGAAAAAATGCGCCTTGGATTTCTGCCCGATGCCGGCACTGTAGACCAGTCCATGCTCGAGCAGCTTGCGATTGATAAGGTGGGAATGAAAGGGGTCGTGCAGCTCACCTTCGATATCGAGATGCGCATAGTCCTGGTCTTCGATATCCGACCAGAGCTGTTCGCGCTCGACCAGCCAGCTGCCGACATCGTCCCGTGTCAGCGTAGATCCGAAGTCCTGCTCCATCTCCCAGCGGAAATACTCGCGCATTTTCAACAGGTAAACGCACATGGTGTAGTTACCGGCATAGCGTGCATCTGAAATGTTACAGTTATGCTGCACAGCTCTGGCCAGTTGTTTATGCTCGTATTTCATAAGAGATAGGATAATACCTGAGTAAAATAGTATACTATTTGATTGTAGAAAATAGAATGAGTTTTAACCAGTCGACATGAGATTACGCGTCAAAAACAAGTGGCAGGACAAGAACAGGGAGCGCAGTATCGAGGATTCCGCCGGCGTTATTGCATTTAATCTGTGGAAAATAGCCAGTGCCAATGTGCTTAACCTCGAAAATGAGGGATTTCAGACCGATACCCAGAGTCAGCGCGTGGACGTTATCGAGGAACTGCTGGCGTTTTATGTCAGCCTGGTGGACCGTCTGGCGGCTGACAAGGAATACGATGATGACAGTCGCCGGCGCCTGGTGGTCGCAACGGCGATGAGTCTGGCCAAAACCGTGAAGGACAACCGGGTCGATTTCGACGGCGAGGGTGACCACAGCAGGGCCTTTGTCGAGCTGCTCAACGAGCGCATGTCGGAATACGCCGGCTTTAGCTACTTCGACGGCGAACCCGGATTTCAGCTCAGGCGCCGGGCCGGAGAGCATGTTCAGGCCGTGATGGGCGAAAAAGACAATAAATGGGTGCCTGATCAGGTCATGGATATCGAGATTCCGGATGCGCTGAAGGTTTTCAAGCGTGTCGTCAGGGGGCTGATCTGATATCAGTGAGGCGCTGATTGTTGAACTGCAGAGACGCGGAGAGCGCAGAGATTTTCATGTGGTTTATGCATGGAGCGGCTTAAGCCGCGAACAACAGCCCGGAGCAGTCAGACCAAACTCGCGCCTAAAGCTGCTCCTGCAAATTACTGCAGCTTTCTCTGCGTCTCCGCGCCGTTGCGGTTCGAAATCCCATGCCAGTTCAGTGATTTGTTTTTTAGCATAAAAAAAGGCCGGTCACTTGATTGTACCGGCCTTTTTAGTATCAGGATATAGAGTACTATTACTTGACCCAGTTGCTGTAATTGTCAGCATTCTTTTCCTTGCCGTCTTCGTATCCGGCTTCGTAGGCTTCGGTCACGCGCTGCTCTTCACGCGGCGGGTTCAGAACATAGCCGCCTTCCCAGCCGATGATGTATTCCGGATCGACGCCAGCTTCTTCCATCTTGGTGATTGCGTTGTAGTAGTCTTGATTCATCTGATAAATCCTCTGTTAGATTCTACTTGTACCACCTGACAGTGCCACGCGGTGTTAAATGAGTGTTTAGCGGCCATTGGCCCGCTGAATGGGCGCAAATTATACAGGATTCACTATGCGTGGTTAAATGCTTGATTATATCCCTTTGGGGGTGCGCGGAATATTTCGATAGCATTACTGTCTGAGCCTGATGGGAGTCGCTGAAGGCATGCTAAAATACGAACAATTTCCATTCAGGGGTTATAAATGTCCAGTGATCGTACAGAATACCAGGATTCCGATGCATCCTATGCCAGCGGCATGGCGGCGTTCGAGGCCAAGAACTTCAGCCAGGCCATGCGATTTCTGTCACCGTTGGCGGAGCAGGGTGATGCCGAAGCGCAGCACCGCTGCGCGATCATGTACCAGAACGGCCTCGGCGTAGTCGCCAACGAGGAAAAAGCGGCACAGATGATGCGTGCCGCCGCCGAACAGGGCCACGCCGTGGCACAACACGGGCTCGGCTTTATGTACATGGAAGGTGAATGCGTAGCACAGGACAGCCTGGAGGCGATCAAATGGTTTGAAAAAGCCGCCGAGCAGGGTCTGGTGGGTTCATTGACGACACTGGCGATGATGTACGAAGAAGGTCTGGGTGTGGACAAGGATCCGGAGAAAGCAAAAGCGCTGTACAAGCAGGCCGGCTTTTAGTTCCTGATTCCGGCATCGGCTGGAGACCTCCGCATCCCGCGCGGTTGAGAGCTAGCGCAATTAACTCGTAATGGACATACCTGAATTCGGAGCGTTAACTCCTCAGAGAAGTAACGCATTCACCAGAGCATCGGTCGGTTGCCATTGTTTACGTTTCGGGTGCATCATGCATCGAAATGTGTCATGGTCTGGGCACCTCATACATCGGCATGGGATTGTTTTATTGCGCATGTAAGAATGATGGCTGTCGGCTTTCAATCTTCCTGCTTAATCGCCGCCAAACATACAAGGTGGCCGCAGGGGATGATCATGCGCAGACTGGGTGGAATACCGATTCATCGCAGCGCTTCGCGCAATGTTTTGTCGCTGATCGTCGAAGCCTTCAATAAAAACGACAAGTTGCTGCTTGCAATATCCCCGGAGGGGGCGCGGAAAAAAGTGGACAAGTGGAAAACCGGATTCTGGTATATCGTAAAACAGGCAGGTGTGCCTGTTCAACGGGTGAGCTGTGACTGCGACAGCAGGAAGACGGTATATGGTCCCGTGATCGAGCCATCTGGCGATATTGAAGCGGATATGAAACGCATCCAAAATTATTACCGGGAAGTGACGGCGAAGAATCCCGGTAAATTCGGTGGTGAATATTTGTAACCATCAGCCGACTCACAGTTCAGGCTGTGAAAATAACGCGAGCTATACGCCATTGAACAGGCCTGTTCCCTTATCGGTTCGAACACGATCAAAAACTGTTAAAATCCACGCTTTGTTTGATTCTTGGGGATTGATATGCGTCCCGCACATCTGCTTACCGTAATAGAAAAAGAATATTCCAGTACACGAGAAGGCCATCATACGCCGGTCATGCTTTGGGGCCCGCCGGGCGTGGGCAAGTCGCAAATGGTGGCGCAGATCGCCGACCGCCATAACGCACCGTTGATCGATATTCGCCTGTCACAGATGGAGCCCAGTGACCTGCGCGGCATCCCGTTCAGGTCCGAAGACGAGGTGGTGTGGGCAATTCCGGCGATGCTGCCGAGTACGAAGAGACACGGCGAAGAGGGCATCCTGTTTCTGGATGAAATCACCTCGGCACCGCCCAGTGTCTCGGCGGCCGCCTATCAGCTGATTCTCGACAGGAAACTGGGTGAATACGAAGTCCCCGAAGGCTGGGCCATCATCGCGGCCGGCAATCGTCAGGGTGACCGAGGGGTTACCTACAGCATGCCGGCGCCACTGGCCAACCGCTTTTCGCATTATGAAGTCGAGGTCAATATGGATGACTGGGTGACCTGGGCCTATGCGAACAATATCGATGAACGCATCATCGCGTTCCTGCGTTTTCGCCAGGACCTGCTGTTCGATTTCGACCCGTCGCACAACCCGATCGCCTTTCCGTCACCGCGTTCCTGGGAATTCGCCCATCGTGGGCTGCAAAAATTCGATGAGAACCATGACCTGTTAACCGGTGCGCTGCAGGCCTGCGTCGGTAATGCCGCCGGTATCGAATTGCGGGCGTTCATCGAAAGCCTGGACCAGATGCCCGATCTCGATGCGATCATCAACGGTGAAGACATCCCGGCGCCGAAAGAAATCGATCTGCAGTACGCCGTCGCCTCCGCACTGGTCGGCCGCGCGATACGCGCCAACGACACCGATGACGCCGCCAGGGTACACGGTAATATCCTCGCTTATGCCAGCAAGTTCCCCCAGCGGGAGATGGGTGTGATGATGGTGTCTGACATGCATCGCGCGATTGGTGAAGATATATTCGCTGTGCCCGAGTTCGCGAACTGGGCGGACAAGATTGCAGATATTATGCTTTATTGATTTTTATTCAGCGCAAAGATGCATTGAGCGCGAAGAGTTCTAGAGGTCCGCAAATGAACGCAAACCAACGCAAATGTTTTTTCAGTCGTGAATTCTTTCACTTTACAGCTTGGTATTCTTCAAGGGTCAGTAAGATAATCTGTAATTCTGTATGTATGGCCAGTTCACTCTTCCTGTGCCTGTTGAGGGACGCCGATTCTGTGTTAACAGGCCCTAGTTTGCGTTAATTAGCATTCATTTGCGGACTAAGTGTTGTCTTTGTGTTCTTGGCGGTGAATTATTAATATGTCTGATATCGAGAACAAATTAGCCACTGCAAGAACGCGTCTGATTCTGGACAAGCCCTTCCTGGGTGCGCTGGTTTTGCGTCTGCCGATGGTCGAGGGTGATTCTTCCTGGTGTGAAACCACCTACAGCGACGGTAAGACTTTTTACTACAATTCCGATTACATCGACGCGCTGGATAACGACCAGACCCAGTTTGCGTTGTCGCATGAAGCTCTGCACTGTGCGTTGTCGCATTTCCATCGCCGTGGTCACAGGGTCAAGCATCGCTGGGAGCTGGCCTGTGATTATGCGGTTAATCCGCTGCTGATCAATGACGGACTGAAGCCAACACCGGATGCGATGTACCTGCGCGAATACGAGGGCATGACGGCTGAAGAAATCTATCCCTGTCTGAAAGATGAGGAAAACGACGGTGAGCGTGATCAGGAACGCAACAGAGACAGCTCCGATGATACTGAGGATAACGAGAACGAAGAAAACAGGGACATGAGTGATGGCGGTTCCGACAAGGAACGGCAGAAGAACGATTCCCAGGACGGCAGCGGCAATGAACAGCAGGAGCCAGACGGTTCGGGTGCGAAAGGCGCGCCGAAGCCGAATCCTTTATCACCGCAGGAACAGGAAGACCTGAGTACGCAGTGGCAGCAACGACTGGCGGCTGCCGCCCAGACAGCACTGCAGAACGGCAAGCTCGAAGGCGAGATGGCGCGCATGGTCGATTTCCTGCTGCAACCAAAGCTGCCCTGGCGCATGCTGCTGGCGCGCTATATGACCATGACCGCACGCGATGATTACAGCTATTCACGACCCTCCACGCGCCGCGGTGATCCGGCGGTATACCCGAGCCTGCGCAGTCATGAAACCAATGTCGTGGTCGTGATCGATACCAGTGGCTCGATATCGGCGGATGAAATCCAGGAGTTTATTTCGGAGATCGATTCGATCAAAAGCCAGGTGCGCGCACGCATCACCCTGCTCACCTGCGATTCCGACCTGAATTACGGCTGTCCGTGGATATTCGAGCCCTGGGATGAGTTTGCGATGGAGGTCGATATCCGCGGTGGCGGCGGCACCAACTTCAAACCCGCATTCAACTGGGTCGAAGAACAGGACAGCAATCCGGACTTGCTGATGTACTTCACCGACGCCGAAGGTGTGTTCCCCAAAACAGAACCGATGTATCCTGTGCTGTGGCTGGTCAAAGGTAAGGAGAGCGTTCCTTTCGGCCAACGAATTCAACTTAACTGATTTTATTTACCGCAGGGACGCAGAGGCACGGAGAGATGAATATTGTTTGTGAGTGCCTTATCGAATAGTCATAAGTCTGAATGATATAAATATCTGTAAATTATTTTCCTCTGCGTCTCTGCGCCTCTGCGGTTAAAATTATCGGTATGGAACTTTCAGCTGAAGATAACTTGCGCCTGAACGTATTGCTTGCACAAAAGCTGCAGGCAGTGCGTATCGACGAATCCAAGATGGTTGTGTTTGCGCTGACCAACAAGGGCGAGGCCAGGGTGCCGCTGAATCCTAACTGCAAGGACGAGAAATACATCAAGCAGGTCAAGGCGGTGTTGTCGACACATGTCATGGGCTCGCCCGGCGGTTATCCCGTTTTTCTGAAACGCTGGACACGCATGGGCCAGGCGCGGGATGAGAGCCTGGCACAACTGCTGATGCTGGGTGAGGAAGAGGCCGTGGTTGCGGCTGTACACGCGGCCGGACTGACTGATGAGCTTGCCGAACGTGCGTGGTGGGCGATGCCGACTGCGGAAAATGCGCGGCGGATGCTGGAGAAGGAGGACGTCGTCAAAGGTAAAACCGGACCGGTGCTGGCCGAGTTTCTGATCGAGTTCCTGCCGTTCGAGGAGGAGCAGCGTGCAATCATCGAATCGGTTCGTCTGGTGCTCCAACCGGGGCTGATCAATGAAGAAGAAGAAAAGAAACTGTGGAAGCGTGCTCGAAGCAAGCGCAGTTTCTATGTCGGTTTTCTGCATACCATACCCGAGGATTTGCCAGAAGAGGCCGAACCGCATGCCATGCATGCAGAAGTCAGCGAAAAACTGAAATCTTTACTCGATGCCGGAAATCCTTATGCCGATATGATCGTACGGGTATACAGCGATAAAGGGCAGCGCTTCATAAAAACCGTCATTGAAGCATTTAAGAAACCGGCCGATCAGGAGGTGGTCGAGTCCCTGCTGGATGCGATCGCAATGTATTTCCAACAGGTTAAACCTGAAAATTTCACTGCAGACGATATCGGTGCGATAAAGGATGAAGCTGAACAGTTGTGCAGTACTGACTCGGATATCAGGGCGGTACTGCAGCAACTTCCAGAACTCGAACCCACTATTCGAGCAATACTCGTTCTGTCATGTTTGAGCGTGAAACTGGTTAATCCGATTTTCGCCAGAACGGATGCTATCGGCACCATGATGCGTAAAAAGATCATACCAATTACCGACCCCATATTCGAGCAATTAACCGAATTGCACACATGAGCCGATGCAGGTCGATCACATAGCGCTGACACTGCGCCTGAAGCTCTCTGAAAATGAAATCTGGGGGTATTTACCTGCATCAGCCGAGAAGGTTGGCGAGGAGCTGGCGGGCGTCGTTGCACACTATTGCCGTGAACAGGGACTTGGTTATTACCCGGCTATCGAATTTTTCAGGCGGGTAGAGGAATTTGACCATAGCCTTATAGACGATGCCGAGCAGCTGGCATGGGCAGTCAGTAAACAGGCACGCGAACAGGTCCAGTCACGTCTTCGTACGGTCTTTGCCAGTGTGAAGTTTCTGTCAGTCCAGACGGAGGCGTTCGTGTTACCGCCGGTACGTCCTAACCAGCCATCTGCACTCCAGCAGCTGATAGAACACTGTACGCCGAACAGAGTCAGAGTCGAGCTGCAGGTTTCGTTGTTCAGAAAAGACACGGATAACCGTGGTGAGGCGATGGAAGGTTATGCCAGAAAAATGATATACCGCTGGCTGAGTGATATCTTTGATGACGTTGAAGTCACATCCTCTGTGGTGCTGGGTGGGTAGGATCTGGCAGAAGAGTGCTCCGCCGTGTCAGTGTTGTTATTCCCCGGAAATTTTTTGACTGCCATCGACAGTCGCGTGGGCGTATTCCAGGAACTCTTCCAGTTGAGCGATCAGAGGCGGCAAAAATTCTGCGGGTATCTTTTTGTAATCACCGGACAGGATACACGAAAAGAATTCTGCGAAAGCATCGGTGACCTCGTCCTCTTCTTCGATGGTCTCAGAGACTTCCGGTGTTGAAAAAGTATACGAGCCTGTTTCGTCAACAACCTTTTTCTCGTATGTCTCATCGTACCGTGTGATTCTACTGTTTGGACTCTCCAGTGATGTTGCCAGGGCCTGTGAAGCGAATTCGCAAAAGTCTTCAAAATCGAGATTATCCGAATCGATGTCTTCTGTAGAGCATAAGCCTATCGCCAGGCTGACACGGATGGTTACATCACTGACTTCAAAGACCAGGTTCTCTACGGCCTGTTTCAGACGTGTTGCGACAATGTGTGCCTTGAATGCCTTTGTGTTCGGCAGAACAATTGCGAACCTGGCGTCCTCGACGTGTGAGACCAGTTCTTCTTTTCGAATCGACTTGTCGAGCAATCCGGCGATTGTTGAAATGATGGTTTCAGTGGCCTTGCTGCCGTGAGCTTGCTTGAGTTTCTCCGTGTCAGGCACCTCGACATAGAGTATTGATACCGCCATGTTATGGCGCCTGGCAAAAGATAAGCTCTTGTTGCCGAAATCCAGTAGTATGCCGTCACTGTAAAGGCCTGTCTGATTATCGTGTGCCGCATCTTTTTCCAGTTCCGTAATCTTTTTGTTCAGGCTGACATAGGAATTGACCCGACTGATGATGTCGACTTTATCAAACGGCTTACCGATAAAGTCGGTCGCGCCCATATTGTGTGTGGCCTTCTTGGCGGCTTCGGTGTCTTCATGGCCGGTGATCATGATCACCGGGATGTTGGCGATACGTTCGCAATCAGATTCTCTGATCTTTTGTAATAACTGCATGCCGTTCATCACCGGCATATGCATGTCGCAGAATACCAGGGATATTTTTTCGTTGGCCAGCAACAGGTCCCAGCCTTCCTCACCGTCCGCCGCTTGATGCGTGGTGTACTCGCCCAGGTACTTTGCTGTAGCGGCACGTATCGTTGATGAGTCATCAACAACAAGAATTTCTGTCTTTTCGCTGGACATATCTGCTCGAAAGGCCTGCCTGGTTATCCTCTGTACTTTTTGTTGAGCGTCTGCTCATGTAAAAAATGCATATATAACGAATACTTAGCATATACAGCTGAACAAGGTGGATATTCTTGAGAAATAAGCGGTATCATCTATTGACACCGGGAAGCCATGATGAATCAGGCGTTTTGTAAATATATGTAAATCAAGGAATTAGCCTGTTTCTGCCGGGCAGGGCCAACAATAGCAGGATGTAACTGATCGATATTTACCGCAGAGGCGCAGACTATTGGTGGTGTGCGCGTGGGGGCGGCTTTAGCCGCGAATAACAGCCGGATAAGCGAAATAGAATCTTCTCGTACATACGATAAAACTCTGCGTCTCTGCGCTTATTTATTCTATGTCACGAAGCAATTCGTTCAGGCCGACCTTGCCGCGGGTCTTTTCATCGACCTGCTTTACGATGACCGCGCAGTACAGGCTGTAGCTGCCGTCTTTCGACGGCAGGTTGCCTGATACAACCACGGAACCGGCGGGCACACGGCCGTAGCCGACTTCACCGGTGGTGCGGTTGAAGATCTTGGTGCTCTGGCCGATATATACACCCATCGAGATCACCGAACCTTCTTCGACGATGACACCCTCAACAATTTCAGAACGTGCCCCTATAAAGCAGTTATCCTCGATGATCGTAGGCGCCGCCTGCAACGGTTCGAGTACACCACCGATGCCGACACCGCCGGAGAGGTGTACGTTTTTACCGATCTGCGCGCAGGAGCCGACGGTCGCCCAGGTGTCGACCATGCTGCCGGAATCGACATAGGCACCGATGTTGACATAGGAGGGCATCAGCACAACGCTGGGGGCAAGATAGGATCCGATACGTGCGGTTGCCGGTGGAACCACGCGTACACCGGAATCCCTGAAGGCGCGGGTATTGTGATCGGCAAACTTCGAATCGACCTTGTCATAGTAGTTGGTAAAACCGCCCTTGATGAATTCATTATCGTTAATGCGAAAAGAAAGCAGTACAGCCATTTTCAGCCATTCGTTGACAACCCAGTCGCCGTCTTTCTTTTCGGCAACGCGTTCCTGTCCGGAGTCAAGCAGGGCGATGGCTTCATTCACGGCGTCTGAGATATGGGTTTCAACATTGCGTGGTGTAATGTCGGCCCTGCGTTCGAATGCCTGTTCAATGATGTTCTTAAGATCTTCCACAGTTTTCTCCAGAAAGTTTATCGATTCAGTGTTTGGATAAATTGTTTGATTCGGCTGGCAGCGTCGATGCATTCTTCGAACGGCGCAACCAGCGCCATGCGTACATGGTTGCTGCCGGGGTTGATACCATCGACTTCGCGTGACAGATAACTGCCGGGCAATACCGTCACGTTTTGCCGGGTAAAGAGTTGTTGCGCAAAATCAGTATCGGAGCCGGGTGTATTGAGCCAGATATAAAAGCCGGCATCGGGTTTATGTGCATCACAGACGGGCTGCAGTATCTCCAGCGACGCATTGAATTTTGTTCGGTAGAGTTCACGATTATTTATCACATGCGCCTCGTCGTTCCAGGCGGCAATACTTGCCTGCTGGTGTGCCAATGGCATCGCACAGCCATGATAGGTGCGATAAAGCAGAAACGACTTGATGATGTTTTCATCGCCTGCGACAAAGCCGGAGCGCATACCGGGCAGGTTGGAGCGTTTGGACAGGCTGTGAAACACGACGCAGTTGGTGAAATCGGTGTTGCCCCTGTTGTAAGCCGCCTGCAGCAGACCCGGTGGTGGGGCATCTTCGGTGAAATAGATCTCCGAATAGCACTCGTCGGATGCAATCACAAAATCGTATTTCAGGGCTTTTTCCATCAGCCCGACCAGCTGGTGTTCCGGCATCACGGCACCGGTTGGATTGCCGGGTGTGCAAATGTAGATCAACTGGCAGCGTTTCCAGGTATCTTCGTCGATGACGTCGAAGTCGGGAAGATAGTTGTTGCTTTTAAGGGTGCTGTAGAAACGAGGTTCTGCCCCGGATAAAAGCGCGGCCCCTTCGTATATCTGGTAGAAGGGATTCGGCATCATCACCAGTGCATCGGGTTTTTTGTCTGCGATGCACTGGGCGAATGCGAACAGGGCCTCGCGTGTACCGTTGACAGGTATGACCTGTTTATCAGCATCGATACTGACTTCATCGAGCTTGAAACGCCGCTGGAGCCAGCCAGCGATCGTTTGCCGCAGCCCGGGGCTGCCCTTCGTCAGCGGGTAGCGGTTGCACAGATGAAGATTGTCGCGCAAGGCTGACAGCACGATTTCAGGGGACGGGTGAGCAGGCTCTCCGATGGACAGGGCAATGTGCTTGAGCCCGGCAGGCGGCGTGCATCCGGCTTTGAGTTTTGCCAGTTTTTCGAACGGGTAGGGCTGCAGTTTTTGAAGATCTGGGTTCATGATCCGTGTTCTGTAACGGGTTTGCCCTTGCCGGAGCACTGAGCGGCGCATAGTATAAGCGATCTGATCATTTTCTTCAGGAGAGACGCGTGTCTGGTGATGCTATCGAGGGCCTTGATCATGTCAGTGTGCTGGTGGCCGATACTGGCCACGCCCTTGAATTTTATAGAGATATTCTGGGTATGGAAGTGGATCACAGTCGCCCCGGGCTGGCATACCCGGGTGCTTTTCTGAATATCGGTGATGGCCGACAGATCCATCTGATCGAATTGCCGAATCCGGATCCGGTCGAGGGCAGGCCGGCACACGGTGGCAGGGACCGCCATACGGCATTACGCATCAGCAGTCTGGATCGAATGATTACCCGGCTGGAGGCTGCGAATATCGCTTTCACGCTGAGCGGCAGCGGTCGACGAGCGTTATTTTGTCGCGATTTTGATGGAAATGCATATGAATTAGTTGAGGTATGAAGCTATAATCGTCGAACGTGCTGCGAGTTCGGCATCTCTTATTGCGCGATACTGCGGTATCAGGCCATTCGTTACAGAACCGATCCGTGAACGCAAGACCCTGCGGTTGTATCTGCGTGTAAAAGTCTGTAAACCCACTGAATTAGCTAAAGAAAATCCTGCTTGCGCCGATCAGAAACTTGAGTACATCCGAGTTATCGGAATTTGTGAGATTCATGCTGCGGGAAAAGCACTACGTGGTAAATATACACAGTGCGTGAAACGGGATTTGTGGGGAAATCACTGCAAGGGATAAAAGGGATTTAAGACCGGTCGGCAATAATGATACATAATCCAGTGGGCAACAATGATACAGAATAAAGGCTTCGGCCTGACCGCAAAATTCAATTTACTTTCCATATTACTGGTGTTGCTCACAGCGATATCGCTGACAGTGTATGAAATCAAGCGTGAATGGGAAGACAGGATTGAAACACTGCTGACGGATGGTGAACAGACGGTCAGAAGTCTGGCTGAATTCAGTCGTTATGCCATCGGTGCCGGTGATGCGAAAGCGATCGAATCGATCGTTAACAGCAGAAACGATGCGTCGATGACCTACCTCGGCATGTTGCGCTCCGATATGACAGTACTGGCTGAGAAATGGCACGAACCTGCGAATGAGCCGTTTGCAGACTGGCAAAATCACACAAACGACTTCAACACTACGCCTGTTTTCAGTGATGACGGGCGTTATATACAGTTTATTTCACCTGTATTCAGCCGCGGTGTATCCGGTCAGGCTGCCGATGTATCAATGTCAGAATCTGTCGGAACCCGCCAGCCAGTAGGTTATGTACGCCTGATCTTGAACAAGGCGCAAATGAATCAGCAGGTGACAGAGGCTGTCAAGACATCGGTCTGGATGATTGTGCTGATACTCATTGCAGCGGTCTCCCTGACCTTATGGTTAACGCGCCGAATCACCCGTCCGGTCAACCAGCTGGCAGCCGCCACCCAGAAAATTTCCAATGGCCGCCTTGATGAGCAGGTCGCGGTGAATACCAGCGGTGAACTGGCTTATCTGGCCGAGAACTTCAATCGTATGCTGGAGAAGCTCAATCTTTCTCAAAAAGAGATCAGAGAATACCAGCAGAAGCTCGAACAACGGGTTGAGGAGCGCACCCGCGAGTTGCTTGAGGCCAAGGAAGCCGCCGAATCGGCCAATCAGGCAAAGAGTGAATTCCTCGCCACCATCAGTCATGAAATCCGTACTCCGATGAACGGTGTTATGGGTATGACCGAGTTGTTGATGAACACCGGACTCGATGTGCGTGCACACCGGCTGGCGAACACCGCCCATCGTTCGGCTGAGTCACTGATGGCTGTAATCAACGATATCCTTGATTTCTCCACAATCGAAGCGAACAAGTTACAGCTCAATGAAGAAGACTTTGATCTGCGTTCATTACTCGAGGATACACTGGAACTGATAGCAGATCAGGCGCATCGCAAAGGCCTCGAGGTTGTGCCCAATTTGCAAACCAGCTTACCGAATAACGTGCACGGCGACCGGGTCAGACTGCGCCAGATACTGATCAATTTGCTGGGTAATGCGGTCAAGTTTACACAACAGGGCGAAGTGCGCCTTTCCTGCAGTGTACTCGAACGTCAGCTAAACACCATCAAGCTGGTGATTGAAGTCGCCGATACCGGCCCCGGTATTCCTGAATCGCAGCAGACGAAAATATTCGATGCGTTCAGGCAGGCGGACAGCAGTATCACCCGGAATCATGGCGGTACAGGCCTGGGTCTGGCCATTTCGAAACGCCTGGCACGACTGATGGGCGGTGATATCGAACTCAAAAGCACACCTGGAAAAGGTGCCTGTTTTCGTCTGATGATAAACCTTGCAGTGGCGTCGGAAGCGCTCGATCTGTACCAGGACGAAAGGTTGCTGAAAAATACAAGAGTCTTGATCGTGGATGATCATGCGACCAATCGGGATATACTGCATCACCACGTGACGGCCTGGAAGATGCGCAGTGACTGCGTGGGCTCTCCTCTCAAAGCCATGGAATTGCTGCGCCAGGCTGCAAAAAACGACCCCTACGAGGTCGTGCTGCTCAACTGGCAAATGCCGGAAATGGATGGCGTCAAGTTTGCGCGCAATATCATTGGCGATACGTCCATACCGCCCACCCACCTGGTCATGTTGAGCTCATCCAACTGGTCGGGTCCGGAGTCGAGGATTGCAAAAGATTCGGGTATATCCCGATATCTGCAGAAGCCGGTCCGTCAACACGAATTGCATAACTGCCTGCTCGAACTAATCAGCGGTAAAAAATCCAATACTTCCGAAATCAGTGAGGGTGCGTCACTGCATGGAAATATTCTGCTCGTCGACAGCAGTCCTGCCAGCCAGGAGGCGATGCGGAATATGCTGAATAGCATGGGCTGCAAGGTTGAAGTCATACACAGTGGTAACGGAGCACTGGAAGCCTGCACTAATCATGAGTATGACCTGATATTCATCAATTGCGCGATCAATGATATGGATTGCATCAGTACGACCCGGGAGATTCGCAAGCTTGAGCAGCTACAGGGGCGTACACGCACACCGATCATAGCGCTGAGCACGGAAGGACAGGATAATGTGCGCGCTCAGGGTAAAACCGAAGGTATCGATGATTATTTGAATAAGCCTTTCAGTAAGTCGAAGCTGGCAAAAGCACTGCATAAATGGCAGCAACAGAGTTCACTGCGACTGGCGAGTGTGCAAACAGATGACATGGTGCAGCCCGTACAGAAAGCTTTACTCGACTACGAGCGCATTACACAATTGCGCAGACTGGGTGAGAAAACAGGACGTGATGTGCTCGGTAAATCCATCCAGCAATTCATCAAGCAGACACCTCAGGACGTCGCGGAACTGCTCAAGGCCATGGAGGAGGGTGATGCGACAGGGCTGAAACAGATTGCTCACAGTATGAAATCGGGCAGCGCCAATCTGGGCGTACTGAGTTTTTCAGAGGCCTGCCTGGAACTGGAAACTGCGGCCAGGGAGAATCAGCTGGACAGGGCCTCGTATCAGATCGATCTCATCGAAGAGCTGTTGCCAAAGGCCATCAATGCTCTGGAGAAGGAGAAGGAACAGCAGCACAAACCTGCTGCCGAGACTGATAATACGCGAAAACTACGTGAGCGTATTTTGCTGGTCGATGATGATCAGGGCCTCAGGCTCACAACCAGTGAGGTCCTGAAGGGGGCAGGCTTTGTCGTGGATGAGGCGGCCAGCGGTGTTGAGGCACTGTCTCAATTCGATCTGAACACACCCGACCTGATACTTCTTGATGCGACCATGCCGGTCATGAACGGATTCGAACTCTGTCAACGCCTGAAAAAACGCAGCGAGGCGCACTATATCCCGGTGCTGATGATAACCGCTAATAATGATATGGACGCTGTCAATCTGGCGTTCTCATCCGGTGCCGACGGTTTTACCAGCAAACCGCTGAACTATACATCGTTGATCCACGAGATATGTTTCCAGCTCAGGAATGCACAGGACGCCAGAGCTCTGTATGAAAATCAGGAAAGGCTGGTCAGCGCACAACGAATGGCAAGATTGGGCTGCTGGCGTTGGGATGCGAGAACCGATGAACTGACTTTATCGGACGAAATCGTGGAAATGCTGAAGTCAAAACCGAAAACCAGCTACAGGAAACTCGAAGATTTTCTCGATCATATTCACCAGGAAGATCGGGAATTCATCCGTGACAGCATTACTGCGGTGCTCGACGGAGTGCCGCAGCAACCGGCTGATTTCCGTCTGCTGACCGATGATAACAAGGAATTAATCGTGCATCAGGAAGTCGAAGTCGCAGCCGACTCGAGTAAGGCCGTGCTCGGGATCATGCAGGACATCACCCGTCAGCATGCGGCTGAACAGCGTATCCGCCAGCTGGCTTATTTTGATGAACTTACGGGTATCCCCAGTCGTGCGTATTTCTACCAGCATATTGGCGGCCTGATCAAGGGTGCCCTTCGTCGTGGCGCACGTTTCAGCCTGCTTTATCTTGATCTGGATGGCTTCAAGGATGTCAACGACAGTCTCGGTCATGATGCAGGCGATGTATTGCTCAAGGTCATCGCCGGGCGTCTGCAGCAGGTACTCAGAGACAGTGATTTTGTCGCCCGCCTGAGTGGGGATGAATTCTGTATTCTGGTTGACAACATTAAAGATCAGTACGATGCTGCTGAAGTTTCCCGTCGCTGTCTTGCAGAGATCAACAGGCCTGTCACACTGGGTCCGCAAAAGCTGCACCCGAGATGCAGTATCGGCATCGCTCACTTCCCGGAAGATGGCCGTGATCTGCATTCCTTGTTGAAAGCGGCCGACAGCGCGATGTATGCAGCAAAAGAAGAGGGCAAGCATCGCTACGCCTTTTATCAGCCTGCACTGACATCGCTCGCAGAGACGCGCCTGCAGATGGAACATGATCTGCGTCTGGCCATCGAAAGAGATGAGCTCGAGTTACACTATCAGCCACAGATAGAACTCCAGAGCGGCAAAATGGTCGGTGTCGAGGCACTGATGCGCTGGCGCCACCCGACCAAGGGATTGATATTCCCTGATGACTTTATTGGAGTCGCTGAGCGTATTGGTTTGATCAAGGACCTGGGAGTATGGCTGTTGAATACCGCCTGTGCCCAGGCCGTTGTCTGGCGGGATATGGGGCTGCCCCGCTTGCAGATGGCGGTGAATATTTCACCGACACATTTTCAGGATCAGGCACTGGCCACGACTATCATTGAGGTGCTGGGAGACACAGGCTGGGAAGCCGGGGATCTTGAGCTGGAAGTGACCGAAAGCGTTGTACAGACCACCGGTGAAAATATCGATATGTTCAATCAGCTGAGATCCATCGGTATCAGGATTGCGATCGATGATTTCGGTACCGGTTACTCTTCATTGTCGTCATTGAAATATCTGCCTATCGATTGTCTCAAAGTCGACAGAATGTTCGTCACCGATATGTTGAAAGACCCGGATTCTTCCATACTCCTGGGCGCCATCGTCAGCGTGGCACATGCGTTGGGGCATGAAGTCATCGCCGAAGGCGTGGAAACGCAGGAACAGGCCGTGGCCCTGAGTGGTATCGGTTGCGAAGTCGTACAGGGCTATCATTTCAGCAGGCCGGTGACAGCGGATCAAATACCGGAGCTGGCACAGAAACGTTTTTTACAAATCACCACTAAGAACAATATGGGCTACCTGAAACTGGATGCCTCCAAACAGGGCTGATTATGACGATGCTTGGTAATGATGACAAACTGCAGCGACTGAATTTTAAACATGTGCCGGTGCTGCCGCCTGGAGCGCCCTATCTGCTCAAGGCTTTAACGGATGAGTCTCTCAGCTTCATCGAACTTGCCGAGGTGATCGAACGCTATCCAACCATAGCGGCACGCCTGATCTCACTGGCAAATTCTGCCTGGTCCAGTCCGGTGAGTGAAATCAAATCCACAGAAACCGCCTGCTCACGCCTGGGTTTTGATGTGGTCAGAAGTGCCAGTATCGCGCTCGCGGTATCGGCACCTTTCGATACCAGCCGTTGTCCGGATTTCGATACCCGTTTTTTCTGGACTACCAGTCTGCTCGCGGCCGATGGCGTCGCCTGGCTGGCGAAGGCCAGAAAATCGGGTGATATAGAACCCCCTTCGGCACGTGCTGCCGGGCTGATTCACAACCTGGGGCTGCTGTTACTCGCAGACCAGTTGCCGGTTGAAGTGGACCAGGCGATCAAACTGATCAGTAAAGATGGGAATATGCGGCTCGGTGAAGCGCTGTTATATATCCTCGGGTTCGATCACTGTGACGCAGGGCGGCTACTTGGTATTTCCTGGCAACTGCCCGGGTTTCTGGTAGACGCGCTGGATTACCGTCTGGATAATGAACATCCGGAAGACACCACAGAAATTGCGATTCTGATAGATATCACCGTTTCTATGCTGCGTGCGCTGCAACACAACCGTCCATGGGCAATTCCGCAGGCCCAGCTTGAAGAAATGCAGATTTCGCAGGCCGATGCCTCGAATGTGCTCGAGCGCTTATCCAATCAATTGCCTCAAATTCACGAACTGGCGAATATGCTCTTTAGTTGATGCATTGCTGATCAGCGATCGCTGTTTGATGCGTTCGGCTCTTTACTGATTATATCAACAGGCTCGTAAAGAAAGGTGAAAGAAGCGCTGTTGTTTCGATTTGCATTGAGTACCTTTCATCTGTAATAGCCAGGATTCAACCTGACAGCCAGTGCGATGTTAGCTCAATTTCTGATTCTGCTTTTTTAACGGTACAAGCGGGATTGGTTTTATAAAGTGCTTTAGAAATTGACTCTCGCAGAGGCGCAGAGAACGCAGAGGTAACATCTGTTATTTTTTCCAATCAGAACATACCGGTTTATTGATTTATCTTTGCGAGTCCTGCGCCTCTGCGAGAGAACAAGATGTTATACCTCCAGCATAGGGTGGTTTCTGGCTATGCGACAACCGTCAGCAACTGTCATATCAAGTCTGAACTACAGATGATGGTTTGGCGCAATCAGTTGTTGAGCGCGCCCTGATTGACCCATGTTTTCAGTGTTTCGATTTCTGTGTCACTCAAGCCCTGTTCTTCATTATGGGGCATGCGCTGCATTTTGCCGGCGCGTCCCTCAATCAGCATGTTCAAT
>CAJIBR010000319.1_pt1 | contig 22020 bp, 19 predicted proteins | sample 9199401 | NCBI WGS metagenome assembly CAJIBR01 (sample SAMEA7708310, study PRJEB35096) | sediment metagenome | biome: marine neritic benthic zone biome [ENVO:01000025]; feature: sediment [ENVO:00002007]; material: shallow marine sediment [ENVO:03000034] sea grass bed [ENVO_01000059] ... | reverse complement strand
CAAACTCGTTGCCACTGTCATAACTTCATTACGCCACAAAAAGGGCAGAGTCCAGAGCAGGTTATAGAGGGCGTATACCTCTGGCATCAGGGATTAATAATAAAATCCTTTTATTGCATTCAGTCAGGGCGTTGTGGAATTTATTGTGAAGGAATTTGATGGGAAGGAATCTGGTGGAGCCAGGCGGGATCGAACCGCCGACCTCAACACTGCCAGTGTTGCGCTCTCCCAGCTGAGCTATAGCCCCGTGTTGTGTGGCGTGCACTATACTCGATTCGACCCGAGATGTAAATAAATCCCCAATAATTTCATGGCGTTATGGCTTTTCTATATATTCCAATAACTTGTCGATGCTGTTGAGGGTATTGTCCTTGCCCAGCAGGTCGAGCGTGGTGTCGATCGAAGGCGACGTCGTCGAGCCGGTCACCGCGATACGCAGCGGCTGCGCGACCTTCGGAAATCCGACCTGTTTCTCGTTGACCACTTCCTGCACGGCATGGTGGATGCCGTCGGCGTACCATTCTTCCATGCCGGCGAATTTTTCACGGATCGAACGCAGAATATCGACCGTACCGTCCTTGATATGCTTTTTGACCGCCCTGGCATCGTACTCGCTCACCGGTTGGTAGAAGAAGCGGCAGTTCTGCACCATCTCGACCAGTGTCCTGCTGCGCTCGCGCAGCAGCAGCACGACCTCGGTCAGGCTGGGCCCGCTGTCGATATCGATGCCGTGTTCCATCATGTAGAAGGCCAGCTGTTTGGCGACGTCGACCGGGTTCATCGTCATCAGGTACTGCTGGTTGAGCCATTGCAGTTTTTCGATATTGAAGTTCGATGATGACTTGTTGATATCGCTGATATCGAACTTTTCGATCATCTCGTCGAGGCTGAATATTTCCTGGTCACCGTGCGACCAGCCCAGGCGCACCAGGTAGTTGATCATCGCCTCGCGCAAATAGCCGTCCTCGTGGTACTGCATCACGCTCAGGGCGCCGTGGCGTTTGGACAGTTTTTTGCCGTCGTGCCCGTTGATCATCGGCACGTGCGCGTACTCGGGAATCTTCGCGCCCAGCGCGTTCAGGATATTGATCTGGCGCGGCGTATTGTTCAGGTGGTCGTCGCCGCGGATCACGTGGGTGACGTTCATGTCCCAGTCATCGACGACAACCGTCAGATTGTAGGTCGGGGTGCCATCGGAGCGCTCGATGATCAGGTCGTCCAGTTCGCGGTTGTTGACCACGACGGTGCCGCGCACGTGATCGGTAATGACCACGTCACCATCCAGCGGGTTTTTGAAGCGGATCACGGTATCGTCGGCGGCGCCCAGTCCCTTGTCACGGCAGCAGCCGTCGTATTTCGGCTTTACCTTGTCGGCCATCTGCTGTTCGCGCAGCTTATCGAGGCGCTCCCTGGAACAGTTGCAGTAATAGGCGTGACCCTGATCCAGCAACTGCTGGATCACCTCTTTATAACGATCGAAGCGCTGCGTCTGGTAGTACGGGCCTTCATCGTGTTCCAGACCCAGCCATTCCATGCCATCGATGATGGCATCGACGGCCTCCTGGGTCGAACGCTCGCGGTCGGTGTCCTCGATCCGAAGCACAAACTCGCCGCCCATCTTCTGCGCGTACAGCCAGGAAAACAGCGCGGTACGCGCACCGCCGATGTGCAGAAAACCGGTGGGACTGGGAGCGAAACGGGTACGAACGGTCATATTGCTTCCATCAAAAAGTGGCGTATTTTAGCCGGTTTAGTCCGTGAATAAACGCAAATGTTTAAAAGCAAAAAACAAATTGTCCACAGATGAACGCAGATAAACACGAATTGTTTTTATAAAACCTCAATATCTGTGTTCATCTGCGTTCATCTGTGGACTTAATTGGTATTTATCCGTGTTCAACTGTGGACTAAAACTGTATTCAGTAATAGTAGAATGCCTCTATGCCACGAATGCCCTCAAATAATCCCGGGCAACTTGCGAAGAACATACGCATCTTGTCAAAAAAGCATGGATTTCAACAGCCTGGCACCACCGACACATTGATGGACAGGCATGAAGTACGGATCAGCAAATGAACACTAATGTTTAAAAACAAAACCAAATTATCCACAGATGAACGCAGATAAACACGGATTGTTTCTATAAAACTTCTATATATCTGTGTTTATCCGTGTTCATCTGTGGCCTTAATAAGCATTTATCCGAGTTTATCTGCGTTCATCTGTGGACTAAAACTGTATTCGGTAATAGTAGAATGCCTCTATGCCACGGGAAAGCCCTCAAACCGATTTCGAGCAGCTTGCCGAGAACTTGCGTATCTGGTCGAAAGAGCTGGGATTTCAGCAGCTTGGCATCACCGATACCTTGATGGATAAGCAGGAAGCGCGTCTGCTGGGGTGGCTGGATCGCGGCTATCACGGTGACATGGATTACATGGCCCGGCACGGCAGCAAACGCAGCCGGCCTGCCGAACTGGTGGATGGCACGCTGCGCGTGATTTCGGTGCGCATGGACTATTTCCCGCCGGACAGCACGCCCATACTAAGCGTACTCGATAATCCGGAACTGGGTTTTATCTCGCGCTATGCGCTGGGACGCGACTACCACAAGCTGATGCGCAAGCGCCTGCAGCAGCTGGCCGACAAGATCGCTAACGAAATCGGCGACTTCGGCTACCGTGTGTTCGTCGACAGTGCACCGGTACTGGAAAAGCCGCTGGCTGAAAAAGCCGGACTGGGCTGGATCGGCAAACACACCAATCTGATCAACCGGCAGGCCGGCTCATGGTTTTTCCTCGGTGAGATCTACACCGATCTGCCGTTACCGGTCGATTCGGCATCGACGGAGTCGCATTGCGGCACCTGCAGGGCCTGTATCGATATCTGCCCGACCGATGCGATCGTCGAACCCTACATCCTGGACGCACGCCGCTGTATCTCCTACCTGACGATCGAACTGCAGGGCGCGATACCGGTCGAGTTCAGATCACGAATCGGTAACCGCATCTACGGGTGCGATGACTGCCAGCTGGTCTGCCCCTGGAACCGATTTTCACAGCCAGGCCGGGAAGACGACTTTCACGCGCGTCACCCTCTTGATGCGCCCGACCTGGTCGAGCTGTTTCTGTGGGACGAGCAATCATTCCTGGATCATACCGAAGGCTCTGCGATCAGGCGCATCGGCTACAAACGCTGGCTGCGCAACATTGCGGTGGCACTGGGCAATGCGCCCCGATCGGAAACAATTATTCGGACATTGAACGCCAGACGCGGGCTGGACACGATGGTCGATGAACATATCGAGTGGGCGCTGCTGCAGCAAAACAGCTGACCGAATAAAGCAAAAAGCCGTCATCCTCACTTCTGGATCCATTCCAGACACACTGCGCGAAATCACCTGTATTCAGGTATAATGCGCGCCTTCGCCCGGCGTGGCGCCATACAAATCTTGCATGTACGATCCGAACCAACCTGAAATTGCCGGTCTGCTGAACACGCAGTCTATCGACAAGCAACTGCGCGCCCGCGTCAAGCTGTTCGGGCACCTGCTTGGTAACGTGCTGCTGAGCCAGGCAGGCGCAAAAGTCTATGATGCCGTGGAAAAACTGCGCACCGGCTTCATCAGCCTGCGCAAGGAAGACAATACCGTCAAACGCGCCCGGCTGATGGACCTGATCGCATCACTGGATCAGAACACGATCTCCCAGGTCGTTCGCGCCTTCAGCACCTACTTCAGCCTGGTCAATATCGCCGAGGAAGCCTCCCAGCTGCAGCAACGCCGCCGCATGATGCGGCAGGGCAAGGGGCTGTGGCGAGGTTCGTTCGATCATGCGCTGGCTGATTTCAGGAAAATGGGAATGAGCGCCGAACAGGTGCAGACGCTGCTCGACAAGCTGGCCTACATCCCGGTGATCACCGCACACCCCACCGAGGCCAAACGCCGCAGCATCATGAATGCATTGCGCCGAATATTCCTGACCAATGAAAAGCTGAACGATACCCGTCTGGGCAAGGAACAGCGCAAGGGCATACTCGATGAGCTCGAAACCCGGATTCACATCCTGTGGCGCACGGACGAAGTCCGCGAAAAACGCCCGCAGGTGCGCGATGAAATCACGAACGGCCTGTACTATTTCAAGGAAAGCCTGTTCAAGGCCGTACCCGAAATCTACAGCAACCTCGAGTGCAGGCTGCAGGAACACTATCCCGAAGCCCAGATGCGCGTACCGAGCTTCCTGCAATTCGGTTCCTGGATCGGGGGTGACCGCGACGGCAATCCCAACGTCAAACCCGAAACGACCGAACTCGCATTGAGACTGCAATCCGAAGCGGTACTGGAAGAGTATTTACGCCGCCTGGTGGACGTCTTCAAGCAGCTGACCCACTCGAGCCAGCTGTGCACACCCAGCAAGGCGTTTACCGACAGTCTCAATGTCGACGAAAACATCCGCTTCGAGGTTTTCACGACCAAACCGACGATCTACAACAAGTCACCGTATCGACGCAAACTGTCGTTCATGCGCTTTCGCCTGCAACAGAACCTGGACAAGACCCGTGCACATATCTACCAGAACGATGTCGATGACTCGAACTGGCCGCACGCCTACAGAAACGAAGATGATTTTCTGCAGGACCTCAATGTCATACGCGATTCACTCTACAGCCACGGCGACCAGAAGATCGCCGACCTCGTGCTCAAGGATTTCATCCGCCTGGTCGAGTCCTTCGGCTTCTACCTGCTGCACCTCGATGTAAGGCAGGAGTCGACACGGCACACCGATGCGGTGGCCGAAATCCTGAAGCAGATCGACCCGAAACTCGATTACACCGGCCTGGACGAGCGGCAACGCATTTCACTGCTGTCTGAAAAAATAAAACAGCCGGATCACGACTTCGTCCTGGATCGCAGCCGACTCAGCGAGGCCAATCTCGAAACCGTTCAGGTGTTCGAGACCATGGAGCACATGTACGACGAAATCAGCGAACACGCATTCGGCAACTATGTTATCTCGATGACACACGAAGCCTCCCATATCATGGAAGTCATGTGGCTGGGCTCACTGGTCGGGCTCGCGGGATTCGACGCTGATGAATGCTATTGCCATATCAACATATCACCCCTGTTCGAAACCATCGAAGATTTGCAGCGTATCGAAAGCGTTCTCGGCAACCTGTTCGAGGACGCCGTCTACAAACAGCTGCTGCACGCAGCAGGCAACCATCAGGAAGTCATGCTGGGCTATTCCGATTCGTGCAAGGACGGCGGCATACTGGCGTCATCATGGCAGCTGTTTGAAGCGCAGCGCAAGGTCATTGCGCTGGCCGACAAACACAATGTCGAATGCCGGCTGTTCCACGGACGCGGCGGCACCATCGGCCGAGGCGGCGGCCCGACACACGAGTCCATCCTGGCACAGCCCGAAGGCACCGTGCATGGACAGATCAAGTTCACCGAGCAGGGCGAAGTGCTGTCGAACAAGTACAGCAACGCGGAAACCGCGGTGTACGAACTCACCATGGGGATCTCCGGCCTGATGCTGGCCTCACGTTTTACCGTGATCGACGAGCCCGGCACATCGACGCCTGAACGCATGGCGATCATGCGCGAACTGATGGAAACCGGCGAACAGACTTACCGCCAGCTGACCGATCACACAGAAGGTTTCCTCGATTATTTCTACGAAGCGACGCCGGTCTCCGAGATCGCGCAGATGAACATCGGCTCGCGGCCGTCGCATCGCAAGAAAGGCGATCGTTCAAAATCGTCGGTACGCGCGATTGGCTGGGTGTTCGGCTGGGCGCAGGCGAGGCATACCCTGCCTGCCTGGTACGGCATCGGTTCCGCTCTGCAACAATACATCGACGGTGACGCGTCGCGCCTGGCCAAGCTGCAGGAACTGCATCTGGAATGGCCGTACTTCAGGGCCCTGCTGAGCAATACCGAAATGGCGATGTACAAGGCCGATATCATCACCGCCGAAGAGTACTCGGAACTGTGCCTGTCTGAAGACACCCGCAAGCGCGTATTCGATAGGGTCCGCGATGAATACAAGCGCACCCTGGAACTCACGCTCAAGGTGGCACAGATGAATACCCTGCTGGATGACAATCCGGCATTGTCAGTATCCCTGATGCGCCGCGACCCCTATCTCGATCCGCTCAACCATATCCAGATCAAACTGCTGAAACATTATCGCGACGCGTCATTGAGCGAAGAAGAACGTGACAGCTGGCTTGACCCGCTGTTACGCAGTATCAATGCCATCGCGGCGGGAATGCGCAATACTGGATAGGTCGTGGGTCGTTGGTCTTTCGTCACGCCTGGCCGGGTTACCTTGACTAAAGACTAATGACCAAAGACGAACGACAGCAAGTTGCTACACAACTTGCACAGGGATTTGATCGGATGTCCTGGTTATGCGGTTGTCCGCATCCAGATAAACCAGCTTGGGCTTGAAGTTAGCGACCTCGTGTTGTGCGAGCTCTGCATAGGTGCAGATGATCACGCGATCACCCGGGTCCGCCTTGTGCGCGGCCGCGCCGTTGATGGAGATGATACGGCTGCCCGCCTGGGCACGAATAGCATAGGTCGTGAATCGTTCGCCGTTATTCAGGTTATAGATATGGATTTGCTCATACTCGTGTATGCCGGCCTCGTTGAGGAGGTCCGCATCGATCGCACACGAACCCTCGTACTCCAGTTCTGCATGAGTAACCCGTGCCTGGTGCAGTTTTGATTTTAAGAGAGTGAGCTGCATACGAGATTCGAATCCGGCGTTAAATGATTGATGATAATAATAAATCCAGGCGGATATTATCATTTATTAGCGCTTTTTCATCAACTCGAATGCAATATTATCGATCAGGCGGGTACCGTTGAGACGGGCGGCTGCCAATACAATCAATGACTTATCATGACTGGTCGGCACTTCCAGGTCGTGCTGCCGGCGCACCACGACGTAGTCGGTTAAAAAACCGGCCGCTGTCAGCTCCTGGTTCGCATGCACCACCGCATAGCTGTAATCCATGCCCTCATCGACTGAATCCACCACGTGCTGGAGACAGCGATACAGGTTGACCGCCAGCTTGCGCTGATCCGCATCGAGATACCGGTTGCGCGAACTGATCGCAAGACCGTCACCTTCGCGCACCGTGGACACCGAGTGGATCTCGATCGGCAATGCCAGATCCTGCACCATTTTTCTGATCACCAGCAACTGCTGGAAATCCTTCTCTCCGAACCAGGCCGCATCAGGCTGGATGATATTGAACAGAATATTGACCACGGTCGCAACACCGGTAAAAAAGCCGGGGCGGCACTCGCCTTCCAGAATGTCAGAAAGGCCGTGTACGTATACCGAAGTTGCGTGGTCGATACCACCCGGATAGATGTCGCTGACAGCCGGGGCGAATACCATATCAACCCGGTAGTCGGCCAGGCTCGAGATGTCTTCATCAAAACTGCGCGGATAGGTATCGAGGTCTTCATTTTCACCAAACTGCATCGGATTGACGAAAATACTGACGACGGTACGCATACCGGATTCATTCGCCGCTTTGACCAGGGCCAGATGCCCCGCGTGCAGATTACCCATGGTCGGAACAAAAGCGATCGACTCATCCGCCCGTTTCCATTGTTGAACCATGGCACGCGCCTGTTCGATGGAATCGACAATGGCTGCCTGCGCAGAGCCCTTATCAGCTAAAGACATGTTCGCTTCCCGGAAACTGTCCTGTTTTTACCGCATCGACGTATGACTTTACCGCAGCCTCGATAGTCCCTGCCCTGGCGATGAAATCACGACTGAATTTTGGAATCCGACCTTTGCTGATACCGAGAATGTCATACAGCACCAGGATCTGGCCATCACATCCGGCACCTGCACCAATGCCGATCACCGGAATATCGAGTGCGCCGGTAATGATCTCAGCCAGCTGTTGAGGTACGCATTCGAGCAGCATCATATCAGCGCCGGCATCTTCGAGCTCACGGGCTTCATTCAGCATGGCTTCGGCAGCTTCGGACTCACGGCCCTGGACGCGATAACCGCCCAGTTTGTGTACCCGTTGCGGTTGCAATCCCAGATGGGCGCACACCGGCACTCCGTGCTGCGCTAACCGGGATACGATTCCGGCCTGCTCAGCCCCGCCCTCGAGCTTGACCATTTGCGCATTGGCCTGCTGCATGAACCGGCCCGCATTCTCCAGTGCCTGTTGCGGTGAGGTATAACTCAGATAGGGCATATCGACCATCAGCAGGGCCCGGTTCAGGCCGCGTGAGACCGCCCGGCTATGGTAGAGCATGTCATCCACGGTCACCGGCAGCGTCGTTTCATTCCCCTGTATGACCATGCCCAGTGAATCACCGACCAGCACCACATCGACGCCGGCTGTATCGAGCACCTGTGCAAAGCTGGCATCATAGGCCGTCAGGCACGCTATTTTTTCACCGGACTGTTTCTTCGCATGCAGGCTGCGTACCGTCATCCTGTGTTCCTGTCGTTGCGCGTGGACGCTCATCAGGCCATCAGCTCCTGCAATGCCACCGGATTGAAGTAATGCCTGCCACTGCGTGTTTCCAGCACCTGTTGCAGCAACATGTCATATTCATCATCGTTATGCGCGAAATCGATATCTGTCGCGTTGACGATCAGCAGGGGTGCATCGTTGTACTGATAGAAAAAACGGACATATGCGTCGCACAATCGTTCCAGGTAGGCGGCTTCTATCCACTTCTCGTGTTTGACACCCCGGCGGTTGATACGCTCCAGTAAAACCTCGACCGGCGCCTGCAGATAGACCACCAGGTCCGGCCGCTGTATATCCAGTGTCAGATTGGAATAAACCTGTTTGTACAGATCCAGTTCATCACTGTCGAGCGTGAGCTCGGCAAACAGACGGTCTTTCTGGATCAGGAAATCAGCCACGCGTACCGGATTGAACATGTCGTCCTGCCTGAGCATCTTCAGCTGACGCGTGCGCTGCATCAGAAAATACAGCTGGGTCGGCAGGGCCGCACTGCGCTGATTCTCGTAGAACTTCTCCAGAAAAGGATTTTCTTCCGCCGCCTCGAGCAGCATATCGCTGCCAAAGGATTTTGCCAGTCGTTTTGCCAGCGTGGTCTTGCCAACGCCGATCGGACCTTCAACGACGACGAAGCCTGGCCACGGATGTGCGCCTGAATGTTTATCGACAGCCTGGCTCATGCTTTATAACCTTCAATTGTTCCAAGGTACTGCAATCCATTGTGTGGACAGCGTTGTATCAATTCCTCGAGCATACCATGTCCGGGAATTTCAAGTGTATCGTCTATATTGGACAGCGGGTATAGTACAAATTCCCGCTGCTGCAGTCCGGGATGGGGCAGCGTCAGAGTCTCATTGTTAATCTGCAGATCATCGAACATCAGAATATCCAGATCGATCGTGCGTGGCCCCCAGCGCTGTACACGTTTTCGTTGTTGTGCCTGTTCAATCTTCTGCAACTGCGCCAGCAGCTCATCAGGCGTCAGCTGCGTTTCTATTTTCGCCACGGCATTATAGTAGTCGGGCTGCGAAACCGGACCGTCCGGCGGCACCATGGGTTTACTCAGGAACAGTCCGGAATCGGCGACGACCCGGGTCCGGGCTATATGATCGAGCGCGCGCATCGCGTTGCGTATCTGCGAAAGCGGATGCTCGAGATTACTGCCCAGACCGATGTATGCAATTGACGGACTAACGTCGGCCACCCTGATCTCTTTTCGGCTTTTTGCTGCGTGTTCTCGGTGCGTGTTTCTGAACAGACAGTATTTTTTTCTGTTGTTCCGGATTTTTTTCCTGTATTTCCGTCCACCAGCGGCATTGTTCCATTTCGGTTTCGCCGGCGTTGGCTCTCAGGCACAGAAAATCGTATGCGGCACGAAACTTGGCATGCTGCAGCACCGCGTAGGCGCGCCGACCCGAATGAAATCTGAAGCGTGACTGCAGCGACCATATATCACGCATCGTCGTGGTGAATCGTCTGGGTATGGACACGTATCGCACCTGGCTGGAAACCAGTTTCGTCGTGGCTTTCTGTAACGCAACCGCATAGGGCATACCCGCCTCGACATTGGCCTCGATCAGCTTATTCAACGGCGACCAGAGCAAGGCTGCAAACAGGAAAGCCGGTGTCACCGGCTTGTCCAGACGTACACGGTCATCGGTGCTCTGCATCGCGAGTCTGATGAATTCAGCATTGGTTTGATCGTGCAGATCCTCGATCACATCTGGAAACAGGTACTTCAATAAATCATACTGCTGCAGCGTAATAAAACTTTCCTCGGCATGCCCGGAGTGAAACAGTTTCAGCACTTCTTCGAACAGGCGGGCCGCCGGGATTTCCGCCAGCAGCGGGCCCAGCTCAAGAATAGCCTGTCTGCAACTGTCATCGATGGTAAAGCCGAGCTTGGCTGCGAACCGGATCGCCCTCAGCATGCGCACCGGATCTTCACGGTAACGCGTTTCCTGATCACCGATCAGGCGCAATCGCCTGCTGGCGATATCCTCGGCCCCGCCGACATAATCGATAATAGTGAAATCAGCGATGTTGTAATACAGTGCATTAGCAGTGAAATCACGACGCCAGACATCGTCATGGATTTCACCGTAAACATTGTCGCGCAGGATACGGCCGGATTCATCATGGTGTTCTTCGTGCAGCTCACCGTGCGGCGCCCTGAAAGTCGCCACCTCGATGATCTGCCGGCCAAAATGGATGTGCGCCAGGCGGAATCGGCGGCCGATCAGGCGGCAGTTGCGAAATAATTCGGCGACTTCCTCCGGTGTCGCATCGGTCGCGACATCAAAATCTTTCGGGTGCCTGCCCAGCAGCAGATCGCGTACAGCACCGCCGACCAGGCACGCCTGGTAGCCGGCCTTGTGCAAGCGGTACAATACCTTGAGTGCAGGCTCGTCGATATTCTTGCGCGATATGCCGTGCTCGGATCGGGGAATGATGATGGGATCCTGCGACACTCCATCATCGATATTCCTGTTCTTGGTCTTTCTGGATTTAAAAAATTTCATCTCATTTTTAAGCAATCGCCTTGTGTACCAGGGTGAGTCCATCGCCTATCGGTACCAGGCTGATGTCGACACGATCGTCCTGTTTAAGCATTTCGTTGAATCGCCGGATGGCGCGTGTCCCGGGTTCGTTATTCTCCGGATCGGCCACATTGCCCGACCACAGGGTGTTATCGACGGCTATCAGCCCCCCTGTGCGCAGCAACTTCAACGACAGCTCATAATAGAGCGGATAATTCTGTTTATCGGCGTCGATAAATATAAAGTCAAATGTTCCTGACCGGCCTTCATCGAGCAGACCCTGCAGGCTCGCACCTGCATCCCCAAGCTTCAGGCTTATGCGCTCGTCCAGCCCCGCCCGTGTCCAGTATCGCCTGGCCATCGCGGTCCATTCTTCTGAATCATCACAGCAGACAAGCTCACCCTGTTCCGGCAGTGCTGCGGCAATGCAGATCGAGCTGTAGCCGGTAAAAGTGCCGACTTCGAGTGCATACCTGGCGGCGTCCAGCTTCACCAGCAGCGCCATGAACTGGCCCTGCTCGGGTGCAATCTGCATTTCGGAGAACTCGATACCCGCGGTTTCCTCGCGTAACCGCTTCAACAACTCGGACTCTTTCAGGGAAACAGAAAGCAGGTAGTCATAGACACGATCATCGATCGAGAGCGTGCGATTACTCAAACAAAGAACTCCACAAATGCGATACAAATGTCCGCAAAATATAAAAGTTGAAAATTATACCAATAAACAGAATGTTAGGTATATTGATCAGGTGATTGCCGGGACCATGCCGGTGTTGCGGTATTCCAGGTAGTCTCGCAGAATCTGCTCGTGGTCGAATGCCAGAGGCACATCGATGTCTTCCGGATTGAAAATACCGACTCGGGCCGCATCATCCGCTGCCACCGGCTCTCCGTGCGCCTGGGCGACATAAATCATGCTGACCGTGTGCCCGCGCGGGTCTCTGGCGGGATCGGAATAACAACCCAGCAGGCACTTCAGACTCACTTCCATACAGGTTTCTTCCAGTGCTTCACGCACCGCTGCGGCAGGCACGGATTCACCGATTTCGACAAAACCGCCCGGAATCGCCCAGCCCGGCGGCGGATTCTTGCGCTCGATCAGCACGATGGGTTTTTCAGGTCTGTCGACCAGCTCGATGATGGCATCCGCTGCCAGCGTGGGTGTTTGCGGTCTGGGCAAGATTGACTCACTGCTCCCGCTTGAATCGAACGATGTGCTTTCGTTGATGTTTGCCGGGTCTTTTTGCCGGTGCCGTACGGGCGCCTGCAGCCATCTTGCGCAGCTCGGCCAGCTGTTGTCTGGACTCGATACTCGCCTCTGTTTCCTCGTAGAGCTGGTCCATTTCACTCGCCGGTCTGCGCTGTTTGTTGATACCTTTCACAATGATCTCGTAGCGTACAGGCCCGCGCTGAATGTGTAACGCATCGCCCGCCTGAACCAGTCGTCCGGGTTTAACCCGATGGCCGTTGAGATGCACCTTACCGCCATTGACCGCCTCGGTAGCCAGCGGACGCGTCTTGAAAAAACGCGCTGCCCATAACCATTTGTCGAGCCTTATCGAGTCCATTGCACGATTTAAACATTAAATGGAAATGTAATGAAATATTAACCGCAGAGGCACAGAGTACGCGGAGGTTATTTCCGGTATTCGGAGCGGCTCCCGCCGCGAATTCGGTTTCGTTTGACCGGGCTGTTCGCGGCTGAAGCCGCTCCTGCAAAAAAAATTTTGCGTCCTTTGCGTCTCTGCGCCTTTGCGTTAATCGTCGGCGTTAGAGAGCGAGCGCGAGGGCGATGACGCCCAGCACGGCCCACCACCAGGGACTCACTGATTCATCTTCGCTGTCATCTGTGACCGGTTCGATCACACCGGGTTCGATTTCCTTTTCGACCGGCGCCTTGTCCGGCAGTGGAATGTAGAGCGTATCGTTTTTCGCAACAGCCGTATTCGCCGCCTTGTTGTGCACATTGACCAGACCCTTGACGACTTTAACGTAGAGGCCGTCATCCTCGGTATCGATCGAACCGTCACAGCCTTTGGACTGAAAAACCCGCAAGGCGTACTCGGTGCCGCGCACACCGACTGAAGCGACGGGCGTCTTCAACTCGTATGTATCTTCTGAAGACTTGCCAATATCACCTGTTTCCTTGCGTAAACTTCCCTGCAGCAAATTGAGCACACTGCCGCGGCTGGTTGTTTGCAGGTCATACTTTTCTATCACCATAATGCTGTAGCAGCGCAGGTCGAGCTTGGCGTTGTCGACCATCTGCAATCGTATGAAGCCGTCTCCACTGGTAACGATCTTGTCACCGACAAACACGCCATCGCCAACAGCAAGATTCCTGGACAACTTGTCCTGATTCACTGCGATCACCTGCCCCCTGACCGTTATCACTTCGCCTACCGGCCTGTGTTGCGCAGCGACCGGTCTCGGTTTGACCACCATGCGTCTGGGCAAATCCAGGCGTACCCCCGCTTTCATCGTGGTCACATCGCCATTGACGAACGCATGGGGATTGCGTCTACGATCTGTTGTTCGAGTTTTTGCCATTCTCTCGGGCGTTCCGGATAGAGCCGGCGTACGATATTGTGCAATGTCTGCCCGGGCTGGACATAGAGAAAGCGGATATCGGCCTCGATTTCATCCTTGGCCATTGCCGATGTATTTGCATCAATAGAAAAAACCGCCAATAGAATTAGCAGTTTAATAATGGTTTTATGCATCGAGGCTAGCCCTGGTTCAGATATCACTAGGAGTATAGCCTGCTGAGCCCTATTAGGAATAAAACACTGTGAATTAACCGCGGAGGCGCAGAGAAAACAATTCGTTTGTCAGGTTCGCAGGCAAATTCCTATTTGCAGGAGCGGCTTCAGCCGCGAACAGCCCGGTTAAGCGAAACCGAATTCGCGGCTGAAGCCGCTGCTACAAATAATAGAATCTGCGCCTCTGCGGTTAATGCTTACATGCCTGTAGAATAATCGGCTAGCTCTCCAGCAGCCGGTTCACGCGCATGACAAAACCGGCGGGATCTTCCAGATGGTCACCGGCCGCGAGCTGGGCCTGTTCAAACAGCAGTGAGACCCAGTCATCGAAGCTGCCATCATCTTTGATTTCTTTCAATTTCATCACCAGCTTGTGCTCGGAGTTCAATTCGAGAACGGGCTGTGCCCTGGGCGCGTATTGCCCGGCGGCCTCCAGTATCTGCTGCATCTGTAGACTCATGTCCTGTTCACCCAGAACCAGGCATGACGGTGAATCCGTCAGGCGTTGTGACATGCGCGCATCCGAGATCCTGTCTCCCAGTGTTTTCTTCACGCGTTCGATCACGTCCTCGAACGCCTTGCTCGCTTCTTCGGTAGCCTTCTGCTCTTCCTCGTCGCCGATCTTTCCAAGATCCAGATCACCGCGCGCGACTGACTGCAGCGCCTTGCCGTCGAACTCGGTCATGTGAGTGACCAGCCATTCATCGATACGGTCGCTCAACAGCAGGACTTCGATACCCTTCTTCCTGAACACCTCCAGGTGCGGACTGTGCTTTGCAGCCGCATAGGATTCAGCCGTGATGTAATAAATTTTTTCCTGCCCTTCCTTCATGCGGGCAACATAGTCTTCCAGCGATACCGTCTGTTCTTCGCCGTCGGTTTCGGTACTGGCAAAGCGCAGCAGCCTGGCCACACGATCCTTGTTGGCGAAGTCCTCGATCGGGCCCTCTTTCAGAACCTGGCCAAAGGTTTGCCAGAATGAGGCGTATTCATCCGCCTGGTCTTTTGCCATCGATTCCAGCTTACCCAGCACCTTCTTTACCGATGCACCGCGGATACGGTCGATCACCTTGTTCTGTTGCAGGATTTCACGTGACACATTCAGCGGCAAATCGTCCGAATCAACCACACCTTTAATAAAGCGCAGATAGTTCGGCATCAGGTGCTCGGAATCATCCATAATGAAGACGCGCTTCACATAGAGTTTAACGCCACGCTTGTGATCGCGATCAAACAGGTCGAATGGCGCCTTGGCGGGAATATAGAACAAGGAGGTATAACTCTGGTTACCCTCGACCTTGTTGTGTATCCAGGTTTGTGGATCCTGGAAATCATGACTGACGTGCTTGTAGAACTCCGTGTACTCTTCATCGGTAATGTCTTTCTTGTCCCTGGCCCACAAAGCCGAGGCACTGTTAACCCGTTCATATTCCGGTGCGGCGTCTTTTTCCTCGTCCTTGTCTTCGTCGGTACCATAATCAACTTTCAGCATCTCGATCGGTAACGAAATATGGTCGGAATACTGCTTGATGATATTACGCAGGCGGAAATTGTCGGCGAATTCCTCTTCGCCTTCTTTCAGATGCAGCGTGACCACGGTGCCGCGCGATTCTTTCCCGGTATTTTCCAGCGTAAAGCTGCCCTGCCCATCCGACTCCCAGCGCACCGCCTGGTCCTTGTCTGCACCGGCACGCCGGCTGGTCACCGTGACCTTGTCGGCAACGATGAAGCTGGAATAAAAACCGACACCGAACTGGCCGATCATTTGTGCATCTTTGGCCTGGTCACCGGTAAGTGATTCGAGGAACTTTTTCGTGCCGGAACTGGCGATGGTACCGATGTTGTCGATGATCTCATCACGCGACATACCGATGCCATTGTCCGTGACCATGACGGTTTTGCCGTCCTTGTCGAAATCGACTGTAATCTTCAGATCACCTTCGCCCTCGTAGAGGTCGTTGTCGCCCAGTGCCTCGAAGCGCAGCTTGTCACAGGCATCCGAGGCATTGGATATAAGTTCGCGTAAAAATATTTCCTTGTTCGAATAAAGCGAATGTGTCATCAGATGCAGGATCTGACGCGCTTCGGTCTGGAATTCCAGGGTTTCTTTGCCGGTTTCTACACTCATTTAAATCTCCAATAATCTGGCCTGAAAAACAGGGCCTGTTGATAAGGTTAAAAACTGTTCGAATGCGTTTACGCGGGTATATGGGGACGCTATTCCAAATATCAACATCCAGGGACAATATTGTTTCAAATCAATCGATTAGCGGAAGCTCCAGGCTTCGGGTATCCGCCACAGCGGGGATTTTCGGTAATGCCTTTCTGACTTGCTGCAGGACTTTTTCAGCGGTGGCGCGGTAGGAAGTGAGCTTGCCGCCGTAGATCGATACCACCCTGGGATGGCGCGGATCATTCAGATGAAGATGGGTATCGCGTGATTTGGATGATGCGTTTCCGCTTCCTCCCGGCAGTACACGCAGGCCCGCGAACGCATCGATCACGTCCTCTTGCATCAGTTCACGATCGAAGTAGTGATTGTAAATTTCCAGCAGATAATCGATCTCGGATGCCTGTGGAGTCACAGTATTCGGATTCCCGTCATAATGACGCTCGGTCGTGCCGACCATGATGTTATTTTTCCACGGTACGACGAACACAGCTCGCCCATCCTGTGGCGCTTCCAGATAGTAAGGGTGACTAATCTCCCCGGGCACGACGATGTGAGATCCCTGCACCAGTTCGATATCATACGGGGCCACGGGCGTGCCGGACTGTTCGATGACCCGCTGCTGCACATGATTGACCCAGGAGCCAGCCGCATTTACCATAACACGGGCTGTAACAGTCGTGGTATCGCCGTCTTTCAGATAGCTCACTTCAAGCTTATCAGGACCCAGCCTGGCCAGCATAAATTCAGCCGATGTGATCACCTCGGCACCGAGCCTGCGTGCCGATTCCAGCACCGAACGCGTTAACCGGGCATCGTCAGTTTGTGCATCGTAGTAGCTGAACACCGCATCCAGATGCTCACTGTGCAGACCATCGAGCCGGTCCCAGTCGTGACGCGGTATACGCTGAAAGCGTTTCCAGCTGAACAGCGAATAGATACTCAAACCCAGCGCTATTTTCCACGGCCGCCTGCGGGTTTCCCTGTAGACGGGTATATGAAACGGGACCAGTTTTACCAGATGGGGCGCATTGCGCAACAGAATGGAACGTTCTCGCAGGCATTCTTTGACCAGGTGAAACTGCCCGCTCTCCAGATAACGCAGCCCCCCGTGGATCAGCTTCGACGAACGGCTGGATGAGCCCTGTGCAGCCGTATCGTACTGCTCGAGCACCCGTACCGAATAACCTGCAGCCGCAACGGCCTGCGCAACTCCTGCACCATGAATACCTGCACCGATGACAACAACATCGTACTGTACCGTCATGTTTGATCGTCGGTTTGATGCTGGTGGCAGGCGCGCTGTCGCAACAGGGTATGCTGCAGCATGCCGCCGATATCACGTGTTTCGATCAGCCCGGCGCCCCTGCCTGCCCATTCGAGCGCAAGCTCGGGATCACTGATGTCATACAGCATCCATTGCCATCGGCCCTGCCAGAGCTCACCGGTAATGCGTTTGTAATTACAGATCATAAAGTCAGGCGTGTTCTGATCTGCCAGCTTATGGTGTCTTTCATCATAGCGATGGATAACCCAGCCGATTTGAGTTCTGGTTTTACTCCGCGCATAGAGCAACGCTTCCAGGCTATCCGATATGATCACACATTGATGCCGTACACGTTCGATGCAGCCCAGCACTGCGTCCATCACGCTTTCCATACCCCAGCGTTGAAGACTTTCTTCCTTGATCTCGACAAAAGCCGTGCTCTCGGGGTAATGCATCAGTAACTCCATCACCTGCGACAGCAAGGGCACGGGTTCGGGGTAGTAGCGATCACCGAGGCGCTGTTGTTCATGCACACTGATCTGCGTGTAATCCCGTGACTCGAATACACTGCCCGGGATGTTCGCTGTACGCTTGAAATTATCATCGTGCAACACAAGCAGTTGCCGGTCGGCATCCATCTGTACATCGAATTCGACCAGACAGGCACCAGACTCCAGCGCCGCCCTGATTGCTGACAGCGAGTTTTCAGGATACTTTTCCATATAGCCACGATGTGCCACCAGAATTGGGATCATTGATTCGTTCTCACCGTTTGATTGTCGCCGAGTAATCGTTCGATCCCGGACCTGAATAGCTGATAGCGCTGTTGTAACCGCGCGTCTTTTTTCGGCAGGAAGCGCATAAACCCATCATCTTTTTCAGCTCCACTGATGTTCCAGCTCTGTGGATGGCCCGCAGCGAGCCATGCGACACCGCGCACGGTCGCCTCGGTTATACCAGTCCGTTCAATCTCGAGCCCGCTCAGGTTGCTCAGCCTCTGGCACAAACCATCCAGGTTCGACAGGCCTCCGCTGATGCGAAGTTTGATCAGTGGCGCCTCGGCGGCCATCAGCTCAAGATTAACCTGAATCATAAACACGATGCTTTCGACAACGGCGACGGCTTTCTCCGCACTGGAATGCTCGTTATCACCGATAAACGACGACGGCAGCCCCCCTCGCATCCAGGGCGTGCCCAGACCGCCGACCGTATTGATAAACACAGGCGGCTGCTTTATCTGCTCCAGCCATTCAGGCAGGTGCTCCGTCATGTTTTCTATTTGCCACTGCTGTCCGGCCCAGCTCAATGCATTACCGGCACCATTGATGGTCGCTTCACGCATATAACCGACATGCTGCTCATCGGCATACGCTATACCGGTTAGCTGGGATGTGCTCTGGCTGAATCGATCGAGCTCACGCAATACAAAGGCACCACTTCCTATATTGACCATCGCCACACCGTGTTCGGGTGCACCCAGGCCGAACATCGCCGCATTCTGGTCACCACATACGCAGGTTACCGGTATATGTGTATCCTCGAGCCTGCCATATTCGCAATTCATCGGCACGCAGTCGGGCAGGAAGTGCGTATCGACATCAAACCATTTACAGAGTCGCTCCGACCATGCCAGTGTTTCAAGATTGAATAACAGGGTACGTTGCGCATTACTGAAATCGACTCGACAGGCACTGTTATCCAGCAGATGATAGAGCAGATAACTGACCAGGGGTGATAATCGTAATGCATCGCGGGCACACTGTTTGACGCCGTCAGACCGGTTTAACAACCAGTTCATCTTGCTGGCGCTGTAATAGGCGGTTAACGGCAGCCCTGTCAGTCGCATGATTTCCTGTTCGTGCGGCTTCAGTTTATCGATCACATCCCGTGCCCTTACATCCTGCCAGCTCAATGCCGGACTGATCGCCTTGCCGTGCCTATGCCACGCGAGCACGGTTGATCTCTGGGTTGCAATTCCGCAGGCCGATATCTGACTGCGCTGTCGGTCATCCAGTTTTGACAGCACTTGATGAATGACATTTTTAACCGAGTCCAACAGGTGGTTCGCATCATACTCGACATAAACCTCACTGCGCCTGCTATACGAGACTTTTTGCGCGGCATCGGCGACGGGCTCACCGTTGCCGTCAAACAAGACGGCTCGACTGGAATGACTGCCCTGATCAACACCCAGATAATACGCCATCGCCAATACGTGTTACGCCCTGTGCCCGTTCTTCAATCGATGAAATCGATGGCAGCAAACCTGTTATCGATCATCCGGATACCCGGATGCACGAAGGCCGTGTTAATGTTTGCCTGAAACTTTTGCATCAACACTCTGTCCTGCTCCAACACTATCCGAGCTGCGCAGCAGTCGGATATGCTGCAGTTTTTGCCTGATCAAACGCTTGCGAGAATCACTGGAGGTTATTCTCAGCAATTCGGAATAGGCGTATTGAGCATCATCGTACAAGCCGGCTTTCAACAGGGCATCAGATGCCTTGAAGCGGGCTGACTGTGCCCAAAGATCGGTCATCGTCTCGTCGCCCGCTTTAGCCGATTTCATGTAGAGCAGCGCCGCCTGGTCATAACGCTCGATTTCATAATTGGATTCGGCTTTCCAGTAGTAAATTTCCCGCTTCAGCTTGTCGTCCAGTGCATCGATGGGCAACAGGTCAAACAGTGCCAGCGCCTGTTCATGCCGTTTGATTGTTTGCAGATCAAAAACCACCTGCAGGTAACGATCGATCATATCGGCATTCAACTCGGTCATATTCTGCAGTGACACTGCAAGTTCCTTTTCACCCTGCTGATACTCACCTTCCAGTATCAGTACACGCGCCTTGCGCATTTGCCAGTCAAAATAGCCTTCGCCTTCCGGCGGCTGCGGCAGGCTCGCCATCATTTTCGCTGCAAGCGAAATATCGCCAACGGAAATGGCGTGATCGACCAGACGGTAACGCACCTCCACAGGCAAGTTCTCCGGTGAACCCGCCCTGGAACTCTGCATATACAGCTGGTTAATCACTTCGAGTCCGCCGTCCGTGATCGACAGGGAGTCGGCAATGGCCTTATGTGCTGACTGTCGTTTTGAATCTTCAGCGGTCGAGAATGCAATAACCGTATACAGACCCCGGGCACGTACGGGTTCTTTCTGCTCGATGTCACCGGCACGTTTGTACCAGGCAAGATCATTACCTTTTAACAGGCTGTACTGGTTGCCAGTACGTTCACCGATCTGCTCATACAGCTGCCACAGATCATCGGCATTGATGCTGAAATCATCGCCCAGTACTACATGGCTTCGACTCAGGGCAAGCAGTTGCTCTGCGGTTTCAGCCGCCGCGACCAGGTCTTTTTTGGTCATATAGGCTTCATAGAGCACATAAAAATAAGCGCGCTGTTGCGGCTGTGTCAGGCTCGCATCGGCCAGCAGCGCCTTGATATCCTTGATGTAATGGCCGGCATAGCCCGGACGCGCCCTCACCGCTGCCAACTGACGCAGCGCCTTCGCTTTATGAGACTCCTCATCGGCCAGCAATTCGATCACTTCAGCCGGCCTGTTCGCACTCAACAGCGCCTGCGCCTGTAGCAGCTTCCAGTCGGTTTTATAATCGCCATAATCATGGCGGTATTTCAGCAAGCCTTTGTTCGCGTCCTCTGCATAATCGAGCTGCAAGTAGGCACGTATGATCAGTCGCCGCCATAATGCCGTGCGGTCTCTGTCTTCACCCCTGCCTTCCCATAGCAGGGTACGCGCCTCATTCAGGGCCTGCTCGGCTTCGCCCAGTTTCAACAGGGCAATCGCGCGCTGGGTTCTAAACCAGGCGGCGATTTTTGGTGTTATCTGCTTTCCGGGTGCTGCGCGTGCCAGCAACTGATCAGCATGATCGATGATGTCCTGCCAGCGCTCAAGCGATGACAGTGTCTGAATATGCAGGAACTCGAAGGCATACCAGTCCGGGGTAAACTCGGGATAAAACTTCTGTTGTTGTTCAATCATGCGCATCGCAAGGCCGGACAGCCCGATCTGCGTCAACTCGTTCACCTGCTCGAGCGATTTGAACGCCAGCGATTGCTCCACTTCAGGAATCGCCGTTACTGCTGCAGACTCTTTCTGCGGCTGCATTGGCTGCACGGCCTGTTGAGGACCTTCCCGGACCGCTTTATCGACCGCCTGCTGGGGTGCTTGCGCAGCAATTGCAGCACCGGCCACCCAAACAGCCGCGACACAACTCGAAAATAAAGGTCTCGAAAAAATCATGTACTAAATATAACGCAGACAAAAAAAGAGTGGTCATTTGACCACTCTTTTATTATAGAGATTCTCAAGAAACGATAATGTTGAGTGTCAGCCAAGGCAGCAATCAGCGAAAAGGCGGAGTTTACATTCCAGTCAATGACAACTTTGAGCTGATTGCTAACGCAGGATAACGCCAACAGGAGCGTTTCGACTAAAGCTTTTCTTTGATGCGAGCCGCCTTGCCTGTCCGGCCACGCAGGTAATACAGCTTGGCACGACGGACCTTGCCGCTGCGCTTGACCTTGATATTTGCAATATTGGGGCTGTAAGTCTGGAATACGCGCTCTACACCTTCACCGTGCGATAATTTGCGGACGGTAAATGCCGAATTGAGGCCTCGATTGCGCTTTGCAATCACCACGCCTTCAAAAGCCTGCAGGCGCTCACGATTACCTTCCTTTACACGAACCTGTACGACAACATTGTCACCGGGATAGAACGCCGGGATT
>CAJIBR010000087.1_pt1 | contig 23657 bp, 26 predicted proteins | sample 9199401 | NCBI WGS metagenome assembly CAJIBR01 (sample SAMEA7708310, study PRJEB35096) | sediment metagenome | biome: marine neritic benthic zone biome [ENVO:01000025]; feature: sediment [ENVO:00002007]; material: shallow marine sediment [ENVO:03000034] sea grass bed [ENVO_01000059] ... | reverse complement strand
TATGCCTTGCGTAAAATGAAAAATTCGGGCATTCGTCTTTTGATCGTTGTCAATAAAAAGCACCACATGATCGGTCTGATCAGTGCCGACCAGATAATGGGTGATGAGCCCGTCAGGCTGGCTGAGGATAAACAGCTGGATTATGGCCAGATCACCGTTGCGATGCTGATGCAGCCACAGAAGGCTATACGGGTCATCGAAAAGAGCCATCTGCGTGATGCCAGAGTGGGGCATATAGTCGCCACACTGCATCATCTCGAGCAGAAATACCTGATTGTGGTTGACCATGGTGTTGTCAGTGGTTTGTTTTCTGCCAGTCAGATCAGCAAGCAGCTGGGTAGAACCATACACGAGGAAGAGACGCCGGCACACTCGCTCGCCGAGATGGTCCATACGATCGGCTGATCCTGTTTCAGCGTATCCGAATCAAGGCCTGAATCACCGAGGCACGCATACGTTCGTGTATTTTATTAATATATATGTTAAATTAATACATATGTTAATCTCACTAAAGGGAGGGTGACGTGCCTGAAGCATTCATCGATCCGGCCATGGTGTTCTGGCTGGAGCAGTTAAACACACAGTCTGTGCGTGAGCAGGGATGGATCAGGGCAGTACGCGTGCAGCAGAATCTGCAGGGAAAACAACTCGCGAAAAAAATGCACGTCAGTCCGGCGAGAATATCCGTGCTGGAGAGAGATGAGCAACGTGGTGCGGTCACCTTGAAGATGATGCAAAAAGCGGCGGAAGCGCTCGACTGCCGCTTTGTCTATGCACTCGTTCCCAGGGCATCACCGCAACCGGCCAAACCGAGGATTCGCCTCGATGCGGCTTCGCTGAAAGGCAGCAGGGAGCGCCGGGAAAAGGAACTGCATCAGGAATACAGGCGTAAGCTGTCGGGAACGACACCCGACTGAAACATGTATAATCGGTCGCTAATATAACAATAGCCACAGCAGGGTTCAGTGCCTGGCGGCTTAATATTAGATCAGCTCAAACGGGAGCAGCCTTGTCGTACCGCAAACTCGAACAACGACTGTCCGCGATTATGGATTCCGGGCAGGTCGATACAGTATCCCGGTCAAAGATTGGTCTCGAAAAGGAAAGCCTGCGTGCTGCCGAGAGTGGCAGCATTTCCCAGACACCTCATCCGCAGTCACTGGGCTCGCCGCTGACCAATCCCTACATCACCACGGATTTTTCTGAAGCCATGATGGAGTTGATCACACCACCGTGTGATTCAATTGAGCAGGCGATGTTATTTTTGAATGATCTTCAGGTGTATATCTATTCCCATCTAAGAGAAGAGATACTCTGGGCAACGAGCATGCCCTGTGTTGTAGAAAGCGGGGACTGTATTCCGATCGCACAGTACGGCAAGTCCAATGCCGGCCTGATGAAAACAGTCTATCGCCGGGGACTCGGGTATCGCTATGGCCGTACCATGCAGGTCATTGCCGGCGTTCATTTCAATTATTCTTTTTCTGAAGAATTCTGGACCATGTACCAGGATATCGAGCAGGATCGTCAGCAAGCACGATCCTTCATTTCAGACAGGTACATGTGCCTGATCAGAAACATACTGCGTTATGGCTGGTTGATACCCTATTTGTTCGGTGCATCCCCGGCTGTTTGCAAGTCCTTCCTTCACGGCAAGCCGTCGATGCTGTCTACGTTCAATGAAAATACCGTGTATGAACCCTATGCAACTTCGTTACGTATGGGTGACATCGGCTACACAAACAACAAGGAGAGCATGGCAGGAATAAAGGCCGATTATGACAGCCTCGTTGCGTATATCGAAAGCCTGCGCTGTGCGATAGAAACGCCGTTTGACGAGTACGAAAAAATCGGCGTCAAGGTCGATGGCCAGTATCGCCAGCTCAATGCCAACATACTGCAAATTGAGAACGAGTACTACAGTACTGTGCGTCCCAAGCAGGTGTTGCTTGATAACGAAAAGCCAACCAATGCGTTGGAGCAACGCGGTATCGAATATATAGAAATAAGGTCTATCGACGTCAATGCCTTTGATCCACTCGGCGTCAATGAAGAGCAACTGCGATTTCTCGAGGTCTTTGTACTGTTCTGTCTATTGCAGGACAGTCCTGCCCTGTCGCCGGATGAGATCAATGAGATTGATATCAATCTGGTACAGGTTGCACATTTCGGACGCGAGCCTGATATCTCGTTATCGCGGGATGACGGCTCTGCTGGTTTACAGCAATGGGCGGGTGAGTTGCTCGACGCAATGCGGGGTGTTGCACAACTACTGGATGCTGCGCATCAGTGTCAAGCATATAGCAGGAGCCTTAGCAGCCAGATTGATTGTGTACACGATCCGGCGAGAACCACATCGGCACGTATGCTGAGCGAGATGAATCGGAACAAGGAGGGTTTCTTTCATTTTGCCCGACGCATGTCGCTGCAGCATTTTGACCATTTCAATACGCTGCAGCTCAGCGGTGAAAGGCAGCGCCAATTCGAGCAGGCTGCAAAAGACTCAATAGCAAGGCAACAGCAAATCGAAGCGGAAGACGCGATAGACTTCGATGAGTATCTCAGGTGTTACTTTGCACAGTAATACCGACATAAAATATAATCGGATTTCATAATCCCAGGTAGACCCTATGCTCAACTGGATAGACAGATTGCCGGTAAAGGCACTTCTCGTAGTAGCTGTTTTCTTTGCGCTTGCTCCCTTTAAGCCTGAGCCTCATCTGTTCGAGAAGCTCAGGATGCTGTTTGAAGGAACGCTCACCCGACCCATCGATATCTTTGATTTATTCATGCACAGTTTGCCGATCATGCTGCTGGCGATTCGCCTGATAAGAATTAGAATGAATAAATGAAAAAAGTTTTCTGTTGCATCCTGTCGGTGCTGTTAGCATCTACCGCTTCGCCGTTAATCGCGAGTGATGTATCTGATGCTATCAATGCGATGCGCGCCGGCAACTATGCCGAGGCCTATTGTGTGCTCAAGCCCTATGCTGAATCGGGTGATCCGGAAGCGCAGTACAATATCGGCTGGATGTACCTCAATGGATACGGGCTGATGATGAACGACAGGCTGGCGCTGGAATGGTGGCAGCGTGCATCCGACCAGGGTTACACGGATGCAAGTTTTTCAATCGCAATGCTTTACAGTCTGGGCGAAGGTCAGGTTGAAACGGATATGGACAAGGCGGTCGAGTACTATCTGATGGCTGTTGAGGACGGCCATGAAGACGCCAACATGATTATTCGCTCCATGCTGGCCAGGAATGATGAAGCGATTCGTGAGCGCAAGCAGGAAATTATCCGTACTTACGGTTATCTGTTGGGGCCTTTATTCGATGTCAAAGTCGACCGCGCCAATGTACGCCGGAAGCCTTCGCTTGATGGCAAGATTGTGACCGTGCTTGAAAAGGGCGCATCCGTGGTGGAGCTGACCGCCAAAGGCAAATGGATGCAGGTCGGATTGCTGGATAGCGGTGATATCGCCTGGGTATACAAGTCATTGCTGCAACCGCACGTATTGACGAACTGGAGCTTCTAGCCCATCAGTTTGATAATGCGGGTGACATAGGCCCGTGTTTCACGGGGCATGTATGGTTTGACCTGAAGCCAGAGTGGAGAAGTGGTTTCCAGTTTTCTTGAAGCATTCAGGATTCTTCCATAACCGGCATTATAACTGGCCAGTGCCAGGTACAGTCTGTCCCGTTCCGGTGTTGTAGGAAATTTCCTGTAGAGCAGCCGGTCGTAATAGATGCCGGCGGCAATATTCCAGCGCGGCTTGCCTACCTCAGCAAAATGCGGATTCTTGTCATTAATTTCCTTGAATGTTTCCGGCATTATTTGCATCAGGCCGATAGCGCCTACAACACTGACGGCGTCAGCGTTCAGGTTGGACTCGGCGATGGCCTGCGCCTTGAACCAGTGCCAGTCGAACAGCGGGCCGAAGTAACGCTTGCTGTATTTGCGAAAGTGCCTGTCGTATTCGTCTGTCCATCTTTCTGAATGCACCGTGTGGTCGTTGAGTGCTAATACCGAAGAAACGCATAACAGCATGATAAACAGCAGGAAGGTTCTGTCTAGCAGCATGACTGGTATGACATCGTCCGGGTCAACTCAGGCCCAGGCCAATCACAAGTCCCAATGCAGTCCCCACGCCTATAAACAATCCCATAACCATCAGCCCGACGGCTATGTTGCCCTTGCCCAATTCATCGCTGATATTGAAATTGACGATTTTGTTGAACATGCTGCAGCCCAGTTTCATGAATAGCAGGGTCAGCACGCCGCCTAATACAACATACAGAAAGTTAAGAACAACAGGGTCAAGTTGTGATGTCATATACACTCTCCACAGATGCTGTCTGAAAGTATAGACGAGGATTGTCAGTTGTCGCTGCCGCCCTCGCATTGCGGTGATTCAGGTGCCTTGCCCTTCTCGAACCATTCTTCCATGGTCATGGTATGCAGTGCAAGTGCATGAATACCGCTATTGAGTTCTTTTTGCAGTGCCTTGTTTACCATGCGATGGCGGGCTACAAGCATCTTGTCCTTGAACTCATCGCTGACGATAACGACTTTAAAATGAGATTCAGAGCCCTTCGGTACATTGTGCATGTGGCTCTCGTTGATGACTTCGAGGTGTTCAGGCGACAGGGCCTGCTCGAGTTTACTGGTAATGGTCTGTTGCATGTTCATCGTGCCATTTTATCACGCAACGAGCCTCGAAAAGACAATCGACAAGGTGTCGACTCTGCGGTCTATAGAGAAATAACCGGATCGTTCCTGAGGTAATCCCGCCATTGATTGCCGGTATAGACCTCCAGTGGACGGAAATTACGCTTGTATCTCATATTGCTGCTGTTGTGGATCAGGTAACCCAGATACAGATAATCGAGCCCGAGTTGTTCTGTCTGCTCTATCATTTTCAGCACACAATAGGTTCCCAGGCTGCGATTGGCCATGTCAGGATTGAAATAACTGTACACTGCAGACAGCCCTGTCTTGGTGCGATCGCATACAGCAACCGCGAGCAGTTGGCCGTTTTCTCTCAGTTCGAGGAAGAAAGTGTCGCTCCAGTCACTGTAGAGAAAATTTTTATAATCCTGTGGTAGCGGGTTTGCCATGTTTCCGCTTGGATGGCGTGCATTAATATAACGCCGATACAGTTGAAAATGCTCATCGATATAACCGGCGTTCACGCGATGTGTTGTGATGGTGTTATTAATCTGCAGACAACGCCGCTGGCTCCTGTTGGGTCTGAATCTGTTGACAGCGATCCGACAGGGGATGCATTCCTTGCAGTTTTTGCAGTGCGGCCTGTAAGTGTGGATGCCACTGCGCCTGTATCCCAGTTCGATCAGCTGGCTGTATAACTCCATGTTCATCGGCACACACGGATCCGGTACCAGATTCGTCGCCAGATGGCCGGAAAGGTAACCGCATTCATGCTCGGTCGTGAGATACAGATTGAGGTTCTGTGAGCTCATGCCACGATAATACCATCAGATTCAGCGTGGACGCATCAAAGTATTGATGACTTATCACAGGACCGTACCCGGGAGCTGCTATAATGCAGCGTTTTTAAACCGACCCTGATTCTATTCCGACATGTCTCGAGAACTGCGCCTGGCTAAATTTTACGATCAGCTGAAACAGCGAATATTGATTCTGGATGGTGCCATGGGCACCATGATCCAGCGCTGCGGCCTGGGGGAGGCTGATTATCGTGGTGAACGCTTTGCTGGCTGGCCCTCCGATCTGAAAGGCAATAACGACCTGCTGGTGCTGACCAAACCCGACGTGATTCGGGACATTCACAGCCAGTATCTCGATGCGGGAGCTGACATCATCGAGGCGAACACGTTCAACGCAACACGTGTTGCGATGGCCGACTATGGCATGGAGGACATCAGCCATGAGATCAATGTGGCTGCAGCGCGGCTGGCGCGCGAGGCGGCCGACGCCGTCGCTACGGACGAGAAACCGCGTTTTGTCGCGGGAATACTCGGCCCGACCAACCGTACCTGTTCCATCTCGCCGGATGTCAACGACCCGGGTTTTCGTAATATTAGCTTTGAACAACTGGTCGACGCCTACACTGACTCCACACGCGGGCTGATCGAGGGTGGTGTTGACGTCATTCTGATCGAGACCATATTCGATACCCTCAACGCCAAAGCGGCAGTATTCGCCGTTAAGCAGGTTTTCGATCAGGATGACGTAGAGTTGCCGATCATGATTTCCGGCACCATCACTGACCAGTCCGGCCGCACCCTTACCGGCCAGGTGACGGAAGCCTTTTATAACTCGCTGCGTCATGCCGAACCCGCATCCATCGGTCTTAACTGTGCACTGGGTCCGGAGGACTTGCGCCAGTATGTCGAAGAGATGGCGCGTATATCGGAGTTCTATATTTCAGCGCATCCCAATGCGGGTCTGCCGAATGAAATGGGAGGCTATGATCTCGGTGCCGAAGCGATGGCCGCTGCGATCGGGGAATGGGCAGAGAGTGGTTTTCTGAATATCGTCGGCGGCTGCTGTGGCACAACACCCGACCATATCCGCGCCTTTGCTGAAGCGGTGAAAGACGTACGGCCTCGGCAGATACCGCAGCTGCCGATCGAGTGCAGACTGTCCGGTCTGGAGCCGTGCAACATCGGTGAACAGTCGTTGTTCGTCAATGTCGGTGAGCGCACCAATGTCACCGGTTCGGCAAAATTCAAGCGCCTGGTCATGAACGATGAATACGAGGAGGCCCTTTCCGTTGCCCAGCAACAGGTTGACGATGGCGCACAAATCATCGACATCAACATGGACGAGGCCATGCTGGATTCGAAGGCGGTGATGCAGCGTTTTCTAAATCTGATCGCAGCAGAACCCGAGATATCACGCGTACCCGTGATGATCGATTCTTCCAAGTGGGAAGTCATCGAAGCCGGTCTGCGTTGTACACAGGGCAAGGGCATCGTGAATTCGATATCACTCAAGGAGGGTGAAGATGCATTCATAGCACATGCCAGAAAGATTCGCCGCTACGGTGCTGCGGTGATCGTGATGGCGTTTGATGAACAGGGCCAGGCGGATACTTATGAACGCAAGATCGAAATCTGTACGCGCTCGTACCGGATTCTGACGGAGAAGCTGGGCTTTCCCGCAGAAGACATCATCTTCGATCCGAACATCTTTGCGGTGGCAACCGGCATCGAAGAGCACAATAACTACGCGGTTGATTTTGTCGAAGCAACACGCGTGATCAAACAGACATTACCGCATGCGCTGATATCCGGTGGTGTGTCCAATGTTTCCTTTTCTTTTCGCGGCAATAATCCGGTGCGTGAAGCCATTCACTCGGTCTTTCTATATCACGCCATCAAGGCCGGTATGGACATGGGTATTGTTAATGCAGGCCAGCTGGCCGTTTATGATGATCTTCCCGACGAACTGCGTGAAGCCGTTGAAGCCGTGATCCTGAATACATCGGATAATGCGACTGATCGTCTGATCGAGATTGCGCCGGCCTATATGGGCGATGGTACGGCTGTACATATCAAGGAGGACCTCGCCTGGCGTGACAAGCCCGTGAATGAAAGACTGGCGCATGCGCTGGTAAAAGGCGTCACTGATTTTATTGACGATGATACCGAAGAAGCGAGACAGCAGGCAGAGCGTCCGTTGCATGTGATCGAAGGCCCGCTGATGGATGGCATGAACATCGTTGGCGATCTGTTCGGAGAGGGCAAAATGTTCCTGCCACAGGTGGTGAAGTCCGCACGCGTGATGAAGAAGGCCGTGGCTTATCTGATGCCGTACCTGGAGGCGGAAAAAGATGCTGCCAGCAGCAACAATGGCAAGATCCTGATGGCAACAGTCAAAGGCGATGTGCACGATATCGGCAAGAACATTGTCGGCGTCGTGCTGCAGTGCAACAATTACGAGGTCATCGACCTGGGCGTCATGGTCGCGGCCGATACGATTCTGCATGAAGCGGAAAAACACCAGGTGGAGATCATCGGTCTTTCAGGCTTGATCACGCCTTCGCTGGAAGAGATGGTTCACATCGCATCCGAGATGCAACGCCTGAATCTTGATATTCCGTTGATGATCGGCGGCGCGACGACATCGCGTATCCACACTGCAGTGAAAATCGATCCGAAGTATTCCAATGCGGTCGTTTATGTACCGGATGCATCGCGTGCCGTCGGCGTTGCCGGCGAATTATTGAGCCGGGAGCGCAGCGCAGACTACGTTCAGGGCATCAAGGATGACTATGCGCAGATGAGAGCGCAGCGCGAACAGCGTGAATCCACAAAAAAAACGGTATCGCTCGAGCAGGCGCGTGAAAATTGCTTCACCGATGACTGGGAAAATTACACACCGCCGGTACCCGCGTTTCTCGGACTGAAAACCTTCGATGATTATGATTTGCAGGAACTGACCGGCTATATCGACTGGACGCCTTTTTTCCATACCTGGGAGCTGGCCGGCAAATACCCGAAGATCCTCGATGATGAAGTCGTGGGCGAGCACGCCAGGCATCTGTTCGATGATGCCCAGGCGATGCTGCAGAATGTTGTCGATGAAAAGTGGTTGACTGCGCGTGCGGTGATCGGCTTTTTCCCGGCGAACAGTTTTGATGACGATATTCTGCTATTCAGCGATGAGTCGCGCGATGACGTTGTCATGGTGCTGCATCATCTCAGGCAGCAGCTGGCGAAGCCGCCGGAGCGACCGAACTGGTGCCTGTCTGATTTCATCGCGCCGGCAGAGACCGAGCTCAAGGACTACATCGGTGCGTTTGCGGTGACCACCGGCATCGGTATCGAGGAACATATCCAGCGCTTCGAAGCCGAGCACGACGATTACAACAGCATTCTGCTGAAGGCGCTGGCTGACCGGCTGGCCGAGGCCTTCGCCGAGCGCATGCACGAGCGTGTGCGCCGTGAGTTCTGGGGCTATGCACCGGATGAGAACCTGAACAATGAACAGCTGATTTCAGAACAGTACCGGGGCATCCGCCCGGCACCGGGTTATCCGGCCTGTCCCGACCACACCGAGAAACAGGCGTTGTGGGAGCTGATCCAGCCGGACAGCAACGCAGGCATCGAGATTACTGACAGTTTCGCGATGTACCCGGCGTCCTCGGTGTCAGGCTGGTATTTTTCACACCCACAATCACGCTATTTCGGCACCGGTAAAGTTCAGCGCGATCAGGTCGAGGATTATGCACAGAGGAAGAACCTTGAAATACAGGAGGTTGAACGCTGGTTGGCGCCGGTGCTGGCGTACGATGCCTGAGTGTCGAAATGCCTGACAACTTTTCAGATCTGTAAGCGATTGTTATTTATGATGATTTTTTGAGCTTACGGATTATAGAGCCATAGCGGTATCGATACTGTCGAAATAGGCTACAGAAAACGGTGCCTGCGGTTTGCTACGTTTCAAAGATTGTTTATAAATAACAATAACTTATGAAGTTGGCAGGGAATATGCATTGGTTCTTAGGAAAACTCGATCCAGGCTGATCGAGTAAAGGAAATTAAATTTGTAATCAGGTTAAAGATTTTTTAGCTCTCGTTACCATAGATTTCTGATTTTCAGTACAGGCGATGAAGTATGGCATGACTGCGAAACTGAGTGGAAGCGGCAGCTTCAAAGTTTCCGCTTGCCACTGCACCTGCAATGGTCATGGTTATGGCTGATTAACAGCGAGTGCTCTGTCTTGTTGGAGTAGCCTGACAAGCAGGAAATAAAACAGTTTTAATCTTCTTCAGGGAAATTCTGAGGATACAGTAAGACTCTCTCACCTTAATGCCGGTACTCTGTGCCGGCTTTTTTTTCGGCTGGTTTTAGTATATCTCCATGTGGATATTCACATTTTGGGGCTGTCACAGCCTGTGGATAACTTTGTGGAAAACAGAAGCACCAGAATGGTGCGTGATCAGGCGATGATTGATTGCGATTTGCATTTGTTAGCACCTCAAGATAGCCTAACAATAATAATAAATACAAACATATATGATTTATTTTCAGTCTATGTATTGACACGATCCATTCATAATGTTCCTCTAATATTGCACTGTTTTGGGCCTGTTGCGGCCTGTGTAAAAGTGGGTCTGGCAGTCGGATAGGCCGCTGTTTGTGGATAAGCCCGCAGATTAACTCCAGTATGCCTGCGGTTATAATGGCGGATTTTATAAATCTCGGTAAATCATGACCATCGTCCGATTACGCAACATCAGTGTCAGTTTTGGCGGCCCGGCCATTCTGCAGCAAATCAGCTTCTCGATTGACCTCGGTGAGCGTGTTTGCCTGCTCGGCAGGAACGGCACGGGTAAATCCACGCTGATGAAAGTCATTGCCGGGGATATCATGCCCGACAGCGGGCAAATCGAGCGGCAGCAGGGTTTGGTGACGGCGAAACTGGAACAGCAGGTTGATATCGGCGAGGGCGGCACGGTGTTTGATACCGTGGCCAAGGGGCTCGGAAAAGCGGCAGAATTGCTAAAAGCCTATAACGCAGCCGTGCACAGGCTGGCAACGGATCACGGCAACAGGGCCGAAGCAGAGCTCGAGAAGGCGCAACACGCGGTCGAGGCCGCGGGCGCGTGGCAGTTGAATCAGCGGGTTGAATCCATCATCAGCCGTATGCAACTCGATGGTGAAGCTTCGGTCGGGACCATGTCGGGGGGGCAGAAAAGGCGCGTACTGTTAGCGCGTGCGCTAGTGCAGCAGCCGGGACTGTTGCTCCTGGATGAGCCCACCAATCACCTCGATATCGCCGCAATAGCGTGGCTGGAGGAGCAACTGCTGGCGAATAACGGCGCCCTGTTGTTTGTGACCCACGACAGGGCATTCCTGCGCACGCTGGCCACCCGGATCATCGACCTGGACCGGGGTGAGTTGAAAAGCTATCCCGGTGACTATCAGACATTTCTCAGGCGCAAGGATGAATTTCTCAAAGCGGAAGCTGAAGCCGATGCGCGTTTCGATAAAAAACTGGCGCAGGAAGAGGCCTGGATACGACAGGGCATCAAGGCGAGACGCACGCGCAACGAGGGCAGGGTGCGTGCATTGCAGAAATTGCGCAAAGAGCGCGGGCACAGACGCGAGCTTGTGGGCAGGGCTGCGATGAAGATCTCCGAGGCAGAACGCTCAGGCAAACTGGTCGTGGAAGCGACAGCTGTTGGCTTCAGTTATCAGGACAGTCCACTGGTCAAGGATTTCAGTACCACTATTATACGTGGTGACCGCATCGGTGTGATTGGCCCCAACGGTGTTGGCAAGACGACCCTGCTGAATATCCTGCTGGGAGAGCTCGAGCCGCATCAGGGTAGCATCAAGTCAGGAACCAAGCTATCGGTTGCCTATTTCGATCAAATGAAAGCGCAGCTCGATGAAAACGCATCGGTCATCGATAATGTGTCACACGGCCGTGAAAGAATCGATATCAACGGCAAATCAAAACATATCATCGGCTATTTACAGGAATTTTTATTTTCGCCCGAGCGTGCACACTCGCCGATCAGGTCGCTCTCCGGTGGTGAACGCAGCCGCCTTATGCTGGCACGGTTGTTTTCGCAGCCTGCGAACGTGCTGGTACTGGACGAGCCGACCAATGACCTTGATATCGAAACCCTCGAACTGCTGGAAGAACTGTTGATGGAGTTCAGTGGAACGGTACTTCTGGTGAGTCATGACCGTGAATTTCTGAATAATGTTGTTACCAGCACGCTGGTTTTTGAGGGCAACGGCAAGGTGGCCGAGTTTGTCGGTGGCTATGATGACTGGGTAAGGCAACGTGATATCGATTCGTTTAAGGAGACACCGGAAAAAGCCTGTACCGCAGGAAAGTCAAAAGTGGTCAGTCAGAACAAACCCGCCAGGCTCAGTTACAAGCATAAGCGGGAGCTCGAGATGCTGCCTGAAAAAATCGAAAGACTGGAGATACAGGTTCAACAGCTGACGGATACCATGAGCAAGGCAGAATTCTTCCAGCAGGACAAAATCGTCATCGTAGAAACGCAGCAGGCACTCGAAAGTGCAAATGCAGACCTGGATGCCTGTTACAAGCGCTGGGAAGAGCTCGAGTCAGTTCTGATACAACAACAATGACCTTTAAAAGCTTATCTATCAGTGTGGATAAGATGTGGATCAAACGACAGTTTATTTGTCTGTAGTACTCAGGATTAAACCAGCCAGTCGGTGTCACATTGACTCAATCACAGGCGCTGATGTTTTTTGCCTGTACAACAGGATTGGTCCTATAAAATTCTATAGAAATTTAATCTCGCAGAGGCGCGGAGCACGCAAAGGAAATATCTGCTATTTTTTATTCAATGAATACCATCGTCTAATTTATCTTTCTCTGCGTACTCTGCGCCTTTGCGAGAGAACAAGATATCAAACCTCTAACCCGCATTTCTCACCAGGCGGCTTAGAAAACTGATAAGGCATTGGCTATTTGGGGTAAAGCCGGAATGATAAAAAATACAGTGTGTAATACAAGCTTGCGAACACGAAGACCAGCCTGCTCCCGTGATTCTGGTGAGAAATGCGGGCTAACGCCGGCTCGTTTCTGGCCATGCGAGAACAGACATCGACTGTCAGATCAAGCATGAACAAATACAATTTATGTGAACTGCGTCAATTCCTCGGTCCATGTTTCCACTATACTTGGATACTATAATCCGAATCCGCAAAACAGCCGGCCAGGACTCATGCTGCATAAGGCATTAAAACCTCTGTTATTTACACTAACGATTATTAGCCTGATTTTTTCGGGTTATACGCTCGCTGAAGATAACAGGGGAGAGGTCATCGCGGTTGATGGTTGCGTATATATTACAGATTCAAACGGTACTCGCAGGACTGTTGAAGAAGCCGGCCTTGCTGTCAGGGCGATGGATACCGTTGCAACTGCGGAAGGCAGTCATGCGATTATACGATTCGATGATGGAGTGCTGTCCGTACTGAACGAGAAAAGCCGCTTACGGGTTGAAAAGACAAGCGGGTTATCTCATCTGGGGGGGGCAATTTATTTCACCTTCAGAAAAGTTTTCAACGGTAAGCGTCAGATCAGGACGCGCTTTGCGACCCTGGGTATTCGCGGTACCACCTTTATCGTTTACGACGATGACGATGGTCAGGGTGTCGCGCTGCAGGAGGGGGTGCTGGATATCGCGTCTAACGGTGCGGCGTTCGAGATTTACAGGCAGCAGCAACTCGATGAGTTCGAGGCGTTCAAGCAGGATGTACAACAGCAGCAGCAGGAGCTGCGCCAGGAATTCGATGGCTACAAAAAACAGCAAACACAGAAATTTATCGAATACACGGATAACTTCACACTGCAACCCAACCATGTCGTTCGATTCGATGGTGCTCGAGTGAGTGAAAGTATGATCGGCGAAAGCGTCAAAGAAGACTTCGAAGACTTCGAAATGATAGCCGGTGAATTGCTGCAGGAGTTCCGTGAGCAGACACGGCGGCATCAGGAGATGCTTGAAAACAAGCAGAAGCTTGATGAAGAGGACTTTGAATGATGTTTACCGCAAAGACGCTCCTGCACATCATTGAATCCCCGAATGACATGCAGCATGTTCAGATCATATTGCCAACGTAGCTTGCGACAACAAATTATATTTACTTTCTGTCCTTTACGTCTCCGCGTCTTTGCGTTGAAAAAAACTGTAGCTAATCGAGCATCAGTTCCGGGAAACCCGCATTGCCCTGTATGCCACCGGTATGAACCGCTATAATGCGCGTACCTCTGTCGAATGTGCCTTTACCGATGAGATCGAACAGGCCGTAAAACATCTTTCCTGTATATGCAGTATCGAGCGTAATGCCAAATTCCGATTTGAACAGGCGTATGAATGCGAACAGCTCGGGTGATGTTTTTGCATAGCCACCAAAATGATAACCGGTTTCTATATGCCAGTTGTCACAATCGGGGCGTCCGTAGTCGGCAAGCATGCTGGCAATGTCGTTGTTGAGAAACGTTGCACCTTTGAGAGCCGCAAAACCGATCGCGTTCTGATCGGTTTCTAATGCACTGGCTATACCCGCGAGTGTTGCACCGGTTCCGCATGCAACGGTGATAAGGTCAAATGGATCATCGATCTCGGTAATGATTTCAGCGCAGCCTTTGATTGCCAGTTGATTGCTGCCACCTTCCGGCAATAGATAAAAATCGCCAAAACGTTTGTGTAGTCTTTCCAGTAACAGGGCTGATGTTTTATCGCGGTAGGTTTTACGATCCATGTATACGAGTTTCATACCGCAGTCGTGTGCAAATTGCAGCGTGGGATTCAGTTTGTGATGTGCTTCACCTCTTATTATACCGATGGTATTGAAACCGTAGTACTTCCCTGCGGCAGCCGTGGCGTAGATGTGGTTAGACCAGGCGCCACCGAATGTGAGCAGTGTGTTCTGTTGTTGTTCTTCGGCCTGAACCAGGTTGTACTTGAGCTTGCGCCACTTGTTACCGCCGATATGGGGGTTTGCCAGATCTTCGCGTCTGACAGAAACAAAAACGCCTGCTTTTTCTAGCAGGCGTGATTCGAGCTTCTGAAGAGGTGTATCGTTTAAAGTATACGCAGCTGGATTCAGCGTCTTTCTACCGCGTGTATGACTCTGGAATACTCAAAAAAGACCACGCGGTCATGATATGTCCAGGCAGTGATTGGCGGCTCGCCGACTGCGGGTGACATCTCTATTGGCTGGCCCAGTTCGTTTTGCACCTTGTCCATCGACATACCGCGTCGAGGGAAATCAAGTGGATTGATAATGATCGTTTCACCTGGCTGTAATTCGATCACATCACCGGTAATCTGTTGAATGACGACTTCTTCAACGATAACTTCTTCTGTAACAGGTGCTGACTGCAGTGGTTGTTCTATCGCCATCGGTTGCGCTTGCTCGGCTTCGACATCCCGTTCTGACATGGCAGGACGCTCTGCCACCGATATGGCAGGAATCATCAGCCCGGCTAGAATAATTATTGTTTTATACATAACTCCCTCTTCGCAGATTGGCGCAGTGCTACACAGATTGTAGCACCTGCAAGGGGAATGTGCGGTATTGTGCGGTTGTTCCGGTCGTATGTACGATGAGTCTGGAGGCGATTAGCCGTTGAATCTCTGCAGTACCAGACAGGCGTTTGTGCCACCGAAGCCAAAGTTGTTTGACATCACGGTGTTCAACTCAACATCGTCCCTTCTTTCGGTCACGATAGGCATGTCTATTGCGGCATCGTCAATATTTTCTATGTTGGCCGAAGCCTGAATGAAGTTGTTTTCCAGCATCAACAAGCTGTAAATCGCTTCCTGTACACCTGAAGCGCCAAGCGAATGTCCGGCCAGTGATTTGCTTGAGCTGATGGGTGGAATATTGTCGCCGAATGTTTCACGTATGGCCTCCAGCTCTTTGGTGTCACCGACCGGTGTGCTGGTGCCATGCGTGTTGATATAATCGAGCGGCTGATCGAGCTGCTCAGTGGCCATCTGCATGCAACGGACCGCACCTTCACCCGAGGGGGCAACCATATCGGCGCCATCCGAGGTGGCGCCATAACCGACGATTTCTGCGAGAATGTTGGCTCCGCGCTTGCGCGCGTGTTCGAGTTCTTCAACGACCATGGCACCGCCGCCGCCCGCAATTACAAAACCGTCACGATCGGCATCGTAGGTCCGGGATGCTTTTTCGGGTGTTCCATTGTACTTGGTTGACAGTGCGCCCATGGCATCGAACATCATGCTCAGTGACCAGTGCTCTTCTTCACCCCCGCCGGCAAAGATGATGTCCTGTTTACCCATCTGGATCAATTCATAGGCATTGCCGATGCAGTGCGTGCTGGTGGCGCATGCGGAACTGATGGAATAGTTTACCCCCTTGATATGGAATGGCGTTGCCAGGCACGCAGATACGGTGCTGCTCATCGTTTTTGGCACCATATAGGGACCGACGCGACGTAAGCCCTTGCTGCGCAGTATGTCGGCAGCTTCTACCTGGTTTGACGAGGAGCCGCCACCCGAGCCCATGATGATACCCGTGCGTGTATTGGAAACCATATCCTCGCTGAGGCCGGCCTGTTCGATCGCCTGCTGCATGGAAATGTATGCATAGACAGCCGAGTTGCCCATAAAGCGCTTCACCTTGCGGTCGATGAACGCATCCGCATCGATATCAATACTGCCGGCAACATGACTGCGCATGCCCATATCGACGTATGCCTGCTGGAACTTAATACCGGAACGGCCCTGTTTGAGTGAATCAAGCACGGCGTTTCTGTCATTCCCCAGACAGGAAACTATGCCGTAACCAGTAACAACAACACGTTTCATATAAATCTCTAGAAATTATCGGTAGAGGTAAATAAGCCTACTCGCAGGTTTTTAGCAGTGTAAATCACCCGCTCATCCACTGACAGTTCACCATCAGCGATCCCTAGCACCAGATCTCTGGCAATGACTCGCCTGATATTTATCTGGTAACGAACGATGTTGGCGGACGGCAATACCTGGCCGGTAAATTTTACTTCGCCAACACCGAGTGCACGCCCACGTCCGGGATAACCCAGCCAACCCAGATAAAAGCCGACAAGCTGCCACATCGCATCCAGGCCCAGGCATCCAGGCATAACCGGGTCACCATCGAAATGGCAATCGAAGAACCAGAGTTTGGGATCTATGTCCAGTTCCGCCTTGATAACGCCCTTGTTGTATTCACCCGAATTCTCCGCGATGTCTGTGATACGATCAAGCATGAGCATATTAGGCAGAGGCAACTGTGCATTGCCTGGTCCAAAAAGCTCGCCATGTCCACATTTGATTAATTCATCATAAGTAAAGGAGCTTTGACGGGTCATTGAGGTTTGTTCTTTATTGTTTCCGGCTTTCTTGTCTGCGAGCATTATTCTTTGACTAAAAAAGTGCTGATTTTATAGGAAATTGTCGAACGATGGTATCAGACATCATCGATTGAGAAAGGAAATATGCAGGAAATTATACTCATAGGCGCGTTGCTGAGCCTCGTTGCCTACTGGTGGGACACGATGCGTACCAACGAGATCGCGATACGCAGTTGCCGCCGGATCTGCCAGAGTGCCGGTGTTCAGTTGCTGGATGCGACCGTATCCCGGCAGCGCGTCTGGTTGCGGCGCCACCCCCGTGGGGGTGTTCAGCTCTGCCGGCTCTACAGCTTCGAGTACAGCCAGGACAGCGAAAACCGCCAGTTCGGGTATCTCGTGTTGCTCGGTCACCAGGTGGTGGAGAGCAGGATTGGACCCTCAAACGGCGTAGAGCCCGATTCAGGCTCTGAATCGGGCTCCACGTTGCATTAGATTTGTGCGGTCAGGAATCAGTATGTGAAAAATCGTTTACTGAATTGCAGGCGTGCCGGGCCTTCTTCGCCTTCCGGTGTGATATTCAGTTTGAATTTGAGGAACTCGCCATCGCTGACTTTAAGCTCGGCGATGTAATAAATTGCGGTGTCTTCCGTGATCTCATTGAATTCGAGGGTTTTCAACTGCCCGGTCAGGTTGCTGGCATTGCCTGTGATCGTGGACGGAACAGGTTTTCCGGTTGTGCCCATCACCTTCTTCAAAACGGTAATGTTGACTATGATGCGGTTGTTGCGGCGCGTCAGCTCATAAGCCTTGGCGATTTCGGGAGACAGGGTGTCACTTCTGAACGCATTGTAATGGACGACATAATCACCGAAAACCCGTGAATTTTCAGCGGCAGCATTTGCCCCAAAACCAAGCAACGCAAGCATGATCAGGCTTTTTACAAACAGGTTCAACTGTCCACGAAATCTGATAGGTCCACGCATACGAAATCTCCTCGTAAGTATTCGAAATCAATTGCTATAGGGTACCATTATTGATGTCATAAGGCACATTCCAGATCGTGCAATATTCCAGCAAATACCATGCATATCTATGATTCTAGCGGCATGAAACTGTTTTTACCCGCGTTTTACAGCTTTTTCAGCAGCTCATCACCGATGCACTCGAGCCGCCATCCACTCAGTACCGGTAGATGACGCTCGCCGATGACCAGCTTTTCGGCGTCTTTTCGGTTGCATAACATGCCCGGTGAGATGCCAAGTTCGGATGCCTTTTTGCGGAGCAGGTCCAGCACGGCGGTCAGTGCTGTTGACTGGTCTTGTGTCAGCTGTCTGCGTTTGAGCGTAGGCCACTCGGATTCGGGCATCTGGTAGGCCATCAATATCGCCTCTGTCAGCGAATCGAGACCGGACATCTTGAGGAATTGACTCATTCTGCCAATACGGGACAGTTCACTGACATTCTTCGGCTGTCTGACGCCGATCTGGATGATATGGTCATCCGGCAGGATTCGACGTCGCGTCCTGTCCCTGGCTATGGCCTGCTGCTCACGCCATACAGCGGCTTTTTGCAGCACGGCGAGTTCGATACCGCGCAAACGCTCCTTGCCCTTGACCCGGGACCAGCAATGCTCCAGGTCGTTTTTATGGTTGATATTTATCGAACACAGACGCTCACATTCCTCGCGTATCCATGCGCTGCGGTGCAGTGCCGCGAGTTCGTCCAACTGCTGTTTGTACAGCGGCAGCAGGAAACGAACATCATCGGCAGCATATTCCAGTTGTGCCGCTGTCAGTGGACGTTTCAGCCAGTTGGTGCGCGTCTCCGATTTGGGTAATTTGATATTGAGCTCGCTTTCCACCAGCCGGGCGTAACTGATCTGGTGGTCTTCATTCATCAGCGCGGTCGCAATCTGGGTATCGAACAGCGGGCAGGGTATTTTGCCCATGACCCGCTCGAGCACCTCAAGGTCCTGTAGACAGGCGTGAAACACCTTGGTTATCGAGTCATCGTATAACAGCCTGGATAATAGCGGTTTCGTATCGAATGCCAGCGGGTCTATACAGGCAATACGGTTATCGCCCGCGATTTGTATCAGGCCGATATGAGGAAAATAGGATGTTTCCCGGGCGAACTCGGTATCGATCGCAATACAGGGCTGGGATTTCAGCTCATCACAAAACACACCCAGTGCTTCGGGTGTGTCGATGAATTCAGGTGTCATCGATGTTGCTTGGATGCCAGCAGTTCGATTTGATAACCATCAGGGTCTTCTACGAAGGCGATGATGGTCGTGCCGGCGTTCATCGGACCCGGCTCGCGTATGATGTTTCCGCCTTGATCGCGGATTTTCTCGGCTGCTGCGTATACATCATCGACTTCTATCGCGAGATGCCCGAAACCGCTGCCTAAATCGTAGCTGCCGGTATCCCAGTTATGGGTCAGTTCGATCACGGAACTGCCCTGTTCATCACCATAGCCGACGAAAGCGAGGGTGAATTTGCCTTCCGGGTAGTCCTTTTGTCGTAACAGCTTCATACCGAGTATTTCGGTATAAAAATTAATGGATCGTTCCAGATTACCGACGCGGATCATGGTATGTAGCAGGCGCATGCTTTTTCCACCGATTTTTCGAATATAAAGCGCGTATGTTACATTGCTGCATACCCAGATGCGACCAGTGAGTACTTTACGCGATATGGATTTTTCATTTAACGCTAAAACATTCAGAGCTCTGCTGCACAGTGCTGTCGCCGAGCATCTCAGCGAAATTACGGCGGATACCAGCAGCGAGGAAACACCGGAGCAGCTACTGGCCGGGATGGAAAAGGCGATCGATGTGATGGAGCGCGCCGATGCGGACGCGGCCTCGAGACAGGGCGAGGCCGTGTTGTCTGATGCTGAAATCACCGAGATCGGCGATTTTGCACTGGGCCTGCTCGAAACCATCGTTGAGCGCGTCGAAACCGCGAGCGGGCATCAGAACCGGGATCTCACGCGCCTTGCGATACCCATATCCCTGTGGATTGCCAGGCAGGGCGGATCGATCAACAAGCTGGAACTGGTGGTGAATTCGCTTGCGGCATGGGCCAATGAACTGGAGGACACGCTGCAAATCGCCGGTCTGGCCCGGGTGATACGTGAAATTATCGATGCGGCATCGGATAAGGTTCGTCGAGACCTTGAGCAATCCAATCCAATGCGGCCATGGCGCATCATCAATCTCAATTATGGCATCGTTGCCACACGCAGCCATGACCCTGAACTCATGGATGAGGCCTTCAGTATTCTGGTTGAAAACCTGCCACAAGATGCGCGAGCATTCTTCAGGGAAGGCATGCAGCAGATGGATATCGTCGGATACCCGGAGGAAGTGCGAGAAGTGGTTGAGCGCTATGACAGGATGTGGGGATCCGGGAACACTCTTCATTGAAACAGCACCCGGAACCGGGGCAACAGGTTCTTGGTGTTGTTCGCGGACTTTATTCTTTTCCCGACTGTGTCGCGGCCGTATGCTTGCTCTGCATAAAAGCCGAGTGGGGGACGTGCAGCAGATCGGCAAGTCTTCTGACCAGGTGCTCTTCAAGCTTGTGAACCCTGTTATCAGCATAGGCCATTTGCCAGAGGCGTGTTATCAGTTCACGCTTTTGTTGCTGCGTGTAGAACTCATTGATGAGTGAGGTGAACTGGTAATAGTCCGTCGATTCGATCCTTTCTTCGTCAGCCAGTTGAATGAGGTTTAACGCTTCCCCGTGACTCAACTGGAATTTTTCCTGCAGAACCTTGTGCAGGGTGTCGATCTCACTTTGCCCGACCGAGTGATCCGCGTACAGAACTTCTATCATCAGTGCTGCGCAGGCTAGCTGTAGCTGATGTTCCAGTATGTCTTCGTCGATACTTTCAGTGACGATGATATGCTGCTCGAAAAACCGCCTGATTTTTACTATCATGATGATTCTCCGGCCCTGTTCAGCAGGTTTTCCAGCCGTGACTCATCAAATCCACTCATCATGTATTTATCGACGATCAAAACAGGAATTACCTGTGCATTGGTGTCATTGAATAATTGTTTACCTTCGGCCGATCGTTCAATATCGTACTCGCAATAACTGATATTGTGAGAGCTCAGGTAGCGACGCGCCTGGTAGCAATATGGGCACCACCATGTACCCAGCATAATGACTTGCGGTTTGTTTACGAGAATTTCATCGTTGCAGTGAATACGCGCAACCGTGGGTTTGTAGCTGACGATGATCAGGCCGATAACGATAAGCCCAAGAATGACGATACCATTCAGCCGTCTGGGTCTGGAAGTAACGGATTCTTTATTGTGTTGGTCGTTTTCCTGCATGGTTTAAAAACAACACCCGGGAGTCAGTATGACTGCCGGGTGTCCGGTTTGTTCCAGCTATGCTGATGTTTTAACGCATGTATTCGCGTCTTCTTTCTTCGTGTTCACGATCGCTGTAGCCGCGTAGTTCCGCGATGAAGTGTCTGCGGTAGTACAGGACTGCACTGGTGCCATTTGCTTTGACGTCGATGATTTTCCATTTGCCGTCGGTCCTGCGCATGCCAAATTCAAGGCGTGCAGGACGCTGGTCAGGCCTGACGACCTTGATACGAACGATGGCTTCATCGCCGCGTCCGCGGAAAATCGTTTTGTCGTAACGAAGCGACGTGTTGGCAGGATCAAATCCACCCATGTGCTTGACCAGCGCAGTGAGGAAGGTTTCCTGAAGCTTTGTCTGGAATTTGATTTTGTCCTTTGTGCTCATGTAGCGTGCATAAGGCCCTGTTATCCATTCGGACATGGCGTCAAAATCAAAATGTGGAAAAATTTCCTTCTCGAGATAGGCGCGCAGCATCCCCGGGTGGGCCGAGTCCTTGCCTTTGATGAATTTTTCGAGGTCATCAACGGCCGTCTTGAGCTCTTTTACTGGATCGGGTACTTCTGCCTGGCGGCTGCTTCTGGATAGATAGCGGTCATCTCTGTCGCCATAACGTTTAGAATGGTCGGTATACGCATAAGATGAATTCATACACAGGATTACAAACAGTGTGGTAAGCGGTACGAGGATTTTCTTCATGTATGTTCTCTTTATTATAATAATGTGAGCAAATGAGGGTTAAGATTAACGTGCAGAACGTGTTTTCAGCAAGTGCTGGAGAGAAAATACTGAACATATTTTTTCTACTGTTTGCGGCCGTGCTATCGCTGCGACCGGCGCCATTGACGGCGGCAGAAACAGACTGGTCGGCGGCCGAGCGGCAGATGGAACTGGAGCAGCGGGCCCTGGAGATCAATGAGGGTGATCTGCAGGTGCTTGAACGGCCGCCGGAAGCGGCCTCCCATCATCATCAGAATCGACTGTTGATCACAGCCCAGAGTCTGAGTGATGGCTGGGTAACAATGTATCAGTGTCATAGCGATCTTGACGCGGTATCGGCTACTCAGGTCGTGTATAACAAGGCCAGAATTCGTAACATCAAGGTATTGTCCTCACAGAATATAGGGTCAGTCCGGATTGAGGGGCACACCGTACAGTTGAAGGACGTTGGGGCAGAATCTGAAATCTGTATTTCTGCCGATAAAAGGGCCTTGTTATACGAGAATGGCCAGTATTATCTGAAACTGGGGCCCTTTATGCGGCGTTTTCTGGATGGTTACTATCCAATGCGCGTGCAGGTTGAAGTCTGTTACCCAACTTTTCTGCAACTGGTGGGTTCCAGCCCGGTTAAGGCCAAGCAGCGCTCGCGCAACAAGACCTCTTATGCGGATATCGATATCTGGATTGTTGGCAAGCTTGATATCGAACTGATCTTCAGAAACACGCTGTCTGGTCATCAATAGAACTCGTATTTTGCAATACGTTTAATTTTGTATTCCCCGGTTCTGCCGAAAACCGTGATACGGGTAATGATCGGGGCATCACCGTAACAGTAATCTTCAAATGCAGTGCGTTCGAGCAATTCTGCATCGTTAGCGATTATCGTGACAGCCCCGGAGATGCTTTCACCGCACTGGCCATCAAAATCCGTGCTGAAGATTTGCGGTTCCAGTATGACGGTATATACCGTGCTGCCAAGCTTGCACGTGTTTACGACCTTGGATGACTTGATTATCCTGGTTGAATCGGTTTGACGTGCGACTTCAACCATGTCCCAGGGTGAGTAAGTACCTTTTTCAGCAGAATATTCAAAACTAGCGCCCTTGTCGCCTCTCAGCAGCGAATTTGTAATCGTCAGGATATTCGCTTCGGTGTCGCATTTGTACGTTATCAACGGGTATAAGACACCCGCCGCACCTGCCGGGGTTATGCCGTGAAAAAGCACAGCGACGAGTATACATAATACTTTATTGCAGGGTGACAACATTCAAGCCCCTGGTAATGTCTGCCGACAAGTTGCCTGGATCTTTTCCAGGTAATAATATTTTCTATATAAACAAGAGTATAGGTAAGTATTCGATGAATACAAATGGTGCAAGCCTGTGAATGATGCAGCCATACAGCTACGACTGTTGGTGTCGCCGGATTTTTCCCGGTTGCCCGTATAGAAATCGCGGATTAGCAGAATAAAACGGTTACCGAACTGAAATGAATACAGGCTTACTCGTAGTAATAATCGTATCGATGCAGGATGTTCTTCATGAATTCCCAAGCCTCACTGTATGATAGCCCGCTGTCTTCAGGAATGATGATCTTGATATAAAGTTTTTTCGGGTGCGCTTTCTTCAGTTCGGCAAGCTTGCTGTTCAGCTCATTCGAGCTGAGTGTTGAGTAGCTCTTATCTCCGGCATCTTTGAAGCGTATAC
>CAJIBR010000381.1_pt1 | contig 24501 bp, 21 predicted proteins | sample 9199401 | NCBI WGS metagenome assembly CAJIBR01 (sample SAMEA7708310, study PRJEB35096) | sediment metagenome | biome: marine neritic benthic zone biome [ENVO:01000025]; feature: sediment [ENVO:00002007]; material: shallow marine sediment [ENVO:03000034] sea grass bed [ENVO_01000059] ... | reverse complement strand
CATGCGATGAATTCGCGCCTTGTCTGGTGCGACATTATCAAACCGGATTTCACCGCATATTCCGCACATTTTAAGGCAGGGGCGAGGGACGATGAACGAGGGACGAGGAAGCTATCGTCATACTGCATGAAAAGCATGTCTTCATAAGCACCGGCTACTTGTCTGTTTCAATTTGGTATTCAAGGATTTTCTGTGCCCGAGTTCATCCCGTTTTACACGGGCCAGTGAGGTGGATCAGCAATGCCGAGATAGCCAACGTCCATACGATTACGGCACCGCTTGGCAAGTCCAGCAAGGCTGACAGGATCAGTCCCGTAGCATAGCCGATGATGCCGACAATCACAGCCATCCGGAGTCCCGATCGGCCTGTACACCCGACCGTCGCCAGTGCCGGAACGATCAGGCTGGCAAACACCAGATACACGCCAACGAGCTGAACCGACACTGTAATCGCGATTGCGAACAACGTGTAAAAGCCCGCACTACCGATCCTGTCGCTGAATTTCAGCCACACAGCGAGGACAATGCTCGAGATGATGCCCGCGTTCAGCAGTTGTCCCCATTCTACCCATAGGATCTGCCCGACCAGCAAATCTTTCAGATGATCACCGCCGTGCGGATTGTTGGCCAGCAATAGAATACCGCCTGTAGCCGCGAGTATAAAACTGGTACCGATCAAAGCTTCCTGGTGACTACCAACTCTTTTCTCCAGCCAGTTCAACACCCATGCACCGGTCAGCGCACTGATGACCGCAGCGATCTGTGCTTCGATGCCGTGTTCATCCCAGCCCAGCGTATACGCGATGATCACACCCAGACCGGCGATCTGGGCCACTGCGATATCAATAAAGATAATCCCCCGCCTCAGCACTTCATGCCCGAGAGGAATATGCGTCATCAACACGATCATGCCGGTCACAAAGGCAGGTGCCAGGATACTCCATTCAAGGCCTTCCAGGCTCATTTCACAGGCTCAAGCAAGAGATCGACAAGCTTGTCGAACCATTGATACAGGCTCTCACCGCTCTGAAAATCAACCGTCGCCGGCAAGGTAACGATCGGAATATCCATCTGTTCCGACAGCCACTTGACCGGGCGATCATTCATATAGCCGGTATCAACGATCATCACCGCTGATTGTTGCTGCAGTAGTTGCTTGAGCCGGGCAAGATGCCGCGAGGAAGGAGCCACACCGGGTACGGGTTCCAGCGTCGCGATCTTGCTGAGTTCCAGCCAGTCGCTCAGATATGACCAGAAGTCATGGTGTACAACGATCTTTGCTCCGCTCACCACCATGGCACGCTCGCTCCAGTCGCGCGTCGCCTGCTGCCACGCGCTGTCAAAGTCACGGTAACGTTGCTGATAATGGTCGGCGTTGCCCGGATCCAGTGTTTTCAGGCGCTCCGATAAAGGGTGTGCGATACGCGGTATGTTGCGCGGGTCTGTGTGTACATGCGGATTACCGGCGGCATGTATATCGCCCAGCCGCCGATCGAGCTTTTCAGGCACTTCCAGCATGTCGACATAGTCGGACGCCAGGAAGTGGCCCGGCTGCCCCGGCTGAATCCGTGCATTACCTGCCCGGCGCAGCAACAACGGCAGCCAGCCGACCTCGAGCTCCGCACCGGTGCATATCAGCAGATCGGCCTTGCGTGCTTTCGCGATCAGGCTTGGGCGCGCCTGAATGTGATGCGGGTCCTGCTGTGCCGTGGTAGCACTGTAGATTTCGAGACGATCACCGCCCAGCTCTTGCGCCAGTGCTGCCCATTCCGGCTCACAGGCAAACACATTGAGTGTTGCCTGTGCTGCACTGGATAAGCTGCCGAGGATGGTGAATGCAGCCAATAATATTGCTGAGCTAGAAAGCGTGCGCACCGTGAGATCCTATGCTGAATGTATATTGCAGATAGATCTGATCATCTGACACCTGATACGAGTCGTCACGATTATACTGCAGGCGTATGCGGCTGTATTCACTGGGCACCCATTCGGCCATGACACTGGCCCGCTTTGGCGTATGACCATTACTTACCAGACCGGCTTCATCGAGGACATTGATATCGCTACCCTTGTTATCACTGTCGAGCATGTCATAGCGAATACCTGTGCGCCAGCTGTGCGCAAATTTCCAGGTGGCCTGTGCATACCAGCCATCCTGTTTGCTGTCGAGGGTACTGGTTTCCAGCGGACTGCTATTGAGCAAAGTCAAATCGCCTTCATCCTCACGATTGAAGTACTCGAACTGCAGTTTCACATTCTTCTCGCGGTAGTTTCCGGCGGGCGCCCATTTGTAAATAGCATTCAGGCCGATGGTCTTGCTGTCACCTTCAAACAGTGGAGTTTCTGCTGTACCGCCATGGCTATGACCACCGTATTCACGTTCGATTTTGTCAGCCGCCCAGTAACTCATACCCGCTTGCCAACTGTGACTCACACCGATATCACCACCGATGTTCGCATAAGCCACCCAACTGCCGACTCCATCATGCTCACCGCCCGCAGGATACTTGCGCCCTGACAAAGCCTCTGCGCCGAATTCAAGGAACAGATCCGTCGGCATAATCACTGACAGGCGCAAGCCATCATCAAAATACTGATTCCCGAACAGAGCACGATATACCAGTGGCGCATCCTGGAAATCCCAGGCATGTTCGTGGATCTGGTTGAGATAACCGAGCGCAGAGTAAAAACGGCCGCCACGGATGGTAAAGCCAGCACCGACGGAGAGCGTTTCGAAAAAGGCCTCTTCCAGTTCGACCTCGAGTTCATTCTCATGCTCGGCGATTGCCAGCGTGAACTGACCATAGAACTTGTCGTCGATATTGTTGCTGAACACGAGCTCGGAATGGCCCAGTGAAAAACCTTCGGGCGCCAGTTCGGCTTCACCCCCCAGCGCAAAGCCCGGAATACGATAGTCTTCCGGATTGTTTTTATAACTGGCATAGACGCCATCGAGTATTACACTGATCGCCGGATTGAACTGATTATTGGTCGTTTTCCGGCGGCTGTATTCTGATGTCCTGCTGTCGGAAAGTCTGTCCTGAGCCTGTTTTTTCTCCAGCGATTTAATGCGCTGTTCGTATCCATCTAGTTTTTTGTTCAACTCATCTATGTCAGTCGCACCATGAGCTGTCACCATGCTCATGGAAACAGCACAGGCCAGTGCTGTTCGTACACATGAAATATTCATTAATATATACCTGTTCTTAATTAAATAAAGAATGTTTCCACGCAAAGATTCATGCTCTGATGGAAACAATGAGAATTATAAGATCAGGTATGTAGTGGTGGTGCCCGAGGTTGATGGCTCGAAAAAGCGTGGTTAATGAATACCCGGTTTAAACCGGTATTCGTTTCATTTGTTAAATTGAGGTTTGTGCAACACGTCGATAATGCTGCAATAGCATGTTCGTTTTGCTCAAGACTGGTGAATGCAACGCATATTTCATCCGGGGCATGAAATGGGTGATCAGTCGCATGTACAAGCGTTGCTACCTGTCCGGCAAATAGCAACAGGCTTGTTATTATTGCAATGGCCTTAATGCGCATATTCATTCAAATTGACACCTTTTGATCAAAGGGATCTGGACCAATGTTCGAATCATATCCCAGAAGCCTTCCTGGTGCTATATACAGTGACTGCCGAAATCGCCTTCCATGCGTTACTCGCCTTTATTTTTTTGCCTGACCCCAGCCACCACCTCCTGCTGTCTCAATGGTGAGAATATCGCCAGGCTGCAGTGATATATTATCCTTGGCCTTGATTGTTTTCTGGTTCAAGCGGTTTATTCCGGCCTCACCATTACCAGCACCATGCAAGCCCCAGGGTGCATGCGACCTTCTCTCAGTCAGAAGAGTCGCGTTTGCCGGCCGTAATAATTCCAGCTCGCGCACAATACCCGAACCCCCTGTGTGCGTTCCCTTACCGCCGGAACCTCGACGAATCTGGTAGCGATTGACACGCACAGGGAATGCCATTTCCAATGACTCAATCGGGGTATTCAAAGTATTGGTCATATGCGTCTGCACGGCATCAAGCCCGTTCGCAGCCGCACTGGCCCCCATACCCCCCCCGATGGTTTCGTAATAATCCCATGACGGTCCTTGATGATCGCCGGACGAACCCATTGCCAGGTTATTCATACTGCCGTGACTGGCGGCGGGTACCATCCCCGGTATCGCCTGCGCCAGGGCGCCCAGCACGACATCGACAACACGCGTACTGGTTTCAACGTTACCGGCGGCTACCGCGGCCGGGTAAGTTGCATTCAACAGGCCGCCTTCTTCGGCTCTGATCGAGATTGGGCGGAAACTGCCGGCACAAGCCGGCGCCTGTGGCGGCAATAAACAACGGAATACGTAATAGACCGCAGCAGCAGTGACTGATATCGGGCAGTTAACATTGCCGCCGACCTGGCGACTGGTGCCTGTAAAATCGACAGCCACTGCTCCCTGCTTGACGATAATACACGCCCTGATCTGGATATCTGTGCGCCCGAGTCCGTCGTCATCCAGCACATCACTGAACCGGTAATCACCATCGGGGATCGCATGCAGACTTGAAATGGCCAGTTGTTCGGCATACTTGTTCAGCGCCTCCAGGGCACGCGTGTATTGCTGTGTCCCCATCTGCCTGATCAATTCGATCAATCGGCGATAGCCACGTCGATTAGCCGCTATCTGCGCGCTGAAATCGCCTTTCGATTCAACCGGATTGCGCAACGATGCCATCAGCCGATCCAGTTGCGCTTCATTGATACGGTGTTGCTCGACCAGCTTCTGCGGCCTGATCACCAGACCTTCTTCCTGCAAGTTTGACGACAATGGCATTGAGCCCGGCTGTTCGGCACCGATATCCGCATGATGGGCACGATTGGCGACGAATCCGAGTAATTGATCTTCTATAAAAACAGGCGCAATAACAGTCACGTCGGGAAGGTGAGTCCCGCCCATGTAAGGATCATTCAGAATGATCATATCACCATCACGCCAGGCTACGGCTTCTACGATACTGCGCATCGCAAATGCCATGCTCCCGAGATGGACAGGAATATGTGCCGCCTGGGCGCAAAGCTCCCCGTTTGTATCGAACACAGCACAGGAGTAATCGAGGCGATCACGAATATTGGGTGAGAATGCCGCGCGCTGCAGCGCTGCGCCCATTTCATCGCAGATCGCCTCGATACGGTTTGCAAATATACTCAGCTCAACCGGATTCATCTTGCAATAACACTGTGTAATGTATGGAATTAATTGTTTTTACTGGCAAAAATACACCGAATTTCAAATTTGCAGTTGCATTATACATGCCCCTGCTCTATCGTTAGCGCCCAGCTAAAACATGAAAAATAATCTAGGGGAAACACCATGAATCCTTTGAAATCGATTACAGGCACGCTGGTCGCGGGTCTGGTACTAGCCATTGCTATCATTTTCATACTCGGCACCACAGGTGCTCTGAATCCCTGGTCACTCTGGGTCTGGGTCCATGTGTTCGTCGGCATCACCTGGATCGGCCTGCTCTATTATTTCAATTTCATCCAGGTCCCGGCTGTTGCCACCGCCCTGTCAGAAACCGACAGTGGCGGCCCGGGACCGGCTGCAATCAACAAGTATGTGGCCCCCCGTGCACTGCTGTGGTTCCGCTGGGCAGCCGTCGCCACCTGGATTACCGGTGCGCTGGCGCTCGAAGCCATGCACACCGGAGAAGGCTCCGGGGTTGTAGCCGCATTTACCCTTGCCAGCGGCTACAAGGCAATCGGTGTGGGAGCCTGGCTCGGCACCATCATGCTGTTCAATGTCTGGGTACTGATCTGGCCAAACCAGAAGAAAATTCTCGGCCTCGACGGCAAAGAGCACGGTGCTGACGAAATTGCCAAAGCCAAGATGGTCGCATTGATGGCTTCCCGCACCAACACCATGCTGTCGATCCCGATGCTGCTCGGCATGATTGGCCAGGGTCACGGTCTGCCGTTCTAGTCAGACTCGATACAGCATGCGCTGACACACGCCGGGGCGGGTCTGATGACCAGATCTGCCCTTTTTTTCTTGTGTGCGCATCAAAATAACGTATAATCATGCGTTTAACGGCAGCCAAGGCTGCCGTTTTTGATTCCACAACCCGTGTATTTCGATGTCTGATAACCAGCACCTGATGACGACCTATGCCCCCATGGATGTCACGTTCGATCATGGCGAGGGGGTATATCTATGGGATACGAAAGGCAGGCAATACCTCGACGCCCTCGCGGGTATTGCCGTGTGTGGTCTGGGTCATGCACATCCGGCAGTTACCCGGGCGATTTCCGGGCAGGCCTCAAAACTGATTCACACGTCCAATCTGTACCAGATTGAAAACCAGCAGCTGCTTGCTGATGAGCTATGCCGCCTGTCAGGACTGGACAGCGTTTTTTTCTCGAACTCGGGTGCTGAAGCCAATGAAGCCGCGATCAAGATCGCCAGAATGTACGGCAACACCCGGGGTCTATCATCACCCAATATTATTGTCATGGAAAACAGCTTTCATGGGCGTACCATGGCGACATTGTCAGCAACAGGCAACCGACATGTACAGGCCGGCTTTGAGCCCCTGGTGCAGGGCTTTATTCGCGCACCTTTTAACAGCGTAGAGGCCATCGAAAATATCGCCGAGAACAGCAGTAATGTTGTGGCCGTCATGGTCGAGCCGATTCAGGGCGAGGCAGGTATCAACATGCCCGACGCAGACTACCTGAACCGACTGCGCAAGGTTTGTGATGACAACGACTGGCTGCTGATCCTGGATGAGATTCAAACCGGAATGGGTCGTACCGGCACGTGGTTTGCGTATCAACACAACGACATACTTCCAGACATCATGACCCTGGCGAAATCCCTGGGCAACGGTGTGCCCATAGGCGCCTGCATTGCAGACAGCAAAACAGCTGACGTCATGAAACCCGGTAGCCATGGATCCACCTTTGGCGGCAATCCGCTTGCCTGCGCCGCCGGCCTTGCTGTCGTGAACACGATAGTCGAGCAAAATCTCGTTGAAAGCGCAGCCACGATGGGTAAGCTGCTTGTAAACAGGCTCAACGATGCCATCGGTAATATAGAGGGCGTAGCCGAGATCCGCGGCCTGGGGCTGATGATTGGCATCCAGCTGGAGAAGCCCTGCAAACAACTGATGGCAGAAGCCCTCCAGCATGGCCTGCTGATTAGTGTTCAAGCCGAGCACGTGATTCGGCTGCTGCCGCCATTGACTATCGATGAAGCGCAGATCGATTCATTGACAGCCAAATTGAGCTCACTGATTATTCCATTTCTGCAACAGGAAGCCGCCTGAGTGCATTCATTGAGAGCCTGTTATGACTGTGCGCCATTTCCTAACACTTACCGACCTGAGCAGTGATGAACTCACCACGCTATTACATCGCGCAATAGAGCTGAAAGCGCAATACAAGAAGAAAGAGCGCTACCAGCCATTGGAAAATCGGGTGCTGGCGATGGTTTTCGAAAAATCATCCACGCGCACACGTGTTTCATTCGAAGCCGGGATGGCACAGTTCGGCGGCCATGCGATCTTTCTATCTCCACGTGATACACAGCTCGGTCGAGGCGAACCCATAGAAGACAGCGCACGCGTTCTATCCAGCATGGCTGACTGCATCATGGTGCGCACATTCGAACACGAAAAGATCGAGCGTTTTGCCGAATACTCATCTGTACCTGTTATAAACGGACTGACCGATGAAGTGCATCCCTGTCAGCTACTTGCGGATATGCAGACATTCATCGAGCACAGGGGCGACATAAAAGGAAAAACTGTTACATGGATCGGTGACGGCAATAATATGTGCCATGCATACATGCATGCAGCCAAACTTCTCGACTTTAAACTGAATATCGCCTGTCCTGAAGGATACGACCCCGGCCAGACATTCATGGATGAGACCTCGTCCAATGTCGAGCTGATACGCGATCCTGCCAGTGCATGCAAGAACTCCGATCTGGTTGCTACCGATGTGTGGGCCAGCATGGGTCAGGAAGAAGAACAGGCAAAACGTGAAACGGCTTTTGCGCCTTATCAGGTTAACGATGCGTTGATGAGCGCAGCTAAACCTGACGCTCTGTTCATGCACTGCCTGCCCGCGCATCGCGGTGAAGAAGTAAGCGCTGGAGTCATTGACGGCAAACAGAGCGTGGTGTGGGATGAAGCCGAGAACAGACTGCATGCTCAAAAAGCACTACTCGAATTCCTGCTTGTAGAGTGATTACGCTTTGCTTTCGTCTTGGCCAAAGCTCAGATCATCAAGCCTAGCTTTCGGCAGCATTGCGATGCTGCTTCCACTAACATCAATCTCAAATAATCTCGACTACTGTGATGCCAGGTATCCATCCATAAGATCATACGAGCCCCCACCCTACTTCACTGAAGACAGGCGCGACAAGATTGACATTAGCGCCAACAAAACACTTTCAGATAAAGACGGCTCATCGACTTTTGAAGGTGATGTTATTGTTGAAAGGCACGAACTCAGAATAAAGGCCGACACTGCCAGATTTGATAAAAGCAGCAGAGAGATATCAGTTAGTGGCAATGTGCGCCTCGACACAACAGGCATGTCGTTGACTGCAGATAACGGACGGTTTTTTCTGGATGATAAGAATACAGAATTCAGTAACATAAGTTTCTTTATTCCGGAAACGCGCTTACGCGGACACGCTGATCAGATTACTTCTGAAGGCAAACAATCGGCAAAGCTGGTTGAGTCCAGCATCACCAGCTGCCCTCCTGGTGATATCGACTGGTTACTGTCAGCCGATTCCATCGACCTCGATCTACAGGATGAATACGGAAAAGCCCGTAACGTCGTACTCAGGTTTCACAATGTGCCATTTCTATACACACCCTATATCGAATTTCCTATCAGTGACAGACGCCGCAGTGGATTACTGGTACCGTCATTTGAAACTTCATCGTCACGCGGTTTTGAACTGGTCGTACCGTGGTACTGGAACATCGCACCCAATCAGGACGCAACCATTGCGCCCCATTACATGGACAGGCGCGGCATCCAGCTGGATACTCAGTACCGCTTCCTGACAAAAACAACAGACGGAACATTCGATCTTAATTATTTACACGAAGACCGCATTACCCTGGAGAATCGCTACTCGTTTAAATACCTGCAGCAAACCCGCTTTAACCGCAACATAAGGGCAAAAATCGATTACAAGAACGTGTCTGACGACGAGTACCTGCAGGACTTCTCATCCAGCCTGCTGGGGACCAGTACCACACACCTGAGTCAAAGCGCCGACATTGCTGCAACCTATACAAACTGGAGTATGCGCGGACTGCTGCAAACTTACGAAACGCTGGATCCGACAATTGCGGAAAGCGACAGGCCATACAGCATGCTGCCGAAAATTCAGATAAATGGCGGCGAAGAACTGATTGAAAGCTTCAACTTCACACTGGGCTCTGAATGGGTCAATTTTATACACGAAGACAATATCAGTGTTGAGGGGCCGAGGTTTATCATCCAGCCCGGCCTGGAACTTGATATACAGAAAAGTGCATGGTTCCTCAAACCGGCCGTTGAATTCAACCATACCCAGTACAATGTGGCAGATGGCGGCGGCACGAAAATAGACACCATTGACAGAAACCTGCCCATCACATCAATTGATAGCGGTATCTTTCTGGAACGCAACTTTGCTAACGAGCAGATACTTACTCTGGAGCCCAGGCTGTTCTACTTGTATATTCCGTTTGAAGACCAGAGCGGTTTGCCGCTTTTTGACACAAGCGTACCTGACTTTACCCTTTCACAGATGTTCAGAAAGAACCGGTTCAATGGCGGCGACCGAATCGGTGATGCAAACCAGGTGACAGCCGCACTCAGATCCCGAATCATCAACCCATCCACCGGTTATGAGTACATGCGCGCAAGCATTGGCCAGATCTATTACTTCGATGATCGCAAGGTAACGCCGACAAGCATCCCTGCTACCAGCAAATCATCCGATATTATCGCCGAAATTAATGGCTCCGTGGCCAACTGGAGCGCAAATGCCGGCATGACCTGGGATATTGAAAGGCATAACAGCTCCAAACACAGCGCATCGGTTCATTATGAGAACGATGAGAATGCCATTTTCAATCTGGGATACAGCAGAAGACGCCAGACACTCACAAACATCGAACCTCTTGAACAAACGGACGTTTCATTTGTCGCACCTGTAGGTAAAAAATTTACCCTGATAGGTCGATGGAACTATTCTCTGGAGCAGGAACGCGATCTCGAAACCATCGCCGGCATCTCGTACGAAAGCTGCTGCTGGTCGATGATCGTTGCACTCCAGCGCAACCTTATTCAATCGAGCACTGTCGATGAAGACTATAACACCTCGATTCTGTTTCAGCTGGTACTAAAAGGCCTGGGAAGCGTATCGGGTGACAGTGCTGTCGACAAGTTAAAACAGTCCATCCTCGGTTTTAAAGAAGAATACTAGATAAATCACAAGCTATGTACAATCAATATTTCAATAATTTCAACAGCTTACTGATCGCGGCCATCTGCTTGGTCCTGATAACCGGCAACAACGCCAATGCGATCGAGCCGCTCGACAGGATTGCAGTCGTTGTCAATGATGATGTTATTACCAGCAGGGAATTTGAAGACAAGGTCAACTACTACGAGAACCAGATACGATTGAGCAGTGGCTCGGTATCGGACATGGCAGGTCTGAAAAAGCAGGTACTCGAGCGCATGATACGCGACAGGATTCAACTGCAGCAAGCCGCGCAGCTGGGTATTCAAATTGACGACATCAACCTGAATCGCATGATTGATGCAATGGCCAAGAAAAACAATCTGACCCTTGGCGAACTTCGCACCACCCTTGAGCAGGAAGGCATCGATTTTGGCGATTTTCGCAGTCAGACACGTGAAGAGCTGGTTATCCAGGAATTGCAGAAGCGCATGGTGGCAGAAAAGGTCAATGTCACCAGCCAGGAAGTAACACAGTTTCTGAACAGCAACGTGCAGCAAGGCAAGAGCGGCACCGAATTCCATCTACTGCATATCTTGATCGCCACCCCCGAAAACGCCAGTCCTGAAGATATTCAGCTTTCCCAAAGCAAAGCCGATGATCTTTACCGGCAACTTGAAAATGGAGCCGATTTCAAACAGCTCGCGATCCGCGAATCAGACGGAAGCAATGCGCTCACTGGTGGTGATCTGGGCACAAGAAAAGCGAATGAATTGCCAGAGCTATTTCTGCAGGCCGTTGAAGGCCTTGGCCAGGGTGATGTCAGCATACCCGTGCGTAGTGCAAGTGGTTTCCACGTTTTGAAGCTGGCCGGCTCGAGCAGCAATAGCGAGATGGTCACGCAGACCCATGCACGCCATATTCTGATCACAACCAGTGCTGATCTCGATGATGATGGTGCGCGAGACAAATTACTGGAACTCAGGCAGCGTATTGATCAGGGGGAAACATTTGCAGATCTTGCAAACGAATATTCAGACGATCCCGGTTCGAAGATCAAAGGCGGCGACCTGGGCTGGGCCAGTCCGGGACAGTTTGTCCCCGCCTTCGAGAGTGTCATGGAAAAACTCGAAGATGGCGAGATCTCGGATCCGTTCAAGAGCCAGTTTGGCTGGCATTTGATGCAGGTGCTGGAGCGGCGCGAAATAGACATGGCCAAAACAATGATGGAGGCCAAGGCAATGCAGGCGATACGAGCACGCAAAATAGACGAAGAACTGAGACTCTGGCTGCGCAAGATCCGTGACGAAGCCTATGTTGAATATACTGATACCAGCCTTGCTACAGAAAAATCACAACCATAGCTTTCCATCATGCAACATCGAGCAAAGAAGCGCTTTGGCCAGAATTTTCTCGTTGACGCAAATATTATCGAAAAAATAATCAGTAGCATTAATCCGGCAGCCGATGACCATGTAATTGAAATCGGTCCAGGGCTTGGCGCCCTGACGCAACCGTTGTTACATCTGTTAAAACGTGTCGATGTTATCGAACTGGACCGTGATGTAATTCCCGAGCTCCACAAGCTTGAGGGACAGGAAAAGCTGAGTATTCATAATACTGATGTACTTGCTTTTGACTTCACGCAGTTCAGAGAATCTAATTTTCCACAAGGGCAACTGCGCATTATCGGCAATCTGCCCTATAACATTTCAACAGCCGTGTTATTCCATCTAATCAAGCACAGAAACACGATACATGATCTTCATTTCATGTTGCAGAAGGAAGTCGTTGAACGCATTGCGGCTGACGTCGGATCGCATGACTATGGCAGATTAACCGTTATGATGCAGTTGTATTTCAAAATCAGCCCCCTGTTCCTGGTAGCGCCGCAATGTTTCAGACCTGTACCCAGGGTTGAGTCTGCCGTCGTTCGTCTGACGCCGGTAACCGACCTGCCCATAAGCCCGGATGAGCACGAATCCTTTGCCGGCCTGATTAAACAGGCTTTCTCCCAACGTCGTAAGACATTGAAAAACACGTTAAAAGGCCTGTACGATCCCGACGAGATCAAAGCGGCGGGCGTTGATCCCGGCAAAAGGCCTCAGGAAATGAGCATTTCCGACTATATCAGCCTGTTCAGACAAAGTGCTAACGCCAGTTGAATCCGCCAACGACCGGTTATATCTGCTCATGCCACAAATGGTATAATCACACTGCTGCAAGAGGAACGCGATGATGTCTGATAAAACCTACGATATAAATGTCGATGTAAAGCCGGCCTACATCGCGGAGCAGTCCGACCCCAACAACAACCACTACGTCTTCTCATACACGGTCACTATCATAAATAATGGTAATATCCCTGCAAAATTACTCACACGCCACTGGATCATAACTGACGGCGATGGAGAAATTCAGGAGGTTAAAGGTGACGGCGTTGTTGGAGAAACACCCTACCTGAAGCCGGGAGAAGGTTTCAGCTACACATCAGGCACGATGATAAAAACACCGATCGGAATCATGCACGGCAGTTATCAAATGATCGCAGACGACGGTGTCAACTTTGATGCTGAAATCCCTTCATTCAGCCTGACCGTACCCAACCTGCTTCATTGAAATCAAACCTCGGATGGCGCTCAAGCACAGCTACCGTGTATTGGCAACCCTGTATGACCTCTTGGTCAGAGGCCCACTCGATAGCGCACGTCGAAGAAGTTTGGCCCGTATCGAGGACTTGAAAGACGGGGATATTCTAATCAACGGTATAGGAACGGGCCTCGATCTGCCCTATATGAGCAAGTCATTAGATATCATCATCATGTATTTGATTCCAGCCGTCGTTCCTGAACCTGAACGCGCTTTGCTGGGGACTGACCGCGTCCTGAAAAAAAATGGCACCCTCTGCATTCTCGATAAATTGATAAAATCCGGCCAGATCGCTGCTGTCAGGCGAGGCCTGAATACCATACTGCGTCATATAGCGACGGGTACAGACGTTGTATTTGAAGACCTACGCTCACGCAGCACTCAGCTGTTCGTAGTCAGCGACGAGCCGGCACTTGCGGGTGGCTGGTTCAGACTGATAGAGTTAGTGAAAAAGCCTGGCTAACAGGTAAGGAGGGCATGTGGCAATCTATGCCATTGGTGACATTCAGGGATGCCATGATCAGCTCGTTCATCTGCTGGACACAATCAATTTCAAGACCGACAGGGACCGCTTGTGGTTCACGGGTGATCTCGTCAACCGTGGCCCCGAATCACTTCTAACCTTGCGCATGATCAAATCAATGGATGCGAATGTGACTGTCGTGCTCGGCAACCATGACCTGCACCTGCTGGCAACCGCTTACGGCCATCTCAAACCAGGTAAGAAAGACACCATTGACGATATCCTGGCGGCACCCGATCGCGAAGAGCTCTTGATGTGGCTGCGATCCAGGCCACTGATACACGTTGACAATGACCCGGGGTTCGCGATGGTGCATGCCGGTCTGCATCCTGACTGGTCGCTCGAAGAAGCACTGTCTCTTGCCGGTGAAGTAGAGTCTGTTTTACGCAGCGACAAACACGTTTCTTTTTACGAGCACATGTATGGCGATAAACCCCGCAGCTGGTCAAAGAAGCTCGAGGGCTGGTCGCGCCTGCGATTTATAACGAATATTTTCACACGCCTGCGCTACTGCGATAATGAAGGCAAGGCCCGATTGAATGCCAAGGGCGCTCCAGGAACACAACCCAAAGGCCTGCACCCGTGGTTTGAAATCAAATCCCGCCGCAGCAAGAACAGCCGGATCATATTTGGCCACTGGTCTACGCTGGCAGTGTTAAAAGACTACACATATACCAATGTATACCCACTGGATACCGGCTGCCTGTGGGGGGGCAAGCTCACGGCACTGCGAATTGATGAAGAGCCGTTCACCCGAATCAGCATCGACTGCCCGGAGTCGCAGAAACCACAATCGAAAAAATAGCTGTCATCCTGTGGCACAGCCATAAAAAAAGGCAAGCAATGGAGCCTATTGCTTGCCTTTAAAAAATGAATCTGAGGATAATGATTCAGAAAATCAGACTGGCCTTTTCAGCAATAGTTCAAAATTTCTTAAATTATTTTCGCTCGTAGGTGACAAAGCTGTAAATGCAAGGATTTTTCTGATCTGCCGCATGCTCTTCGCTGGCGATTACGCGCCACTGCCCCGGATCAACATCAGGAAACCAGGCATCACCCTCGTAGGCATTCTCGACATGGGTCAGGTAGAGCCTGTCCGCCTGCGGCAGCGCTAGTTCGTAAATACTGCTGCCGCCGATTATCATGACCTCGTCCTCTGCGGCTGCATATTCAAGGGCCTGACCCAGGCTTCTGGCTATCATGACGCCCTCAGCCTGAAAATCCGCTGAGCGGGTCAGCACGATATTGGTGCGCCCCGGCAGCGGTCTGCCGATCGACTCGAAAGTCTTTCGCCCCATGATCACCGGCTTACCCATCGTGACCCGCTTGAAATGGGCCAGGTCGGCCGGTAGATGCCACGGCAGCTGGTTCTTATTGCCGATCAGCCGGTTCCGGTCCATCGCCGCAATAATCGAAACGCGCACTTCAAAACCTCATCGCATCATTCAACAAAAACAATCAGTCCACAGATGAACACAGATAAACGCAGATAAAATTAAATGCCCGCGAAAAACGCAAAAGACACGAATGAAACAACATTAGTATGTATTTTTTGCGTTCTTCGCATTGTTCGCGGACAAGAAAAAATAAGTAGTTTTATCCGATTTTATCTGCGTTCATCTGTGGACCATAATTTATTATTATCAACCGCTTAGGCAAGAGAGGCTAAACTGCAACGGTGGCCTTGATGTGGGGGTGGGCTTCGTAGCCGACCAGTTCGAAGTCCTCGTATTTGAAGTCGAATATCGATTTAACCTCGGGATTGATTTTCATCACCGGCAACGGATACGGCTTTCTTGATAGCTGCTCATCGGCCTGTTCGAGGTGGTTGGTGTATAAATGCGCATCCCCGAATGTATGCACGAAATCACCCGGGGCAAGATCACACACCTGGGCGATCATCATCGTGAGCAGGGCATAGGATGCGATATTGAAGGGTACGCCCAGAAAGATATCCGCGCTGCGCTGGTACAGCTGGCAGGACAGCCTGCCCTCCGCCACATAGAACTGGAACAGCAGGTGGCATGGCGGCAATGCCATGTTGTCGATTTCGCCCACATTCCAGGCATTAACGATCATGCGCCTGGAATCCGGCGTATTTCTGATCTGCTCGATAACCTGTGATATCTGGTCGATATGCCCGCCATCCGCAGTCGGCCAGGAGCGCCACTGGTAACCGTACACAGGCCCCAGGTTGCCATCATCATCTGCCCACTCGTTCCAGATCCGTACGCCGTTATCCTGAAGATACCCGATATTGGTATCGCCACTGAGGAACCACAGCAATTCATGAATGATGGATTTCAGGTGGCATTTCTTGGTCGTGACCAGTGGGAAACCCTCACTCAAATCAAAGCGCATCTGGCGCCCAAAAACAGACAGCGTGCCGGTAGCGGTACGGTCTTCTTTCCTGTTGCCGTTGTCACGCACGTGACGCATCAATTCGAGATATTGTTTCATGAATGATAACTATTATTGAGTAAAGGTTATTTTGCCACAGAGTTCACGGAGAACTCTAAGCTGTTGATCGGGATTCAGCTTTCCCTCGCACCTCGCCCGTCGTCCCTCGTCATGGCTCTATAAGCCAGCCAATAAAGCATCACCCCCACGATAACCATAGGCAGCGACAACAGCTGCCCCATCGTCAACCAGTCAAAGGCGATGAAGCCAAGATGTGAATCCGGGGTGCGGAAAAATTCAGTGATGAAGCGGAAACTGCCGTAGCTGATCATGAACACACCGGAGACCGCCATCATCGGTCGTGGCTTCGACGCGTACCACCATAGAATCACGAACAACAGCAAGCCTTCAGTCATTGCCTGGTACAGTTGAGACGGATGTCGCGGTAATTGGTCAACATGCGCGAATACCATTGCCCACGGCAGCTCCGGATCGGCGACCCTGCCGACCAGTTCGCCATTGATAAAATTGCCGATCCGGCCGAAACCCAGGCCTAGCGGAATCATGGGCGCAACGAAATCTGTTACATTAAAAAAACGCCTGCCATGGTTGTGCGCATAGATCAGTATGGCAAGAAAAACGCCCAGCATGCCGCCATGGAATGACATGCCACCCTGCCAGATATAGAAAATTGACAGCGGATTGTCGACAAAAGCACCCCAGCCATAAAACAACGTATATCCGAGGCGGCCGCCAAGAATGACACCGAGGGCACCATAAAAAATCAGATCCTCGACCTGCCTGCGCGTCCAGTCCAGATCCCCGCGCCTGCTACGCACAACGCCGCATGCCCAGGCGGCAATAAATCCAAAAAGATACATCAGGCCGTACCAGTGTACTTTCAGGGGACCGAAAGAAAAAGCGAGAGGATCGATATCAGGGTAGGTCAACATGGGAGTGGATGTTACCAAATTCGGGCAGCAAGAAGTGCCAGATATTGCACCCAGACCGGTAATTATGCTGTCGAGCGGTGATTATCGACGGTTTACTTGCTCTATTTCAATGCAAGATTTTCACATTTACTATAAAATCATCTTCCTGTTAAAATAAGTCACTGAATTTTAAGACTTTTATTTATTAGCGCATGAGCACATCGAGGAACAAATTCAATCCCGCAGCCGCCGTCATCAGCCCCGGCTTTGGCTGGCTGCTGACCACGGTTTTTACGCTGTTTGCCTTGCTCGTCGTTAACTCGATATATCTCAGTAGCATCACTGTGCTGGAATATTACAGCGGCCTGATTTATCAGGACTATTTTTATCTGCTGATGTTCCTGCTGCATCTGTTTCTTGGCCTGTTGCTGGTGCTTCCGTTCTGTATGTTCGCATTCCTGCACGCACGGCGCGCAATACGGCGTGATAATCGCTACGCTATCCGGGCCGGAATCGCACTGTTTGCCAGCGGCCTGCTATTGCTGATCTCCGGCATTGTACTGACACGTTTTGGTTTTTTTGAGATCAATGATCCACGCATTCGTGAACCGCTGTACTGGATGCATGTCGTCTTGCCGTTCGTGATCGCATGGTTGTTTATCCTTCACCGCCTTGCCGGACGACCAATCCGCTACCATCTTGCTTATCGCTGGATAGGCCTTGCCGGCGGCTTTGCAGCCGTAATGCTTGGAATCCATTTGTTGACACAGGAGGAGGTCAGTGTTGAACAGGCACATGATTTCTCGCCATCCAGCTTCAAAATTGCCGGCAGCGAGCTGATACCGGCCGAGCATTTGATGACAGATGACGAGTGCAAGCAATGTCACCCCGACATCTACCGAAGCTGGGAACAAAGCATGCACCGCCACAGTTCCTTTACCAATCCGGCCTATCGTTTCAGCGTGGAGGAAACGCGCCGGGTGGTCACCGATCGAGACGGCGGTCCTGAAGCATCCCGTTTTTGCGCCGGATGTCATGATACGGTGCCGCTGTTGAGCGGCCGTTTCGAACGGGCAGACTTCGACCCGGATGCTGATGTGACCGCCACGGCCGGCCTGACATGCACGTCCTGCCATGCGATTACGGCCGTCAACAGCACAAAAGGCAACAGCGACTTTACCATCACCGATCCGGCGCGGTATCCGTTTGCATTCAGCGAATCGACGCTGCTGAAAGCGATCAATCATCAGCTGATCAAGGCAAAACCGGCGTTTCATAAAAACACCTTTCTAAAACCGATGCACAAAAAAGCCGAGTTCTGCTCAGGCTGTCACAAGGCTAACCTGCCTTACGAGGTCAACCACTACAAATGGCTGCGCGCACAGAACCACTATGACAGCTTCCTGCAAAGTGGTGTTTCAGGTCATCGAGTTGACAGTTTTTATTATCCGCCGCAAGCGGTCGAAAAATGCGCGCTGTGCCATATGCCGCTGGAACCGTCTGACGATCCAGCCGCTCGCGATTTTGACGGCTCCGGCAAGCTGACGGTGCACAGCCACCTGTTCCCGGCGGCAAATACCGCCATTCCGTCGATGCTGGGACTTCCCGACTGGGTGATCGAGTCGCATCAACAGAGATTGAGCAATGTCACTCGGGTCGACATTTTCGGACTCAAGGAAAACGCGGCAGTGGATGGCAAGTTACACGCCCCGTTGGGAACCAGGGTGCCGGCGCTGAAACCCGGCGGCAGCTATCTGATCGAAAACGTCATTCGCACACTCGGTGTCGGCCATCATCTGACTCAGGGCACATCGGACTCCAATCAGCTGTGGCTGGATGTGGCAGTGTATGACGGTGAGCGAATCATCGGTCGCAGCGGTGGCATGGATAAAGAAGGCAGAGTCGATCCCTGGTCGTATTTCGTCAACGCCTATGTACTCGACCGTGAAGGCCGACGCATCAACCGGCGCAACGGCCAGGATATCTTCGTACCACTTTATAACCACCAGATCCCGCCCGGCGCCGCCGATGTAGTGCATTACAAAATAAACTTGCCGGAAGATATCAAGGGCCCGATAACGATTGAAGCCAGGCTGAAGTACCGAAAATTCGATAACGAATATCTGCAGCACATACAGGCCGAGGATTTCAACGGTAACGATCTGCCAATTACAATCATGGCAACTGATCGCGTCACGCTGCCCATTGAAGGCGGCCCGTCCGTTATCGCAAACAAAAGCAGCAACATTCCCGACTGGGAACGCTGGAATGATTATGGCATCGGCCTGTTGCGCGAAGGAAACAGCGGCTCCAGTAAAGGCGAGCTGCGACAGGCCGAAAGGGCCTTCAAGCACGTCGAGGCGATCAACCCGGGACAAGGCGCCCTCAATCTCGCACGCGTCTACTTCAAGGAAGGCCGGCTTGTTGAGGCATCCGATGCTATACACAGAGCATCACAATCTAACACAACGGCACCGCCATGGACGCTGGCATGGTTCAGTGCGCGCATCGATCATGAAAACGGCCATCTCGACAATGCCATCGATAGCCTGGAACACATCTATGAAAACCGGTTTGAAGACGCGCGTGCGCGAGGATTTGATTTTTCCTATGATACCAATCTGCTGAATGCGCTCGGCAGAGTCAATTTTGAAAGGGCACGCATGGAAAGAGGCAGCAAACGCCGTCAGCAGCGCGTAACATATCTGCAACAATCGCTGATGTGGTACAAGCGGACATTAAAGGTAGACGCTGAAAACCAGTCAGCGCATTACAACCTCGCGCTGGTCTATTCAGAACTTGGAAATTCTGAGCAGGCTGACCATCACAGGCAGTTACACGATCGTTTTCGTCCTGACGATTATGCTATCGAGAAGGCGGTAACACGTCATCGTCAGAATAATCCAGCAGCCGATCATGCTGCTGCTCCATTCGTGATACATGACCTGAACCGTCAACAGGCATACGGGATGCAAGTCAAGGTATCAACCCTGGCAAAAAAACCGGGATTGTTAACAGAAGCCAAGGCCACAAAACCATGAGTAACACACAACACAGCGGCGAAGATATCATCCGCAAGGCATTCAATCGCTCTTTATTAACAATAGCTATCGCCGTGGTTGCAGGTTATGCCATATACCTTTTGACCCAGAGAGAGCCCGAGTCAGATCCCGTCACGCAGGAAAAGATAACAGGGCCCGTGATCGCCGAGAAAACAACGATAGAAATACCTGAGGTCCATTTCACCGATATAACCACTGACGCAGGAATCGACTTTATCCACATCAACGGTGCCTATGGCGAACGTCTGCTTCCTGAAACCATGGGCAGCGGCGCCGGATTTATCGATTATGATAATGACGGCGACCAGGACATCATCCTTGTCAATGCGTCCTACTGGCCTGTTCGACCTCAACAGGGACGCCCAACGACGCACCTGTATAACAACGACGGTAAAGGAAACTTTACCGTCGTTTCAGAAGAGGCCGGACTTGCCTTACACAGCTACGGCGTCGGGCTCGTTGTTGGTGATTATGATAACGATGGCTGGGATGATGTATACATTACGACGCTGCACACTAATCACCTGTTCCATAATGAACAGGGAAAATTCGTTGATGTCAGCAAATCGAGCGGTACAGCCGGCTTCGAGGATGACTGGAGCACAGCCGCCGTGTTTTTTGATTTTGACAATGATTCAGACCTGGACCTGTACGTTGCCAACTATGTGGAATGGACGCCGCAGATCAATATGGACATCGACTTCCGTGTAACTGGCATCGGCAAATCTTACAGCACGCCCACACATTATGCCGGCGCCCACTCGAGACTGTATAGAAACGAAGGCAATGGGCGTTTCACCGATATATCAGTCGAATCCGGCATCCATATCCCTGGCAAAGCCCTTTCCGCGACCGCCGTCGATTATGATGCTGATGGCCTGCTCGACCTGTTCATTGCCAACGATACCGTGCAAAACTTCCTGTTTCAAAATAAAGGCAATAGCCGATTTGAAGAAGTCGGCACACTGGAAGGAATCGCGTTCAACCGTAATGGCAAGGCGACCGGCGCCATGGGCATCGATACGGCATGGTATCGTAATGACAACGAGCTTGGTGTTGCAATTGGCAACTTCGCCAATGAAATGAGTTCATTATTTGTCACGGTCGAGGGACAAACGCCGTTTGGCGATGAAGCCGCGGTCGAAGGACTCGGGGCAGAATCAAGACTGGCGCTAACTTTTGGTTTGTTCTTCTTCGTTTACGACCTGGACGGCAGGCTTGACCTGCTGCAGGCGAATGGTCATATTGAGAACGAGATCAACAAAGTCCAGCCAAGCCAGCATTATGAGCAACCGGTTCAGCTTTTCTGGAACTGTGAAAGTGCGGGAGAAAACGCAGGCGATGACGGATGCGATAGCCGTCTGATTCTGGTGGAACAAACCGGCGACCTTGGTACACCCGTTGTCGGCAGAGGTGCGAGTTATGCCGACATCGATAATGACGGTGATCTGGATGTCCTGATCACCCAGCCAGGGAGAGAGGCCAGGCTGTATCGCAATGACCAGCAAACCGGCCACCACTGGTTGCGCATCAAATTGACAGGCACTTCTGACAACCGTAACGCCATCGGCGCTATCATCGAGCTCACCGTCAACGGCGTGACTCAACGGCGCATGGTCACATCCGGCCGCAGTTTCCTATCTCAGATTGAACGACCTGTTACATTCGGACTCGGAAACACGAATAAAGTAGATAGTCTTGTCATCACCTGGCCTGGCGGTCAGAAACAGACCGTTGAAATTAACCAGGTAGACCGGCAAATATCCATCACCCAATCATCAGCATAAAGCAATGCAATTCATTACATCAGGACTTCTGTCTCTAATACTTGGCTCCATATGCCACCATGCCTTCGCAGACAGCGTCGGCAACCTGCCACCGGAGTGGCAAACCCAGCTCATACCGGTTATAGCGGTAAATCTTTCACCGCTGAAGCCGGATGAACAGGAGGCCATTATTAACGGGCGCGCGAAAATTGATGCGCTACTGGTCAAAGGCAGTGCCGAGCCTGGGCAACTTGCATCCGAGTACGGCGAGCTGGGCAACCTTTACCTGATACACGAACTCTATACCAGTGCTAATGCGTGTTATGAAAATGCCAACCAGCTGGAGCCCGATCATTTTCCCTGGACATATTACGCTGCATACCTGGCACAGAAAAACGGTAATATGCAAGCAGCCTTATCAGGATATCAAAAAGCGATAACACTTGATCCGGAATATTTACCCGCACAATACCGATTGGCCCAGGTATACCTTGAACTGAACAGACCCGAAGATGCATACACACTCTTTAAATCACTATTAGATAATCCTGAGTATGAAGCTGCAGCCAACAACGGTCTCGGTCAGGTCTTTATGATAAAGCAGGACCATCACAAGGCTGTTGAACACTTTACCCGTGCACTGGAACTCGAACCCGGCGCGACAAAGATTCACTACCCGCTTGCCATGTCATTACGCGCAACCGGAAACAGCCAACAGGCAAAAGAGCAGCTGAAGCAGTTCGGCAAACAGGAACTTGTTATCAAAGACCGTCTTGTTGACAAACTGCAGGCACTGAGAAACCCGGCGAGTAGGCATTTCTCCGCTGCAATGACGGCTGTTATCAGAAAAGACTACGCTACGGCAATCAATGAATTTGGAACAGGCCTTGAATACGAACCGGATAACACAGCAGCAAGAACCAGTTATGCACGAGTACTTTATTTAAATGGCAACAAGGAAAAAGCCCGAACACAGCTTGAACAGGTCATTTCGAAAGACCCTGATAAATCACTTGCCCTGTTTCTGCTTGCCATGCTCCATGATGAGTCCAACAAGAAGGAAGTCGCGGCAAAACTATACAGCCGGGTTATCGAATCAAGCCCGAACCATGAAGGTGCGCATTTCTTTCTTGGCAATTATCATTTAAGCCACGGTAATTACAAAAAAGCGATCGATCATTATTCTTCAGCAGCCGCCGGTAACGAAAAAAACATACCAGCCATGATCTTCCAGCTCGTTGCAATGATGTGCAACAGCAGTCCCGACGAAGACCTGCTTGTGGTCGTTAACAATATAACTGACAGAGTACCGAGCATGGCCTCAATGAAGCGCATACAAATACTGTTATTAGGCCTCAGCAAAGATGAACATGTTCTGAATGTCGAGCTGGCCATGACGCTTGCTGAAGAAATGTATCAACAACATAACTATCCGGCAAACCTTGAATTGCTTGCTCTTACAACGGCTGCTGGTGGTGATTTTGAGAATGCCGCAAAACAGCTGCGCCAGGCCCTGGCTGCTGAAAAGCAGCATAAAAACAGTCGCAACATAACGCGTATGAATACCAATCTGTTATTACTGGAGAAAGGAAAGCTACCAAGACTGGATTGGCACGAAGAAATCAATCACATGCTGCCACCGCCAACAAATGCACTCACCGCATTTCGTGATTACCCTGACGCGAATCCAATATAACATGTATCATAATAAAGCAACGCGCCACGAAGGCGCGTTGATTGTTACAGCTATTCAATTGCGAATATTGCGTCAGATAATACAAATTGCATTACCTGATTCAATTCCTAGTAAGGATACGCTGGATAAGCGGGATATGCCGGTGTTGTAGTTGTTGATTCAGCAGGCGCTGCTGTTTCAGCAGCTCCTTGTTGCTGATAGCCATAACCACCGTATGGATAGTCATAACCACCGCCATAGTAACCACCCCCATAAGGATAGCCATAACCGCCATAGGGATAACCATAGCCATAGGGTCGATATCCACCATGCCACGGACCACCGCCATACCATGGACGATCCCAGTAATCATCGTCATCATCCCACCATGCCTGCGCGTTCTGCGGTGTGATGAACATGGCGGCACCGGCGACAATTGCGAATGTAAACGTCAATAACAGTTTCTTCATAATCAGTACTCCCTGTAGTTGAAGTTTGTGAGTAATATTGAGCAGAGCTCAATGCTTAATATTAAAACGAATTAGTCGGAATATTTCTCTCAAGATTGGCCAGTATTTGATCTAAATCAATTCTGGATTCGCCTTAAGCCGGAGAAAACGTCTTAACCAGAGGAGGAATCTACCGGAATCGAGATGATTTCAGACGGAAAACAGGCCCACGGCTTAGCCAAAAATCTTCTTTAAATCACGTTTATTTTGAGAGTGATATAAAGGAAGCACCACACTATGCATCAAACAAGTACAGCGGCTTTTCCCAGTCCCTGGCTCCCAGTCACTGGAACCTGTTTACTGGTAACTGCTTAAAAAAACCCCCGCCTGAAGGGCGAGGCCAAGAAATAATAGAGTTGTATTTAAAAAATAAAAAAAGCCCCTGTCGAATGACAGGGGCTTGTTTATTTAAAGCCTGGCGGTGTCCTACTCTCACATGGGGAGGCCCCACACTACCATCGGCGCTAAGCGGTTTCACTTCTGAGTTCGAGATGGGATCAGGTGGT
>CAJIBR010000035.1_pt1 | contig 26882 bp, 31 predicted proteins | sample 9199401 | NCBI WGS metagenome assembly CAJIBR01 (sample SAMEA7708310, study PRJEB35096) | sediment metagenome | biome: marine neritic benthic zone biome [ENVO:01000025]; feature: sediment [ENVO:00002007]; material: shallow marine sediment [ENVO:03000034] sea grass bed [ENVO_01000059] ... | reverse complement strand
CCTGTTAACACACATGAAATTCTAAATTAACATTTACGGGAGAGATGCTTTTGCCATACATTGATGGTTTTGTAGCTGCTGTACCAACAGCAAACAAAGATGCCTACATAGAACATGCTGAACAAGCTGCGGATATTTTTAAAGAGTTCGGCGCACTGAAGATGGTCGAGTGCTGGGGTGATGACGTGCCGAGTGGGGAAATTACCTCATTTCCGATGGCAGTAAAGTGTCAATCGGATGAAACAGTCGTTTTCTCGTGGATCATATGGCCTTCGCGTGAGATCAGAAACCAGGGCATGGAAAAAGCGATGGACGATCCGCTTCTGGGCCCTGATATTAATCCGATGCCATTTGACGGCATGCGTATGATCTATGGCGGGTTTGAAATTGTCGTTGAAAAATAACCGGTCTGTGACGGGACGCCTGCATATCTGTAATAATACCGGTTGTGATATAGAGGCAAACAATAACTTGAAGTCATGAAGAAACTACAACGACTATCACTCGTCCTGGTCGCGTGCATCGTTATTGATCAAAGCACCAAGTACATCGCCAGGCATTACCTGGAGGGACGGGGTGTGTACAGTTATATCGGCGATACCTTCCGTCTTGTTTATTCCGAAAATACCGGTGCATTCCTCGGCCTGGGTTCCTCTCTGCCTGAGCGCGTGCGTACGGTCATCTTTTCCGGCATGGTGGCATTATTTCTGCTGGGCTTTCTTGTTTACACCATCAGAAGTTCCAACGTCACCAAAACCGGTTTTCTGGCCAGCGCGTTGATCATCGGCGGTGGCCTCAGTAACCTGATTGATCGCCTGGTAAACAATGGTGCGGTAATGGACTTCATGAACGTTGGTATCGGCTCGCTGAGAACCGGAATCTTTAATATAGCGGACATGGCGATCATGCTGGGCGCTGTCCTGTTGTTGTGGTACAAGGATGATGCAACTGAATAGGTCTGTTAATAACAGCTGGCCGAATTCATTGGTCAGTATCGAAAATCAGTACGTTCTGTAAATTATTCTGCACATTTAGAGGTGTCATATTACATATCACTACACAGTCGGCATGCTGGAGACAAAGTATGGGCAGTGAAACGACAATCGTTGTTTACTTTGCACACCTCGCGATAGAGAATTCTGTGATCAATCGCGCAATGAGGGATGCCGTCCAAGATCTGCCGCAGGTTATCTTTCGCGACCTGCACGAGCTTTATCCTGATTTTTTCATCAATACCGCAACCGAGCAGGCTGTGTTGCGCAGGGCCGATCTGATCGTATTTCAGCATCCGATTTACTGGTACGCCGCACCCGCGATATTCAAACATTTCCAGGACACGGTGCTATTACGCGGCTTCGCCTACGGACCTGAAGGCACCGCGCTTCACGACAAGGACTTCCTGCTGGCGGTGAGTACGGGCGCTCCTGCCGAAGAGTACGGACCCGGCGGGATTCACCATTACCCGTTAGAGGCGTTGATCCTGCCGATCGAACAAACCGCCCGCTTCTGCGGCATGCGCTTCCTCGAACCGCTGATCCTGCACGGCGGCCACGGTCTGCCCGCCGATGTTGTCGCCGCGCACGCATCGCGCTATCGTCGTATCCTCGAAGACTACCTCTCTACCAGCTGACCGGGAACTCACGTGGACGACCACAGCCTGCTGTTCAATGCGTTTGTATACCTGCTGGCTGCGGTGCTGGCTGTTCCTGTTTCGAAGCGCCTCGGCTTCGGCGCCGTACTCGGCTACCTGCTGGCGGGCGTGGTCATCGGCCCCTGGGGACTGGGGCTGATCCGGGAAGCCGAGGATATCCTGCATTTTGCCGAATTCGGTGTCGTGCTGTTGCTGTTTGCCATCGGTCTGGAACTCAATCCGACACTATTATGGTCGATGCGCAAGCCAATCTTCGGGCTTGGCACCGCCCAGGTCATGCTCACCACGGCAATTCTCACCGCGATCGGCATCGCCATCGGCCTGGATACGTCAATAGCCGTGGTAGCCGCGATGGGCCTGTCACTGTCGTCTACCGCGATGGCCCTGCAATTGCTCAACGAAAGAAACCTGCTGCCGACACCGGCGGGGCACAGCGGCTTTTCGGTGCTGCTGTTTCAGGATATCGCGGTGATCCCGATGCTGGCCGTGATTCCCTTACTGGGTAGCAGTACTTCGGGTGAAGCCGGCAGCGATTTTGACTGGCTGGCACTGCTGCAGGCCATCGGCGTTATCCTGTTGATCGTCGTCGGCGGCCGTTTCGCACTGCGCCCGGTGTTGCGCCTGGTCGCATCGACCGAGCTGCGCGAAGTGTTCACCGCGTTCTCGTTGTTGCTGGTGATCGCCACTGCCCTGTTGATGCAGGCGGTGGGCATGTCGATGGCACTGGGTGCGTTTCTGGCCGGGGTTTTGCTCGCAGAATCCGAATACCGCCACGCGCTGGAATCCGATATCGAACCTTTCAAGGGGCTGCTGCTGGGGCTGTTTTTTATCGCCGTCGGCATGTCGATCGACTTCGGCATTCTGCTGCGCGATCCGGTCTTGATCGCCGGGCTCGCGCTGGGCCTGGTGGTGATCAAGGCGATCATGCTTTATGGCCTCGGTCATATATACGGACTGCCCACCCGCCAACTGCCGCTGTTCGCGCTGGTACTGTCGCAAGGTGGCGAGTTTGCGTTTGTGCTGTTCGGCGTGGCGCAGAATTTCGGCGTATTCCCGACTGCGATCACCGATACCCTGATCGTCACCGTGGCCTTGTCGATGATAACCACGCCGTTATTGATGGCCGTCAACGACAGGTTCATCTCACCCTGGCTCGATCGTGCGCCGTCACCGCCGATGGATGAAATGGAAGATCAGGGCCACCCGGTGATCATCGCCGGCTTCGGCCGCTTCGGCCAGATCGTCGGCCGTCTGCTGCACGCTAACGGTATCGACGCCACTGTACTCGAGCACGACCCGGATCATATCGAAACCCTGCGGCGTTTCCGCTTCAAGGTGTTCTACGGCGATGCCTGCCGGCTGGACTTACTGCGTGCAGCCGGTGCAGACAGCGCCACGCTGTGTGTGATCGCGATCGACGAGCGTGAAGGCAGTCTGCGTCTCGCCGAGCTGGTGCGGGAGAATTTTCCACACCTGCAGATAATCTCACGCGCCTGGGACCTGGCCCACGTATTCGAATTGCTCGAAGCAGGCGTCAATACTAATGAGCGCGAAACCTTTGAAGGCGCATTGCGGCTTGGTGAAGAGGCGTTGAAGAGACTGGGTTTTACCGCCTGGCGTGCTAAACAGGCTGCCAACCGTTTTCGCGCCCACGACGAGGAAACCCTGCGAGAACTGTACCAGCACTACCATGATGAATTCGATGTGCGCATACGCATCTCGGCCGATGCACGTGAGCGCCTGCGCGAGACCATGCAATCGGACGAAGACCATCTTTCCACCCAGGCCGACAGCGACTGGCGGCTGGCTTCGAAAGCGGCCATCGACAAGCAGGATGCCCGATGAATCGAATGACTGTCCGCACCAGGTTTTTTTTATTATGTTATGTGAATGGACATGCCGTTCCGGATCGAGTCATGCCATTCTCGCGAAAGAACGTCACCCTCGAATGTTGTTATCGGGAACGGGAATCCTGCAAGTTATTGAAAGAGTCGTGTGAAACAGATAATGGATTACAGAATACATCCATGTATTACGAATTACGTCCTGTAATTCGCCTTACAGGCTGTCCTTCGGACATTCAATTTTGCTCCCGGCAAAATTAGTTCAATTGGAAGAGAATGACGATTAATTGGATCGGGAGTGTTATGTAAGGACGAGGAATGACGTTTCATTAAACGCTTCAGAGGGTGTGGAACGGCATTTTAGTGAATGTGAAATGATATTTCAGGGGGTGTACTGTGAAACCCGTAATTTCTGTATAGGTCTGTTTAAATGAATAAAATAGCGATCGCTGATTTCGATGAACTCGAACCACTGAAGCCGGTTTATGCGCTGGTAGCCGATGTCGACCTGGTCGTGATCCGCTGGCGGGAACAGGACGAGGTATCAGTATTGTACGGCCGTTGCCTGCACCGTGGCGCGTTGTTGTCCGATGGCTGCATCAACGGCGACAACCTGATCTGCGGGCTGCATAACTGGGACTACAGTTACCGGACCGGTGTCAGTTCGTACAACCCGAGCGAACGTTTGCAGCGTTTTTCATCCTGGCTGCAGGATGGCCAGGTCCAGGTCGACGAAGACGAGATAAGAGCCTGGGCCGTTGATAATCCGCAACCGTACAATCGTGATGCCTATCAGGGCCTGTACAAGGATATTCACGGCACGCCGGATGAACCGCATACCGGATACATTCAGCACCTGGCTGAACACGGTCTGGATGAAGTCGGCCACCACGGCCGCGTCAGTGCGATGGGCGTGCCGCGCGACCTGCTGCCGAAGTGGGAGGACATCCAGATCCTGACCGCCCAGTTGCACAAGGTCCCGCTGCTCGATGATGCGTCGGTCGGTACACAAACCATCATCGGCCCCAACGCCAACAAACCGCTGGTACTGGAGCTTCCGTTATTCGTGTCGGACATGAGCTTCGGCGCACTTTCACGGGAAGCCAAGGTCGCACTGGCCAGGGGAGCCGAGCTTGCCGGAACCGGCATCTGTTCCGGTGAAGGCGGCATGCTGCCGGATGAACAGGCCGCCAATACACGATACCTGTATGAGCTGGCCTCGGCGCGCTTCGGTTATTCGATGGACAAGGTGCAGCGATGCCAGGCGTTTCACTTCAAGTGCGGCCAGGGCGCCAAGACAGGTACCGGCGGACACCTGCCCGGTGAAAAGGTAAAAGGCGCGATTGCAGAAGTCCGCGGTCTGGCCGAAGGCGTAGCCGCGATATCGCCGGCACGTTTTCCCGACTGGGAGCATGTTGACGATTACCGCCGTTTCGCCGCCGAGGTACGTGAAGCCACCGGCGGCATACCCATCGGCGTGAAGCTTTCCGCCCAGCACATCGAGCGCGATATCGAAGCGGCGCTGCAAATCGGGGTCGATTACATCATCCTGGACGGTCGCGGCGGCGGCACCGGCGCGGCACCGTTGCTGTTCCGGGACAATATTTCGGTGCCGACGATCCCTGCACTGGCCCGGGCACGGCGTTATCTCGACCAGCACGGACGTTCCGATGTCACACTGGTGATTACCGGCGGCCTGCGCCTGCCGGCGGATTTCATCAAGGCGATGGCTTTGGGCGCTGACGCCATCGCGGTGTCCAACGCGGCGATCCAGGCCATCGGCTGCCTGGGCATGCGCGCCTGCCACACCAACAACTGCCCGGTCGGCATCGCCACGCAACAGCCGCACCTGCGTCAGCGTCTGGATATCGAGAAAGGCGCACAGCAGTTGAGTCATTTTTTCCACGCCGCGACCGAGTTGATGCAGGTCATGGCACGCGCCTGCGGTCATGACCATCTGAACCGGTTCTGCATCGATGACCTGACCACCTGGAAACGTGAGATGGCGCAGTTGAGCGGCATCGTCTACGGCGGGGTTGCTACAGAATGATCCGGTTGAATCTGGATGGTGAACCGAAGCCCGGATGCCCGCCCCCGATAAAAACATTCGGAAATGACGTTCTTGCGCGGGTATAGGCTGCGACTGTGACGAAAGTGCGGCAGAACGGCAGTACCTAACGGGCGGCAAATGTTGTTAGACTGGCCGCTCTTCAACGAACTCGTGTGAACAATCCGCGTGCAACTGCAACGATTGGCGAAAACTCTCGGCTATGCCGGACTGATACCGTTTGTTGTATTCAGTGCCGCTACATGGTCGACGCTGCCCGTAATGGAAAATGCCCACACTGTTCTGATGAGCTATGCAGCCATCATCCTGTCATTCATGGGCGCGATTCACTGGGGGCTGGCGATGTCACAGCACGGCAGCCACGCGAATACACAGCTTGGTGCCAGTGTCATTCCGGCACTGCTCGGCTGGACGGCTTTGATCATACCCATGCTGTATGGCTATATATTACTGGCGCTGTGTTTCGTTGCTCTGTGTATAGCCGACAAACTCGCCAGCGACCTTGGCCTGGTTCCGTCCTGGTATCTGCCGATGCGCGTTATACTGACGACAACGGTGGTCGTGTGCCTGGTCATTGCCGGCTTTTCCGTGTTTGTTTTCTAGATGCCGCGTGAGCGCAGGCAGCAACGAGGATATATCAATGCGTATTTTTCCCAGCCTTTTAATTTTTTTCACACTGAGCGCCTGCACCGGAGTGCCGGAAGGCGTGAATCCGGTAGATGGATTCGACAGCGACAGATACCTGGGCAAATGGTACGAAATCGCCCGCCTCGATCATTCATTCGAACGCGGTCTCGACCAGGTAACCGCCGAGTATTCAATACGCGACGATGGTGGACTGAAAGTCATCAACCGCGGCTATGACCGAGACAACAACGAATGGAAACAGACAGAGGGCAAGGCCTTTTTTGTCGATGACAGGGATAAGGGGCACCTGAAAGTTTCTTTTTTCGGTCCTTTCTACAGCTCCTACGTCGTGTTCGACCTCGATAAAAAGGATTACCAGTACGCGTTCATAGCCGGTTATAACAAGTCCTATCTGTGGCTGCTGTCGAGAACGCCCGCTATCAGCGATGAACTGGTCGAGCGATTTATCAGCCGATCGAGGGAACTCGGTTTCGATACGGACAAGCTGATATTCGTCGACCATGCAAAGTGACCGCAGTGATCCAGCTTGCAGAACGGCCAAGTGGATTCGTTGTCACTGTTAATAGGGTCAGGCAGTACTTGTCTGTTTATATCGAACGGAGTACGGGATCATGAGCCAGAGCAACCGTTCCACCAGCGCCGATTGGCCCGAACTCGATTTCGGTGAATGGTCGGATACCGCAGCGACCCTGCATCTGTGGACACAGATCATCGGCAAGATCCGATTGTCGCAAACGCCCTGGACCAATCACTCCTGGCACGTGCCGCTCTACGTGACTGCGCGGGGACTGGCGACATCCCCGATCCCCCACGGCGGCAAGGTCTTCGAGATCGGCTTCGATTTCATCGACCATCAACTGGTGATAGAAACCATCGATGGCTCGCGGCGAGCGCTGCCGCTAACGCCCCGCACCGTTGCCGACTTCTATCGCGATGTGATGGAGAACCTGCGTGCGCTCAAGCTGGATGTCCGCATCTACACCACGCCGAGCGAGCTGCCGGACGCGATCCCGTTCGACCGGGACGGTATCCATAGTCACTATGATGCCGAGTACGCCAACCGGTTCTGGCGAGCGCTGATCCAGATCGACCGGGTGTTCAAGCAATTCCGCGCCCGTTTCATCGGCAAATGCAGCCCGGTACATTTTTTCTGGGGCAGCTTCGACCTGGCCGTAACGCGCTTTTCCGGCCGCGAAGCACCACCGCACCCGGGCGGCGTACCGAATTTTCCGGACCGGGTCGCACGCGAAGCTTATTCACACGAGGTCAGCAGTGCCGGTTTCTGGCCGGGCGGTGCCGGAGTCGATTATGCAGCATTTTATTCCTACGCCTACCCCGCACCCGACGACTTCTCCGAATCCGGCATCAGTCCTGCCGGCGCTGTCTGGTCGAATGATCTGGGCGAGTTCCTGTTGCCTTATCATGAAGTACAGCGCGCTGATTCCCCGGACGAAGTTCTGCTTGAATTCCTGCAAAGCACTTATGAAGCGGCTGCCGAGCGGGCAAACTGGAACCGCCCTGAACTCGAACGCGACTACGGCAAGTTCTGAAGGTGTGAAATGGTCGAATGGCCCGCAGTGATAAAATTTGATGGCGATGATGAACTGGCATACATTGGCTCGGCTGAAGAATGGCTCCGCGATGCTGATTCACATCTGTATAATCACAGGGGCAATAATCAGCTGATAGACAGCAATGGCGACGTTTACCGTCTCGAACAGGCGAATGATCAGATGGTCATTTCTGATGCTGCCGATAGCAGTATCACGCTCGATGCATTTATCAGGCTGGTGCGTATGCATGCATCAACTACGCACCGGTGCTGCATTGAGAAAATAAATTTTCGAACAGTATTCGAAGGAATCGATCTGATAGCCAGCATGAATGAAACCGACTGAAAAAACAGGCCTGAACACGTACAACCGGACCCATCCACTGCAATCCACCCACCGGCCACAATGAGATATCAAGAAAACATACCCCCCGAACAACTAACCATAAATGCCAGCGACGATATGCTGCTGTTCACAGCTGCACTATCCATCCTGATTGGATTTATCCTGTTCTATCTCGGCCGCAAGGGTAAACAGTTATGGATGACAACGTGGAGCATCGGGCTGATCATATGCAGCGTCCTGATGGGCGTTTCACTGCTGATGAAATAGGCTGCCTTATGGAGACATTGATTAAGGCAGGCGGATTTTTCAATATCGGACTGGTGATGTTCCATCTCGCGTTCTGGCGATTGTTCAACTGGGATGAAGATCTGAAAAAAATATCTTTCCTGAACCGCACGGTTATGCAGGTGCTGAACATCAGTCTGATTTTTGCTTTCGTCATTTTCAGTTATATATCACTGGCTCATACCAAAGAGTTAGTATCCACCCCTCTGGGTCACAGCCTGGTTATGCTGATGGCACTGTTCTGGCTCGCGAGGTCCATCCAGCAGATCGTATTCTTCAAACTACGGCGTCCTCTCTCCGTGGTATTTCTTCTGATCTTCATGACCGGCTGCCTGTTATACGCGATACCCGCTTACTACATCATGTAAGCCGTATACCGTATGTCATCCGCCCCATCGATGAGCAACCCACGATTCCTGCCGCCATCCTGTTTATTTGTTTCACTGGCATGCATGGTATTGCTTAATCTCTTCATACCTGTCATCACACTGATCTCCTATCCCTGGAATGCAATCGGCCTGGTTCCGATGACACTGGGAATAGCTCTTAATCTCATTGCCGGCAAAACATTCATTAAAAACGGTCATACGATCAAGGCGTTCGAACCACCGCAGAAACTCATCACCACCGGGGTGTACCGCTACAGCAGGAATCCGATGTATCTGGGTATGGTGCTGATACTGATCGGCGTTGCAATTTTGCTAGGAAGTCTCAGTCCTTTTATAATAGCTCCGATGCTTGCAATAACGATTGACAGGATATTTATTATCGCTGAAGAAAATATGCTTGACGAAAAATTCGGCGATCAATGGAAGCAATACAAAACCGATGTCAGGCGCTGGATATAACGACAACACATTATTATCACTACCAGGGTATAACAACAATGACGACTCGACACGAATATATCGAAAAACTCAAAGACAAACTCGATGAATGGGATGCCGATATCGATCAAATCGAAGCCAATGCACAGAAGGCCACGGCCGACATCAAGTTCGAACTTGAAGACCAGATCACTTCACTCAAGGTGAAACGCGACCTTGCCAGGTTGAAACTGGCCGAACTCATGGATTCAGGGGAAGAGGCCTGGCAGGACATCAAGGAAGGCGCAGATGAAGCCTGGAGCAGTCTCAAGGATGCGATCGAGAAAGCACGTTCACATTTCTGACAGCAGTTTGTGAGCACTGTTTTTTATTTCTCATACGGCTCGAACATGTCGACGCCGCGCATACAACACCGAATTGCATCAGCGGCTGTTGTATCCAGTGCGCGGCTGTTCGAGCACAGCCTGCGCTTCCATAAAAAAAGTATCGATGGTTCAGCCAAGTGCGACATCGAACATACACAAGACCCCGATGATATCGTGTATGGCGTGATATTCGAGATTCTGGCAAGTGAAAAGTCCACACTGGACAAATACGAAGGCCTGGGCAACGGCTACAGGGAAAAACATGTGCCGACGCATCTGCCGGACGGCAAAATCATTATTGCCAGCACGTACTACGCGACCCACATCGATGCAACGCTGAAACCTTATCACTGGTATAAAGAACATGTACTGAGAGGTGCGCGTGAACATGCACTCCCCTCTGAACATATAGCGGCTATCGAAGCCGTCAGCTCCGTTGCAGACCCGGATCAGAAAAAACACCTGGCGGAGTTATCGATATATTCCGACTTATAACAGCAGCCTGCGCTTGAGTTTCTGCTGCTGAAGTATAATGGCGGCAATCTCCTCGACGGACACGTGACTGGTATCCACATAGGGAATACCCTCCTGATCGTACAACGCCCTGATCTCACGAATCTCTCTCTGGCATTGCGCCAGCGATGCATACTCGCTACCCGGGCGCCGCAGTTCCCTGATGCTGCGCAAACGCTCAGGACTGATAATCAAACCGAAAAGCTTGTCCCTGTATGGCTCCAGCACCGAGGGAAGTTCGAGATGCCCGACATGCACATCGGTCAATGGATAGTTGGCTGCGCGTATCGCGTGCTGCAGACCGAGATAAAGGCAGGTGGGTGTTTTTCCACTGCGTGACGCGCCGATCAGGATAATTTCTGCACTGTTGAATTGCTTTGTGGTGATACCGTCATCATTATGCAGTGCATAATTAACCGCATCGATACGTTGCATATACACCGCTTCGTCACTGATGCCGTGTGACAGACCTGATGTATGCGTCGACTTTATACCCAGCTCCCGCTCCAGCGGCATGATGAAGGCATCGAAAAAATCGATCAGATGTGCATCGCATTCGGCGATGACCGGCTTGTACTCGTCTTTGACCATGGTACTGAACACAACCGGACGCAGCCCGCTATTTCCGGCTGCTGTGTTGATTTCCCGTACCGCCTGTCTGGCCCTGTCTTCGGAGGTGATGAACGGCAGCGAGTAGTACTCGAAGTCCACCGAACTGAATTGCGTCAACAGCGCATGCCCGAGTATTTCAGACGTGATACCTGTGCGGTCCGAAACAAAAAATACCGGTCGTTTTTTCTGTATCTTGTTCAATTATTTATTTTTCCGGCAAGATGCGTCCAAGTATCGACAACCGTATCGGGATTGAGCGAGATACTGCTGATGCGCTGTTCAAACAGCCAGGCTGCAAAATCCGGATAGTCGGATGGCCCCTGTCCGCAGATACCGATGTACTTGCCCTGCTCATGGCAGGCATCGATCGCCATCGACAGCAGTTTTTTAACAGCCGGATTACGCTCATCAAACAGATGAGCCACCCGTTCCGAGTCACGATCGAGACCCAGCGACAGCTGGGTCATATCGTTTGAACCGATCGAATAACCATCAAAGTATTCGAGAAACTCGTTCGCGAGCACTGCATTCGACGGAATTTCACACATCATGTTAATGCGCAGCCCGTTGTCTCCACGCCTGAGGCCGTTGGCCGCCAGCAGCTCGATGACCTGCTCCGCTTCTCGCAAGGTCCGGCAAAAGGGTACCATGATTTCGATATTGTCCAGGCCCATTTCATCACGTACTTTTTTCAGCGCACGACATTCGAGTTCGAAACAATCGCGAAAGTCCTCAGACAGATAACGCGACGTCCCGCGCAGACCGATCATCGGATTCTCTTCATCCGGTTCGTATTGCCCACCGCCAACCAGGTTGGCGTATTCATTTGACTTGAAGTCTGACAGGCGCACGATAACGGGATTGGGCATAAACGCAGCACCCAGCATGGCGATGCCCTCGACCAGTTTTTCGACATAAAAACCAACCGGATCGCTGTAACCCGCGATACGTTCGGTGATGATTTTTTTTATATCTCCGGGTTGCCGATCGAATTCAATCAAGGCTTTGGGATGCACACCGATGCTGTTGTTGATAACAAATTCAAGCCGGGCCAGTCCAACGCCGGCATTGGGTATTCTTGCAAAAGCAAAGGCGCGGCTGGGATTACCGACATTCATCATGATTCTGGTCGGCAACGGTGGCATCTTGCCGGTATCGGTGCGAATGATGTCGTAATCGAGTGTGCCCTGGTATATATTACCGGTCTCTCCTTCGGCGCAGGATACGGTCACAGCTTCGCCTTCCTCGAGCAGTACGGTAGCATCGCCGCAACCGACGATTGCCGGTATACCCAGTTCACGCGCGATGATGGCCGCATGACAGGTTCGGCCGCCGCGATTGGTCACGATGGCCGCTGCACGTTTCATGACCGGCTCCCAGTCCGGATCGGTCATGTCAGTCACCAGTACATCGCCCTGCTGCACGCGTGACATTTCTGCAGGATCCATGATCAGGCGCACGGCGCCGGTGCCAATGCGCTGCCCGATGGCTCGTCCTTCTGCCAGCAACCTGCCTTTCTGTTTGAGTTCATAGCGTTCGATGACCGTATCACTGGTACGGCTTTCTACCGTTTCCGGCCTTGCCTGTACAATATATAACTCGCCATCAACGCCATCGAGCGCCCACTCGATATCCATCGGCCGCCCATAGTGCTGTTCTATCGTCACGGCCTGGCGCGCCAGTTCCTCGACCTGCGCGTCGTTGATACAGAAACTGCGCTGTTCATCGTAGGGCACCTCTACCGTTTGCACCGTGCGGCCATGGTCCATGCTTTCGGTATACACCATCTTGATCAGTTTACTGCCCAGCCCGCGCTTCAGAATCGCCGGCCGGTTCTGTAGCAGTGCCGGTTTGTAAACATAAAACTCGTCCGGATTGACTGCGCCCTGCACCACGGTTTCACCGAGGCCATAGGCACCGGTGATGAATACCGCATCGCGGTAGCCTGATTCGGTGTCCAGTGTAAACAGAACACCGCTAGCGCCGATGTCACTGCGCACCATGCGTTGTATGCCGGCAGACAATGCCACCTTTTGATGATCAAAGTTCTGGTGTACGCGGTATGCGATTGCCCGGTCATTATATAAAGAAGCGAAAACATGCTTGATTGCAACGATCACGTTCTCCAGCCCGCGCACGTTCAGGAAAGTCTCCTGCTGGCCGGCGAAGGACGCATCGGGCAGATCTTCTGCGGTGGCGGAAGAGCGCACGGCAACGGCGATATCGCTGTCCCCTTCCGCCTCCATCTGTTTCCAGGATTCGGTAATGGCGTTCAGCAGTTCATCCGGAAACGGGGTATCAATGACCCAGGCGCGGATTTCAGCACCGGCCTCCGCCAGGGCAACGACATCATTGATATCAAGTGTGGAGAGTTTTGCATTGATCCTTTCCGCCAGACCGCCTTGCCGCAGGAAACGGCGGTAGGCTATTGCGGTGGTTGCAAAGCCGCCGGGTACGCTCACGCCCAGCGATGACAGCTTGCTGATCATTTCCCCCAGCGATGCATTCTTGCCGCCGACACGGTCAACGTCATTCATCCCCAGCTTGTCCAGCCAGATTACCTGATCGTTCATGGTGAGCTCCATCCAATATTTTCAATCATGCAGTACACATCGCTACAGATGCCGGGTAGCGGCTCAGGACTCAATATTTAAGTGACAGGTAAGCCTGTATTCCCGCGTACTCGTATTCCAGGGTGTTGATGAATACAACACCATTATGTTTGACACTCAAATTGAACCAGGCAAGCGAGGTACCCAGACCTACGTGCCTGGTAAAGTAATATTCAGCACCCAGATTGGACGAAAAGATATATCCGTCGATATCATTGATAGTAACATCAAGGAATCGAGTTCCAGCGCTAACTCTCCATCTATCATTCAATTCGTAGTCCAGTGTCAGGCCTATTAATGGCAGCGGCGCAATCAGGCGTTGATTGGCTCGATAATCAGTACGAAACTCGGGCGTAGTTTCTCCTTCAAAGATGACTTCACCGGCGGCGCTCAATTCAATAACCGAGTTCATCCAGTACAGACCGGCGCTAATTCCCAGTTCTATATTCGGGCGCTTGTATAAACTGTATATATACTCGATATCAAACAGATGTGTCTTCGCTGAACTACCAATAAATGCACCTGCCTTGATGACATTACCGCCCACTTCAACATCTGCCGTCGAGATCAATTCTGATGTACGACTGAATCGGGTGTAAAGCAGGCTCAAGCGGTGGCGAGAGGCCATGCGCCAGTAACCCCTGATCCAGGCTGATCGCACATCTGGGTCAAATCCCAGGTCATCTTCGAGCGAGATCTTTTCATCAATGGAATTATCACGCGAGTTGATACGAAGCGAGGTCTCAAAATCTGTTATCAGGCCGCCAACCGTCAACCTGTAGGTCTCATCGAAATCTGATCTTGCCGGTGACGCAGCAACACACATAAAAACCAGTATAAGCAGGCGGAGTGCATACTGACCCGAATGTCCTGGATAGGCCGTGAGCCACGCTGTATGCTGGAACTGGTATCTCATGACTGACTAAAAGCGGTAACCCACACCGAAGCTGAAGGAATTAATTGCCAGGTCAAACGGGTATTGAGACTTGCCCTCGAACACATCGAGCTGTTCCATGCGCCTTAATTCCAGCTGCAGGATCACGTTCTCGGTAACATAATAGCCACCGCCGATACTGACGTAGTAGCCGTAGCCGGTATCATCTGCCGAAGTTTTACCTGCAGGGATACCCGGTCCGAAATATTCCTCCACTTCGAGTTCGGTACGCCAGTACTGCAGGCCCAGCCTGCCATAAACTTCATAGGGTGTGGAGAATTTATAACGCGGCTTGAAGCCAAGCAGTATCGCCTGGGTCTGTATGCTGGTGCGAAAATCGCCAACAATATCCTTGCGGCTTTGCTCCAGGGTCTTGTCGGAAACATACAGACCAATATCAGCAGCCAGCCAGTGCTTCAGGAAATAATCGTAGTGTACAGCCAGCGCATTGCCGCTTTTGAATTCATCATTACCACCGGCATCAAGACTGGTCCAGCCAAGGTTAACATCCAGCTGCATATTTTCAGCCTCAACGGCTGATACCATACAGGCAACAAGCACAATATTCAGCAGCTGTCTTATGAAGAGCATACTGAGAGGTCTATCTTGCTATTACAGGAGGCCGATACTGCACGGCAAGCTCGGTGCTTCTGCTACCAAAAACGGTACCGTCATCAAATGCAACATCAAATGTTCCCTGGCGCTGGCGTTGCAGAAACAGGCGAATTTCGCATGCGCTTTGAATAGGATTAGCCCCTGCCTTCCTGGCGAGAAAATCAGGATCGATATTGCCGGCACTCAACTTGTTGAGCAGTTCCTGCATCAGCACCAGCGCGGCATCGGTTAGAAACTCGATCGTCGATGAGCCAAGACTGGAATCAAAAATGAACTTGTCCATGCTTATGGCTTCAAAGCCGTCATCCGCACCAATCATCACTTCCGTGCCGTATGAAGATGTCGCCACTCCATCGGTACATTCGACAGCAGAAAGCACGCGCATGCTATCACTGGAACCGGGCTCGACGACTATCCAGTTAAGATCAATAACATCGGTGATACCGGTATATTCTGTATCGTCAGCAGGGTCGGTGATTGTGACTGCCGGCGGGAAGCTGACAGTTGCCGATTTGCCAACCAGTTCACCGGGCCCGGGATCGACGTTGAGCAGGTCAACCGGATACCAGCGATCTTCACGCGCCTCGATCGGAACATGAACGATGTTGAACAAGACATCCCGGACACTGTTATCAACCGGCAAGGAAGCGGAATAACTTCCGGTATACAAGCCGCTGAACTTGAGAAGAACACGTTCTGTCACCGTGCTCGCTTCAAACACGTCTCCACCAACGAGGTTGATCGGTACACCATCGTTGTACACCCCGGCGGCTAGCTGTGTTTCATCTTCCGCCTCGTGCCAGTTTGCTTCGGCATACATCACCAGACCCTGATCGGGTACGCGCGGCAGGTTATCACTGCCATCGATTTCACAGCCGGCAAGCAAGTACAGGGCTGTAATGGTAGCTGAAATTCTGCTGAATAAAATCGTGCCTGATTTCACAATGATTAATTATAAAATATCTGCAAAATATACTTTACTGAGCATTTTACACAGCATGTGTTCATGTTCGTTAACTATAATTAATTCAATAAGTTGAAGAACAGGTCAGCATATAAATAAGGTTATTACGCACCCTGTTAATTTGTTTTACTGTTCCTGCCAAGCCTGATGGTGCATGCACGAAGACGTTCACGAATGCTGCTTATCGGTACAAGCTTCGTCAGCATTTCTGCACTGGTTTATATTATGCTCATGGCCGCATGGCTGCATCTTTTTATAATGATCGCACCATACCCATGATGACTGTTTTTGCCGGTGTGATCGCAATAATCATTGGCTCGATCAATATCAAGGATTACTTTCTCTTTGGTCAAGGGCTCTCTCTTTCGATTTCCGAATCCGCCAAACCGACTTTGTTTCATCGCATGCGTGAACTGCCGGGTATCCGATGGTTTATACACGCCTGCCTAGCCTCAGTGATCTCAGTACCCTGGAATATTATGCCTACCTTGCACTGTATAACCTGATCTATGTATTGCCATTAATGGTCATCGTGCTGGTCTTTTCATTTATGCTGGGCGCATACAGGCTCAGCGAGCTGCAGGAGCGTACATGAAACTGCTGTCCGGCCTGATGATGTTGGTCCTCGGACTGATGGTGCTGTTTGCGACCGGCACCCTGTTGGCTAGCCCGGCCTGCTACTGCTGCTAACGGTGGTTGTTGCCGCGACCACACTCCACGCACCTGCAAGGCAGGCCTCAAGCCGGCTGAAAAGATAACAACCAGCCGGATTCAGCGCACATCAGGTCCTGTGCATAAGGTAGAGTTGCCGGCTGAGCGCACCGGTACCGGCGAACAGCACCATCCAGTTCACCAGGCCACCGAGCAGCGGTACCAGGTTGAGAACGGCAAGACCGAATAGTGCAACAGCCAGCGCTGTTGCGCGCCATGCCTTGCTGGCTTCGGTTTTGCGTATCTTTTTCAACCCGGCATCACCCACGAACATCGCGCCGATAAAATAACCCGACAACAGCATGACCAGGTAGACGGCCAACAGCATCAACGCCAGCCAGACACCGACGGCCGTTGAAAACAGAATAATCGTCAATACCGGCGTGCCGGCGACTACGGCCAGGCCTGTTCCGATGGACAACCAGGGTTGATCAGACAGCGACTGGCTGACCCGCAGGGAAAAATCCGGGAATAGCAGGTACAGCGCGACCGCTGTAATGATCAGGCTTAGCAACACGAACAGCGCGGCAAAAATGACGCTGGCGACCACAGGTCGGATATCAACCTCGATCGGCGTATAAATAACTTCACCATCGATGCGTGCACCATCGGCAACGACAGCCTCGTGCGCACTCCGGTAATACAGGTTTCCGCTAATGACCGCGGTCGGTTCGATGAGTATTTCTTCGGCCCACAACTCGACGTCGCCGTTGACGGTACCTGTAATCACCACCCTGCCGCCACTGGCGCGAAGTTGTTCACCAACTTCGCCATCGATGCGGATCTCGCCGCCGCTCAACCAGGCACGGCCGCCTATGCCGGCAACAGGACTGAGATGAATGCGTCCACCTGCGGCGATCAGGTCATCACCGACCCGGCTCGATACGCGCACATCGCCCCCGGCCAGGCGAGCATCATCGGCGATCGTGCCGCGTAGATCGATTTTCCCGCCGGCAGCGATTACATCCGCCCTGATGTCGGCTTCGAGATGCAGCTGCCCGCCGGCAACCACCACGTCACCGTTGACTGTTGCATAGAGATCGACCTGCCCGCCTGCCAGATAGAGATCATCATCCACGCTGCCACGCTTGATGACCACGTGACCAAAATCCTCCGCATGGGACCGGGCCGGTAAAAACGTGCCAATCAGAATACTTACGAGTAAAAACAGGCTGAATCGTTGAAGGATGTTCATGCTGTTGCCCCTGCTCATTGTAGGCTTGCCGGTAATAACAGCACTATTTAAACAGGTTCAGGCTCGACTGCAAGAATTCAATGAAGCCTGAACCGGGGTGTCTAGGCGAATGATTTCTTGATGGCTTTTACCAGGGCTTCGCAGGCATCGGCGCAGTCCTTGCACTCGAAATGCGCGTCATGCTCTCTGCAGGCTTTTTCACAGTCTTCGCACGCTGTAATACATATTTTCGAGTATTCCTTCGAATATTCTGAATTGGATGCCAGCAGATAAGAAAAGGCTTCACAAATAGCCTGCATTTCATGTACCTTGCTCGCACACTCCGCCAGTTCCGTGTCGCCTTCGACAAAGCTGACCAGACAGTGCGCAATACAACGCTGCCCTTTATCCGTACAGTCATTGGTAGCGCCCAGTACGCTTTCATGCTGTGGCTTGTGCTTGCTGTGGTCGTGTCCGGCCATCGCTGCGGCGGCGGAACCTGTATAGGCAGCCGTAGCTGCAGCACCCATAGCCAGTAAAACTTCACGGCGGTTGATGCCGCGGTCTTGCCGGCTGTCCTGCTGAGTCATCGAATCTTTATCTGTCATAGCTCTCTTCCTGTACTGTTTAAACGGGTAAAATACTACTCTACAGTAGTCAACAACGGCACTGATGAAGACTGTTCAGCGTCTATTTTTAACGCCGACCGGAACATAAGACAATAGAGTTAATCACAAAATGCAATTTAGTACACTTTTTCATGCGGCAAGACCGTCATTCCTGGTCTTGTCGCCCATCTGCGTCTTTCTGGGTGCCGCCACGGCGTTCGTCTCCCGGGGGGCGATCGATGAGATGGTACTGTTCCTGGTCGTGATCGGCGCGCTGTGTGCACATATCAGTGTCAATACACTCAACGAATATGCTGATTTCAGAAGCGGTCTGGACCTGGTAACGATCAAGACTCCGTTCAGTGGCGGCAGCGGCGCACTCCCTGCCGATCCTGCGATGGCATATTTAGTCCTGGCTGCCGGGCTGGTCACTTTATTCATAACATTCGCGATAGGGCTTTATTTTGTCAAGAGCCATGGAATGCTGGTGCTGGCCCTGGGCGGTGGCGGTGTTGCGATCATTCTGACCTATACCCGATGGATCAACCGCTGGCCCCTACTGTGCCTGATCGCGCCGGGACTGGGATTCGGCATACTCATGGTCACGGGTACACACTATATTTTATCGCTGCAGTACTCTGTGGCATCTTTGCTTGCAGCCCTGGTCGTGTTTTTTCTCGTCAATAACCTGCTGTTGCTCAACCAGTACCCTGACATCGAGGCCGATAAAAGCATTGGACGAAACCATCTGCCTATTGCCTATGGCACAAGAATCAGCAGCTTCGTCTACGGCGCCCTTTCGGTATCGGCCTATCTGGTTATTCTGGCAGGTGCTTATTATGACTATTTTCCGGTTTTGAGCATCATTGCCGTACTGCCGTTGGCACTCTCCCTGTTCTCACTCACAGGCGCGATCAAACATGTCGACACTATCGGTCAATATCAACAGTACCTCGGTGCCAATGTTGCGGCGACCATCCTGACACCGCTGTTACTGGGTATCTCGATAATCGTCGGCCAGGCCTGAACATGACTCAATGCCTGATTGCATCTGACTGATATAAGATCGATACACATGCACATTCGCAAGGCCGGCCAATCTGATGTACACGACATTGCAAAGCAGGCCCTGACCGGTGGCCCGACAGAGCATTCCGGCTGTTCGGCATCGAGCATCAAAATCTTCGACCCGAACGAAGGCGCACTCAGACTGTATCAACGACCCGGTTACAGCATCCTGCACAAGCGGCGTGCAGTGCCACACGAAAGGCATCCTTATGATGGCCCTATTGTTCTGCTGACTCGCCGGGTCGCAACATAAAGTCGCCCGTACATCCGTTTATTAGATTCATGATGAACAACACATCCGATACAGATAATCGACGCATCCCTGACCGGGCTCTGCTGGCAACGGTGTTTGTAACGGGTGCGTGCGTGTTGATCATAGAGCTGATGGGCACACGCGTGCTGGCGCCCTATTTCGGCAGCGGCATATATACCTGGAGCGCGCTGATCGCGGTCACACTGGCGGCGCTGGCACTGGGGTATTCATTTGGTGGCCGCCTTGCAGACCGCCTGCCGCGTGCAGACATTCTGTACAACCTGTGCCTGGCCGCCGGCCTGTGGACGCTGTCAACACCGATGCTGGCACGCCCGCTCCTGCCGATGATGATTCAATTGTCTGATATACGAACAGGTGTTTTATTATCCAGCGTCCTGCTGTACTTTCCCAACCTGTTTCTGCTCGGCGCCATCGGCCCTTTTGTGATTCGATTGATGACCCGTGACCGGGAAGCCGTTGGTTCGGTCAGTGGACGCGTATTTTCGGTATCGACCATCGGCAGCCTGCTGGGCGCACTGGGTACCGGTTTTATATTGATACCGAATTACGGGGTGATGGCGATTTTTGCATTCTGCGGAAGTTTACTGCTGGCTGTCGCCATACTCGGAAATTTTCGACCGAAGTTTATCGGTTATGCGGCGATTCTGGCCGCGATTATTGTTTCACTGACGCTGATCACAGGCAAACGACCCGTTTCTGATTCATCCCTTGAAATACTGGAACAGACACCGAGTTTCTATGGCCAGCTGCAGGTGATACGCAAACAGGACCAGAAGTTATTGCTCGTCGATGGCATCGGCCAGAACTATGTTTACGATAACGACAGCTATTCAACCGCCTACATCAACTTTATTGCCGCCCTGCCTGAAATACGCCAGCCGGCGGCCAGCCCGGAGCAGAATGCACTGGTCATAGGCCTGGGAGCCGGCCAGCTTCCGATGATGCTGCAAAAACTCGGACTTTATGTCGAAGCCGTCGAGATCGATCCCAAGGTCGGCGCAATCGCAAAAAAGCAGTTCGACTTCGATCTGCCCGCTGACCGGATTCACTACACCGACGGGCGTGTCTTTCTGTTGCGCAATGACGCGTCGTATGAATACATCGTTATCGACGCTTTCAGTGCCGAGCAAATTGCCTGGCATCTTGTGACACTGGAGGCACTGACAGAAGCAAAAGCCCGATTATCCAATGGCGGCATGCTGGTCATCAACATCACCTCGACAACGACCGGAAAGGATATCGCCGCAGTGCACAATACCCTGAAATCGGCTTTTTCTGATGTTCGCAGCTTCAGCCTGGAACAACACAACGGGCTGGCCAGTATCGTATTGCTCGCGTCCAGCATGCCCATCCTGCTGAACCACGATCGAGCATCATTGTCAGCTTCACAACTTGAAGATGTGAAGCTGTTCGTTGCAGGCGAAGTGACTGATCTTCAGAGTGATATCCTGCTCACCGATGACTACAACCCAATCAGCCATCAGCGCGGGCAGGTGCAGTTGCTGTGGCGCGAGGTCATGATCGATTACCTGGGTGATGACAACCTGGGCTGGTTGTTGCTGTAAACCAATTTCCCTCTGATGCGTTAATAGATAAAATACGCGCCTTTTTTTACAAGTTTGGGATTGATATTATGGCATTGTCTGTAGAACGTACCTTATTCGCCTTCGGCGGCACCATGGTGATGGCAACCAGCCTGCTGGCCCTGTACCATCATCCGAACTGGACCTGGTTTACCCTTTTCATCGGATTCAACTGCTTCCAGAGCTCATTCACCGGCTTCTGCCCGCCTGCCTGGCTGATGCAGAAGTTCGGTCTGAAATCCGAGGCCCAGCTCGCGCTCGGGGAGCAATAGACGGTTAACCCGCATTTCTCACCAGGCGGCGGAGAATACTGATATAGCATTGGTTTTGTGGTGTGAAGTTGCAATGAAAAAAAACAGTGTGTTATTCGAGCATGCCTATCACGGTTCAGGCTTAGCCGGCTGCCCTGGAGGCGCGTTTGCGTTCGTGCTCCTTGAGGAATTTCTTGCGCACGCGAATCGCGTTCGGGGTCACTTCGACCAGCTCGTCGTCATCGATGAATTCCAGCGCCTGCTCCAGGGAGAAGCGGATCGGCGGCGTCAGGATGATATTTTCATCGGAACCGGCTGCGCGAATATTGGTCAGCTGCTTGGCTTTCAGTGGATTTACCACCAGGTCATTGCCGCGTGAGTGGATACCGATGATCATACCCTCATAGACCTCTTCACCGTGCCCGATCATCAGCTTGCCGCGCTCCTGCAGGTTGAACAGCGCATAACCCAGCGCCTTGCCCTGCCCGTTTGCGATCATCACGCCGTTATTGCGCTGACCAATGCTGACATTCAAATACGGGCCATAGTGGTCGAACACGCTGTAGAGCAGCCCGGTGCCCGATGTCAGCGTCAGAAACTCGGTGCGAAAGCCGATCAGGCCGCGTGCCGGAATAACATAGTCGAGCCTGACGCGACCCTTGCCGTCCGGCACCATGTTTTTCAGTTCAGCCTTGCGCTCGCCCAGCGCCTCCATCACCGCGCCCTGACTCTGCTCCTCGATATCCACCGCGAGCTGCTCGTACGGCTCCTGTTTGTCACCTTCGACTTCATGAATGATGACTTCCGGCCGGCCCACGGCCACTTCATAACCTTCGCGGCGCATGTTCTCGATCAGCACCGACAGGTGAAGTTCACCTCGACCGGACACGCGGAAGCGTTCGCCTTCGAGCTGCTCGACGCGCAACGCGACGTTGTGTTTCAACTCCTGCTGCAGTCGGTCCCAGATGTTGCGGCTGGTGACATATTTGCCATCCCTGCCTGAAAACGGCGACGTGTTCGGCTGAAAGGTCATGCTGATGGTGGGCTCATCAACGGAGAGCGCCGGCAACGCCTCGACGTTATCCGGGTCACACAGCGTGTCGGAAATATCCAGCGGGTCGATGCCGGTAATCGCGATGATATCGCCTGCCTCGGCCCCGGCCCGTTCGACACGCTCGAGTCCGTGAAAGCCGAGAACCTGCAACACGCGTCCATTCCTGACCTGCCCTTCGCGATCGACGATCTTTACCGGGGTATTAGTTGCGACCTTGCCGCGCTTGATACGGCCGATGCCGATGACGCCGACATAATTATTGTAGTCAAGCGTCGAGATCTGCATCTGGAACGGGCCTTCGTCGTCGGTATCCGGGGCCGGCACCTGCCCGACGATGGTTTCGAACAGCGGGGTCATATCGCCATCGCGTACCGTCGAATCCAGCGAGGCATAGCCGTTGATCGCCGAGGCATAGACCACCGGGAAATCGAGCTGCTCATCGGTCGCCCCGAGGTTGTCGAACAGGTCGAAGGTCTGATCCAGCACCCAGTCAGGGCGCGCGCCTTCACGGTCGATCTTGTTGATCACGACGATGGGCTTGAAACCCATTGCAAAAGCTTTCTGGGTAACGAAGCGCGTCTGCGGCATCGGACCGTCGACCGCGTCGACCAGCAACAGCACCGAATCCACCATCGACAGCACGCGCTCGACCTCGCCGCCGAAATCGGCGTGCCCCGGGGTATCGACGATGTTGATGTGATAGTCACCCCAGGTAATGGCCGTGTTCTTCGACAGGATGGTGATGCCGCGCTCTTTCTCGAGATCGTTGGAGTCCATCACCCTTTCGGTCGGCGCCTTGCGGCTGTCCAGCGTGCCGGACTGCTGCAGCAGCTGATCGACCAGGGTGGTCTTGCCGTGATCGACGTGGGCGATAATCGCGATGTTACGTAGTTTTGCGCTCAAGCTGCGCTCCGGTAGTCAAAAGGCGGGTATTATATAGTGTCGACAGGTGAAATACCCGCCAAAAGAGAGTCTATTCAGCAGACAGGTATTCGCGGCTAAAGCCGCTGCTACGATGGTTCAGAGGCGAGGTACGAGTGGCAAGAGCGAGGATATACCTCAGCAGCGAGTTTGGGCGCGATACTCAGAAAGACTCGAACATCAGCTACCCGAGCCGATCTCGGCGGCAACCGTGGCCAGGTCTTCATGGCGCACATCCTTGCCCTTGACCAGGAAGACCACGTAACCACCGATATTCTTCGCATGGCCGCCGATGCGCTCCAGCGCGCGCAGACCCAACACGGTCTCAACAACGTGACCGACGACTCGAGAATCTTCCATGATGAACGTCGAAAGACGGCGCAGGCTGCACTTCAATTCGGTATCGAGATCGACATCCATTTTGATCACATCCAGCGCCAGCTCGAGGTCGAGGTTATCGTAGGCACGGATTGCCCTGTCCATCATGTCGTCCACGAATTCTGACAGCTTGACGATATCACGCACGATCACATCGCTGGGCGAGGTGGTGTTGTGGTCGTAAAAATGCACACACAGCATCGCGATCTTGCGCGCCTCGTCACCGCAACGTTCGAGGTCGGTCACGATCTTGCCGACAGTCAGTATCTCGCGCAGGTCGCGCGCCATCGGCTGGCGCTTGGCGATCAGGTGAACAATCTCATCGTCAACCTCGATATCGAGTTCGTTCACCAGCTGGTCCCTTTCAATGACATTCCTGGCCTCGTCGGCATCCTCTCGCTTCAGTGCCTCGACTGCGCGCTTCAACTGGTCCCTGACCAGCTCGCCAATCTGCATCACGTGCTGGTGCAGCTGGTTCATTTCATCGTTGTAACTCTGTACGGTATGGCCGTCTGTCATGTCGTTCATCCCCTGTCCTCTTACTGTCTCAACCGAAGCGCCCGGTGATGTAATCCTCTGTGAGCTGGTGTTTCGGGTTGGTGAATATCTGGTCGGTGTCCCCGACCTCGATCAGATCACCCAGATGGAAATAGGCAGTGCGTTGCGAAACGCGTGCCGCCTGCTGCATCGAGTGGGTCACGATCGCGATCGTGTAATGTTCGCGCAGCTCGTCGATCAACTCCTCGATCCTGGCAGTTGCAATCGGATCGAGTGCCGAGCAGGGTTCGTCCATCAGCACCACTTCCGGATTGACCGCAATCGCGCGTGCGATGCACAAACGCTGTTGCTGACCACCGGACAGACCGGTGCCCGGCTGATCCAGGTAATCCTTGACCTCGTCCCATAAACCGGCTCTCTGTAGCGATGTGACGACGATTTCCTCAATATCGGTTTTCGTCGCGGCCAGGCCGTGTATGCGCGGACCGTAGGCCACATTCTCGAAAATCGATTTCGGAAACGGATTCGGCTTCTGGAATACCATGCCGACCTGTGCGCGCAGCAGGACCACGTCCATCCTGCGGTCATAAATATCCTGGTCATCCATGATCAGCTCGCCGGTGACGCGGCAGCCGTCGATGTTGTCGTTCATACGGTTCAGGCAGCGCAGAAAGGTCGACTTGCCGCAACCGGAAGGCCCGATCATCGCGATGACTTCATTCTTGCCGATATCCAGGCTGACATTTTTGATCGCCTGCTTGTCACCGTACCAGACATTGACACTGCGGCAGGTCATGCGCGGATCCGGGTGCGCGATTTCGCCGACGGTCTTGCGGTCATCCCGGCTGACTTTCACACTGGAATCCGCAACAAACGATTCAGTCACTGCCTCTATCTCCCGACGTGGCAGCTCCAGGCTGCCCTCGTAATCTAATGTCATATCTCAATCACCTCTCGTTACCAGCGACGTTCGAATTTTTTGCGCAACAGCACTGCCAGTGCATTCATGGTGATCAAAAATGCCAACAGTACCATAATGGCGGCAGAAGTTCGCTCCACGAATGCACGCTCCGGGCTGTCCGCCCATAAATAAATCTGTACCGGCAGCACCGTCGCAGGATCGGTCACGCTGCCGGGTATGTCCACGATAAACGCAACCATGCCGATCATCAGCAACGGCGCCGATTCGCCGAGCGCCTGCGCCATACCGATGATGGTGCCGGTCAGCATACCCGGCATCGCCAGCGGCAATACATGATGAAACACCATCTGCATCTTCGACGCACCGACCCGGCGCGGCCTCGCGAATCGACGGCGGCACCGATTTCAGTGCCGCACGGCTGGCGATGATGATGGTCGGCAGGGTCATCAGCGTCAGCACCAGGCCGCCGACCAGCGGTGCGGACCGCGGCATGCCGATGAAATTGATGAACACGGCCAGACCCAGCAGACCGAACACGATCGAAGGCACGGCTGCAAGATTATTGATATTCACCTCGATCAAATCGGTCCACTTGTTCTGCGGCGCGAATTCTTCCAGGTAGACCGCGGTTGCCACACCCAGCGGGAAGGCCAGCAACAGCGTCACAACCAGGGTAAAGAACGATCCGGTGGCCGCACCCTGGATACCGGCAAGCTCGGGTTCGCGAGAATCACCCGCGGTGAAGAAGGTTTTGTTGAAGCGACTTTCCACCCGGTTCTCGGCGACCAGCTTGTCAACCCAGGCAATCTGCTTGTCCTTGATGCGCCGTTCCGCTTCGGGTTTGTCGCGATCGAAATGCCCTTTCATCAGCATGTCGACGTCATCATCCGCCGGCACCCAGAGCTGGATCGTGCTGCCGATGCTGTCGGGATTCGCGACAACATAGTCCTTCAGGTCATACGTGGCACCACTGCTGACGATACCGTACAGCGTGCGCTTGTCGCGCCGGCCGCTGACTTCCGGAAACATTTCACGCAGTGATTTTTTGACCAGTCCGCCGTAGTTCGCACCGGCGATCACCGCTGGATCACGTGTGCCGTCCGGATCAATCAGGCTCGCATCCAGCTGCACTTCCAGTCGTATAAAGGTCTGCCAGAACGCGGTGTAACCGTTGCCGATAATACTGATAAACAGCATCGACACGAATACCAGGCCGAGGATAATCGCCGCCATGCCCATGCGGCGAAAACGTGCCTCGCGCTTGTAGCGCTTTTCCAGGCCCGCCCTGACAATATCAGTGGAGTGTTTGGGTGTTTTAGCCATCGTGTACGCTAACCTTATTCATACTGTTCGCGGTATTTCCGCACGACATGCAGCGCAATGATGTTCAGGATCAGGGTTACAACGAACAGGAGCAAGCCGAGCGCAAAGGCGGCCAGTGTCTTCGGACTGTCAAATTCCTGGTCACCCACCAGCAGGGTGACGATCTGCACGGTGACGGTGGTCACCGCTTCCAGCGGATTGGCGGTGAGATTGGCCGAAAGGCCGGCGGCCATGACGACGATCATGGTTTCACCGATCGCGCGCGAAACGGCCAGCAGGAT
>CAJIBR010000424.1_pt1 | contig 27181 bp, 23 predicted proteins | sample 9199401 | NCBI WGS metagenome assembly CAJIBR01 (sample SAMEA7708310, study PRJEB35096) | sediment metagenome | biome: marine neritic benthic zone biome [ENVO:01000025]; feature: sediment [ENVO:00002007]; material: shallow marine sediment [ENVO:03000034] sea grass bed [ENVO_01000059] ... | reverse complement strand
GGAAACCAGCGGTTGGAGAAGGTGATCACCAGCGGAGCGCCGGGTTTGAGTATTCGCGCCAGTTCGCTGAATACGGCAGCCGGCGAGACCAGGTATTCGATCGAAGCGGTGCAGATTATGCCATCGAACACCTGGTCATCGAACGGGAATTGCGGCTGCCGGTTGAGATCATGCACACGCCAATCGGCCAGCAACGTGTTCTGCTCGAGCTCGTGTCGGTTCATGCCCAGGCCGGTGATTCGTGCAGCAGAAAATGCATCCGATAAATGTGAAATCCAGCTCGACATCAAATCCAGAATCTCGCCATCGTGTGGCAGCAGATGCTTATACAGCTCGCCGATTTGCTGCGAGCAGCTTTGATCGAGGTGATCCACCAGTCTTGGTTCTGTATAGAAGACGTCATCGGGTGATGAGTCGGTTCTGGCAAAAGGGTCATCATTCCAGAAGTCAGTGGCAATATCGTCATATCGGGCCTGCATGCCGGGACCGTTGCTGGTCAGTATTTCAATGATGTCGTTGCACCGCCCGCCTCGTTCCTGGCCGGACTCCCATATGTTCATGATTCGCATGTCGATATCGAGCATTTTTGTTGCCAGCGGATGGTTGAAATCGGTCGTAATCGAGTTCTGATCCAGGCCGATGATGCGGCATGGCTTGAAGTTCGAACGGTTGTTCCCCGGAATGTTTTCAAACACACTCTTCGGGTAGAAACGGCCCAGCCCGGGTTCCAGTGCGATCCGGCTGGAGAAGTTGCGATTGAACTGCTGTGGTTTCACGGTATGGACGGCTGCTGTTGAAAAACCGGTCAGGGCTTCGCCGGCGCTGAAACCGTGACTGATCGTGTTACCGATAGCACAGCCATCGAGCTGGCGTTCTATTTCGGGTGGAAAATAATCACGCCAGACATTGAGGTTGTCGATGTACTGACTGTCTATATGGGTGGCCTGACTCGATTGCCAGTTCAGTGTTAGATGCGCGCTGATTCTGGATGTTCGCGTGATGCCGGGTTGAAAAGTTTTGCTGCCGTCATCTTCGTCGAGTTCGGCAACAATATTGAAGTCGGATGCTTTCATGGTCAGCGGATGATACTGGCCCACATGTCGTGTTCGTCGGTTGCTTCAATACGGACATCAACGAAATCACCGGCCTGGACATCGGACGGCTCTTCAATGTAGACCAGTCCGTCAATCTCGGGTGCATCCGCGGAACTGCGGGCGATTGCGCCGGATTCACTGACGGCGTCAACCAGTACCCGCTGCGTACTGCCAATTTTTCTTTTCAACTGCTGCGCGCTGATAAGGGCCTGTTTTTCCATCAAACGCTGCAGTCGTTCCTGCCTGGTATCTTCATCCACCTGATCGGGCAGCTGGTTCGCTCTGGCGCCTTCGACCGCGGAATACGTGAAACAACCGACGCGGTCGAGCCGGGCCTCTTCCAGGAAATCGAGCAGCAGCTCGAAGTCTTCCTCGGTTTCACCGGGAAAGCCGACGATGAAGGTGCTGCGCAAGGTCAGTTCGGGGCAGATCTCCCGCCATGCCTGTATGCGCTGCAGAGTATTCGCGCTGGCGGCAGGTCTTTTCATCGCCTTCAGTATACCTGGACTGGCATGTTGAAACGGAATATCCAGATAGGGTAACAGTTTTCCTTCTGCCATCAACGGGATAATTTCATCGACATGCGGATACGGGTAGACGTAGTGCAGCCTGACCCAGATGTTGAGACGGCTCAGCGCCGTACACAATTCTGTCATGCGTGTCTTTACCGGCATGCCGTTCCAGAATTCTGTTTTATATTTCACATCGACGCCGTAAGCACTCGTGTCCTGGGAAATAACCAGCAGCTCCCTGACGCCGGACTCGACCAGACGCTCGGCTTCGTTCAGTACTTCATGTACCGGTCTGCTTACCAGGTCTCCGCGCAGGTCGGGGATGATGCAGAAAGTGCAACGGTGATTACAGCCTTCTGAAATCTTCAGGTAGGCATAGTGGCGCGGTGTCAGCCTGATGCCCTGCGCAGGGACCAGATCGACGAAAGGATCGTGTTGCGGGGGCAGGTGCTTGTGCACGGCATCCATAACCTCGTACGTTGCATGCGGACCGGTGACCGCGAGTACGTTTGGATAGGTCTGCTGCACGATGTCGCCCTTGGCACCGAGGCAGCCGGTGACAATGACCCTGCCGTTTTCGTGTAAGGCCTCACCAATCGCCTCCAGCGATTCTTCAATGGCGTCATCGATAAATCCACAGGTATTGATCACGACCAGGTCGGCCTCGTCATAGCTTGGAGAAATGGCATAACCTTCAGCACGCAACTGTGTGAGAATATGCTCCGAATCGACCGTGGCCTTGGGGCAGCCGAGGCTGACGAAACCGATGTGGTGTGTTGTGGGCGCAGGTTTCATAACCGGAAGAGATGTGAAAAAGAGACTATTTTACCCGATAAGCGTCTTTCGTCGTTGGCCTTTGGTCTTTTGATCAATGATGAATGACGAATGGCAGCAGTCCTTTTGTTAATGAGTGACTACGAAGAAAAATTCGGTTCTCTGACGCGTGTATACGGCGATGATGTCTGTAATGCGCTTCGTGACTCGCATGTCTGTGTTATCGGCATCGGCGGAGTTGGTTCCTGGGCCGTGGAATCACTGGTGCGTTCAGGTGTCGGAGAGCTCACCCTTGTTGATGGTGATACGGTTCACCGCAGCAATATGAACCGGCAGATACATACGCTGGAATCAACGCTGGGCCAGCACAAGGTCGGAGTCATGCAGAAACGTATTGCCGATATCAATTCGGATTGCCGGTGTAATACCATCGATGATCATATCGACGATGATAACTTGCGTGACATCATCGAGCGTGGTTACGACTGTGTGATCGATGCGATCGACAGTATCAAGTTCAAGGCTGCGATCGTGTATTGCTGCAGGCGCAACAAAATACCGGTGGTCATGACGGGCGGTGCAGGGGGCCTTACCGACCCCGCAAAAATTGATGTCACCGACCTGGCGCGCACCTGGAATGATCCGCTGGCGGCGACCGTGCGTTCACGCCTCAGGCACAAATACGGCTATACGCGTAATCCGAAGCGTACCTTTGGTATAGCCTGTGTATTCTCCAGTGAGCAGCAACGATATCCCGATAAGCAGGGCAAGCCGGGTTACAGTAAACCAGGTGTTGCAGGACTGTCGCTGGACTGCAGTTATGGTTATGGCTCGGCTGTGAGTGTGACCGCGAGCTTTGGCTTTGCGGCGGCGGCAAAAGCCGTCGATCTGATATCGAAATCAAGACGGATCGAAACTCAGTAACGTGTCAGTTGTAGCTCAGCTTTTGATCTTCCTTGCAATTCATGTTGCCCAGCGTCTTGATTTCTCCTGTGTCGAGATTGGTGGTGCAGTCCCAGCGGGTTTGCATGCCACCCATGATTGATCTGGGCGCGAGTGACAGCATCTTGTTTTTACCGAAAGTTTCGCTCAGGTGGGCAAGTATCCGGCCATTCCTGCCGAGGCGAACCTTGTCAAGGTATTGTCCGTCGGTCATTTCTTCAGGCTTGAGTCTGATATCCGTCAGCGACGACGGCCACTCTCCATTCATCATGTAGTATTCCATCATCGTCATCTTCAACGGCTGCAGCATCGTATAGACTTCAGCGAGTTGTGATGCTCTTACGTAGCCACTGTAGTCTGCATGGGTGTTGCTTACATGCATCATCGGCGGTGGCTGCACAGCATAGGGCTGTGTATATACGGGTTGTTGTCCCGCTGCTGGCGGTTGAGTCGGCACGGATCCTGGTCGTGATCCCGGTTTACGCGAGAGCGCACGCTCCAGTTCCTGTCGAATTTTTTCAGGATCAGCGGTCACTTCGGCCCTGATCTTCATCTCGAATCCGTTCCAGTGCTCCTCCAGTATCCTTGCCTTGAGAAAACCGGCGCTCGATGTACTGGTATTCTGGATAAATGAAGAGCGAAATTCACTGCCGGCCTGAGCCTGCTCGAGGCTGCTGGTGTTATGGACATAACTGATGATTTCTTCAAGCACTCCCGCCTTGATCAGTTTTAGCGTGTTATTGCGAGCGGATACCTTGCTATCGAGATCGCTGGCCTTGTAGCTGTAGTCCCTGATATAGCTCTGTTCCTGTGCGTGACTGATCGTCGTTAAACATGTAATCAGCAGCAGAAGAGGGATTTTCATGGATTATTACCCCTGTGCATATTCCTGTGTATGCATAAAGCGAATACTCGATAATGAGTGTAGCAGCTTAATCAGGCTTATATTCAGGCGCTGGCAGCTTTGTTGCAGGGGATATCCCTGGCTGCGTATTGTTCAGCGATGTCCTTGACTGTATCCGGGTGGCACGCATCTGCGATCACTTCGATGATCTTCAAAGCCGGCAGTTGCTTTAGCGTCGAACAGGAAACAGGGGGTGTTTGAATCGCTAATAGATGAATTAGAGTTTACTGGTCAGCATAAAATAAACGACCATAAACACGGTTGATGCAATCAGGATGTATGGTATGAACATGCAGAAGCCAGGCAATCCTTCACACATTTCTTTAAATTTACATTGAGCACATACTTTTGCTTTCATTGTATACCTACTGGTTGCAACTGAATTCCAATACACGTGTCACATGGCTCATGCGTCAGCATTCCTCAACAGCGATGTGATTACGTTAACCACTGTATTTAATTCATTTGCGTCTACGCGTTATTATTATTTTTCAACTTGTACCGGGATGTAAGAGCATAGACGATTTCCCGAACTATGCCCTCGATTCCAAGATCCTGCTGCAACTCAATCCCTGACGATTCATCAGGAAATCAGTACACAAAGAACTTCTCCTTGATAATAGTTCTTATTATCAACCAGTTAGACAAGTTGTCATCCGCTTATATTGCGTCTGAGCCGCATGCCTCTTCTTGATACAGATCATAAGATTGACCTAAAGCTCAGGCTCAGGCTATTAGACTAAAGTATAAGTATTGTCAGGGTCGCCTGAAACCCGGTTACGCGTGTAACTGCCCGTACCTGAAAAAAGGCGGTAACCAGACGGTTACCGCCTCAGGATTATTACTCCAGCCTCCGTGGCTTATTATTATTTATTTTTCCTTGGTCCCTGTTTTATTATTTTATTGTTGTTTCTCCTGGCAAGTTTTACGCCCCTAGTCCCAGCTGAGTGCACCCCCGGTCTGGTATTCTGTAACGCGCGTTTCAAAGAAGTTCTTTTCTTTCTTCAGATCCAGTACTTCTGACATCCACGGAAATGGATTGCCTGCTCCGGGATACTGCTCCGGCAGTCCGATTTGTGAGCATCTGCGGTTGGCAATGAATTGCAGGTACTCTTCAAACATCGGCGCATTGAGTCCGAGTACGCCGCGCGGCATGGTGTCGCGCGCATATTGAGTCTCGAGCTCGACGGCTTCGCGAATCATCTGCACAGCCTCCTGCTGGAAGGACTGTGTCCACAGATGCGGATTCTCGAGCTTGATCTGGTTGATCACATCGATGCCGAAATTCATATGCATGGATTCATCACGCAGAATGTACTGAAACTGTTCAGCGACACCGGTCATCTTGTTGCGACGGCCCATCGACAGGATCTGGGTGAAACCGACATAGAAAAAGATGCCTTCAAAAATCACATAGAACGCGACCAGCTCGCGTAGCAGCTTCTGGTCATTCTCCGGGGTACCGGTGTGGAAGTTCGGATCCGCCAGGTGCTTGGTGTAGGGCAGTGCCCACTCGGCTTTACGCGCCACGGCCGGCAGTTCGCGGTACATGTTGAATATCTCGCCTTCATCCAGCCCAAGCGATTCAACGCAGTACTGGTACGCGTGTGTGTGCAATGCTTCTTCAAACGCCTGGCGCAGCAGATACTGGCGACACTCGGGATTGGTGATGTGTTTGTACACGGCCAGTACCAGGTTGTTCGCGACCAGTGAGTCTGCCGTAGAGAAGAAGCCCAGGTTTCTTTTGATAATGGTGCGCTCATCATCGGTCAGGCCGTTGGGGTCCCGCCACAACGCCAGGTCAGCAGTCATGTTGATTTCCTGCGGCATCCAGTGATTGGCGCAGCCGTCAAGATACTTCTGCCAGGCCCATTCGTATTTGAACGGCACCAGCTGGTTCAGATCGGCACGGCAGTTGATGATCTTCTTGTCATCAACCTGGATGCGCTCGGCACCCATTTCGATATCTTCCAGGCCGGTACCGGTGAGGTCCGCTTCTATATCGTCATCTTGATAGCTTTCAGCTGCTGGCATGACAACGGGCCTAACCGGGGCGGTTTCGATGACCGGAAGTACAGGATTCACCACGGGAGCCTCGCCTGCTGTGTTCATCAGGGCTTCATTCGATACAATCCCGTCACCGGCATGAGGGGGGGGCTCGTTGTGCTGTGGCTTGAAGGCGGGTTCGTTAAATTTTGCGAGTGGGTCTTCCCAGTTAAGCATTCTCGGTTACCTCTATTGCTTTGTTATTTTTGTTGTTAGCCACACGGTCTGTTGTATCTGAAAATGTCCGTAATGGTTCAAGTATCATCCACCAGGGTTTAATCGCTGATGGCCCGATCGATTGCCACGTAGTCCGTGTCCTTGAAAACCATATCCGTATACCCTGGTGGCGGCAGAAGTTCGCAATTTCATCGCGCCCCGGCGGTTTCACTATTTCCAGATCATAGAAGATCTGTTTGAGCTCGGCTTTGAGACTCATGACCCGGCAACCTCCCGGGCTCCATGTTTTTGTTGTCGCTCATGGTGCCCTTAATTATTGTTATTATTGGCCCCGCTCCTGAAACAAAATCTCCTTACTGGCATGCCTCGCAATCCGGATCGAGGACCGAGCACGCTTTTGGTGCGGCTGAAGCCGCTTCTTCAGTCGTATTTTTCACCGCGTTCAGCTTGCTGGCGCGTTCTACATCCATGGTGGATTTTTCAACATGGGTCGCACCCATGGATCTCAGGTAATAGGTGGTCTTGAGGCCACGCACCCACGCCAGCTTGTATAAGGAATCGAGTTTCGCGCCACTGGGCTCTGACATATACAGGTTGAGAGACTGTCCCTGGTCGATCCATTTCTGGCGGCGTGCTGCAGCTTCGACCAGCCAGCGTGGATCGATTTCAAACGCGGTTTGATAGAGCTGCTTCAGATCATCAGGTACGCGATCGATCATCTGTACGCTGCCATCGTAGTACTTGAGATCGTTGGCCATGACTTCATCCCACAGGCCGCGGTCACGCAGATCCTCGATCAGGTAAGGATTCACAACCGTGAACTCACCGGAGAGATTCGATTTGACGAACAGGTTCTGGTAGGTTGGCTCGATCGACTGGCTGACGCCGCAGATATTCGAGATAGTGGCCGTCGGTGCGATTGCCATCGTATTGGAGTTACGCATACCAACGCGTTGTACCCGTGCACGTAACGAGTCCCAGTCGAAGGTATGGCTGCGGTCCAGATCCAGGTAGCTGCCGCGGCCTTCGGCCAGGCAGTCTATCGAGTCGATCGGCAGTATGCCCTTGCTCCACAGCGAGCCTTCAAAGGATGAGTAGCGGCCACGCTCTTCAGCCAGATTGGTCGATGCCTTGATACCGAAGTAGCTAATGGCTTCCATGGTACGGTCTGCAAATTCAACCGCATCTTCAGAGGTATACGGCACGCGCTGTTTATACAGCGCGTCCTGGAAGCCCATCACGCCCATGCCTACAGGACGGTGCTTGAGGTTGGAGTCACGTGCCTGCGGTACGCTGTAATAGTTGTAGTCGATGACATTATCGAGCATGCGCATCGCGGTATTGATGGTGCGCTCCAGCTTGACGGTATCGAGGCCGTTTTCATTGATATGTGCCGGCAGGTTGATCGATCCCAGGTTGCACACCGCGATTTCGGTGTCGTTGGTATGCAGGGTGATCTCGGTGCACAGGTTGGAGCTGTGAACCACGCCGGCATGCTGGTTGGTATAACGCAGGTTGCAGGGATCCTTGAAAGTGATCCAGGGATGCCCGGTCTCGAACAGCATGCTCAGCATCTTGCGCCATAGAATATTGGCCTTGATGGTCTTGTATACCTTTATCCTGCCGCTAGCGGCCATTTGCTCGTAAGTGGTGTAGGCTTTTTCGAATTTTTTACCGCTCAGGTCGTGCAGGTCAGGAACTTCATCAGGTGAAAACAGCGTCCAGTCCCTGTCTTCGGCGACACGTTTCATGAACAGGTCGGGGATCCAGCTGGCGGTGTTCATGTCGTGTGTGCGTCGGCGGTCATCGCCGGTGTTCTTGCGCAGGTCGAGGAATTCCTCGATGTCGATGTGCCAGCTCTCGAGGTAGGCGCACATCGCACCCTTGCGCTTGCCGCCCTGGTTGACGGCGACGGCGGTGTCGTTGGCGACCTTCAGGAAGGGAACCACGCCCTGTGACTTGCCGTTGGTCCCCTTGATGTGTGCTCCCATGCCACGCACGCGTGTCCAGTCGTTGCCGAGGCCGCCGGCGTATTTTGACAGCAGGGCATCATCCTTGATCGAGCTGAAGATGCCGTCGAGGTGGTCCGGTACGGTCGTCAGGTAGCAGCTCGACAGCTGCGGGCGCAGCGTGCCGGAGTTGAACAGCGTCGGCGTCGAGCTCATGAAGTCGAACGACGACAGCAGCTTGTAGAATTCGATCGCGCGCTCCTCGCGGTTGACTTCGTTGATCGCAAGACCCATCGCGACGCGCATGAAAAAGGCCTGGGGTAATTCGAAGCGTGTGCTGTTCGAATGAATGAAGTAACGATCGTACAGGGTCTGCAAGCCCAGGTAGGTAAACTGGTGATCGCGTTCGGCCAGTAACTGTCTACCGAGGTGATGCAGGTCGTACTCGAGCAGGCGGGCATCCAGCAGTTCCAGATCGACCGCACGCTTGATATATTTGTCAAAGTAGTCGGCATACAGGCTGGCGATTTCATGCTGGGTTGCATGCGTCAGATTGTTGTAGACGAAGCTGAGTGCCTCGGTGCGCATATCGTCCAGCAGCAGGCGTGCCGCCGTGTAGCTATAGTCCGGCTGCTTTTCGATCAGGGTGCGGGCACTCATCACCAGCATGCGTGATACGTCTTTCTCCGGTACGCCGTCGAACAGGTTGCGCTCGGTATCTTGAAGTATCGCCGCCGCATCGACATCGTTCAGGTTTTCACAGGCTTCCCTGACAATCGCTTGCAGGCGGCGCTTGTCCAGCGGCTGACTGCTGCCGTCAGGCAGGGTGACCTCGAGGTTTTCACCACCGTCGAGAATGTCTTCTAAAACGGTATCGGTCTGCAGCTGCTCCTGGCGTGCGCGCGCATGTTCTTCACGGTAGATCACATAGGCGCGGGCAACTCGCTGATGGCCCGAGCGCATCAGACCCAGTTCGACCTGGTCCTGTATATCTTCGATGTGAAAAGTGCCGCCGTCCGGAATGCGGCGTGTCAGCGCCAGTTCGACCTGTTCGGCAAGCTCGCCGACGATTTCGTGGATGCGGCTTGACGCAGCCGCATTACCGCCTTCTACCGCCAGAAAGGCCTTGGTCATGGCGATCGCAATTTTCTCGCGATCATAGGCAGTCACCTTGCCGTTTCTACGGATGACCCTGAAACGACCGGGGGCCGTGACGGCAATACTGGCGCTGTTGGTTGAAGATGAATTGTCGAGTTGAGGTTGATTCTGGTGTTTTGTAATTGGTGTTGTTAGTTCCATTCCCTTTCCACTTTTTTGGGTTGTCGTTGTTATTATGCGGGCTACTATAGAATGTGGTTTGACCTTAAGTCAAGCACTATATCTTGTGTATATAACAGTGGAGAACGGACGAAAAAACTGTGGATAAAATTTGAAAAAATAAGCCATAACAATCACTTATATTGTGGCTAAAAAAATCAGTTTTAGAACATAAGAATTTGCCCATATAAAAATTTTTTGCTGCCATAGGTGAAATTAATGAGAATTGTTCACGAAAATTTAATATCGGGGTGTTACTTAAAAAATGCATCAACGGAAGACATGCTGTTATCATGGCCGCACACAAACAGGTGGGCCTTGAATGAAAATCGTTCTCGCTGTAATCATAATCGCTGTCTTGCTGGTGATCGCAACCTTATTCAAGAATCAAGCGCCCTTGTTTGATCCGCCGGGTCTGAAAAAGAGGCTGGCTGTATACCTGACGACCAATATCGCGGCCACGTCGGAAGATCATCCCTTTCCTGAATTGCGCACGCCGCTTTTTGATGCCGGGCCCGATCAACTATACATTGCAGTGAAGGAAGCCGCGATTGAGCTGGGCTGGTCAATCCTGGACAGCGATGATGTCGAATGGCGTCTCGACCTCGCAGCGAAAACCCATTTCCTGTTATTCGTCGATGATGTGAAAGTTGAAATCAGGACACAGGCGTGCAGTGATGGTGTAACGCGCACCGCGCTGCATATCCATTCACACTCGCGCCTGGGCAGGGCCGATTTTGGCGCCAATGCCGATCATATCCAGCAACTGGTCAAGGAGGTCAATAAAAGACTGGAGCTGGGCTTTCTCCATTAGCCCGCTTACGGACACGAAGACCAGCCTGAACCGTGATAGGCATGCTCGAATAACACACTGTTTTTTTGATGATCCTAACTTTTCTCCAAATAACCAATACTTATCAGTATTCAACGCCGCCTGGTGAGAAATGCGGGTTAGCCCGACTGCAGATCCTCTGAGCCGACAGGTTTACAGCGGTCGCTGATTCCAGCGTTTCTGCCACTTTCTGGCAAACGGCAGGTGCTTGCCAAATTCATAGATTGCAAGACCGGCGATAATCATCGCTGTACCCAGCCAGACTCTTGTGCTGATAACCTCATCGTTAAACAGCGCCCCGACGAGCAGGGCGGCAACAGGTGTGATCAGTGCGATCAGGGCAACGCGTTCAGCATTCAGATGCTTCAATAAATAAAAGTACAGCGGAAAACCAACAGCTGATCCCAGCAGAGCAAGGTAGACAATCGACAACAGGGTCTGGCTACTGATATTCTGCGGCCAGCTTTGCATCAGCGCGAAGTTCATGATGAAGAGCGGTGTCGCAATGATAAGACTGCCCGCTGTGATCGAGATCGCCGGGAGATCGGTCTTCAGCTTCTGCAGCAGTACCGCACCCAGTGACTGTGAAACCGTGCCGATCGTCACCCCGGCAACACCCATCCACGCTGCACCGGCCAGCGAAAAGCCTTCTGCAAAGACGATCATGAGGCCAAGCAGACCGAGCAGCATGCCGATGATACGGCCGGCAGAGAGGTTGTTCTCGCGTAATATGACTGTTGCGAAACCACTGGTGATCAGAGGCGACAGGCCGAAAACGACTGATATCCAGCCCGAGGGGATGTATTGTGCCGACCAGTAGACCAGGCTCATCGCAATGAATATCGATACGCCGCTGACCGCGTATACCTTTCGCGCATGACTGCTATAAGGCAGCGGTAGTCCTTTCAGACGGAGAATCAGCAACAGCGCCAGCAGGCCGATGACCATACGTGCCGCCACACCGAATTCATAACCCACACCCATGCCGCTCCACTGGATCGCCAGTGGTGTGGTGCTCCAGATGATGATCACTGTAAGATAGGCCGCAGGAACGGACATTTCCGGTTTTACCTCTGATTAAAGGCTGACAATAAAAAAGGCCGCTGATGTTTGTCAGCGGCCTTTAAGAAAACAGTTTTAGCTCGGGTTTATGAGCGCAGAACAAAAGGCCGCTGATCGTGATGCCAGACAGGCAGCACATACATGCGTCGAATCAGGGCGGTAGCTGTTGTTGCGTTCATGGACCGATGCTCGCCTGTTTCATCCTGCTTGTCAATCATTGATCGATGCATGATCGAATCCGGCATAAAAAAGGCGGTGTAGCATTAGAGAACCACACCGCCTTCGCGACACAACCAATCTGAGAATTGGGACCAGAGGCTGCTACTAATCCCATGGCCTTGAGTTCAAGCAGTGCCTCTTGTCGCGGACAAAATTACTCCTTAATCTTGTTAAGGTTATTGATGTGGGTCAAGAAGAGGCGATATTTCAACTATTACTATGATTTGTTGACTATTTTTTTCTAGCGCGCACGTACTTTACGCAGCTCAGGTTACAGGCTCGAATGGCCTGGTTGATGGTATCGATGACCCTGGGGCGTGGAAATGACACGCGCCAGGCCAGTGCCACGGTCCGATGCGGTACTGGATTGCTGAAACGGCGTATGGTCAGCAGTCGCTGTGAATAGCTGTGAGCACCGGCAGCGGTGCAGGGCAGTACCGTTATACCCAGTCCTGAAACGACCATGTGGCGAATTGTTTCCAGCGAGCTGCCTTCGATCGTATGCGGCAGGTCGCCGATGAGCCCTGGTTTGGGTACGCAGGCCGGGCATGCATCCAGTACGTGATCACGAAAGCAATGGCCTTTACCGAGCAGCAGTACGTTTTCATCTTCGAGCAGCGAAGAGCTTATCGTTTTTCTTGCAGTCAGCGGGTGTGACGACGGTAATAACACCACGAACGGCTCTTCATACAGCGGCTGCGAGACAATACCCTGCTTGGTGAACGGCAGTGCGATAACGATGACATCGAGGTCGCCCTGCTTCAATTTCTCGGTCAACACCGAGGTGTAATTCTCTTCAACCACCAGCGGCATTTCCGGCGCCGCTTTACGCAACAGCGGTATCAGCTCAGGGTACAGGTAGGGACCGATCGTGTAGATAGCGCCAATGCGTAACGGCCCGGCCAGCTGGTTTTTACCGTGCAGCGCAACCTGTTTCACATTATCAGCGGCTTCCAGTGCCTGCTGTGCCTGTTGTACGATGCGTTCGCCAACAGGTGATAACGAAATTTCGCTGGTTCCGCGTTCGAAGATCGATACTTCCAGCTCTTCTTCCAGCTTCTTGATAGCGACACTTAACGTCGGCTGACTGACATGGCAGGCACTGGCTGCCTTGCCGAAGTGGCGCTCGCGTGCCGCCGCGACGATATAACGTAACTCTGTCAGTGTCATGAACCGGTTCCTCCGCTTTATAGCTTAAATCAATCCGTCGATATATAACAATAGAAAAAATATATTATATAATCCTGTCGAAGATGTTGCGGGCTGGCCAACCGGGCCGGGCAACTGTGAAATGTTATGGAATAGCTGTACAGCAGGTTGATCATGGATTTATCATCCTCTGTATCTGACCACTGCATCTATCAGCCTTGTATTGATCATGATACGTATTTGAACGCTATCACGCGGTGGCGAAAATCTTCTAACGACGGTTGGGGTGTGATGATGGATTTATCAGAATTAATCCTGTTACTGGCAACCGGTGCCATCGCCGGCTGGCTGGCGGGTAAATTGATGAGAGGCGGCGGCTTTGGGCTGCTCGGAAATATTGCTATCGGTATTATCGGTGCTGTGATCGGAGGATTTGTATTCGGTTTGCTGGGTATAACGGCCTCAGGGTTGATTGGCTCGATCGTGACAGCGACGGCCGGTGCCGCACTGCTGCTATTTATTGTCGATTTGATCAAGAAGTCATAAGATTCACCGATAAATGTTTACATGGCGGCTTGTTCCGTTCTTGGATACGGGTGGGCCGGTAACTATTCCGATAAATATATAGAGGCGAAATATCATGTGCGCTCAGCGCTTGTTACTTCAGGAATACATTAAATGATTACAGTTGAAGAGTTCATGACGTCAGATATCTTTACCTTAAGAGAGACTGATACGATCAGAGATGCCAGGGCGATCATGACAGACAGGAATATACGTCATATTCCTGTCACTGATGATGACAGCCGGTTACTCGGGCTGGTCACGCAGCGGGATTTACTTGCGGTGACCGGACCTGAACGGTCGAGGCCGGAAAGCACTGCTTCAGGTACAAATGGTGAGTCCATCGAGTTGTCTGAAATCATGATCAAGAACGTGAGTGTGGTCGTTAAGACTGACTCGCTGAGGACGGCGGCAATGTATATGCAAACTCATAAATATGGCTGTCTGCCGGTTGTGTCAGATAGCCGGCTGGTGGGTATCATCTCCGACAGTGACTTCATAGCTATAGCTGTTAATTTAATCGAGCAGGCCGAGCTGAATGAAGATGAACTGGATTCGAACGATTTCATCTAGACCGCCTGTTATGCGACAGTGATTGCCTGCTCATGCGGGGCGTATGGCGCTATTTCAGGCAGAAAGCAGTATTGGGAAACAATCTGCGCCGATAAAGCGCCACTCGAAGTCAGCTGGTACCAGAAAGAACCACGGCTTTCGCTGACACTCAACAGTCATACACAGGTAGCTCTCGACGCACCTGCTATCGGCGTCGACGTCGGTGGCGGTGCGTCGGTGCTGGTGGATTAGCTGCAGGCATGCGCAGATGCTGGCTACGAAACGGTCGTGGTGCTCGGGCACCCGGATTATTATCCACGATCCGGCTTCGAACCCTCGTTCAACTTCGGCATCGTATCTGAATTCGATGATCCGACGGAAGTGTTTATCGACAAGCAGTTGCGCGAGGGTGCCTTGAAAGGTCGGTGGGGTAGGGTCAAATATCACCCGGTCTTCAATGAGTTCTACAATATGTGGGCTAGCTAATCGCACAGAAATCCTTTGATTCACTTGCAATGTTTTTTAACCAGGTCCTTTGACAGCTGGTACTGATAGGCTGTGATTCTGCCATCGGCGTAAAACTTCTCGGACAACTGCAGGTTGGACTTGCGCTTCTTACATTCCGCGGATTCGTCTGTACTGCTGTTTTTTACGGATTGTGGAAGCGTGCTTTCGCAAATATTGCAGCTGCCAATGGAAAGAAACGGCTTCGACTTGAATTTCGAGGTTTTGCGCTTTTGACCGTTAACAACAATAGTATTGTGAGCCACGTCATCGGCGTACCAGGTTACCTGTGCACACCTCTTGGTGTTGGTCTTGATTTGAATATCGCTACCTGCGGGCTTGATATTTGCACCGCATTGTTCAAGTAGTTTTGAACAATCACAAGCGGTGCTCGCATAAGTGGATAATGAAAAGATGGCAGTCAGGGTCGCTAGAAAAATTGTGCAGGCTGGTTTCATATCAGACTCCGGATCTAATATTTTTTATATAGTCTGTTTTGCCGTTAAATCAATGTGTCGATAACGATCATCCAGCACTGTCATTAGTTGTGTTCGAAGTCTTAATGAAGAATTACAATTAATTTAATATCTTGCAGCACGGATACCTTAGATTATGCAGGCCCGTTGACCTTATGTTTGTTTTTCACAGTTAACCGGCGTCGGAGCCGGCTATCTCAAGGCCTCAGGCGATATCCTGTTCACTGAAACAACACGGCAGTGATTTGACATCGATGTGAGTGGTCCGGCACTCGCTATTTCATAGTTCGTTGAATATCGCATGGGTCATTTTGTGACGCGCGTGTCTGGCAGAGGGACTACGTTTACGCAAGGTCATTATGATTATGATGCATTCGGGTTTGTGTGGAGTTTCGGTTATATCTTTGGCGCGTAAAACCACAGCCCGGAATCAAATTCTATTCTATTGGATAACTTCTCAATACTGAGAAAACAGTGGGCAGCCGGCAGAGCAGAGTCACCGGATCTCGAGGACAGATATTATGGCAAAGCGCTGTGAATTAAGGTAGATTTGCCATCAGGTGGTCTATATGACGAGTTATTCGATAATAATAGAGATGTTTCAGGAGATCAGCATGCGGTTGAGTACACACAAGTATCTATATTTTCTGGGGATTGCAATCATTAACACGGGTTGCAGTCAGCAGGTCAGCTTCCAGAATGACGTCAATCCGATTCTGCAGGAAAACTGTCTCTCCTGTCACGACGACAAGGGCGAAGGCGTGAAAGCGAGCGGATTCAGTGTACGCACCTATGATGACCTGATGAAAGGAACCCAGTTCGGCAAAGTGGTTATTCCCGGTGACAGCCTGTCGAGTTCGTTATACCGGCTGATCGACCACCAGGCCGATCCCAAGATCCAGATGCCGCCGCATCACGATGAAGCGCTCGCTGTCGGCAAGATGAGTTCACTTTCCGGTGAGCAAATCAATACCATCAAGGCCTGGATCGATCAGGGCGCCAAGAATAATTAAAGGTTCTCCCTGGAATATCAATATCCGGGGTCTTTTCTGATACTGACCGCTGATGCATGCATTAAGCACAATGCCTGCATCAGCAGTGACACCCCTAACGACCTGAGATCAGATGGCGCCATGCTGTTGTATCTGGGCGTGTATCTACAACGACAGCGACCGGGCTTTAGAACGGGCTTTCAACGGGCAGCAACCGGTAGAAAATATCAGCGATGCGTTGAAAGAAATGACATGCCGGTTGCGACACGGTTGGATAATTCAGTGATGATACCCGCTGAGGCTGTTGACAACGGCTTGGAGTAGTGCCGGCGGCAATGTTGTGCAGCCAACGTTGCGCAGGATTAACAGACCCGCTAACAGGAGCAGTTTATTATTCCGGTTTTTCATTCCGGCAACAGTAAAGCCCTGACGTGACGCAGTGTCGATAGTCTGCCAAATCCGGGTGTCAGATTGATCGGGCAATCAGGAGCAACCAGGCTGGCTGTCGGTATAAGCTGCCCGGTAGTGAGTCAGGAAGCTGTTCAGCCTTGTGCGAAGGCCTTGATTTTAACGATCAGGTCGGACTCATTGGGCGGCTTGGTCAGGTAATCACTGGCGCCCTGGCGTTCTGCCCAGACCCGGTCGGTTTCCTGATCCTTGCTGGTTAGCATGATTACGGGTATATGACTGGTCTCCGGATTCTTGGTGATCTGCCGGGTGGCCTGGAAGCCGTTGAGGTTGGGCATGACCACATCCATCAGGATGATATCGGGCTTTTCGCTGACGGCTTTTTCGACGCCAGATTCGCCGTCTTTGGCTGTGATGATTTCATAACCATGCTTGGCCAGAACTTTTGAAATCACGTTCAATTGCGTAGGGGAGTCGTCAACGATTAATATGCGAGTCATTAGTTTTTCTTTCTTGTGGAATTACCTAACTTATAGCCTACTTCCTGCGTAATAGTGCAGAGTACGGCCGGTTTTTTGCATTTTGAGGATGCGGGATGCCGGGCCTCAGAGGTTAAGCATTAATCAGGCAGACGCGGCGTACAGAGCTTAACATTAGTACAGTCACCGGGCTGAAAATGGTGTAAGTTACGCATATTTTTTTATACCGGAACAGGAGCGACCATGAATTTCGATCAATTATGTGACTACGAAATTGAAAATGAGCTTCAGTTTGTTGAGATCGAACACGGCTTTACCTATATCGAGATCAACAATGCCAGAGCGCATGCCACGATATCGACCTATTCAGGCCAGGTATTGTCATACCGGCCAAAAAACCAGCAGAATGATCTGCTGTTCGTCAGCGACAAGGCCTACTATGAAGACGGCAAGGCTATAAAAGGCGGTATTCCGGTATGCTGGCCATGGTTCGGCCCCGATCCAGTAGATCCCGCCAGGCCCGCACACGGTTTTGTGCGCAACCGTCAGTGGGAAGTCACCGGCAGCGATACGCTCGGTGATGGTTCAACCCGTGTCGTACTGGGGCTGGTCGACAGTGATGACACCCGAAAAATCTGGCCGAATCCGTTCAAGCTCAGTATCGAAATCACCGTCGGTGATTCACTCAAGGTTGCGCTGGTGACCCACAACACCGGTGGTGGCGAAGTCACGATCAGTCAGGCGCTGCATACCTATTTCTATGTTGGCGACATCGCCAGCGTCAAGGTACTCGGGCTCGAAGGCCTGCAGTATCTCGATAAGGTCGATGAATTCGCAGAGAAAACACAATCGGGTCCAGTCACGGTCGAAGGCGAAGTAGATCGAATCTACAAGGGAGTGACCGGTGAACTGGTCATCGATGATGCCTCGCTCGGGCGCAGGATCCGAATCGCATCAACAGGCTGCAGCACTACCGTGGTATGGAATCCCTGGGCGGATATCGCTGCGTCAATGGATGACCTGAGTGATGATGATTACAGGAACATGATCTGTGTCGAAACCGCCAATGCCGGTCCCGAGACTGTTCAAATACCCGCTGGTGATGAATACCGCCTCGAGGCGGAATATACGATCGAGAGCTGACGCTTAACTGCAGCAGGGTATTTATTCGGCATCGACCGGTGGTGATTCTCCCGAATCGAGCAAGCGTTGTGTTTCATTGTGCATCAGCGTGACGTAGGTCGTGAAATACGCTTTCCGGTCCATTTCGCCAGGGTCCAGGCAGCAGCATTCGGTGGCATGGTTGAAGTCTCTGGCGTATTCGGCATTGTCCCAGTCGACGGAATCTTTATCGATTGGCGTGTGATAGCGATCGGCAAACAGCGCGGCTGATGCCAGTGCCAGTCGGCGCAACACTTCCTCGAACTGCAGCGCATCAACGCATAACCGGGTTTCCTGTTCACCGGGTTCGTCGGCATTTTCCCAGCCTGCAACCACAACCGTCAGGCCGCTCAGATGGGTCACTTCGTCGACCAGTCCGGCATCATCCGAGGGAATATCAAGCCCGTTGTTCGACAGGCGCACCGGTATCCCGTGCTGCAGTTCGACATCAAATCCATTGCTCAGGCTGGTCCATCCATTGAAACAGGTGTCTTCAGACATATCGATGCCTCCTCATTGTTATGATCGTCTCATGGACTGTGCTTCATCCATGCGTACTAAAATACTCGAAATATCAAAGAACATAAACACTCCTCATTCCCTCTTTACCAGCAATAGTTGATATGCGTCAATGCTGTCAGGGCGGGACCCGATAATCTTCGCACGTCAAAAGGTCAGACATGGCTGCTTGTTCAGTTTGTAGCGACTTGATATCTGCGAGCTTCAGTGTTGGCAACGATACGGGCTAAGGATAACTTGTATTTCTCCAGGTAAATACCGTGCTGAAAAAAAAAGCCCGCCAGAAGGCGGGCTTGATCAATGCTGGCATTTTTACTTACTTATTATTGAAGATTCAGCCACCACCTGCCATGTGCCGTGTAGCTGACTGAACTCGAGGCTGTTCCGCCTTCGCCGCTGCAGCTCAGGTTGAACGTGACCGGGCCACTGATCGCGATCGACTCTGATCCGCTAACCGATTTCTTGCCCGACCAGCTGCCCGAAGCTGAACAGCTGTTGGCGTCGGTAGAGGACCAGCTCAATGTGATCGTGCTGCCACGACGTACGCTTGCCGGGCTTGCTGACAGGTTGACCGTTGGAGCGGCCACGACGGGTGGTGTATTGACAGTGATCGTCACACTGTTTGCAGTACTGCCGCCGTCACCTTCACATGTCAGGGTATAGGTTGATGTTGTCGTGGGGCTGACACTGACAGAGCCTGTAGTGTTGCGTGTACCGCTCCAGGCGCCGGAAGCCGTACAGACACTTGCATCACTGGCATTCCAGTACAGGGTTGCAGACTGTCCTGCATCGATGCTCGAAGACGACGCCCAAAGGCTGACAACCGGTAAAGGTCCAGGTGGAGGCGTACCGCCGCCATTGACCACGGTTGTCTGTGCACTGGCAACCTGTTCGTGTTTCAGGCTTTGTGCATCATATAACCTTTTGAAGGTCTGCACCTGTTCAAGGTGGCCCTCGCTATAAAGGTCCTGCAGAAAACCGTGTGTAATGGTTTGATAATTCAATGACACACTGACATCGATGTCGCCAGCAGCGGCTACCGGTACGCGATAGGTGATTTCATCACTGCCCTGATTGAAATCGGCATCATGGAATGCCTGGCCACGCACGGCTACATCGTCGGGTACTGAATATTTATCGAAGCCCCGCGGTGTCAGCCGGTTATCTTTCAGGTACTGTGCAGCACGCAGCAGGGTATAGGTGATGTTGCCATCCGAGTCACCCATCACGGGTTCATAGATCTGTACCTGGTCAGCTGCGGTGATCATTTCGTAATGCGGTTCGAAGGCGTCCGGCCTGGTATCATTATCGGCGCCGACAATGGAACCGTCAGCATTGATCCGGCCTGACTCGAATACAACAGTATTGTTGCTGTCGGTCATCTTGAAGTTCAGCCACATGCGGCGAGAAGGGTAGGCCGTGGGAGCCTTGTGTCCTGAGTTGTTCTGCACTCTGACGCGTGCGTCCAGCACGCCGTTGCTGATCGAGGCCGATACGATCTCGACAGTGGCAGTGCTTTGCAGCATGGCGCGGGCACGATCGATGCCCAGGTCCATGTCAGTGCTGGTCACGCCAAGTTCGGTTGCATTGTCTCTGAGCATGGTCAGCATCGTGGTATTCGCGCCCACCAGGTGGTGTTTGGCGAAGCCGTTCTTGGTTCCCAGCCACCTCGGGCGATTGGAAACTTTCGATGTGGTCTGCGGCATATGGCAGTCCTGGCAGCTTTGTGGATTGCTGCCGGCGTCATCAAAAATCGAGAACTGCCATTCGGTATAGGGCATTTGCTCCGGAAAATGGGTTTCCGGTGCTGAACTGACTACATCGCCATTGGCATCAACATAAGGTGTTTTCAGGTTATGGCAGCTGGCGCACAGCGCGGAATCTGAAACATGTGCGCTGTAAGCCGGTGTGTAACCGGTGTTATTGACCATCGGCTGACCGAAGATATCACTGAACTGCCCGTAAATCGTTTTAGTATCGTTAATGGTGAACTTGCCGGAGAAACCATCCAGTGTACCCAGTGCGGCATCGTCGTTAATCTGGTGGCACACGGTGCAGCTGACGCCGTTCATGCCGGCATCATACAGCGCATGACGGGTATCCAGCATGCCGTTGGGGCCGAACAGCGTGACATCGCTGCCCTGTACTTTGGTGATTTCATAATTCGCCATCGGTGCATGACACCTGGTGCAGGTGTCATTGATCACCGTGGATAAATGCGGGTTGCGTTCCAGCTCTGTCGCGACCTTGGCCTGCCAGAAAGGATCCTTGGATGCATTTGCCATCATCGAAGTGCCCCAGTCCCTGACAATGGAGACGTTTTCTCCGGATGTGTCTGTCAGCCCATCGTGGCACGCGGCGCAATTATCAGAGCCGGAAAAATGTGAAGTAGTGAAATTGGCATTCTCTGCGAATGCGCTGAAAGGTGATGCAATAAACAGCAAACTTAACGCTACACGTGTTAGGAACTTCATTATCTGAAACCTTCTCTTTTTTTAAACATTAATAACCGGTGGTAAGACAGAGCACGAACCATGCCAACCCGCTATTACGGTGACTGATGCACGATGGCTGCATTGAAAATGTAAAAATAATTAACAAACCGGGTGATATCACGCAGTCAATAACTAAAGTACCGGATCATGGCTTTTGCGAGCAGAGCCGGCTTCAGTGCCAACTGCGGCAACAAAGCACAAAGTACTAGACAGCGGCTACCAGGGTAACCGTACGAATGGAGGTTTTTTCGCTGAAAGATAAAATCCAATCTATACGATAAGATAATAATTAATTTATAAAATACTAATGCATCTTGGATTGTGGTCCGTTATCGACTACTCCTGTAGCGGATCAGGAATCAGTGGTGTAACACCGCTGTCGTTTCTGTGTCGGTCGAGTGTACGCCGGAATAACTTGATCATGTTCGTCACCGGACAGACGCGCTCAAAAGCCGACAGAATCAGCTGGGAACGGTTGCTGGCATCAAACTTTTTGAACAAACGGGTCAGGTGCTGCTTGACGGTCGGTTCCGACATGTGAATCTGCGCAGCGATTTCCCTGGTCGATAAACCCTCCATGACCAGGCAGAATACATCACATTCCCGTTCGGTCATCTGCTCGTTGAGCGCGCTGATACGATCATTGATGGACTGCTCGATCATCCGTTCGAATTCAATGGCATCGATGACCATCTCATCCAGCAGTGATTTGTCGAACCAGAGCTGTCCTGTTCTGACCGCAATGATGGCATTGCATAATTCATCAACCGAGGCGTCCATCGGTACGAAACCGTACACGCCGGCGCGCATCAGGCTTTTCAGATACTGATGATCGGCTTCTGCAGCGAACACAATGGCCCGGGCACGCGGTGATATGCCTTGTATTTGCTTAAAGAATTCAGACATGGGGTATTGAATCAAGCGTGAGTTGATCAGCACGATTTCGTAATCGACTGATCGGGATGCAGCCGACAGATCATGATGGCTATCAAACCGGTCTTGCAGAATGATGCTGTGATGCTGCTCGAGTCCCTGCCTGATACCCTCGGCAGTCAGATCATTGGACGATACCAGGGCAACACTGCAACACCCTCCCTGTTCAGGCTGAAGATGACAGACATTGGCCACTGTATAGTGCTGTTTCTGGAGCATATCAAAATCCGAACATTTACCCGTTTTCGAAGCTATCAGCTTCCGAGTGGTTCTGCATTGACAATAGTCAATTCTGAAAACCCGATGGCTACCGATTTTCGGCGGCCAGCACATCACACCTGATAATGGTTTCTGAGTGCAGGCATGCATGCACTCAAACAGTCATGCTGGATAATTGTGTCAGCTCGCTCGATGAAGCGGAAAGGGGGCGCTGTTGTACCACCCACGCGGCAATGACAACAATCCTGTTATTGAATTTCATCAATAGACAGTCCTGACGCATCAGCGAAAGTCATATGTAATCAATATAACTTCTATCGGTTATGTGCATCAACAAAGACCAGGGTCGTTTTTCGAAAATGAAATACTGACTGTGTATAGACAGTGAATACACAAATAATGATGTCGATAGCATCGCTGTCATATAAGGCAGCTGACTGAATCATGGAAAATGATTGTTATTATTCAAAATGGAGTTCTATACTTCAGTCATAATCGAGTTTATGACAAACTGACAGTTCAGATGAATTTACTCCCTATGTTAAAACCACAGGAAAGAACAGGCGCTTCAGTACGTTGGTCTAAAGCCTCGTCCCTATGAATACTAAAGTACGTACCAACTCGTACGCCACGCTGCCTGACAGTGAACTGATCGAGGATCCGGCAAGGCTGGTGCCTCTGCTCGATCGCCTGGCTAAAAAGCATACACCGTTGACGGTGAAGATACCCGGACACGACGAGTATTACACCAGCTACATCGTCGAGGTTAGCAAACATCAACTTTTGCTGGACGAGCTTCTGCCATCTGCAGGTCAGCACTTGTTGTCTCAGCAGCGGGCTCTTCAGGCTACGGCAAAGCTGGATGGCATCGATATCCGCTTCATCAGCTCGCTGGTGCGCGCAGACGACCAGAAAAATATACTGACTAACTACTTGAAATTGCCCGAACAGCTCGAATATCGGCAACGGCGCCTGTCTTACAGGGTTCCGATCCCGATGTCGAGGCAACTGCGAGTCATCATCGAGAACGATGACGCTACGGTGTTCGAGGGGGTGCTGCATGATTTGTCACACGGTGGCGCGGGCATGGTGTTCCCCGACAGTGAGCCTGTGGTGAAGCCGGGTCTGCTGCACAGTTGTGCGGTCGAACTGATCGATGATGAATGGTTGTACTGTGCAGTCGAACTGCGCTACTCGAAAACGATTCCATCTCGAAAACGGCAGCTGATCGGGGCGCGTTTTTACGATCTCAGTCATGCACAGGCCCGGCTGGTCAGTCACTGCATCAACGAACTCGAACGGGAATTCATCCGAAGGCGCGCACCAGATTGAATCGAATCGCAGCGGCATGTGTCTTTGGACTGACGAGCTTATTGTTCGAGCAGTTCCGCTTCCATCGACAGATAGACCTGGTAGGCGTTGATCCGGTTGCCCGCTTCGAATGCGGGCAGGTGTTCGAATTTCGACCAGTCGGCTTCGGCATAGGCTTCATCAAATGGTGTGAATTCATCAACGGCCGCCCCCATGATTTCTCTCAGATAGGCAAGGTAGGCGCGGGTCAGTGCGATGGTTTCTGCGGGGTGGGTTGACGCAGGGCCGTGGCCGGGTATCAGCGCAGTCAGGCCGCCGGTTTCGAGTCGGGTCAGGGTCTCCAGCCAGTTCCTGGTATCGGCATTACCGACAAACGGCACACGGCCTTCGAAAATAATGTCGCCGGAGAACAGCACCTTGTCGGGTTCGACCAGCATGCTCAGGTCCCCATCCGAATGTGCCTTGCCCATGTAATTGATCGTGAAAGTGACATCACCCATTGTGAAGGTGCTGGATTTCGATACGGTGACGTCCGGCAATACCAGGCGTGTATTTTCATTCACCCAGGGCTCCAGTGAGAACCGGCGTTCTTCCAGGCGTTCTTTTGCGGCTTCCGACTGCAGGTATTTCTGTGCGCCTTCCGGCGCGCTGATTTCGGCATCCATGTCTTCGAATACCTGCAGACCGTATATGTGGTCGGCGTGATAATGACTGACGACGACTTTGCGAATCGGCTGGTCGGTCAGCTCGCGGATTCTGCTGACCAGTTTGTTCGCTAATGATGGTGTACCCAGTGCGTCGAAGATGACTACACCGTTGCCGGTGATGACGAAACCTGCATTGGAGATAAAGCCTTCGTTGTCAGTGGCAATGCCGGCCGCACCTTCTACATGATAGACGTGTTCAGAGACACGGCTGACCTCCATCTCGACGGATGTCGCTGCATATTCGGCTGCATAGGCTGACAGCGCAGCGGCTGATAATAAGCAGGACGTAATGAATCGTTGGCACCTGAGCATGATGTTCCCCCGTATCGGAGCCGTGTTCTTTCGGCATTGCCTGTCCATCCGATTCTACACATTAAAGCTTGTGTATGATTGATCCAGCCGGCAGGGTGCGGCTGTAAATGGTAACAGGAAAACCGGTTTCAGGCAGTCGGTTAAGCAAGGAGCCTTCAGCGCGGTGGAAAAATAAAAAAGGGGGCTATTGCCCCCTTCGTATCGCAGTGATTGCTGCGTGCTGTACTGATCAGGCTTCTTCCGTAATCGGAATCAGCGTCAGCTCGACACGGCGGTTTTGCGCGCGGCCTGCAGCCGTGTTGTTGTCGGCAATCGGATAATCCTCGCCAAAACCGACGACATCAAAGCGGGCGTCGACGATATCGCGCGACTTCAAGTAGTTCGCGACCGATCGTGCGCGTTGCTCTGACAGTTGCTGATTGTAGTCCCTGGCACCGGTGCTGTCGGTATGGCCGGCGACAGCAATCAGGGTCTTGTCGAATTCTTCCAGTACGATGGCAACGGAGTTCAGCACATCGTAGAAACTGGATTTGACGTTACCACTGTTGGTGTCAAAAGTAATATTACCCGGCATGACCAGGTTGATTTTGTCACCCTCTCGGACGACGCTGACACCCGTTTCGCGCAGCTGCTTACGCAGCTTGGCCTCCTGGGAGTCCATGTAATAGCCCACGCCGCCGCCGGCGATCGCGCCGACGCCCGCAGCCGCGAGCATGCGTTTTTGCCGCTCCTTGCTGCTCTCGTCCTTGTTTGCGAAGTAAGCGACGACGGCAGCAACACCGGCACCGATGCCGGCGCCTTTTGCGGTTGCGGAAACTTTTTCTTCGCCGGTGTAGGCGTCATAGGTAGTGCAGCCACTGGTCAGCAGGGCGCCCGATACGGCAGCCGCGACAATAATATTGATGAGTTTTGTCATGAAGATTGTCCTGGTTTGATTGTTCTGGTTGGAAATTTTGAGTGTGGATTTTACCGCGAAAAATTAGTGATGGCTAATATGGTGAGTCGTTATTTATCAGTAATTGACAGAGCGGCCTATCACAAGGATTCGCGGCACAGCTTCAGTGCCTTCGCCATCTGGGCACCGTTTTTGTAGCGGTCCTCGCGCTGCTTGCGCATGGCCTTGTTAATGATACGGTTCAGGCAGGCGGGCAGGTCGCTGCGGATCCTGGTGACGTCGACCTGCTTCTCATTACAGATCTGGTGCGTCAGGGCGGCGAAGGTGTCCGCGACGAAAGGCAGCTGTCCGGTTGTCAGCTGATACAGGGTCGTGCCCAGCGAAAACAGATCGGATCCGCCGTCGACCTTGATGCCGCCGACCTGCTCCGGTGACATATACGAGGGACTGCCGAGCATGGTGCCGGTTTTGGTCCTGCTGGAACTGGTCAGGCAGGCGATGCCAAAGTCCGTGACCTTGACGTTGCCGGTGTTGTCGTCATAGACGATATTCGCGGGCTTGATGTCGCGGTGCACGACATCGTGCTTGTGGGCAAAATCCAGAGCGCTCGCCACCTGGATGCCGATGTCCAGTACAGCCTTTACCGGGAGCAGCGTGTCAGGCTGCTTGTGGCTCGCCAGGTCGTGCCCTTTCAGGTAGTCCATAGCGATATAGGCCAGTTCCTGCTCTTCACCAACGTCAAAGATGGTGACGATATTCTGGTGGTTCAGACGGCCTGCGGTCTCGGCTTCGCGCAGGAAGCGTTGCTTGATATCCTCGAGTTCTTCCGGATCGAATTCCTGCGCCAGCGCCATGGTCTTGATCGCGACCGTGCGGCCGATTTTCGGATCCTTGCCCAGATAGACCAGCCCCATTGCGCCGCGCTCGATCTCTTTTTCGATCTGGTAGCGGCCCAGTACCGGTTTCTGCACGCCGTTATCCGTCAGTATCAGTGTGCCCTGCTCCGTGCTTTTACCGTTCTTGGGCAGTACCACCATGTCCTGGATCTCGCGGTTTTTCTGCATGCGTTTTTGCACATCACGGAAACCGGAATGTTTCTGATGGATATATTCGAAGACCATTTCGGCCTTGCTGAACTGGCGGTGGCGCTCGTAATCCAGTCCCAGGTTATAGAGCCGGTCGAGCAGGGTGTTGTTGATCGGGCACTGGCGGTACTTTTCGAATGCCTGGTCCAGGTGGCCCTGTGACTGCAGGTGCAGACCCAGCGTCAGGTTGGATTCTGACAGATGCGCCTCGGTGCGCTGGTGGGCTTCTTCGATTTTGCCTTTGATCGCTATGGTGACGGTACCTGCAAGCAGCGCGGCCATCGGCAGCATCAACGGCACCCATACGGCGCTGATGATCATCAACCCGAACTGTATATTGGTCAATATGAACAGCAGCATCAGGCTGGTGACAAATCCGCTCCAGAGGCTGAATCGGGGCAGTACGAAGATCAGGAATATTGCCACGATCAACAGCGCGACCAGTTGTGCCGTCAATGCCCATCCCGGCACCGAATACATGTCAGTCTGCAGCAGGTTGTTGATCAGGTGTGCACTGAGCAGTGCCGGCGCCATGGTTTCGCCGCCGGGCAGGGTTATCGGGTCGACCAGTGATGGTGCCGTTACACCGATC
>CAJIBR010000005.1_pt1 | contig 33007 bp, 30 predicted proteins | sample 9199401 | NCBI WGS metagenome assembly CAJIBR01 (sample SAMEA7708310, study PRJEB35096) | sediment metagenome | biome: marine neritic benthic zone biome [ENVO:01000025]; feature: sediment [ENVO:00002007]; material: shallow marine sediment [ENVO:03000034] sea grass bed [ENVO_01000059] ... | reverse complement strand
CGTGGTTCGCCGGCCTGAACTTTTATGTCGATGAGCGCGTGTTGATTCCGCGTTCACCCATTGCGGAACTGATCCAGCAGCAGTTCTCGCCATGGATCGATGCAGACAATGCTGAACGCATACTCGATCTGTGTACCGGCAGCGGTTGTATCGCCATCGCCTGTGCCTATGCTTTCGAGCAGGCAGCAATCGTGGCCAGTGATGTCTCCACGGATGCGCTGGATGTCGCATCGATGAACCGTGCGAATCATGGACTGGAGCATCGATTGCAGCTAATCGAATCGAATCTGTTCGAAGACATTCCGCAACAGGCGTTCGACATCATCGTTTCCAATCCACCCTACGTTTCTGAACAGGAAATGTCTGGACTGGACAGGGAATTCAGCTATGAACCGGGTAGCGGTCTGGCTGCGGGAAGGACGGGAATGGATATCGTGATATCGATACTGCAACAGGCTGCAGACTACCTGTCCGAGCATGGCCTTCTCGTGGTCGAAGTCGGTTATTCGATGCCGGCGCTGGTGGAAATACTGCCCGAGGTGCCCTTTACCTGGCTCGAGTTTGCTCAGGGCGGTGAAGGTGTATTTCTGCTTACTGCAGCACAGTTGCATGACTGTCAGCAAATGTTCGATGCCCTGTGAATTGATGTTAACATCGCCTGCACCTAACACGATCCGCAATAACAAAGATTCGAATCCATCATGTCCGGCAATACCATAGGCAAGTTGTTTACTGTTACGACCAGTGGCGAGTCGCACGGCCCGGCCTTGCTCGGCATCGTCGACGGCTGTCCGCCCGGACTGGAGCTGTCTGAAGCGGATTTGCAGATCGACCTCGATCGCCGCAAGCCGGGAACATCGCGCCATACCACGCAGCGGCGCGAACCGGACCGGGTGAAAATACTGTCCGGTGTGTTCGAGGGCAGGACGACCGGCACCAGCATCGGCCTGATGATCGAGAACGTCGATCAGCGCTCGAAAGACTACAGCAACATCATGAATACGTTCCGTCCGGGCCATGCCGATTATACCTATACTCAGAAATACGGTTTCAGGGACTACCGCGGCGGTGGGCGTTCCTCGGCACGTGAGACCGCGATGCGTGTTGCGGCCGGAGCCATTGCGAAAAAATATCTGGCAGACCGTTTTAAAATTCGCATATACGGTTACCTGTCACAACTGGGTCCGATCGAGGCCGAAACAATCGATCCCGGCGAAGTCGAAAACAATCCGTTCTTCTGCCCGGATGCCGGCAAGGTGGCGGAGATGGAACGGTACATGGATGCCTTGCGCAAGGAGGGTGAATCCGTTGGTGCAAAAATCACCGCGATCGCCGAAGGTGTGCCTCCCGGCCTGGGGGAACCCGTGTTCGACCGCCTCGATGCTGACATCGCGCAGGTGATGATGGCCATCAATGCGGCCAAGGGTGTCGAAATCGGTGATGGCTTTGCCTGTGTTGCGGCCAAGGGTACTGCGTTCAGGGATGAAATGACGCCGCAGGGCTATCTCAGCAATCATGCGGGTGGCATTCTGGGTGGCATATCCTCCGGTCAGAACATCGTAGTGCATACCGCATTCAAGCCGACTTCCAGCCTGCGTTTGCCTGGGCGCACCATCGACATCGACGGCAATCCGGCCGAAGTCGTTACGACCGGCAGGCACGATCCCTGTGTGGGTATTCGCGCAACACCGATCTGTGAGGCGATGCTGGCGATCGTTCTGATGGACCACATGCTGCGATTTCGTGCGCAATGTGCTGATGTGAAATCACAAACCCCCGTTATCCCGGCCGGCACAGATTGATACTGTTTGGATGATTCATGATTAACGGCGCAACGCCGTACTGGCGTCTATCCGGGTTCTACTTTTTCTATTTCGCATCACTCGGTGCATTGATTCCCTACTGGAGCCTGTACCTCAAATCGCTAGATTACAGTGCACAGTCAATCGGTATTCTGATGGCGCTGATTCCGGCGACGAAAATATTCGCACCGTATCTGTGGGGATGGCTGGCCGATCATACCCGTCATCCGATAACGATCATACGACTGGCAAATCTTCTGGCCTTGGTGTCATTCGCCGGCGTATTTATCGATACCGGTTTTATCTGGCTGACACTGGTTTTGCTCACCTTCAGTTTTTTCTGGAATTCTTCTTTACCCCTGTTTGAGGCAATGACACTGAATCATCTGGGTGATGATGAGCACAAGTACAGTGTTGTAAGACTGTGGGGTTCGCTCGGTTTCATCATCATGGTCGTGTTGCTCGGAGAGTATTTCGATATCACGAGCATCGAGCATGCGCCTGTGGTTATCATCGTTTTGCTCGCAGGGATATTACTGGTCAGCCTGATCGTGCCCGAGCGTTTGAGTACGCATCATGAAGGCCAGCTGGATATCGGCCATGTCATACGCCAGCCTGTCGTGCTTGCATTTCTGCTGGTTTGTTTTCTGATGCTGATGAGCCACGGTCCTTACTATACCTTTTACAGTATCTACCTGGAGAGTCATGGTTACAGCCGTGGGATGATCGGCCTGTTATGGGCCATCGGTGTCATGGCTGAAGTGATCGTGTTTTTGATGATGCATCGATTACTGGTGTCGATCGGTGCGCGGCGATTGCTCCTGATCAGCTTGGTGTTGACAGCCTTGCGCTGGCTGTTGATCGGATTCTTTATCGATAATCTGTCCGTGTTGTTCTTTGCACAATTGTTTCACGCCTTCAGCTTCGGTGTATTTCATGCGGTCAGTATTTCGCTGGTGCATCGCTTTTTTACCGGCAGGCATCAGGGCAGGGGGCAGGCACTGTATGCCAGCCTGAGTTTTGGTGCGGGCGGTGCTGCGGGCAGCCTGTTCAGTGGTTTATTGTGGGACCGGATAGCGCATGCCACACTGTTCGGGTTTGCCGCTGCGGTCGCACTCGTTGCCTTTTTGATCGTCTGGCGCTTTATGCACTTTGCGGCGGGTCGGCATAGTCCGTCAGCACATTGACCATCGCATTGGCCGCATTCGACAGGGTTCTCATGCGATGCACAACAGTACCTAACTGACGTGTGGCGCGCCCCCGACGGATATCGAGTGCAACCAGGCTGTCGTCCAGCATCGACAGGGGCAGCATGCTCCAGCCCAGCCCGGCCTGCACCATCGACTTGATGGTTTCGAGGTAATGGGTTTCGAACAGGGTGTGCACCGTTGCGTCGAGGCCAAGGGCTGCGTCGATCAGCTGCCGCGTGTAGGTCCCCGGTGAGGGCAATATCGCCGTGTGGTTCAATAGCTGCCTGATTGAAAGTCTGCCTGCCGAGGCCAGGGCATGGTGCTTCGATGCTGTAGTGCATAAGGGATCATGCCAGATGGGCTTCATTTCAAGACGTTCATCGTCTTGATCCGGCAGCGTGATGATCGCCAGTTCGATCTCGCCTTTGATGATGTGCCGGCAGGCCTGTTCGGAATCCATAAACGCAAGTTTGAGTTCGACCTCGGGGTAGCTGCTGGAATATTCACGCAGCACCGGTGGCAGGCGGTGCAGGCCGATATGATGGCTGGTAGCGAGGTTGAGTACGCCGCTGGTGGTCTGGCGCAGGTTGCTGATAATGCGCCTGCTCTCCTCGATCTCGGCAATGATGCGCCTGCAGCTGGGCAACAGTGCGTGGCCGGCTTCGGTCAGGCGGACGCTTTTACCGATACGGTCGAACAGCACGATGCCGAGTGAGTGCTCCAGCGTCTGTATGCGTTTGCTGACCGCCGGCTGGGTCAGAAACAGGGTGTCGGCTGCACGGGAAAAAGAGCCGCTCGCGCTGACCGCAAGAAAGGCCTGAATGCTTTGTATGTCCATGAGGTATGACGGTAAGTTAACTATAACCAATAGTAATAGATTATATTAAAATAATGAATTAGTATTATGAATAATTCTGCATTACGCTTGCATCTGACTCTGATGAAAGGCAACGGGAACGCTGATTACTGATGGCTGCACGAACACTCTATGACAAGCTCTGGGACGACCATGTGGTACGAACCGAGAACGACGCGACCGCATTGTTGTATATCGATCGTCACCTGGTGCACGAAGTCACCTCACCGCAGGCTTTTGAAGGTCTGCGCACGGCCGGACGCAAACCCTGGCGCACAGCTTCGGTACTGGCGGTTCCGGACCACAACGTACCCACGACTGAGCGCAGCGGTGGTATCGAAGATCCGGTATCCCGCCTGCAGGTCGAAACACTGGACGATAACTGCCGCGAATTCGAGCTGACCGAATTCGACATGGCTGACATCAGGCAGGGCATCGTGCACGTGATCGGGCCCGAGCAGGGGGCCACACTGCCGGGCATGACCGTTGTCTGTGGCGATTCCCATACTTCGACACACGGCGCTTTTGGCGCGCTGGCCTTCGGTATCGGTACTTCAGAAGTCGAGCACGTGCTGGCGACGCAATGCCTGTTGCAGAAGAAGAGTAAAAACATGCTGGTGTCGGTCGACGGTCAGGTGCGCGAAGGTGTCACGGCCAAAGATATCGTACTGGCGATCATCGGCGAGATCGGCACCGCCGGTGGTACCGGATACGCGATCGAGTTTGCCGGTGAGGCGATACGGGCGCTCAGCATGGAAGGGCGCATGACGGTCTGCAATATGGCGATTGAAGCGGGTGCGCGTGCCGGCATGGTGGCCGTGGATACAAACACGATTGAATATGTTAAGAACAGACCGTATTCGCCCCGGGGTGAAATGCTCGATCGCGCGATCGAGAACTGGCAGCAGCTGCACACAGATACCGGTGCGGAATTCGACAAGACCGTGCATATCGATGCCGCGTCGATCAGACCACAGGTGACCTGGGGCACGTCGCCCGAAATGGTGGTAGCGGTCGATGCCACGGTGCCGGATCCTGATGCGGTGGATGATCATGTGAAAGCCGACGGCATGCGCAAGGCCCTTGCATATATGGGACTCGAAGCCGGAACACCCGTCAATGAAATAGCGGTGGACAAGGTTTTCATCGGTTCCTGTACCAATTCGCGAATCGAGGATCTACGTGCAGCCGCAAAGGTCGCACAGGGTCGAAGAGTCGCTGACAGCATCAGGCTCGCGTTGGTGGTGCCGGGTTCGGGGCTGGTGAAGCGGCAGGCCGAGGTGGAAGGACTCGACCGAGTGTTCCTGCAGGCCGGATTCGAGTGGCGCGAACCGGGTTGTTCCATGTGCCTGGCTATGAATGCCGACAGGCTGGAACCTGGCGAACGCTGTGCATCCACTTCGAACAGGAATTTTGAAGGCCGCCAGGGGCAGGGTGGGCGTACCCACCTGGTGAGCCCCGCGATGGCGGCAGCGGCCGCCATCGCCGGCCATTTTGTCGATGTGAATGATTTGATGTCACAGAACTGAGAGGCGGATTATGCAGGCATTTACCAGACACACCGGAATCGTAGCGCCGCTGGATCGACCCAATGTCGATACCGATGCAATCATTCCCAAGCAGTACCTGAAGTCGATCAAGCGCAGTGGCTTCGGTCCAAACGCATTCGACGACTGGCGCTACCTCGACGAGGGTGCGCCTGACATCGATAATTCGGCGCGACGCATCAATCCCGAGTTCGTACTGAACCGGAAGCCGTACGACCAGGCGACGATTCTGCTGGCCCGGGAAAACTTCGGCTGTGGTTCATCGCGTGAACACGCCGTCTGGGCGCTGACCGATTTTGGATTCCGCGCCGTGATCGCGCCGAGTTTCGCCGATATCTTTTTCAACAACAGTTTCAAGAACGGTCTGTTACCGATCATTCTCGATGCTGCAATCATCGATGATCTGTTCGACAGGGTCGAGCATCAGAACGGTATCGAATTCACGCTTGACCTCGAGTCGCAAACGCTTGCCGCCGATGATGATGTATACGCGTTTGAAATCGATGAATTCAGGAAGTACTGCCTGCTGAACGGCCTCGACGATATCGGTCTGACGCTGAGGCATGCCGATGCGATCAGCGCCTATGAACAGAACAGAAAGCAACAGGCACCCTGGCTGTTCTGATGCTGCCGTCGGCATCGCGTCTTTACTAACCGAGATTAGATGAGTATCTCCATTCACATACAACGACTGGTATTGTTGGCCGCAGTCTTGCTGCTGACGGCGTGCACGAACAGGGTGTCAAGCTTTGTCGCTGCACCGCAACAGGCTGACAAGGGTTCAGTCGTTTATATCTATCGTCCTTCATCATCCGCCAATTTCATGATGTCACCGAAAGTCGTGATCGATGATAGCGAAAGATTCAGGATCGCCAGTGGTGACTACCGATACGTTTATCTGCAAAACGGTGAGCATAGCATCGGTCTGGATCCCACGGACCAGTATTTCACCGAGGCCGCAATAGCCGTCACTATCGAGGCGGATAAAAACTATTACCTGCGTGTGAGCACATCCCTGAAATTTGAAACGGACAGCATGAATACACGAAAATTCTGGATCGATGTGATTGAGGAGCAGCAGGCGTTGGCCGAGATTGGCGATACTGAATATGCCGGTCCAAAGGTTCAGCAGTCATCGACGGAGCTTACGGAAGAACCTGACCACGAGCAGGGATTTTCAGTGGATAAAACGCAGGATCCCTTCGCGGGTAAATACCAGTAGTCATCGTCTGCCGGCCTGCGGTCATCGACAGGTTTCATCAGGCGGATGGTTATTGAACCGGGATTCGTGAAATAACGTATAATTCCGCCTCCCGATTTCAGCGAGAGTTCATGTCACACTTCAGGTACAGGAATGAGTAAAAAACTTGCAGTTTTACCGGGCGATGGGATCGGCATCGAAATCGTTGCAGAAGCCGTCAAGGTGCTGAGCCACCTCAATCGTAATGGCCTCGATATCGAAATGACCGAGGCACCGGTGGGCGGTGCCGGCTATGATGCCGCCGGTAAGCCACTGCCCGATGAGACCCTGGCTCTGGTCAAGGCGTCCGATGCGATACTGCTGGGGGCCGTGGGCGGGCCGCAGTACGAGGATTTGGCGCGCGAGTTGCGTCCGGAAAGAGGCCTGCTTGGACTGCGTTCGGAACTGGGGCTGTTTGCGAACCTGCGTCCGGCGATCCTTTATCCACAACTCGCCGATGCATCCTCGCTCAAGGCCGATGTCGTAGCAGGCCTGGACATCATGATCGTACGTGAGCTCACCGGCGGTATTTATTTTGGTGAACCACGAGGAATACGTCAGAAACAGGGGGGTGAGCGTGAAGGCTTCAATACCCTGGTATACAGCGAGTCCGAAGTCGAGCGCATTGCCCGGGTGGCTTTTGAAATCGCGATGAAACGCGGCAAGCGTTTATGCTCGGTGGACAAGGCCAATGTGCTGGAGGTCTCAGAGCTCTGGCGCGAAGTGGTTATCCGGGCCGGTTCAGATTACCCTGAAGTCGAACTCAGTCATATGTACGTTGATAATGCCGCAATGCAACTGGTGAAATGGCCCAGGCAGTTCGATGTGATGGTAACAAAGAACATGTTTGGTGATATCCTTTCCGATGCGGCAGCGATGCTGACCGGTTCGATCGGGATGTTGCCATCCGCTTCCCTCGATGCGAACAGCAAGGGAATGTACGAACCGATTCACGGTTCGGCACCCGATATCGCGGGCAAGGGTGTGGCCAATCCGCTGGCAACCATACTGTCGGTGGCTATGATGTTGCGTTACAGCCTGGATGAAGCCGCTCTGGCTGATGATATCGAACGTGCCGTTGGCCGGGTTCTGGATCAGGGCTTGCGCACGCCGGATATTATGGCCGAGGGCTGCAGGCAAGTTGGCACAGCCGAAATGGGCGAGGCGGTACTGGCTGAACTGGCGGCCTGAAATATGACCGAGTAAAAAGAAAAATGAGCAAAACATATGATGTAGCCGTTGTTGGTGCCACCGGGGCAGTCGGTGAGACCATGCTGTCGATACTGGCCGAACGCAATTTTCCGGTCGGCCAAGTCTACGCGCTGGCCAGCAGTCGTTCGGCTGGAAAAAAAGTTGAGTTCGGCGACAGGCTGCTGACGGTACAGGATCTCGCCGGGTTCGATTTTTCCAAAGTACAGATCGGCCTGTTCTCGGCGGGCGCTTCGATTTCAGCAGAATACGCACCGAAAGCGGCAGCGGCAGGATGTGTGGTGATCGATAATACCTCACAATTTCGCTACGACGATGACATACCGCTGGTCGTGCCAGAGGTGAATCCACACGCGATCGCTGACTACAGGACGCACGGTATAATCGCGAACCCGAACTGCTCGACGATACAGTTGCTGGTGGCATTGAAGCCGATCAAGAACGCGGTTGGAATCGAGCGTATTAATGTCGCGACTTACCAGGCCGTATCCGGCACCGGTAAGGAGGCCATCGAGGAACTCGCCGGCCAAACCGCAAACCTGCTCAATGGCAGACCGGTCGAGCCCGAAGTGTATCCGAAACAGATTGCGTTCAACGTGCTGCCGCACATCGATGTGTTTCTCGACAACGGTTATACCAAGGAAGAAATGAAGATGGTCTGGGAGACGCGTAAGATCTTCGAGGACGATGCTATCCAGGTGAATCCGACCGCTGTGCGTGTGCCTGTTTTTTACGGACACTCGGAGGCGGTGCATATTGAAACCGGTGAGAAGATCACGGCCGAGCGTGCACGTGAGCTGCTGTCAAAGGCGCCGGGTGTGGTGGTGCTGGATGAACGCGAGGACGGTGGTTATTCGACCGCGGTAACGGAAGGTGCGAATCATGATCCCGTCTACGTGAGCAGGATTCGCGAGGATATCTCCCACGAAAAAGGTCTGGATATGTGGGTCGTGGCCGATAATGTGCGCAAGGGCGCGGCGCTGAATAGCGTACAAATTGCGGAAATTTTGATAAAAGAGTATTTATAACCTATATTTAAATGTAGGTTTTTGAAGTATATTATTAAGGAGTCCCCGAAGAAATCGGGGATTTATTACAATAACAATAAAAAACTATAACAATAACAGCGGACTGCAACAGGGCTCAAAACCTTGTCTCGACAGTATGAGAGGGGAATCCAGTGCGTAAAATCATCTTTGCCATGGCGTTTGGGGCGCTGCTACTTCCTGATTATGGACACACCCTGGGTCTGGGTGAAATCGAAGTATCCACGGCACTGAACCAGGAACTGAATGCAGAAATCGAGCTTCTTTCGGCCGCTCCGGAAGATGTCGAAACGCTGATTGTGAAGCTTGCTTCTCGGGAAGAATTCATCAGGGCCGGTATCGAACGTCCGTATCTACTGAATAGCCTGAGATTCAATGCCGAGCTCCGCAAGGGTGTGCCCATCATTCGAGTCAGGTCAGAAAAACCGATACGTGAGCCGTTCCTGAATTTCCTGATTGAGATCGACTGGCCGAAAGGTCACATGATGCGTGAGTACACCATCTTGCTCGATCCGCCGGTATTCATGGAGCAGCAGGCCCCGGTGCGACAGGATCAGTCAAGACCGGCGGCGATGGAATCATCGCGTCCGGCGTCTACCGGGGCTGTGAACGAACCGCAGGGCAGCAGTGGATTCAGGCCCGCAATGATGACACCCCCGGCGACGACAGCCGCTGCCGTGCCGGTCCCGTCAACCGATAGACAAACAACTCAATCTTATCAGCCAGCAGTGACCCAGGTCGCACCATCGTATACACGCAGTTATCAATCACCGAGCGGATACCGAATACAAAAGGGCGACACCTTGTGGAGTCTGGCGGATGCGATGCGGCCAGACCAGTCGGTCTCAATCGAACAGATGATGTTAGCCATGCTCCGGAGTAATCCGGAGGCTTTCATTAACGAGAATGTAAATGGCCTCAAGAGAGGCTACATTCTCCGGATACCCGACCGGGACGATATCGTGACGCTGAGCCACGCCGATGCGGTCGAGATTGTGCGTGAGCAGAATGCATTGTGGCGTGAATACCAGCAGACGGTTGCCGGTGGAACGCCCGTCTCGGCGATGGAGCCGGATGCCGACAGCGGTGAGGGCATGACCATGGGTGACCGCGGTGACGCGCGCCTCGAGATCCTGGCTGCCGGTAGTGGTGTTTCCGCTACAGGTAGCAAGGATCCGACACAGATGTCTGCCAGCGAACTGCGTGCCGAACTCGCGATTGCACGGGAATCGCTGGAATCAGAGCGGCTGGAGAAGGAAGAACTGGAACAGCACGTGGTATCACTCGAGGGACAGGTCGACAGAATGAAGTCCCTGTTGACGCTGGAAGACACTGATCTGGCCGAAATGCAGCAGGTGGCTGCACCCGGCGAAGCTGAAGCGATGCCTGAGGGAGGGGCGACTGAAGAAATACCGCTCGAGGAAGTGCAGGAACCGATGGTTGACGAAGCAGCACTGGAAGACATCACTGCTCTGGAGCAGGCTGCGGTCGATGAGCTGATGGCCACTGAAGAATTTGTCGATGAACTCGCCGTCGAAGAAGCCGGGGACAGCGTTTTCGTCGATGATGAGATGGTCGAAGAGCCGCTCGAGTCTGTTGAAGGCATGACTGAAGTGCCGGCCGCTGCAGCTGATGATTTCGCTGACACCGAGTATGCGGCACCTGTGTTAACGCAGCCGCAGAAGCAGGACCCGATATCGATGCTGTTGAATAATCCTATGATGCTGGCTGCGGCGGGTGGCGGATTGTTGCTGGTGCTGTTGCTGATCGCATTGATCATGAAGCGTCGCAAGCCAGGGGGTGCGGACGAACCGATGATCGCGAGTCACCTGGATGATCTCGATGCACAGCTCGAAGAAAATGAAGTCATCAGAATCCCTGACGATGAAGCCGTTGAGAACCTGGCAGAAGTAGAACAGACTGCCGAATCGGCCGAACAGGCTCCCGAGGCGGAATTAGCAGCGCCTTCGCACGATGACACCATGGTCAGTGCCCCGCAGGCGGATGAAGCGGAGCCACGTGATGACGTCATTGCCGAGGCCGATGTTTACCTGGCTTATGGGATCTATCAGCAGGCCGAAGAGCTGCTGCAGAATGCGCTGAAAAATAATCCTGACAATGACAGTTATCGTGTGAAGCTCGCCGAAACCTATAATGCCGGAAAAAATACGGATGCCTTTATTGAGCTGGCAACCGATATGAACCAGCGCAGGAATGGCGAGGATACACCTGCATGGCAGAAGGTCGTTACAATCGGTCAGCAGCTGGTTCCGGGGCATGCCCTGTTTACCGGTGCATCTGATGGCGATCTGGATATCATAGGCACGGCATCAGAGTCGGCTGAATCCACGGATACAGGTCTGGGTTTCGCTGAAGAACCGGATACGGCTGCGCCGGATCTCAACCTGAGTCTCGATGAGGCTGAAGCCGCCGATGATACAGGCGCTGAACTTGAAGCCGGATCTTTGGGAGGCGTCGAGTTTGACCTGTCTGAAACCGGTGCTGAAACGGAATCAGAAGCAGTAGACGATGATGATCAGCAAAATGTGGCGTTTGACCTCAGTGACACCCAGGCATTTGAAGCGGATCAGGCGACAACGGAATTCGACCTCGATATCGAAGCTTCGGAGCTGGGTATCGATGAAGAAGCGGAATCTGTTGAAGATACGGCTGCCGATGATGCATTCGATCTTGACCTGAGTGCCGAGGCGGAGACGTTGACTGCTGAGGATGAAGCTGGAAATGCAGAATTGTCACTGGATCAGATAGCCGACGAGATACTGGATTTCGACACCGAAGAAGCCGGTATCAGCACTGACGATTCAGTCGAGGCGTCGGCCGAACCGGAAGAGCTGGTTGAAGAAGCAACCATACTCGATTTTTCCGAAGCAGCGGCTGAGCCTGCTGCCGGATCAGGCTCTTTTGCCGATTCGATGGACGATGATCTTGATCTGTCCGATCTGGATGATATCGATGAAGTCGGCACCAAGCTGGATCTGGCAAAGGCCTATCTCGATATGGGTGATGCTGACGGAACCCGCAGCATCCTCGACGAGGTCATGACTGAAGGCAATGACGAGCAAAAGAAAGAAGCTGATGAGCTGCTCAGGCAGCTTGGATAGAAACTCGATAATAATAATCTAAATGGTAATTCTGTACGGCATCGGGGAAACCTGATGCCGTTTTTATTTGGGCGGGTTTCGGGCTCCCGGGTACTTTGTTTCCTTTCTGATGGCTCTCTGCATATTTTGTCTGGTTATTATCACGTGTAATTCAACATAAGAAATACTCAAGAAAACAAACTGACAGCCATCAAGTCGAAACAATATGATGAGTTACGCGATAAAATCCCGGCTTATGAATCAAAATGAACAACCGCAAACCCGTCGCATAGCCCTGGGTATCGAATACGATGGCAGCGGCTATTGCGGCTGGCAGATGCAGTCTCACAGTACCCGAACCGTACAGCATGAAATAGAACAAGCCCTGTCTATCGTAGCCGATCACGAGGTACGGGTCGTTTGTGCAGGTCGTACCGATACGGGTGTCCACGCAACCGGTCAGGTGGTGCATTTTGATTCGCATGCGCGGCGAAAATTGAAGGCGTGGCTCATGGGCGTCAATACACATCTGCCGGACGATGTCTGTGTGCACTGGGCCAGGCAGGTGGACGATGATTTCAGTGCACGTTTCAGTGCGACCATGCGCCGTTACCGTTATGTGATCCAGCGGCGTGCGGCAAGGCCGGGTCTATACAGTCACCGTGTCACCTGGGTGCACGATGATCTCGATACCGCTGCGATGCACGAGGCGTCACAGGTGCTGCTGGGCGAAAACGACTTTTCATCTTTCCGTTCGTCAGCCTGCCAGTCCGAGCATGCGATGCGCTTGATTCAGTCCATCGATGTAAGCGCCGAGAACACATTTGTGTATGTCGACATTCAGGCGAATGCGTTTCTGCACCACATGGTGCGGAACATCGTTGGCTCCCTGCTCAAGGTCGGTACGGGCGAGCGGCCCGTGGCCTGGATGGCCGAGCTGCTGGCATTGAAAGATCGTACCCGCGCCGGGCCTACCGCGCCAGCTGAGGGGCTCTACCTGGTTGCGGTACAATATCCGGATGAATATGGTCTGCCTGAATCCGGTTTTGTGCCGAATTTTGGTGGTTGAGACAGATTTCCACCCGAGTGATGTATTTTTATGGAGCATCCATTGAGACAGCGTACACGTGTTAAAATCTGTGGCATAACCCGTGCTGATGATGCGCTCGCGGCCGCTGTAATGGGTGTCGATGCGATCGGACTGGTTTTTCACGCCAACAGTCCGCGTCACGTCGAAATCGAACAGGCGGCGTTCATCAGCAGGCAATTGCCTGCCTTCGTCACTACGGTGGCGCTGTTTCTGGATGCCGATCAAGCGCTGGTCAATCAGGTTCTGGCACAGGTGCCGATCGATCTCTTACAGTTTCATGGTTCCGAGGATCCGGCGTATTGTGAACGTTTCGGTCGGCCTTATATCAAAGCTCTAGGCATGGGATCTTTAAGTCAGGATGGCCTGATTAGCCAGTCCAGGGCTTATAAACACGCGCGAGGCTTGCTGCTGGACAGTCATGCACAGGGCGCAGCAGGTGGGACCGGAGAGTCGTTCGACTGGGAGCGGATACCGGAACTGAACAAGCCGGTCATAATGGCCGGCGGTTTGACCCTCGACAATGTGGCTGAGGCCGTTCGACGCGTCCGTCCCTGGGGCGTGGATGTCAGCAGTGGCGTCGAGGAAAATAAAGGTATCAAGAGTGTCGATCTGATGTCGGCATTTATGTTTGAGGTTGAAAATGCCGACAGATAATACGAAGCAGACGATCGATTATTCAGCGATGCCGGATATGCGCGGGCATTTTGGTATTTATGGCGGGCGCTTTGTTTCCGAAACCCTGATGCAGGCACTGGACGAATTGAGCGATGCCTACCAGCATTGCAGCAACGACATGGATTTCCAGGCCCAGTTCGATGCCGATCTGGCTTATTACGTCGGACGCCCGAGTCCGTTGTACCATGCCGAACGCCTGTCCCGGGAAACGGGCGGTGCGCAGATTTTTCTGAAGCGCGAAGACCTCAATCATACCGGTGCCCACAAGGTGAATAACACCATCGGTCAGGCATTGCTGGCGAAGGCGATGGGTAAAAACCGGGTCATCGCCGAAACCGGAGCCGGCCAGCACGGTGTTGCCACGGCCACGGTAGCCGCACGTTTCGGTATGGAGTGCGTAGTCTACATGGGCGCAGAAGATATCGAGCGCCAGGCGCCGAACGTCTATCGCATGAAGTTGCTCGGGGCCGAAGTCGTACCGGTCAGTTCGGGTTCCAAGACACTCAAGGATGCGTTGAATGAAGCCATGCGCGACTGGGTGACCAATGTCGATACCACCTTCTATATCATCGGTACGGTTGCCGGACCACATCCGTACCCGCAAATGGTCAGGGATTTTCAGTGTGTCATCGGGCGTGAAGCGCGTAGCCAGATTCTGGAAATGACCGGCAGCCTGCCGGATGCACTGGTTGCCTGCGTCGGCGGCGGCTCCAATGCGATCGGACTGTTCCATCCGTTTCTGCAGGATGACTCGGTGGCGATGTACGGCGTCGAAGCCGCGGGCGATGGCCTTGAGACCGGCCATCATGCAGCACCGTTGTGTGCAGGCAAACCGGGCGTGTTGCACGGCAACCGGACCTACCTGATGGAAGATACCGGTGGGCAGATTATCGAAACCCATTCGGTATCGGCCGGGCTGGATTATCCGGGCGTTGGACCCGAGCACTCATGGTTGAAGGACATCGGCCGGGTGAATTACACCGCGATCACCGATAACGAGGCATTGCACGCGTTTCATCAGTTGACGCGGATTGAAGGCATCATACCGGCACTCGAGTCCAGCCATGCGATCGCGCATGGTATCAACCGGGCGGCAGAAATGAGTCCGGAGCAGAGCCTGATCATTAACCTTTCCGGGCGCGGTGACAAGGACATCAACACCATCGCCAAAATCGAGGGGATACGGTTGTGAGTCGTATACGGGGCTGTTTTGCACGCCTGCAGGCGGAAGACCGTAAGGCGCTGATCCCTTACGTCATGACCGGTGATCCGCATCCTGAGGTGACGGTGCCTTTGATGCACGCGATGGTGAAATCGGGTGCGAATATCATAGAATTGGGTGCACCGTTTTCTGATCCGATGGCCGATGGACCGGTGATCCAGGCGGCCGCGGAACGTGCACTGGAGTTCAACATCTCGCTGGATGATGTATTCGATGCAGTCAGACAATTTCGCAGGCTCGATGCTGTGACGCCGATCATCATGATGGGTTATCTGAACCTGATCGAAGTGGCCGGTTATGAAAACTTCGCCACCCGCGCCGCCGAAGCCGGCATTGACGGCATCATTACCGTGGATATGCCGCCGGAAGAGGCAGATGACTATATCGCGGCACTCGAAGGGGCGGGGCTGGATCCGGTATTCCTGATCGCGCCGACCAGCACGCATCAGCGCATCGCCAGGATCGGTTCTGTTGCCAGTGGCTTTGTCTATTATGTGTCACTGAAGGGTGTGACCGGTGCGGCCAACCTCGATGTCGATAACGTCAGGCAGAAAGTCGAGATGATACGCACACTGATTGATCTGCCGATCGGTGTCGGTTTCGGCATCAGCGATGCAGCGACAGCGGCACGGGTTTCAGCCTGTTCTGATGCGGTTGTCGTCGGGAGTGCTATAGTTAAACGTATGGCCGCACATCAAACGCACAACCCTGATCAGACCGAGTTGATCATCAGGGATGTGTCCGAACTGCTGGGCTCCATGCGTGAAGCGATGGATACTGTCCCGGCGGAAGATATAACAAGAACGGCCTGAATGCGGGGTAGCGAATATGAGCTGGTTTGAAAAATTGATGCCTTCACGTATCCGTACTGAAGGCGGTAACAAACGTGCCGTACCGGAAGGCCTGTGGTCCAAGTGTACGGCCTGTAATGCGGTGCTCTATCGCGCCGAGCTTGAGCGTAATCAGGATGTATGCCCCAAGTGCAACCATCATATGCGTGTCTATGGCCGTCGACGCCTGGATATCTTCCTCGATGACGATCCGCGCGAGGAAATTGCCGGCGAATACATGCCAGTTGATGCGCTCAAGTTCAAGGACAGCAAGAAATACAGAGACCGCCTGATTCAGGCACAGAAGAACACCGATGAAAAAGATGCGCTGATTGTTTACAGGGGCAAGGTCAAAGGCGTCGATGTAGTCACCGCTTCATTTGATTTCCGTTTTATGGGCGGCTCCATGGGCTCCGTGGTCGGTGAGAAATTCGTCCAGGCTGCGAACGTGTCACTGGCCGAGAATATACCGCTGGTCTGCTTTTCCGCATCAGGCGGTGCACGTATGCAGGAAGCGCTGTTTTCGTTGATGCAAATGGCTAAAACCAGTGCGGTTCTGGCAAAGATGGCGAAGCAGAGAATTCCGTTTATCTCTGTTCTGACCGATCCGACCATGGGCGGCGTATCCGCGAGTTTTGCAATGCTCGGCGATGTGAACATTGCAGAGCCCAGAGCATTGATCGGTTTTGCCGGGCCCAGGGTGATCGAGCAGACGGTACGGGAAAAATTACCTGAAGGTTTTCAACGCAGTGAATTCCTGCTCGAACACGGTGCTGTTGATATGATCCTGGATCGCCGCGATCTGCGCGACCGTATTTCCAGCCTGCTGTTGATGCTGATGAACAAACCGGCCATCCAGTCACCCTAGCCCGCATTTCTCACCAGGCGGCTTGGAAAACTGATAAGGCATTGGCTATTTGGGGTAAAGCCGGAATGATAAAAAATACAGTGTGTAATACAAGCATGCCTATCACGGTTCAGGCTGGTGTTCGTGTCCGCAAGCTTGCTCTTCACTCAAACCGTAGCTATGGCTACGCTTTTCGCTCCAGAGCGGCGCTTACGAAAACGAATCCTGCGCCTGCTCCCGTGATCCTGGTGAGAAATGCGGGCTAGCCCGCCAGTCTGCAACAGGCGGCTAACAATCATTGCGCTTCAACACCCTCGATGAATGGCTGGCCTGGCAGGAAAGCCTGAATCCCAGAGAAATCGATCTTGGCCTTGATCGTGTATCACGTGTTTTGCGTCAGGCGGGTTGCAAGGATTACTTCGACTGCCCGTTAATCACCGTTGCCGGCACCAATGGAAAAGGTTCGGTCGTCGCTTATCTCGAGGCGATTGCGCTGGCTCAGGGCTACAGCACCTGTAGCTATACCTCACCGCATCTACTGCGATATAACGAACGCATACGCATCAATGGTGCCGCCATCGATGATCACCGCCTGTGCGAGGCCTTTGAGCGCATCGATCAGGCACGATCGGGTGTCGAGCTGACCTATTTCGAATTCGGCACGCTCGCGGCCATCGATGTATTCAGGGCGGCAGATCCCGATCTGGTGATCATGGAGGTCGGCCTGGGCGGTCGCCTGGATGCGGTGAATGTGATGCAGCCCAGCATTGCAGTGATTACGACGATCGCGATCGACCATACCGACTGGCTGGGTGCTGACCGCGAGGCGATCGGTTTCGAGAAAGCCGGCATCATGCGATCCGGCCGACCCGTGATCTGCGGGGATGCAGACCCGCCGCAATCCCTGCTCGATCACGCCGAAACAACAGGTGCAGAACTGAAACTGATCGGCGAACACTTTGATGCCGAACGCCGGCAGCAGCAATGGTGTTTTATCGCTGCAGACAAAACTATGGATGCTTTGCCGTTGCCGGCCTTGATCGGTGAGTTTCAGCTGGCGAATGCAGCAACCGCGATCATGGCGCTCGAATCGCTGAGCGAATTCGATGTATCGGCCGAGTCAGTCAAACGTGGTTTACAGGCCGTGCGCCTGCCGGGACGGTTCCAGAAGATTTTGGGCCGTCCCGAGGTCATTATTGATGTCGCGCATAATGTTCAGGCTGCCGCTTCACTGAAAGCGCAGCTCGAGGCGGATGACTGTACAGGCAGGACCTATGCTGTCGTCGCGATGCTGGCCGATAAGCCGGTTGCGGATGTTATCGAGCAGGTATCGAGTGTGATCAACCACTGGTACACGGCCGGACTGGAAGCTGTGCCACGTGGTTTGTCTGCAGGTGATATGGCGGCTGCAGTTGAACGGCAGGCGTCTGATGTTAAACTCAGCGTTGCTACGACCGTTGCCACCGCCTGTGAACAGGTGCTCACTGCAGCTGACAAAAATGACAGGGTTATAGTATTCGGCTCGTTTTATACAGTTGCCGAGGCAATGCAGTTTTTTACAGCTCAAATTCAGTAATTCAGCAACAATCAGGTTTACAGGTCTTTTGGATAAAACTTTGCAACAACGACTGATCGGCGCGATCCTGCTGGTGGCGCTGGGAGTTATATTCATTCCCGTTTTACTCGATGGTTCAGGCTTCAAGTCGCGTAACAGTCGCAGTATCGAGATGCCGCCGGAACCGGAATTCCCGCCACTGAGCGAGATCGAGCTGAAACCGGTGATACCGACTCATCTGAAACAAAAGTCAGAACCTGCGCCGGCGTCCAGCAAGCCTGCAAGCAGAACGACGTTAAAACAACCGACCAATGCATTCGCGCTGCAGGTATCGACGGTGACGATCAAGGACAATGCCTATCAGTTGCGCGATAAACTTCGCAAGGACGGATATACAGCCTACGTCGAAACGCGTACCAAAAACGGAAAAACCAGTTATCGTGTCCGCATCGGTCCTGAACTGGACAAGAGCAAGCTGAAGACATTGAAGACGAAGTTGCAGAAGAAATATGGACTCGATGGTTTCATCGTTAATCATCCTTAGGAATGCAGGGACCAGGGACTGGTTACCAGGAACCAGCAAAAACGTTTGTAGCAGCGGCTTCAGCCGCGAATTCTTTAAGGCTGGCGATTGAACCGTATCGCGTGAGAGGTGATCGGGCTTGCTATCGACTATAGCTTGGTTCGCTGATTTTGGGTTGATAAACACCATGTAACAGCGCCAAATCCAAGTTTATTCCTCTTCACCAAGCGCGTATAATCCCGTTTTTATCAGCTGCGATCCCGATGTCCCATGACCGTCGTCGATGTTGTCATTATTTTTGTAATTGTCCTGTCAGCGCTGTTTGGTCTGTTGCGCGGTTTCATGAAAGAATCGATTTCACTCGCCAAGTGGGTGATCGCTACCTGGATTGCGGCGACATTTGCTCCCAAGCTGGCTCCGATGCTGCCGGCGGCGATTGAGTCAGAGGCTGTTCGGCAGGCAATTTCATTTGCGACGCTGTTTATCATCGTGTTTATTCTGGGAACCCTGGTGACCCATCTTGTGACCCGAATATTGATAAAGACAGGTCTTACCAGCATCGACAGGGTGCTTGGTGTCGGTTTTGGTGTACTTAGAGGCGCACTGATCATTATCATTTTCGTTATCGTCGCCGGTCACTTCCCGCAAATGCTGCAGGAAGACTGGTGGAAGCAGTCAGTGATGCTGCATCATTTCGAGAACATCGTGATCTGGATGCAGGATTACATACCGGATATGAAGGTGCCAACTGCGAAGGGTGTTGTGTAGTCCATGTGTGGCATCGTCGGCATCGTCAGCCAGTCTCCGGTCAACCTCGATCTGTATGAGTCGCTTTCGGTGCTGCAGCATCGCGGGCAGGATGCCGCCGGTATTATGACCTGTCAGCAGGACAGGTTTTTCCTGCGCAAAGGCAACGGTCTTGTCCGGGATGTCTTTTTCAAACAGCATATGGAAAGACTGCGTGGCAATATGGGTATCGGCCATGTGCGTTATCCGACGGCAGGCTGTTCATCCTCGCTCGAAGCACAACCGTTCTACGTGAATTCACCTTATGGTATTGCGCTCGCCCACAACGGCAATCTGACGAATACCGATGCGCTGAAGGAACAGTTATTCATGGATGATATGCGCCATCTGAACACCGAGTCAGACACCGAAGCGTTGCTCAATGTGTTTGCTCACGAACTCCAGCTGCTCGCCAAGCCGGATTTCGATAGAGAAGACATCTTCAAGGCGGTGAGTACGGTACACAAGCGCTGCAAGGGTGGCTATGCGGTCATCGCGATGATCGTCGGCAAGGGCGTGCTCGCATTCCGTGATCCGCACGGTATTCGTCCCGCTGTCTATGGCAAACGTGAAACGGACAGAGGTACGGATTACATGGTCGCATCAGAAAGCGTTGCGTTACAGGCGCAGGGTTTTGAAATGGTTCGCGACCTGATGCCCGGCGAAGCTGTATTTATCGAACAGAACGGCGAGCTGCACACGCGCCAGTGTGCTGAAAATCCCGGCCTGGTGCCATGTATTTTCGAATTCGTCTACTTTGCACGCCCGGATTCCATTATGGATAACGTTTCCGTGTACAAGGCGCGGTTGAGAATGGGGCAGAAACTGGTGAAGAAGATTCTGCGTGAACACCCCGACCATGATATCGATGTTGTTATACCGATACCCGATACCAGTCGAACCTCGGCGCTCGAGGTGGCTTTCCATCTCAATGTGAAATACCGCGAAGGTTTCATCAAGAACCGTTACATCGGCCGCACCTTTATCATGCCCGGCCAGACCGAACGCAAGAAGTCTGTGCGTCAGAAACTGAATCCGATCGACCTCGAGTTCCAGGGCAAGAATGTTTTACTGGTCGATGATTCGATCGTTCGTGGTACAACATCGAAACAGATCATCCAGATGGCACGAGAAGCCGGAGCCGAAAAAGTTTATATGGCATCCGCAGCACCGCCGGTGCGCTATCCCAATGTATACGGCATCGATATGCCGGCTCCGGAAGAGTTTGTCGCTCACAACCGTACGGTCGATGAAATAGCCGGGGCAATCGGCGCGGACTGGCTGGTTTACCAGGACCTCGATGATCTGGTTGAGGCGGTACAGAAAGGTAACGACAAGCTGCAGGAATTTGACTGTTCCTGTTTTGACGGCAAGTATATAACCAAGGATATCGATGACAATTATTTCCGCAGGCTTGAGTCGCAGCGCAATGATGCGGCCAAGATGAAACGGTCAGGCAGTTCATCTGCAGAGACAGTCGAACTCTAGCCCGCATTTCTTTCATCACAAACCGTTTTTAAAATCATCGAATAGCTGTTACTGTTACTGCAGCGCGCAATCGAATTTGTTCAAAAAATGGTTGAAAATCTTATTCCCGGCATACGTAACGCTGTTCGTGCGGTCATCACCCGAGATGATCTGGTGCTGCTGCAGCGCAAGATCGATGCTAACGGCAACGAACGCTATGCGCTTCCGGGCGGGGCACAGGAACAGGGAGAGCGCCTGACTGAGGCCTTGCAGCGTGAATGTGAAGAAGAGATAGGAACCCGTGTTGAAGTCATCGATTTGCTGTATGTCGGTGACTATTTCAAAATCAGGGATACCAGCCCGCCGACAGTGCGACAACTGCTGGAGTTTCTGTTTGCGTGTTCTGTGGGCAGCGACTATCAACCCCGAAATGGTCCACGCCCGGACAAGCACCAGGTAGACGTTGAATGGATTCCCGTCAGTCGCCTGCCTGAAATCAATCTTGTACCTGGCGGCTACAGCAAATTGCTGCAGCAGCAGGACCCCTCCCGGATTTATGTCGGGCAACTGTTCTGATTTATCATGGACCCGCAGCAGACTATTCGACACAACCTCGAATTCCTTCAGACCGAAATCGTCAGTCGTCTAGAGAGCATCAAGCCTTATTTGAACGATACCACGCCCGAGGCCGCTGAGAACATTTTCAAGCGCAGCGGCTATATATCCAACCTGAAACAACGCATACACGATGCCTGTTACCGTTATCTCGCCGAAACAGACAACTCGGATAGACCCGAGGTGCTCCGCGTTCGCGCCATCGATATCATCGCCACTGAACTCGAGCGCATCGCTGAACTGGGCGAGGAATTCGTGCAGCAGTCGATCTTTCTCGAAGATCCGGGCGGTAAGAACTTCCCCAGGCTGCGGTCACAGATCGATATCGTGATCGAAGCTGTTGCGATGGTGCATACGGCACTGTTCGAGAACGACACGCAAATCGCGATCAAGATCGGCCGCACACAGGAAAGACTGGAGCGAAAGTTCAGAAAGCTGCTGAAGAAGAACGCAGCGGCATTGCGCGATACTTCCGATGCGGAGAACCTGCTCAGTACAGCCTTTACGGCTTATTCGATCGAGCGCATGGGCGACAGTCTGATGACGATCAGCGAATCCATTATTTCCAGCAACCTCGGCATGGTGATGGACAGTACCCGGTTTCAGGCGATGCAGGATCTCAGCATGATCTCGGAGAGTACAAGCCCGGAGGAGATGCGGGTCCGCAATGTTGCAGAGACGCGATCAGGCGCGGCCATATCGAGCATACAGCTGCCTGATGGCGACAGCGGCAGTTATCCGGCCATTTTCAAGCAGGGCTATACCAAGAAGCTCAAGCGGGAACGCAAAGGCGTGGAGAGCTGGCATGATGTCTTTCCCGGGTTGGCGCCGCAGATCCTTTCGTGGAAGAAAAAAGGTAAATCGGCTTCGCTGTTGATCGAGCATTTGTCAGGCCTGACATTCGAACAGATAGTACTGAACGAATCGACGGATATGCTCGATGAAACATTGCAGGAGCTTAAGCATACACTGCACAGTGTCTGGACCGAAACGCTCGCCGACAAACCGGTATCAGCGGAATTCATGGGTCAGCTCGATAAACGTCTGAGTGATGTGTATGCGGTGCATCCCGAGTTTCATCGCAGCGTGCAAAACATATGTGGACGTGAGGTCGCATCATTCGACAGCCTGGCGGCAGCAGCGGCGGAGATTGAAACAGGTTTGCAGGCACCGTTTTCAGTGTATATCCATGGCGATTTCAACATCGATAATATTATCTACGATACCGAGAGCAGGCAGCTTCGCTATGTAGATCTGCACCGCTCGCGCTACATGGATTATGTGCAGGATGTTTCGGTTTTCATGGTATCGAATTACCGACTGCAGGTACTGGATCCCGACATCCGCCGGCGTATCGCCGGCGTTATCTTCAATTTTCATCGTATTGCCGCGGAGTTTGCCGCAAACAACCGTGACAGCACTTTCGAACTGCGCCTGGCGTTCGGCCTGGTGCGCTCACTGGCTACTTCCACACGCTTCATACTCGATCGTCGACTGGCACGCGGTATGTTCCTGCGCGCCCGCTATCTGCTGGAACAGATCGTCCAGCTGAAGCCTGAGGCCTATCTGCGCTATCGTGTTCCGGTAGAGGAGATATTCTGTGGCTAATCCAGTAATTGCGGTCATCGGCCTGCCTGGCAAATGGTCGACCGAAACACTGGCGGACGCGGTCGAAGCCCGAACAGGCGAGCGCTATATCGTCGATATGGGTGAAGTTGCGCTCGATCTCGACGCCAGCAAACTGCTGCACGGGGAGCGTGACCTGTGTGATTGCGATGCGATTATCGTCAAGAAAATCAGCCGGGAGTACAGCCCTGATTCAATCGACCGTCTGGAGCTGCTGCGGGTCGCCGAGGCGAAGGGTGTGCGCGTATTCAGCTCTGCGCTCAGTATGTTGCGCCTGATCGACAGGTTGAGCTGTACGACAACGCTGGCCAATGCCGGCATTCCGATGCCGCCGACATTGGTCACGGAAGATACCGGTGTTGCGGAATCGGCCGTGCAGCATTACGGCAGCGCCGTGTTCAAGCCGTTGTTTTCCACCAAGGCAAGAGGCATGATTGTTGTCAGTGCCGATGATCCTGAACCGCTTCGTCATCAACAGATACACGGCTTTCATTCGGATAATACGATGATGTATATCCAGAAAAAGATGCAATTGCCCGGCCAGGACCTTGGCCTGGTTTTTCTCGGTGGTGAATACATCGGCGCCTATGCCCGGGTATCGGAAGGCAGTTCCTGGAATACCACTATACTTGATGGCGGGCGTTATGCTGCCGCCGAACCGGACGACAGCTGGATCGAAATGGCGCAGCGTGCCCAGGCCCTGTTCAATATGGATTACACCACGGTGGACATGGCGGAAACCGAAGACGGCCCCGTCGTGTTCGAAGTATCGGCATTCGGCGGTTTTCGAGGTGCAAAAGAAGGACTGGGCCTGGACATCGCCGCACGTTATGTCGACTACGTACTCGAGCAACTCGACTGATATGAATACGGTTATTGAAGACATCGATGACATCAAGCGACTGCTGATGGCTGACAAGAGCCTGCTGCCGTCATCGCTGTGCCTGCAGTTACTGGATCATCGGCTGGCTATACGCAGTAATTCAGCGCAGCTGGTACAACGCCTGCAAGCCTATTTTGCCCATATACGCGTGCCGTCCTGCGAACAGGCGCGGGCTGAAGTGATAGCGATAGAGCGTGACATCGTTCGGGACCTGCCTGAATTTGTCGACTGGAAACGCGAACCGGGCAAAAGCGGCCGCAAGGATGCGATTCACGATTTCGCCGGTGCCCGGCTGGTGCAGAAAGTGCGTACCGGTATGCTGTTTCTGCAAAGCAGGCAGGCGCTCGTTGCGGCCGGTCCGTGTGTCGAGTATGACAACCAGGTGATCAATTTTATCAACTCACAGTTTCTGAACGGGTTACAGAACGACGGTTATCAGCTCTGTCATGCCTCTGCGCTCTCACGCAAAGGTCATGGTCTTGCGATAGCGGGTCTGTCCGGGGGAGGGAAATCGACACTGATGCTGAACCTGATGGAAGACCGGTCGACCGTGTATGTGACCAATGACAGGCTGCTGGTACGCAGACAGGAGCAGGCTGTGCATGCCGTCGGTATCCCGAAGCTGCCGCGGATCAATCCGGGCACGATCGTGAATAATCCACGGTTGTTTTCGCTGATCGACGAAAGCTCGCGTGAAAAGCTGCTGCAGCTCGATAAGCGTGACCTGTGGAAGCTGGAGCAAAAGTATGATGTCGATATCAACGCGCTCTATGGTTCGAACCGGATTCAACATGAAACGACACTGCAGAAATTCCTGGTGTTGAACTGGCAGCATGATACGGATCGGCAGCTGCAGGTGGTGCCTGTGGATCTGTCAATGCGCCCTGATCTGCTATCGGCGATAATGAAGCCGTCCGGACCCTTTTACATCGATGCGCAGGGACGGTTCAATATGGATGATGCGATGCCGGATGCAGCGATTTTTCTGACGGCGCTTGCAGATGTTCAGGTATACGAGGCCAGTGGCAGGGTCGATTTCGAACGAGTGGGGGCGGTGTGCCTCAATGAACTGATGGCATGAAGGCGTGGCAGATGTCAGTCAGGCAATGGAACAGGTGAGCATCCGGTGGTACGTGAATTATTGATATTCCGGCATGGCAAAGCGGTTGGCACGGAAGAGGCCGACGATTTCTCACGTCCGATTACCGACAGGGGTAAACGGGGTTCCCAGCGCATGGGCGTATGGTTGTGGCAAAAGAACATCAGACCCGATTACATCATCAGTTCTCCTGCAGAACGTACCTATGTATCAACACAGAAACTCTGCAAGGCGATGGGGATGGATGCAGCATCGATCGTTACAGACAGAGGCCTGTACAAGGCCGATCTGAAGTCATTACTGACCGTGCTCGCTGAATGTCCGAGAAAAAAGCAGCGGGTCCTGCTGGTGGGTCATAATCCCGGACTGACGGATCTGCTGCTCTATCTGCTGGGCGGTGAGGTGCCGGTACCGGATGATGGAAAACTGTTGCCAACAGCGACCCTGGCACGGCTGGTGATGCCGGGTAACTGGAAGAAGCTTGAATTCGGCAGTGTGCAACTCAAATCATTGACCCGGCCCGACGACCTGCCCAGGAAGTTTCCCTTTCCGGCACCGAATGGCAACGAAAAGCGTGACCGTCCAGCCTACTATTATCGGCAGTCGGCTGTCATTCCGTACCGCATGCACAAGAACAAAATGCAGATACTGCTGATCGGTTCGAGCAAGCGTAATCACTGGGTGGTACCCAAGGGTATCCATGAACCGGGTATATCGGCGCAGAAGTCGGCGGCAAAGGAGGCTTATGAAGAGGCCGGTATTCGAGGAACGGTAAGCAAGTCCATGCTGGGCAGGTATGAATACGCTAAATGGGGCGCGACCTGCGAGGTCGAGGTCTACGCGATGCGCGTCATCGAAATACTGCCCGACAATGAGTGGGAGGAAACGCATCGCGGCAGACAATGGGTCTCGATTGAACAGGCGCAGGCGTTGATCAAGGAGCCGTCGATGCGACCGATGATCCAATCACTGCCGGATTTCGTCGAGCAGAACGGTTAACACGATGGCCAGAACGATTGCAGCCTTGATACGCCACGGAGACTATGCGCAGCAGCCTGATACACCCAGTGCGCACCAGCCTTATGCATTGACAGAAGAGGGCAAGATTACCGTGTTGCAGGAAGCGGAAAATTTCGCTGCATTACTGCAGAAGCGGAAGCTGGCGATTGCAGAGCGCATCGACAGTGCGAATATGCTGCGTGCCTGGCAGACGGCGATGATATTCGTGGAGACACTGTATCCGCATCAGATGCCGTCATCACTGATCGACAGTTATGATGCGCTGGCAGAACGTGGCCTGGGTGCTGCGGCCAACCTGACGGTTCAGCAGATCGAGAAACTGATCGTCGAAGATCCGCGCTATGAAGAACCACCGCAGGACTGGAAATCGAACAGCCATTACTGCCTGCCGTTTCAGGGGGCAGAGTCACTGATGCAGGCGGGTGAACGTGTGGCCGGGCACCTGCAGCAGCAGATGAGCAGGCTGAGTGCACAGGCCGACGCGGATACCGTAAAACTGTTCGTTGGCCATGGCGCAGCCTTTCGTCACGCGGCCTATCACCTGGGCGTTCTCGAATACGAACAGCTGGCACAGCTGAGCATGCATCACGCGCATCCGGTGCTGATCGAATACTTCGATGACGCCAGCTGGCGTCATGTCGGCGGCGACTGGAAAGTCCGAAGCGCAGACAACGGGTTGGATTGATCATGAGTCATCGACACAGGCTGGTGCCCGATTATCATGGTATCGAACATACCGATGTGCAACTGCCGCTTGAGCCCCAGCCCTGGCTGCACGGAAAAAAACGTTCTCTGCAGCTGAGAAGGCGTGGTTATCAACAGACGGCGCAGCAATTGCAGGAACTGCTTGGGCAGTATGAATGGCGATGGCCACATAAGACGGTCTATTTTTTCAGTGATCTGCATGCCGATGCCGAGGCGCTGAGGGCGTCATTGATAGCCTCCGGTGGCGTCAGGGCCAATGGTAAACACCACAGGCATCTCAAACTGACCCGGCAGGGAAAGCAGGGAAGGTTTCTGATCGGTGGTGACTGTTTCGATAAAGGGCCGAGCAATCTTGTGCTGTTACGTACACTGAAGAATTTGCATAGCAGTGGTGCGCATATGCGTATACTTGCAGGCAACCATGATGTGCGGGTCATGCTGGGCATGCGCAGTGTCAACCGTTATGACGGGCCTGAATGTGAACATTTCTTCATTCGCATGGGTCCCAAAGCCGTGCCGTTTCTGAAAGAGATAAACGACAGCTATCTGAATCGAGCACACAGCCTGAAAGGCATACCCGGCAAAAAACAATGTGAGCAGAGGCTGTATCCGCCTGAACAATGGTTCGATCAGTTCCCGCTCAAGGTGGCTGATCTACTGCCGCAGAAAATCATAGAAAAAGAACTGCGGCGCGTCATCGAGAAAAGGATTGACTTCGAAGAACAGTGCGAAAACGTCGGGCTTTCTACACGAAGGGCCTATGCTGCCGCGTTGCAATGGCAGCAATTATTTTTACACGACAAAGGTGAATTCAGCTGGTTCTTCAGACGCATGCGCCTGGCGATGCGCAGAGGATCATTTCTGTTCGTTCATGCCGGGCTGGACAATAATATTGCGCATCTGATCAATCAAAAAGGCATCAAGCAGCTCAACCGTGAATTCAAAAAACAGATGCAGGGTAATCCGATGCGTTTTTATTACGGCCCGCTGGCCAATGCGATACGCACCAAGTACAGGCCGGGTGACAGGCAGTTGACGCAAGCCGGCGCGCAGCAGGTCCATGAAAATGAGATACACGTCATTATTCATGGACACAAGAACATGCTTAACGGCCAGCGTATCTCGGTGCGCAAGAGCATTGTCCATTTCGAGTGTGATGTCACGCTGGACAGGCACTCCAGGGTCAGAGATGGCCTGAACGGGTATGGTGCCGGCGTTACCATTATCAGGCCGGATAAAAAAATAATCGGTATCAGTACGGACCATCCCTACGTAAAGGTGTTCGATCCGAATGATTTGCTAACAGGCAGGGCCTGAGATGAAGAATGATGAGAAGAAATTCCGGCATGAGTCGCTCCAGGACAGGGAAACGATTGCAGATCTGTTGTCATCCTTGCAGCAGGGATTGAGTCAGGGTGTACTGAAATTCAGCGATGAGGATAATGCAATTACGATGAAACCGTCGGGCTTGTTGAACCTGGCGATCAAGGCATCGAACAATGCTGAGCTTAATGTGCTCGATGTGCGCATCAGCTGGCAAGCCAGCGGTTCAAAAAAAACAAAGAAGGCGATCAAGTTATCGACAAAATGAGTCTGTAACAAAACGGTCCTGTCGACTGTTCGGGATTTCATCGAGCATTACGCTAAAAACCAGGCAGTATCGCTGATATGATAGTGCCCTCCTTGCATAAACCGGGACACTGCATCCATGTATTCCATCCGCATCAACGTCGGCGATCAGAAACTCTATCTGTTGAACGAAGAGGGCGTGGCCGAGCGCGAATACCCTGTTTCGACCTCCAGGTACGGTGTCGGCAATGAAAACGGCAGTGAAAAAACACCGCTGGGTCTGCACCGTATCAGGGACAAGATAGGCGGGTCGATGCCGATCAACATGGTCATGGTCGGCCGCGAACCGAAGGGTCTGCTGCAGGACTGCATCGAACAGGGTATCGAACTGCCGGATGATGTCATCACCAGCCGAATCATGTGGCTGGAAGGCATGGAGCCCGGCAGAAACCAGGGCGGCTATGTAGACACTTACAACCGTTACATATACATTCATGGTACCAGCGAGGAAGACAGGATCGGTACACCGGCCTCGATCGGTTGTATTCGAATGCTCAACCAGGATGTCATCGATTTATACCGACGCGTAGAGATCGGCACCGAAGTATTAATTGAAGAGTAATATGTCAGATTCAAAAAAAATAAATCCGCAAGAATATGGTTTTGCGACGCGTGCGGTCCGTGCCGGGCAGGAGCGCACCAACGAGGGTGAGAACAGCGAGCCGATATTTCCGACATCCAGCTACGTGTTCGCATCGGCCGCCGAAGCGGCTGCACGTTTCTCCGGCGAACAGCCGGGCAATATCTATTCGCGTTTCACCAACCCGACCGTACGCGCGTTCGAAGAAAGACTCGCGGCGATGGAGGGCACCGAGCGTTGTGTTGCGACAGCCTCGGGCATGTCTGCAATTACGGCGACCTGTATCGGCCTGCTGAAGACCGGGGATCACATCGTTTCCTCGCGCAGTATTTTCGGCACCACGACCGTGTTGTTCGAGAACTTTCTCGGCAAGCTGGGTATTGCGACGAGCTTCGTTGAGTTGCCGGATCTGAAAGACTGGGAGCAGGCGATCAGGCCCGAAACAAAGCTGCTGTTTCTGGAAACGCCGTCAAACCCGTTGACCGAACTGGTCGACATAGCGGCACTGGCGGAGATCGCACACAGGAATGACTGCCTGCTGGTGGTCGATAACTGTTTCTGCACTCCGGCGTTGCAGCAGCCGATCGCACTGGGCGCGGATATCATCATCCATTCGGCCACCAAGTACATCGACGGCCAGGGCCGATGCATGGGCGGTGCCGTCTGCGGCACGCAGGATATCGTCGGCGATGCTGTCTTTGGTTTCCTGCGCACCGCGGGCCCGACCATGAGCGCCTTCAATGCGTGGGTTTTCCTGAAGGGCCTGGAAACGCTGCAACTGCGCATGCAGGCTCACTGCAACAATGCGCTGGCACTGGCGCAGTGGCTGGAACAGCAGGCGATGGTCGAGCGTGTGTATTATCCCGGGCTTGCAAGCCATCCTCAGCATGCACTGGCAAAACAGCAGCAAAGCGGGTTTGGCGGCATCGTATCGTTCGAGCTCAAGGGCGGTAAGCAAGCCGGCTGGAACCTGGTCGATGCGACGCGCATGATTTCGATCACGGCGAACCTGGGTGATACCAAGACCACGATTACGCATCCGGCCACGACCACGCACGGGCGCCTGACGCCCGAGCAGCGTCAAGATGCAGGTATCTCCGACGGCCTGATACGTGTTGCGGTAGGCCTCGAAGATATCGAGGATATCAAGAACGACCTTGCGCGTGGTATGTGAGCGATAGCCTGGATGGTTTTTTTCACCGCAGAGGCGCAGAGTACGCAGAGTTATTTGTGGTTATACCAGAGGCTGCGTCTTTCCATACAGGCGACGATAGTATCCAGGCCTATCGCGTAGGAGCGGCTTCAGCCACGAATTCCATGTACAGTAACGCGAGCGATTCGCGGCTAAAGCCTGTGCTGGGCAATGCCGAAGTGCCGCTCGTGTGAATCACTAATGACCGAGCTCACATCGAGAGAACTGCTGGTCCACCTCTACGAAACCGCCATCGATGCCGTCGATGGCCGGCGCCTGGTGCAACAATGGTGCCTTGAGAATACAGCGACGGCTTTCACGCACTGTATCGCCATCGGCAAGGCCGCTGCCGCGATGCTGCAGGGTGCATTCGACAGCCGTCAGGCAATCAACAACGCTCTGCTGATTACGAAGAAAGCGTGTATTACGCGAGAATTCAGTCGTAACCGAAAAATTTCGATTATCGAATCGGCACACCCGGTACCCGACCAGTCCTCACTGGACGCGGGTAATGCATTGTTGAAGTACCTGCGTGCAATCCCTGAACAATCGAGTGTACTTGTGCTGATATCGGGCGGTGCATCGAGCATGGTTGAAGTACCTGCCGATGGCATTACGCTTTCGCAGCTGCAGCAAATAAATCATTACCTGCTCGCATCGGGTAAGGACATTCATACGCTGAATGCCTGGCGCAGGCTGTTTTCAAAAATCAAAGGCGGTGGTCTGCTCCACAATATACAGCACCTGCACTGCACGCAGCTGATCATCTCCGATGTGCAGCACAATGATCCCGCCGTTATCGGTTCAGGGCTGCTGGTGCAATCAGGTGAACAGGGACATGACAATGATGAATGGCTGTGCTCGATGCTGCCATCTGAATCAACACGCGAAGAAGAATACAAACCGGTAGAAACGGTCGTCATCGGAACCAGTGAAATGGCAAAGGATGCCGTATTCGAAGAAGCACGGCAGCAGCGACTCGACCGGTATCTATATGATGAATTCATCGGCGGTGATGCAATCGTGCAGGGCAGGGCGCTTGGTGAATACCTGTGCACTGCACCTGCCGGGGTTCATGTCTGGGGGGGTGAAACCACGGTAGAGCTTCCCGCAAGCCCCGGCCTGGGCGGCCGCAACCAGAGCATGGCCTTATCACTGGCCGCAGCCATAGACGGCATCGATGACCTGTCGGTACTGGTCGCGGGCACAGACGGTATCGATGGCAACACGCCGTGTGCAGGAGCGGTGGTATCGGGTGGCAGCATGCAACAGGTCAGGCAGATGGGTTTTGACGCGACCGAGGAACTCGACAGGGCCAATGCCGGCGTGGTGCTGATGGCCACAGGGGAGCTGTTCAGTCCCGGTCCGACCAACACCAACGTGATGGATATCATCATCGCCTATAAAAGATAGTATTAAACGCAAAGGCGCGAAGACACAAAGGATGCAAAGGTCATTTAATGTGTCGCATACTTTGGAATACTGTTGCCAACAATGTAGGGGCGACTTTAGTCGCGAATGACGCTGAATTCGCGACTAAAGTCGCTCCTGCGAATACTCAATAAAATCATCACGATCTTTGCGTAAAAAGTATTTCCTGAATGCCAAATCATTGGCGTAGTTTGTCAATCCAATCCCGCTCGATCTGCTTATGATGTAACTACACACATGACATCGGAGAAGGGTATGTTTCGGGCAATCGCGGCTTTGTTGTTCATCGTTCTGATCCTGCCTTTAGCAGCCCTGCTGGCGTCGCTGGTAATGCAGGCATTAGGTGTGAGCGGTGTTCTGGGTTTTATCGTGGGTTTCCCGATTTTCATCGGCATCCTGACAGCCGCGGTAATGATCCTGGCTGCTATCAATGATCGCATCAACAACAACGAGCGATACCGGGGAAGTCACCACACAACGCACACGAAGGGCGTGCATTAGATCGCACTGCGATGCAGAGCCGGTTCGTGTAGAATTGCAGTTCTTCTAATCTCACCAGGGCGAAAGCCGCCATTCTGTCAGATTTGGATCAGTTCCATACTTCGGGTAACTGTACTTCAATCTGGTTGACAGCTATTTAGCGTGGTATTTCCTGCAAAATTGACAATTATCAATGTGTAAGTGACTAATTCACTTTACGATTACTGGTACAAGGCGGAATTGATTTTTGATTTTGCTAATAATAGAGAGCTTCAATAATAGGACAAGACCAGTGACAAACTCAAATTCACACACGGGGAATAAACCCCAAAACAGGACGTTGGTATTAACATTGGGTATCGCAGCGGTGGCTGTAGGTTCCGTTATCGTGGTGAGCTGTTTCCACGATGACGATCCAGTGGCAGTAGCCCCTGGCGATGATGTTTTTTTACCAGCGGAGCCGGCACCTCTTGATGTACAGGGTACCAGCCTGTACTGCGATTCGGTGGCTCCGACCTCGGATACAGCCTCAGGTCTGTACCCGGAGGCGCCGGATTCCATTGCCAAGTACAATGTTTCCCATGATCCTGTCAACACGGGTACCGACGGAAACCCGGAAAGCTGGAACAACCACAACTCGGGCAACAACGTCAAGCGCCTCGCTGCGATTGTGACCGGGCAGAAACCCGATGGAACACTAGCTCTGGATGATGAGAGCAATCCGATCGGCGAAGTGCATCCGTTGCTGATCAGCTACGGCG